>Ga0255105_1000517_pt1 | contig 10529 bp, 9 predicted proteins | sample Law_Cont_RepA_8h_FD_188455 | JGI IMG/M metagenome (GOLD analysis project Ga0255105, IMG submission 188455) | Freshwater microbial communities from St. Lawrence River, New York, United States - Law_Cont_RepA_8h | ecosystem: Environmental > Aquatic > Freshwater > River | place: USA: New York... | reverse complement strand
GCCCACCCCGAGCTCGCCGAAGTCGCCAAGAAGGCGCAGGAAGCCATGGCTGCCCGCGCCAAGGGCGGTAAGGGCGGCAAGGGTGGCGAAGGCAAGGGCAAGCCGGAAGGCAAGCCCGAGGCCAAGCCGGAAGCCAAGTAATCCTCGGATCACTGGCCCAGAGACAGACCCCGGTTCACCGGGGTCTTTTTTTTGCGCCCAGCCCCGACGGCGCCGAACTTCCGGCCCTCGGCGGTGTTACTGAAAAAGACATGAAGACCTTTAGCCTCGCCCTCCTGTGGGTCGCCGCCACCGCGATCGCCGCCGATGCGCCCAAAACCGAAGCCGCCCGCTCGCCGGCGGCTCGCGCGATGCTCGAGAAACTGATTCCTGACGTCGAAGGCGTCAGCAAGGAGGAGATGGCCAAGTTCCGCGCCGCCTCCCCCAAGGCCCAGCAGGACCCCGCCGTGGTGTCGGCCAAGGCCAAGATGGCCGAGCTGCGCCAGCGGGCCGAATTCGCGGGGGCGGAGGAGAAACGCGAGATGCGCGGCGAATTCGAAGGCCTGGCCGACCTCAACCGCAGCGCCCTGCGGGCCGCCTACGCCAAGGCGGACCCTACCCTTTCCAAGGAGACGATCGACAAGGTCATCGAAGCGTTCGAGGACAAGGCCCGTACCCGCCTGAAGGAGGCTGCCGCCAAGGAGGCCAAGGCCGCCGCAGCGCCCGCCAAACCCTTTCCGCTCGGCGAAGCCGCCAAGAAAACCGAGACCACCTCCCCGACCGCTAAGTCCGTCGAGCCAAGGCGCCCCTCCCAGCCTGACCTCTCCGTCCTGCTGGCCGACGTCGAAGGCGTCAGCGCCGAGGACATGGCTAAGTTCCGCGTCGCCGCGATGAAGTCCTTCCGCGACCCGGAGGTCGTCGCGGCCCGCGAAAAACTCAAGACGATGGGCGCCAACACCCAGTTCCTCTCCGGCAAGGAGAAGGCAGACATGCGGGAGGAGTTCGAGGCCGCCACCGCCAAGGTCCGCGCCGCGACCCGCGCGGCGATCGCCAAGGCCGACCCGAGCCTGAGCGCCGAGGTCATCGCGAAGATCAGCGAGGCCGTCGAGGCCCGCATGCGCCCGCCGGCGCGCTGAGCCGCAACTTCCGCCCCTCACAGGGGTTGCACCTATCGACCCATGAAAACCGCCTTCCTCCTCCTCCTCGCCGCCACCCTCGCGCTGCCCGCCGCCGACAGCCCTGAGACCAAGCCGGGCAAACCAGGGAAGGCCGGTCGCGCCGCGCTCGTGCCCGATATCAACGGCGTCGCCAAAGAGGACATGGCCAAGTTCCGCGCCGCCTTCGCCAAGGTCCAGTCGGACGAGGCCGTCAAGGCGGCCCGGGAAAAGCAATTGGAGAAGCGCAAGAGCATGGAGTTCGCCACCGCCGCGGAGAAGAAGGACTCCCGCGCCGAGCTCGAGGCCCTGGCCGACGATGTGCGCAAGGCGCTGCGTGCCGCCATCGCCAAGGCCGAACCGTCCCTCTCCAAGGAGACCATCGAGAAAATCACCGATGCGATGGAGGATAAACTGAAGGAGAAGGCCAAGGAAGCCGGTGCTGGCAAGAAAGGCGCCGACGCCAAGACGCCGGCCAAGCCCTTCCCCTTCGGCGACAAGGCGAAGACCGAGGAGAAGAAACCCGAGGCGACGCCGATCGCCAAATAAGCGACCTAGTTCGCCGACCGCGAAGCCCCGGACCAACGGGGCTTTTTCGTGCGCCGGCGGCTACTTGGCGGGCGCCGCGGACGGCGCGCGCAAACCGGCCATCACGGCGGCGAGCTCCTCGTCCTTGAGCGGTCGCGACCAGAGCAGGAAACGTCCGAGTTCACCATCGAAGGATTCGAAACCAGGATGCTGCGTGGCGTCGCGCTCCTGCCCAATCGACAGCTTGGAGGCATCCGCCGCAGGATTGACGGGGAAACGACCGGTGGCAATGGCCTTAGGCTCGTCGACGAAGAGCTCGATCGCGACGCTCCCCGTGCCCGTCCCCAACCGGCCGGCGATGACGTAACGCCGGCCAGCCTCGAGCTTCGGTCCGGCGACCTTGGGGTTGTTCACGTCGAAGCGGCCGAAGGTCAGTCCGTTGCGGGCGCCCCACCAGACCGTGTTGTCGTCGTCGAGGCAGCCCCAGACGCCCTCGTACTTGCCGCCGTTGCGCAGGTTGCCAAAAAAGGAGTTCACATCCTTGAGGCCGCCCTTGGCCTGGGCGTAGGGCTTGAGCACGGCGACCCAGGTGCAGCCGTCCCCCTTGACCAGGCCATCGAAGGCCTTCTCGTCATGGCAGAGGAGTTCCTGGGCGCGGAAAACGAGCGACGGCGCGCCCACCTCCTTGGTCACGGCAGGCAGGCCCGACCCGGGCACCTTGCGCCCCTTGTCTTGGCCGACGAAATCGCGCGCCTCGGCCGGGCCGGCCTGGTTGGCCCACTTCACCACCCGACCTTGGGCGTCCAGGGTCAGCCCCACCGCCGGATCCAAGTCCACCAGGAGACCGGCGGCAGGCAGCGGTTCGGCGAGCAGGGCGGCGGCGCCGAAACATCCAAGCAAGAGGGTGCGCATGGGCGGAGCCTAAGTCCGTCCCACCCTAGGGCGCAACCCCTTCCCTGCGCCCGAATCGAAGGGAAATAGTGGCCCGCGGACCGCTTTCGGCTGGAAGTCGTCGGTCTTAGGATAAATCTGAAACCCATGTCCCTCCGTCTGCTCCCCCTCCTCGGACTCACCGGCTTCGCCGCCCTCGCGGGCCGCGCCGAGACCGCCGACACCGTTTTCATCGAGGCCGAGTCGCTCGCGAGCCACGGCGGCTGGAAACTCGACACGGTTTTCACCAACCTCGTCGGCTCGCCTTATCTCCTCGCCCACGGTCTCGGCAAACCCGTCGGCGACGCCACGGGGACCGTCCGCATCCCCGCCGCCGGCGAGTACCGGGTCTGGGTGCGCACCAAGGACTGGGTCGCCCACTGGAAAGCACCGGGCACCCCGGGCCGCTTCCAGCTGATCGTGAACGGCCAGCCGGTCGCCGCCGAATTCGGCAACCAGGGGGCCGAATGGCATTGGCAGGCCGGCGGCAAGGTCACCCTGCCCGCGGGCGACGTGAAGCTCGCCCTCCATGACCTCACCGGTTTCGCCGGTCGCGCCGACGCCATCGTCTTCAGCAAGGACGCCGCCTTCACCCCGCCCGAGGGCGAGGCGCTGGTCGCCGCCCGTTCAAAATGGAACAGCCCGCAGGGCCCGGAAGACCAGGGCGAATTCGACCTCGTCGTCGTGGGCGGCGGCTACGGCGGCCTCGGCGCGGCCCTGTCCGGCGCCCGCCAATCCCTGAAGGTCGCGTTCATCCAGGACCGCTTCGTCCTCGGCGGCAACGGCAGCTCCGAAATCGGCGTCTGGGCCATGGGCGGCACCACCCGCGGCAAGTACCCCCACCTCGGCGAAATCATCGAGGAGATCGCGGACCGCTCCCCCGACAGCCCGGGCCGCATCGACAGCTTCGGCGACGAACTCAAGGAGAAGGTCGTCCGCGCCGAGAAGAACATCCGCCTCTTCCTCGGCCACTTCGCGACCGGCGTCGTCATGGACGGCAACCGCATCGCCGCGGTCAAGGCGATCGACGTCCGCACGGGCCGCGAGCGCGTCTTCCGCGCCAAGTTCGTGGCGGACACCACGGGCCACGGCTGGGTCGGCGCCTACGCCGGCGCCGAGTTCCGCCAGGAGCCGGACAAGCGCATGGGCATGTCCAACATGTGGTTCTACCAGGACGCCGCCGAACCCACGACCTGGCCCGCGACGCCTTGGGCTCTGCCGCTGGCGCTGGGCGACTTCCCGCCCCTGCAGAAGTCCAAGTCAGCCCTCGACGACAAGCCCTTCATGAAGGCGGAATGGTTCTGGGAATCGGGCTTCGACAAGGACCCGATCAAGGACCTCGAGTACATCCGCGACTGGAATTTCCGCGCCATCTACGGCGCCTTCTCGGCCCTCAAGAACGGTCCGGAACACGCCAAGTACGCCCAGGCCGACCTGAAGTGGGCCTCGCACGTAGGCGGGCCGCGCGAGTCCCGCCTGCTGACCGGCGACATCATCCTGACCAAGGAGGATATCGTCGCCCGCAAGGATTTCCCCGACGGCTGCGTGCCGACGACCTGGGATATCGACCTGCACTACGCGCGCGAGCAATACGCCAAGAAGTTCCCGGACAACCCGTTCATCTCGCGCGCGGCCTTCGGCTACGTGGACGCCACCGGCAAGCACGTCACCGCCGTCGACCGCCGCAACGGCTACCCGCTGCCCTACCGCCTGTTCTACTCCAAGAACATCAGCAACCTCTTCATGGCCGGCCGCCACATCTCCGTCACGCACGAGGCCCTGGGCACGGTACGGGTGATGCGCACCATCGGCATGATGGGCGAGGTCGTCGGCAAGGCCGCCTACCTGGCCGTGCGCGAGAACACCGACCCGCGCGGCGTCTACGCGAAGCACCTGCCCGAACTCATCCAGCTGATGGAACAGCCCGGCCGGATGCGCCGCGCCGACCTCCGAGCCCCCCTGCAGTTGGATGAGTCGATCGCCGACTACAAGCTGCTGCCCGTCGGCCGGATGAACGCCGACCTCGGGCGAGCCGCGGGCGCGACGACCAAACTTTCGGTCGAGGAAAAGGCCGAACTCACGAAGCTGCCCGGCCTGGTCGTCGACGACACCGAGGCCAAGCTGAAGGGCCGCTGGACGGCGGGCTCCGGCATCCCCCACCTCGGCGCCGGCTACCACTACGCCCCGAAGGGCGACAGCGAGGCCGAGTACGCCTTCGAAATCCCGAAGACCGGCCGCTACGAGGTCCGCATCTACTGGGCCGGTCATGAGAACCGCGCCAGCAACGCCACCGCCACGCTCAACCCGACCGGCGACAAGGCCGTGACCGTGACCCTCGACCAGAAGAAGACGCCCGAGGGCGGCTTCCACGCGGTCGGCACCTACGAATTCACCGAGGGACGCCGCACGGTCATCCTCGGCGGCCGCAACGCCAACGGCAACATCCACGCCGACGCCATCCAGCTGGTGCCCGCGAAGTAAGCGATGTCGCCGCGCGCGCAGACCTGGCTGCTCCGCGCCTGGCGATTACTCGCGCTGGGACTCGCCGCGCTCCTGCTCCAACGGGCCACCCCCCCGCGCGAGACGGCGTTGACGCGACTGACCTTGGCGGACGTCCAGGCCTTCTTCCCGCAGGCCCGGCAGTTCAAGCCGGGGCCGCAGGAGACCCTGCTCGCACAGGACGAATACACGGCAACCGCGTCGGGCGGCTGCTGACGACGTCCCCGGATGCGGATGCCATCCTCGGCTACTCCGGACCGACGAACGTGCTGGTCGCGCTCGACAACCAGGAACGGATCGTCGGCACCCGTATCCTCACGAGCGAGGACACCCCAGACCACGTGGACAAGCTGCGCGACAACGCCGCCTTCGAACGCGGCTTCAAGGACTGGCGGCCGACCTCCCAGCCCGCGCCGAAGCTCGAGGGCTACGCCGGCTCGACCTTGACGGCCCTCGCCATCGAGGAATCGATTCAGAAGCGACTCTCCGGCAACTACGCCTCCCTGCGCTTCCCCACCCCGCTCAAGCTCGAGGAGATCAAGTCCATCGGCTTCCCTGAAGCCCGCGGCTTCGAGCCCAACACGCCGCGCCTCGGCTGGAACCTCGTCCGCGGACCGGGCAACGCCCACCTCGGCTTCGTGGTGCGCACCTCGCCGTCGGGCGACGAGGTCAACGGCTACGCGGGCCCGACGGACACGTTGATCGCGCTGGCAAGCGACGGGCTGACGCTGCGTCAGGTGGTCATCCGGGAAACCTACGACACCACGGACTACGTGGACCGCGTCCGCACCGACGCGGAATACCTGAAGCTGCTCACTAAGTGGACGGCCCGCGAATGGGCGACGCTCGACTTCGGCCAGGCGCGGCTCGAAGGCGTGGCCGGGGCGACCTTGACCAGCTACGCGATGGCGGAGGGGATCAAGCGCCGCTTCGCCGACGACACCCGGCAGTCGGGCGCGGAGGCCCGCCGACGCGAGGAAGGCGCCCGTGGTCTCGCCCTCTGGTGCTTCCTGCTGGGCGGCCTCGTCATGACCTTCTCGCCCCTGCATGGGCGCCCCGCCCTGCGCCTGACGTGGCAGCTGCTGCTGGTCGGCGGTCTGGGGCTTTGGCTCGGGCAGCTGCTCTCCCTCGCGCTCTTCGCCGGCTGGGCGCGGCATGGCCTGGGCTGGAGCCAAGCCCCCGGCCTGGTCGCCCTCGGGGCCGTCGCCCTGGTCGTACCGTGGGTCGCTCGACGTCAGCCCTACTGCCATCACCTCTGCCCCCACGGCGCGGCCCAGGAGCTGCTGGGCCGCTTCCGCGGACTGCATATCAGCGTCCCGACACGTTGGCACGCGCGCCTCGCGGCCCTGCCTTTCCTCCTGCTGGCGGTGGTGTTCCTCGCGGCACTCGTGTGGCCGGGCATGAATCTTGGGCGCTGGGAACCGTTCGATGCGTGGGCGCTTGGCGCCGCCACCCTCATCCCGCTCACCCTGGCCGCCGTCGGGTTGGTCGCGGCCCTCTTCGTGCCGCAGGGCTTCTGCAAATACGCCTGCCCGACCGGGGCCCTCCTCAAGCTCGTCCGCACCCCGAGCGAAAGCGACCGCTGGTCGGGTCGCGACACCGGCGTCGCCGCGATTCTGGCCATCGGGGCCGCCCTCACCGCGACCTTCCCTGCGGAGAACATCCACCTGGCGACCGCCTCCGAAGCGCCCATCACCGAAATCCACGGTGCGGCCTTCGGCACGACCTGGACGGTGAAGATCCGCGGGGCCAGCATCGACCGCGATCTCCTCAACCGCGAGATCGAGGCCGAGTTGAATCGCCTCGAGTTCTCGCTCTCGCACTGGCGGGAGTCCTCCACGACGAGCGCGTTCAACCGGGCTGACACGACCGCGCCCGTCGGGGTGAGCCCGGAGTTGCTGGAACTGCTCGGCTTCGCCCGCACCCTCAGCGCGAAGACGCGCGGAGCCTATGATATCACCGTCGCCCCGCTGACCTCCGCCTGGAGCTACGGCCCCGCGGGGCAGCAGCCAGCCCCGACCGACCTCGCGCTCGCGGCGATCCTGCCGCAGGTGGGCTGGGAGAAACTGACCTTGGACCTCGACCGGGCCATGCTCAGCAAGGCCCACCCGAAACTGGCAATCGACCTAGGCTCCGTGCTGCAAGGCTACGCCGAAGACCAGGTGGCGACGGTCCTCCGCCGACACGGCCAGCAAGACTTCCTGATTGAGATCGGCGGGGAGCTCCTGGCTTCCGGCCGCTGGAATGTCGGCATCGAAGATCCGTTCAACCCCAGCAAGCTACTGGCGAAGGTGACGTTGACCGACGCCTGCCTCTCCCCTTCCGGCCTCTACCGCGCCAAGCGACGGGAAGCCGGCAAGGCCGTCGCGCACATCCTCTCGCCGAAGAACGGCCGACCCGTCGACCCCACCGTCGAACTCTGCTGCGTCTGGGGCCAGTCCGGCCTGCGGGCGGATGGCTGGTCGACGGCGCTGATGGCCGTCGGTTGGGAGGAGGCCAAGCGCCTGGCCGAACAGGAAGGCCTGGCCGTCTGGCTCGTCAGCCCCCGGGGTGAAGTCTGGAAATCGTCGCGGAGCGCGAAGTAACCTGTATCACTTTAACCACGGCGTCAGCGCTTCCGCCCAGCGCTGCGCGATCTTCTCGGCGCCGCGGGCGTTCGGGTGCACCCGGTCGGCGATGGTATCCGTGGCGACGTCAAAGCCGGTGGCGAGGTCGACCGAGACGACCCGTTGCTCGGGCCGGTCAAGTTCCTTGGCCAGGGCCGCGAGCGCGAGGTTAAGCTCAGGGATGTACGAATACTTCGGTAACTTGCCGGCCGGGGTGACCTGGGCGATCGCGACCACGACCTTGGGATTATGCTGCCGGGCGGTGGCGACCATCGCGCGGGTGGCGGCGAGGATGCTGGGGATGGGCTTCTCCTCCGCGAAGTGATTATGGCCCGCCTGGATCATCAGGATGTCCGCCGGGGCCGCGGCCAGCTTCGCCTCGAGGATCCCGGCGAGGAACTCGGCGTTCTTGCCGCCATAGCCCTCGTGCCGTAGCGGCCCGTGAGGCGTGGCGGTGGCCTGCGAGCCGACGAATTCGAAGCGGACTCCCGCGGTGCGGAGCTTGGCCGCCAGGACCACCCGGTAGGTGGCGAAGGTCGCGCCCCCGCCCTGCGTGATCGAATCGCCGACCGGCATGATGCGCGGGGGCGGCGGGGAGGCCGCGACGCCCGCCAGGGTCGCGGCGAAAAGCGCGAGCAGGCGACGCATCAGCCGAAGAAGCGGAGCACCTGCTCGGCCAGCAGCGCCATGCCCAAGCCGGACAGGCCGATGAGGGTCTCGGTGATGGTCCAGGTGCGCAGCGTCTGGCCCACGGTGAGGCCGAGGCATTCCTTGACCATCCAGAAGCCGCTGTCGTTGAGGTGGGAGAGGAAGAGCGAACCGCACCCTACCGAGATGACCATGAGCTCGGGGCTCGTGCCGGGGTGAGCCGCCATCACCGGGGCGATGAAACCCGAGGCGACGGTGATGGCCACGGTGGCGGAGCCGGTGGCGACGCGGATGAAGGCCGAAACGAGCCAGCCGTAGACCAGCAGCGGCAAGCCCGCCGAGGCGGCCAGCTCCGCGAGTTGCTTATCAACGCCCGCCGTACGCATCACGAGTGCGAAGCCGCCGCCGGCGCCGACCAGGATGAGTGTCATGCCGATGCCGGCGACGCTCTGCTCGGAGAATTTCAGGAGTTCGCCGGCGGACCGGCCGCACCGGCGGCCAAAGGCCCACATCGCGAAGAGCACCGACGACAGCAGGGCGATGACGGGATGGCCGACGAAGAGGCCGACCTTGCCCCAGAGGGTTTCCTTGGCGTGGAGCAGTTCGACGACGGTGCCCGCGAGGAGGAGCATCACCGGCAAGAGGACGGTGAAGAGCGTGAGCCCAAAGGTCGGGAGGATTTGCTGGGCGGAAACCGAAGGCGTGAAGTCCGGCGTGGCGACGTCGACCCGCTTGACGGCGAGCCGGGCGAAGAACGGCCCGGCGATCGCGGCGACGGGGATGCCCAGGACCAAAGCCCAGAGGATCACCTTGCCCATGTCGGCGTGCAGGGCCTCGATCGCGATGACGGGGCCGGGGTGCGGGGGCATCAGGCCGTGCATCACCGAAAGGAAGGACAGCATCGGGAGGACCAGCAGGAGGAACGGCCGACCGGTCTCCTTCGCCAAGGTGATCACGATCGGCAGGATGAGCAGCAGGCCGACCGCGAACCAGGTGGTCATGCCCACGCACAGGGCGAGCAGGATGATGCACAGGCCGATGCGCCCCGGGCCGAGCACGCGGATGAACTCCTTGGCGAGCACCCCGGCCCCGCCGGATTCGGCGAGGAGCTTGCCGAAGACGACACCCAGCACGATGATGGCGCCGGTCCCGGCCAAGGTGTTGCCGAAACCCGTCTGGAAGGCCTTGAGGACCTCGGCCATGGTGATCGCCCCAGAACTGGCCACGACCATCGCGCCGAGCGACAGCGAACTGATCAGCAGGGCGATGAAGGGATTGAGCTTCAGCCAGGTGACGAGGCCGACCAGGACGGCGATGGCGAGGAGGGCGAAGAGCATGGCGCGAGAATCAGGCCTTGGGCGGGGCGACCGTGGCGCGGGTGGCGCCGGTGCTGATGCCGCCATCGACCAACAGGGTCTGTCCCGTCACGTAACGGCTCTCCTCGGAGGCCAGGAAGACCACTGGGCCGGCGAGATCCCCCGCCGCGCCGGGGCGCTTGAGCGGGATGCGGTCGCACAGGTACTCGACCCACTCCTTCTGTTCGTAAAGGACGGCGTTCTGGGCGGTCTTGAACCAGCCCGGGGCGAGGCAATTGACCGTGACGCCATGGCGCCCCCAATCGTCGGCCAGGCTCATGGTGAGCTGCTTCACGCCGCCGCGGCTCGCGCCATAGGGGGCGAGGCCCGCGTAACCGGCGACGCAGGTCACGGAGCCGATGTTGATGATTCGGCCATAGCCACGCGCGATCATCCCCGGCGCCACGGCCTGCGACGTGAAGAACGTACCGCGCAGGTTGGTGTCGAGGATGGTATTCCAGTCCTCCCAGCTGACCTCGAGGGCCGGCTTGCGGATATTGCAACCGGCGTTGTTCACCAGAATGTCGATCCGGCCCAGCTGGCGCTCCACCTCGGCCACGCCGGCCTGGATGCTGGGGCCATCGCGGACATCGAGGGCGACCGCGCAGGTACGGCGGCCGAGCGCCTCGATCTCCTTCCGGAAGGCGTCGAGCTTGGACGCGTCGCGGCTCGACATGGCGATGTCGGCGCCGGCCTGCGCGAGGGCGCGGGCGAAATGTTGGCCGAGGCCGCGACTGGTGCCGGTGACGAAGGCGACCTTGCCGGCGAGGCTGAAGAACGGGGAGGACATCAGGCGTTCGGGGCGAGGATGACCTTCATCACGCCGGGGG
>Ga0255105_1000514_pt1 | contig 10579 bp, 8 predicted proteins | sample Law_Cont_RepA_8h_FD_188455 | JGI IMG/M metagenome (GOLD analysis project Ga0255105, IMG submission 188455) | Freshwater microbial communities from St. Lawrence River, New York, United States - Law_Cont_RepA_8h | ecosystem: Environmental > Aquatic > Freshwater > River | place: USA: New York... | reverse complement strand
CTACACTGGTTTGGATTAAGGTGGTAGTAAAAATTCCGTAGGAGACTACGTTTATTAATTTTATTTTGGAGTTTTACATGAAAAAGATCGTCGCTATTTTAGTTGCTGGTTTGTTCACAACTGGTGTTTTCGCTCAAGCTAAGAAAGAAGAGCCAAAGAAAGATGCTGCTAAGCCAGCTGCTGCTGCACCTGCTGCTAAGCCAGCTGATAAGAAAGCAGAACCAAAGAAGTAATTCTTATTTGTTTGAGAAAACCCCAGCTTGCTGGGGTTTTTTTATACCATCGGGATTTCCAAAAAAAACGATTTAGCTTACGTTAATTATTTAGTCTTGGCGCATTGAAGTTCGTTGCACCAATTTAAAAATCTATTAATTGAAGCACTGCTTTAGATACTTAGTTAGTTATGAGCTAGATCGCCCCTTCCTTATTCAAAATTCTCTGAAACTGTCTAAAAAATGTTCTACGCCATTGTTATATTTATTTCCGCATTTCTTATTTTTTTAGTACAGCCATTGATTGCAAAACAAATTTTGCCTTGGTTCGGAGGGTCGGCAGCAGTTTGGGGGACATGCCTACTTTTTTTCCAATCCGCATTGCTTGCTGGTTACGCCTATGCTGACGTATTAACAAGATATTTAAGCCTGAAGCGTCAGGTTCTCTTGCATGGAACACTCTTGCTGGCGGCGGCTCTGACAATGCCAATCATTGCAAATGATTCTTGGCGACCACTTGGTAATGAGGAGCCCATTCTAAGAATTCTCGGTCTTTTACTCGCAACAATTGGATTACCTTATTTCCTTCTTGCAAGCACCACACCGTTAATTGGAGCTTGGTATTGGAAACGTTTTCAGACCTCTGCACCATACCGTTTATTTGCTTTATCAAACTTTGCTTCCTTACTTGCATTACTGGGTTATCCTTTTTTGATTGAGCCCTGGTTAGGAAATCGAGAAACGGCATGGACATGGTCCGTCTTATTTGTGATTTTTGCTTTTCTATGTTTTGCGCTTGGGCGATTTACTGTTGACCAGTCACGCTCAGCGAATGAAGCCAATCCAAACACGACCCAAGTAAAACCGATATCGGACGCCCAACACCGCGTTCAGCCAGCACAATGGTTGCGGTGGGTGGCTTTATCCGCAATTGGTTCAGCATTGTTATTGGGTGTTAGTAGTCACCTAACCCAGAACATCTCATCGGCGCCACTGCTATGGGTTGTACCGCTGTCGCTATATTTAATTACTTTCATCATTAGCTTTGATCACCCGCGTTGGTATTTGCGCGCACTTTATTTACCACTAGCTATCATCTTGGTGCCACTGATGGCGTGGTTATCGGATTCACTAAATTTAAAACTCGTTACGCCCATCTATGCATGTGGTCTATTTGTGGTTTGTATGGTGTGTCATGGTGAGTTGGCGCGCCTAAAGCCGCATCCCTCAAAACTAACAACTTTCTATTTATCGATTTCCATTGGAGGGGCGCTTGGTTCACTCGCAATGGCTGTGATTGCCCCCTTACTGTTTGCTGGCTACTTTGAGTTATACGCTGCACTGATAGCGGCAACCATCGTTGCTTTTTTTATACCGATTGGACAAAAATCACGTGATCGCTGGCTAGCCAAAGGAATTTCAGGAATTGTGATTGTGGCTGTAAGCGCACTTTCATGGAAGGGAATTCAGGATTACACCTTGGGAGTTCGTTTTATGGAACGAGACTTTTACGGGGTAGTGCGCACTCGGGATAACTCGACAGGCTCAGATTTTCGTAGTTTGATCCATGGGGCGATTGCACACGGTGGCCAGTTATTGGCCGAAGAATTGCAAATGACACCCTCCAGTTACTACGGGCCAACAAGTGGCTATGGGAGAGTTTTTAATAGTCTGCCTGACACTCCTAAACAGGCGCTCTTGCCGTATATGCCAAGCCAGGAGATCACTGGGTTTTTTATGAGATTTCGCCATCCGTAGTGCGAGCTGCAGAAAAGGACTTTACCTTTCTAAAAAAGATGAAAGGAACGCACGAGATTGTGATTGGCGATGGTCGACTATCTCTAGATCGTGAGCCCCCAAGGCAATTTGATATTTTGGCAATGGATGCGTTTTCGGGCGATTCAATTCCAACTCATTTGATTACCAAAGAGGCCATGGAAATTTACATGAAACACCTCAAGCCTAATGGTGTGATTGTGTTCCAAGCCACCAATCGCTTTGTTGATCTTTTGCCAGTTGCACGAAATCTGGCAGATGCGCACGGACTTTCAATTGTGCTGGTAACTGATTCGCCTGAATTTGAAACGGGACCAGAGTATTGGTTGGCTCATACCGATCAGGTCATCATGACGCGTAATACGGCATTGCTCAATTCAGAAAAAATCAAGTCAGGGGCAGTTGAAATTCCAAAACGTAAAGATTTCCCGATGTTTACGGATGACTATATCAACTTACTCCGTTTGTTTAAAAAGAGCTCATAACGTTCAAATCATAAAACCTTAGCTTGCTGAGGTTTCTTTGGTTCAAAATCTGCGGACATACTAGGGCTATCCCTGTAAGAATTTTCTGATTTTTCTGTAGTCCTAGTGTTTCATTGATTTCATTAGTGCTTGATATCAAAGTAATTTGAGACAAACAACCTTATACAAAACGAACTTCTAATACTTTTATAGTTTTTAGACACTGGTTCAATCCCATTTGCCTCCCTAGACTTTCATTCGTTGGCGAGTTGCCATCGCACGAATGAAAGGAGTTCTCTTTGGAGAATCATGAACATGGATTAAAGCGGCATCTCAAAGCACGACATATACGTCTAATGGCTTTGGGTTCAACAATTGGCGTCGGATTGTTTCTGGGGTCTGCCACCGCTATTCAAATTGCTGGACCCTCTATCTTATTGGCTTACCTCTTAGCCGGAATGGTTGCCTTCGTAGTTCTGCGTACCTTAGGTGAGATGGCGGTGCATGAACCGGTTGCTGGTTCGTTTGCGAGTTATGCCAGTACCTACGTTAACCCGCTCACCGGTTATATGGTGGGATGGGGCTACTGGACCTATTGGGTGGTGGTAGCCATTGCGGAGGTGACTGCAGTGGGTATTTACATGGGGATGTGGTTTCCAGATACACCTCAATGGATCTGGGCTCTCTCATCGATCGTTTTGATGGGCTTGATCAATATGATTGCAGTGAAGGTTTTTGGTGAGTTTGAGTTTTGGTTTGCGCTCATCAAAATTGTTGCGATTGTGTTGATGATTGTTTTGGGTGCTGCAGTCATTTTTCTGGGTTTTACCAATGACTGGGTGCCGATGGGCCTTAGCAATCTTTGGCAGCACGGTGGCTTCTTTCCCAATGGACTGAGCGGTCTCTTACTGTCCTTGCATATGGTTTTATTTGCATACGTAGGCATTGAGATGATTGGTTTGTCAGCAGGTGAGGCGCAGAACCCAAAAACAACTATACCAATGGCGATTGATTCCTTAACGTGGCGGATCCTTATTTTTTATTTAGGAGCTTTGTTAGTTATTTTGGCTATCTTTCCTTGGAATGAGGTAGGCCAGCATGGTAGTCCCTTTGTTGCCATGTTTGAACGAATTGGTTTGCGTGAAGCTGCTGGCGTTATAAATTTTGTGGTGATCACCGCAGCCCTGTCATCGTGTAATGCCGGTATTTTTAGTGGCGGCCGCTTGTTATGGGCTCTATCTGCTAACGGCTACGCACCGAAGCGGTTTGCTTACCTGTCTAACAACGGTGTACCGCATCGTGCTGTGATTGGGACAGTCTGCGTACCGATGGCCGGAGTGATTTTGAACTACTTCGTACCAGACAAAGCCTTTCATTACATGATGGCGGCAGTGACCTTTGTGGGGCTGATGGTGTGGGTTGCTATTTTATATACCCACTATCGTTTTCGATCGTCTTTATCGCAAAAGCAATTGTCAGAGTTAACGTATCGCGCGCCATGGTGGCCGTATTCCAGCTGGTTTGCCCTCGGGTTCATATTCATGGTGATTGGTCTGATGAGTTTTCATGAAGATGCACGGATGGCATTAGTCGTAGGCCCGATTCTTTTAGGCCTTTATTTACTCTTGTATTTCCTACTTGGTTTAGGAAAAAAAGAGAAACTTCAATTAGGAGAGCAGAAATGATTATTGGCGTACCAAAAGAAATTAAAAATAATGAGTATCGGGTTGGTTTGACCCCCAGTCTAGTAAATAGTCTGTGTAAACAGGGTCATACTGTGCTTGTGCAAAGTAAAGCAGGTACCCAGATTGGGTTTGGTAATCTGGCTTATCAAGACGCAGGAGCAGAAATATCAGATAGTGCAAAAGATATCTTTGCGCGAGCGGACATGATTGTGAAAGTGAAAGAGCCGCAAGCAGGAGAGTGCGCGTTGCTGCGAGAAGATCAAGTTCTATTTACTTTTTTGCATTTAGCACCCGATCCAGAGCAGACCAAAGCGCTCATAAACTCTAAGGCAGTTTGTATTGCGTATGAGACCGTAACATCGGCTCATGGCACCCTGCCTTTATTGGCCCCGATGAGTGAAGTTGCGGGGAGGATGGCAATACAAGCCGCGGCTACCCATTTGGAACGCTCTAGAGGTGGCGCTGGGATTTTACTAGGCGGGATTCCGGGGGTGAGTCCTGCAGAGGTGGTGATTCTAGGCGCGGGGGTTGTTGGTCGTAATGCATTACAAATTGCCTTGGGCATGGGGGCTCAGGTCACCATTATGGATCGTGATCTTGAGCGTTTGCGTAAAATTGATGCACTTTATGGTAACCGAGTACGTACTTTGTTTTCGGATGCAGCGAGTATTGAGGCTGCAGTTAAAAATGCCGACGTTGTAATAGGAGGCGTTTTACTTCCTGGTGGTTCTGCACCAAAGTTAGTTAGTCATGATCTAATCAGACGCATGCGGCCTGGTTCGGTGGTGGTCGATGTGGCGATTGATCAAGGCGGTTGCTTTGAGACCTCCGTGCCAACAACCCATACAGAACCCACATATGAGATTGATGGAGTGATTCATTATTGTGTAGCCAATATGCCTGGTGCGGTAGCGCGCACTTCGACCATTGGTTTGACCAATGCAACCTATCCAATGATCGAGCAGATTGCGAAGCAAGGAGCCCTGCAAGCCATGAAACTCAATCCACATCTTAAAAATGGGTTGAGTATCTTCAAGGGGCACCTGACATCTGCGCCGGTGGCAAAGGCGCAGCAATTAAATTACATCGCGGCCGATGAGGCAATCCGAGGTATCTCTTCAGTCGAGGTCTTTAACTAGAGAAGCCAGTGTTTCGTGAGGGAGGGTTTCGACATGCATGGGGTAACCCTTGTGGTCGCAACCCACCATCATTTGTGCACCTGCTTTTAAAGCCTGTTTCATCGAAGCTGTAACGGGGATTCGTAAGAAGTGAACTGCTGAAGTTTTTTCAGAAGTGGTTCTTTCTAAATCTTCATCGGCTAGGGCGTATACCCGAGCTTGGCCTTCAACTTCAATAAAGATACGATCTTCGACCCCGACCAGTTTGCTTAGAGCAACTCTGCGGTCGGCCTCATTGGGGTACTCAATCATCATCGTCACTTTGAAATCAGAGCCACCAGGTACCATTGGGTTATAGGCATCTAGCTCATCCTGAATACCATCCTCTTCGAAGGTTTTCTCGACGCGTAACATCTCTTGGATTTGGTAACGCATCAAGAACTCATTCTCAAAAATGAGGGTGATGTGTTCGCCTAAATGTACGGTGCGTAATTTACGCTCAGCAATCGCGCGCTGACGCATTTCAGGGCGTGCCTTGTGATAAGCCTCAAGGCTTAATAAGCTATCGATCGTAATTTTTCCCATATTCATTGATCCTGTTGTGTTCATCATATTCTCACAGTATGGCGCTTAAAGCCCGTAGGCTTTTGCCATTAGGGTTAAGGGGTGAGCCATCGCAACTTTTGGTAGACCAAGCTCATCCATGCCTTGAGCAATATGATGGCCGGCGAGTTGACAGTCTGAGCTAATGTAATTGGGAGATTCCTCTGCCATACTCCTAAATACGGGTCGACCAATTTTCATCGCCATCGTATGAAATTCCTTCTTGACACCCCAAGTACCCGAGTGGCCAGAGCAACGCTCTACAACATTCACTTCGGTACCAGGAATGAGCTTGAGAGCCTCGGCTGTTTTCTGTCCAACGTTCTGAACGCGCGAGTGGCAGGCTACGTGATAACTAACATGCCCTAACTCCTCTTTAAAGTCCTGATTGAGTAAGCCATCCTTACTGCGGGCGATTAAGTATTCAAAGGGGTCCCACATAGCCTCTTTCACTACTTGCACATCAGCATCATTTGGGAACATGAGGGGCAACTCTTGCTTAAACATGAGAGTGCACGAAGGAATGGGCGTCACAATGGCATATCCCTCGCGGGCTAATTTTGCCAACTTGGGAATATTTTTTTCTTTATTCTCTTTAACGGATTCCAAATCGCCTAATTCGAGTTTAGGCATTCCACAGCAAGCCTCTTTATCAACGAGCGCGTATGGGATTTGATTGTGATTCAGGATCTTAATGAGGTCCTGACCAATACCGGGTTCGTTGTAGTTGATGTAGCAGGTTGCATAAATCGCAACTTTGCCTGGAGTGCGCTTACCGTCTTTGACCGGGTGGGCAACAGAGGCCTGCGCTAGTTGTGGAAAGGTCTTTGCTGCGTATTCTGGAATCCAAGCTTTTTTATCAACGCCTAAAGCACCCTCTATCATTAAGCGGGCAACCCCTGTGTTATTCACAGCATTGACGGCTTGGGTCACAATTGGGATGCCCGCAAAGTGTCCAAGTGTGTCCGTGGACGATAAAAATTTATCGCGTAGAGTTGATTTACCCTCTTTGAACTGAACGGCTTTGGCACGAAGCATCAAGTGAGGGAAATCAATATTCCAAGGATGAGGTGGTGTGTACGGGCACTTGGTCATGTAGCACACATCACAGAGGTAGCACTGATCGACAACCTGCTTGTAGTCAGATTTTGCTACGCCCGCTACTTCACCATCTTCGGTGGCATCCACCAAGTCAAAAAGAGCTGGAAATGAACCGCATAAATTAACGCAACGACGGCAGCCATGGCAGAGATCAAAGACCCGTTCCATCTCCGCTTCGAGTTTCTCGGTGTTATAAAAGTCAGGATTGGTCCAATCTAAGGGATGCCGGGTTGGCGCTTCCAGATTACCTTCGCGTAAAGTCATGGCTTTGCTTTCAACAGTAAATTTAAGATGGTGGAAGTTTAGGGTTTTTTCCTATGATAGCCAAATTGTATTAATTAAAAATATTGATAGTTTTTATTTAAATAACTGATTTATATGGATTTTTACGGACTATTTATTTCTACTGGGGTGGTTGCACTCGCTGAAATTGGGGATAAAACCCAACTCTTGTCGCTGATGCTGGCAGCGCGCTACCCCAAACACGCTTGGCCGATTGTGTCGGGAATTCTTGTGGCAACTCTAGTCAACCATGCCTGCGCTGCCTATGTGGGTCATTGGGCAGCTAGTTTTCTAAGTGCAAACTTACTGCGTTGGATTTTGGGTATTGGGTTTTTGGCAATTGGCTTATGGCTATTGATCCCAGACAAACTCGACGAGGATGAGAATGCCAAGCAGGCAAAGGGCGTTTGGCAGATTTTTGTACTAACAAGCGCCTTATTTTTCTTGGCGGAGATGGGAGACAAAACCCAAATCGCCACAATTGCCCTTGGCGCCAAGTATGAGAGTGTTCTCTCGGTGATGCTTGGAACCACTTTGGGGATGATGCTGGCTAATGCCCCCGCAGTCTGGTTGGGTAAACAATTTACCAAGCGCTTACCGATTCGCATTGTGCACCTAGCGGCAGCCCTTATTTTTATCGCTCTTGGTCTTATTACCCTCGTGTGGTCTTAGTACGATCGATCCGCCCATCACAGATACGCAATAAAATTACGGCATGAGAACTGAAACCAGCAAAGGCTTTTTGCGTCTGCATTACAAGGCGCCCGATTATCAATTTGGCCAAGTAGAACTCGAGTTTGAGTTACAAGCCCATCGCACTATGGTTCAGAGTGTGATTGAGGTCATGCCAAGTCCTCACACCAAAGCAAGCGCAGGAGAAATTCCTCTCGTCCTCGATGGTCAGGATTTAGAGTTCATTAGCTTACGAATCAATGGGCAAGCGCATCGCCATGTCGAAATTACTCCGGAGCGTATGGTGATTCATGGATTGCCCAAAAAAGGGAAGGAGCAATTTCAGGTAGAAATAAAAACGGCATGCGCCCCTGAAAAAAATACCTCGCTGATGGGGCTTTATGTATCGCGCGGAAATTTCTTTACCCAATGTGAGGCTGAAGGCTTTCGTAAGATCACTTATTTTTTAGACCGCCCTGATGTGATGGCGCGTTATCGAGTCACTCTACGGGCTCGCAAGGAGGATCATCCGGTTCTCTTATCCAATGGAAATTTAATCGCGAGCGACGATTTAGGCGATGGCTGGCATCAAGCCGTTTGGGAAGATCCATTCCCAAAACCATCTTATCTATTTGCGCTTGTAGCGGGCAAATTAATTTGCCTAGAAGAGACGGTGAGATCTCAGAGCGGAGCCCAAAAACTCCTGCAAATTTGGGTAGAGCCGCGTGATTTACAGAAGACCCAGCACGCCATGGATTCTTTAAAGAGTTCAATAGTTTGGGATGAGAGGCGTTTTGGTTTGGAGTTAGATCTAGAGCGCTTCATGATCGTGGCCGTAGGTGACTTCAATATGGGCGCAATGGAGAACAAGGGCTTGAATATTTTTAATACCAAGTTCGTCTTGGCTGATGCACAAACAGCTACCGATGGGGATTACGCCAATATTGAAAGTGTGGTTGCGCACGAGTATTTCCATAACTGGACCGGTAATCGTGTGACCTGCCGTGATTGGTTTCAGTTATCACTCAAGGAAGGCTTAACAGTTTTTAGAGATCAAGAGTTCTCAGCCGATCAAATGGGTACTGAATCTGGACGAGCAGTCAAGCGCATTGAGGATGTGCGTTTACTGCGCCAAGTGCAATTTCCAGAAGATGCTGGTCCCATGGCACATCCCATTCGTCCAGATGAGTACCAGGAAATCAATAACTTCTACACGGTTACCATCTATGAGAAGGGTGCCGAGGTTGTACGCATGTATCAAACCTTATTAGGTCGCGATGGCTTCCGTAAGGGAATGGATCTTTATTTCAAGCGCCATGATGGTCAAGCGGTGACCTGCGATGAGTTTGTGGCGGCGATGGCAGATGCGAATGGACGCGACCTAAGCCAGTTTAAGAACTGGTACAGCCAAGCAGGAACTCCGCGAGTGACCATATCCGAAAACTACAACGTTCAGAAAAAAGAGTATCGACTGACACTCAAACAGCACTGTCCAAATACGCCAGGGCAAACTAAGAAGGCGCCCTTTCATATCCCCTTAAAAGCAAGTCTTCTACTGGATAAGGGCAGCAAAGTTTCTCAAAAAGAGCGCGCCTATTTTGCACAAGAGGTCTTATTGGAGCTCACGCAAGCGGAGCAAAGCTGGGTCGTAAAAAGTATTCCGGCGAAGCCGGTATTGTCAATTAATCGAAATTTCTCAGCCCCGATTATTTTGGAGCACAAGCAAAGTGAGGATGAGCTTTTAACCTTATTGGCCGAAGATACTGACCCCTTCAGTCGTTGGGAATCGGCTCAAAAACTAGCTCAGCAAATCATTTTGGCTGGGCGCTTACCCAATACGAAATTAATCGATGCCTACCGGGTGATTTTGCAAGATCCTAATTTAGACCCTGCTTTTAAAGAGCTCATTGTTACCCTGCCTGCAGAGACCTACTTGTATGAGCAATGCAAGCTAGTTGACCCACAAGAGATTCATTGGAATAGGCGCCGTTTTAAAACAGCCCTAGCGCATGCACTAAAAGACGAATGGGCAATTATTTATAAAGAGCATCAGACTCCTGGATCATATCGGCCAGATGCAAAAAGTATGGGTAAGCGAGCGCTCAAAAATTTTGCCTTGATGATGCTCCTAGAAGGAGGTGATGGACACTGGCTGGAAAAAGCCGAAGAGCAGTATGAGCTTGCTAATAATATGAGTGACCGGTTTGCTGCCTTGCACGCCTTAGTGTCTGTTAATGCGCCACAATCTAAAAATGCCTTAGCTGACTTCTATCAGCGCTTTGCCGAAGATGCTCTGGTGATAGATAAATGGTTTGCACTACAAGCGACCAGACCAGTTCATGTTGATGGCACAGGGATTTTGGCGGAAATTAGAGCGTTAATGAAGCACAGTGCCTTCAAGCTCAACAATCCTAATCGTGTGCGTAGCGTGATTCATGCGTTTTGCCTCAATAATCCCGGTGGATTTCATCAGGCAGATGGAAGTGCCTATCGCTTCTGGGCAGAGTGCGTCCTCGCATTGGATGAAATTAATCCTCAAGTGGCAGCGCGTTTAGCACGGGGACTTGATCGCTGGCCTAAATTTGCTAGGCCCTATTCAAAGCAGATGCTTACTGCTCTGCGCCAAGTTGCTGAAGTGAGTCGTTTATCACCCGATGTCAGAGAGG
>Ga0255105_1000488_pt1 | contig 10839 bp, 6 predicted proteins | sample Law_Cont_RepA_8h_FD_188455 | JGI IMG/M metagenome (GOLD analysis project Ga0255105, IMG submission 188455) | Freshwater microbial communities from St. Lawrence River, New York, United States - Law_Cont_RepA_8h | ecosystem: Environmental > Aquatic > Freshwater > River | place: USA: New York... | reverse complement strand
GACTTGAAGTTGTCTGTCTCTCAGCCGGCTCATGACGACGTGCTGCCCAAGGGCTTGTCGCTTGCAGACCACGGTGCTGGCAAATCGTATTTGGGTTTCATCGTCTACGATTTGTTTTTCAAGCAGTTGTCTCAAGGCCATATTTACGGCATTGAAACGCGTTCTGAATTGGTCGAAGCCTCTCGGGCTTTGGCAAAGCGCTTGGACTTTCAGCGCATGGTCTTTTTGAACACCTCGGTGGCCGAGTCATCGCAGTCTGACCTCATGCCATCGCACATCGATGTGGTGACGGCGCTGCATGCCTGCGACACCGCTACCGACGACGCCATTGCTTTTGGACTCCTGAAAAAAGCCCGCGCCATGGTCTTGGTGCCCTGTTGCCAAGCCGAAGTGGCCGCTCAATTGCGTCAAAACAAGGCCCTCAACTTATCACGCACTCCCTTGGCCGAACTCTGGCGCCACCCGCTGCACACGCGCGAAATTGGCAGCCAACTCACCAACGTATTGCGCTGCCTTTACCTAGAGTCAAAAGGCTATGCCGTCACCGTCACTGAACTGGTTGGCTGGGAGCACAGCATGAAAAACGAACTCATCTTGGCCCACTACACCGGCCGCCCTAAACAAGGTGCCGCCGACCACCTCCAGTCCCTGCTAACCGAATTCGGCCTTCAGCAATCCCTTGCATCGCGTTACCCTTAATTGGGGTCAGATCAACATTAATTTCTTTCGGGTTAGCATTCAGGCATGGCCCGCCAACCCCGTTTAGCCCTTCCAGGTTACCCGCATCATGTGATTCAGCGGGGTAACAATCGCCAGCCCATCGTGCTGGACGAGACCGACCGAAGAATGCTTTACAGCCTGTGGCTTGAAGAGTCACAGCGTCACAAAGTGGCTGTCAACGCCTACGTGTTGCTCGACAATCACTTCCACATGTTGCTCACACCGCCCAGTGATGAGGCGATGTCTTTGATGATGCAATCGGTGGGGCGGAGTTATGTGCGCTACTTCAACAAGCGCCACAACAGAAGCGGCACACTCTGGGAAGGGCGCTACAAATCCTCGCTGATTGATTCTGAATCCTATCTCCTTACGTGCATGGCCTACATTGACTTGAACCCAGTCAGGGCAGGGGTGGCCGAATCGGCTGAGGCCTTTAGCTGGTCGAGCTACAAACACCTGGCGGGTCAAAATATCGACAAACTGGTAACGCCACACGCACTTTATTGGGGCTTGGGCAATACGCCCTTTGCCAGGGAGGCGGCATACGCCGAATTTGTGGCTGGAGGTTTGTCTGCGGCCACTCAAAAAGCCCTGACCGAGTCGGCCCTGAAGGGGCGCGTGGTGGGGCGCCCTGACTTTTTAAGGTCATTAGAAAAGAGCACCCAGCGTCAAATCCTGCCGCAAAAGGCTGGCAGGCCTTTCAAAAAGCCCTGAATTTTAGTTAAAAATAGATACTTAGTAATTATTTCTAAGCCTATTTTGATCTGTCCCTAATTAATTGATTTTTCAAAATAGATCAAATTAATGTTGATCTGACCCCAATTAATTTTCTTGGCATTTTTGGTGCGATGCAATATGCTCACATTCCCGCGAAATATCTCTAGGAGTGCGCCATGACCTCGGCTGCCGAAAAATTAGCTTTGCAACAAACCGGTCTGTATGACCCTTCTCAAGAACACGACGCTTGTGGTGTCGGCTTTGTGGCCCATATTAAAGGCGCTAAAACGCATGCCATCGTCACGCAAGCATTGAAGATTCTTGAAAACTTGGACCATCGGGGTGCGGTGGGTGCAGACAAGTTGATGGGCGATGGCGCAGGCATCTTGATTCAGTTGCCTGATGCGCTTTACCGTGAAGAGATGGCCAAGCAAGGTGTGACATTGCCTTCGCAAGGTGAGTACGGCGTGGGTATGGTGTTTTTGCCAAAGGAACATGCCTCCCGCATGGCTTGCGAACAAGAACTTGAGCGCGCTGTCAAAGCCGAAGGTCAGGTGTTGTTGGGCTGGCGCGATGTGCCAGTGAACCGCGACATGCCGATGTCACCCACGGTGCGCGAAAAAGAACCTGTGCTCAAGCAGATTTTCATTGGCCGTGGTGCCGATGTGATTGTGCAAGATGCGTTGGAGCGCAAGCTCTACGTCATTCGCAAGACTGCCAGTGCTGCCATTCAAAATCTGCACTTGAAACACAGCAACGAGTACTACATTCCCAGCATGTCCAGCCGTACGGTGGTGTACAAAGGCTTGCTGTTGGCCGATCAAGTTGGCACCTACTTCCGTGATTTGGAAGATGAGCGTTGTGTGTCTGCACTCGGCTTGGTGCACCAACGTTTCTCAACCAACACCTTCCCAGAGTGGCCCCTGGCGCACCCTTATCGCTACGTAGCTCACAACGGTGAAATCAACACCGTCAAGGGCAACTACAACTGGATGAAGGCGCGTGAAGGCGTGATGTCTTCACCTGTGCTGGGCGACGACTTGCAAAAGCTCTACCCCATCAGTTTTGCTGGCCAATCCGATACCGCCACTTTTGACAACTGTTTAGAGTTGCTGACCATGGCCGGCTACCCCATCAGCCAAGCTGTGATGATGATGATTCCCGAGCCTTGGGAAAACCACAACACCATGGACGAGCGCCGCAAAGCGTTTTATGAATACCATGCCGCCATGCTCGAGCCTTGGGACGGTCCGGCCTCGATTGTGTTTACCGATGGCCGTCAAATTGGCGCCACTCTGGACCGCAATGGTTTGCGTCCTTCGCGCTATTGCATCACCGACGATGACATGGTGATCATGGGTTCAGAGACCGGCGTGTTGCCCATTCCAGAAAGCAAAATTGTGCGCAAATGGCGCCTGCAACCCGGCAAGATGTTCCTGATTGATTTGGAACAAGGCCGCATGATCGACGACGAAGAACTGAAGTCAAACCTGGCCAGCAGCAAGCCTTACAAGCAGTGGATTGAAAACTTGCGCATCAAATTGGATGACGTGAAAGAGTCCACAGACACAGCGCCTGCGTCCAACGAAACATTGCTCGACTTGCAACAAGCTTTTGGTACCACCCAAGAAGACATCAAGTTCTTGTTGGCCCCCATGGCACAAGCCGGTGAAGAAGCCTTGGGCTCCATGGGCAATGACAGCCCCTTGGCTGTTTTGTCCGACAAAAACAAACCGCTTTACAACTACTTCAAGCAGTTGTTTGCACAGGTCACCAACCCGCCCATCGACCCCATTCGCGAAGCCATCGTGATGTCCTTGGTGTCCTTCATTGGCCCAAAGCCCAACTTGCTTGACATCAACCAAGTGAACCCACCGATGCGCTTGGAAGTGAGCCAGCCCGTGCTCGACTTTTCAGACATGGCCAAGTTGCGCAACATTGCGCAGTCCACACAAGGCAAGTTCAAGAGTGCCACTTTGGACATCACTTACCCAGCAGCTTGGGGCAGCGAAGGCGTCGAAGCCAAGTTGGCATCACTTTGCGCTGAAGCGGTGGACGCCATCAAAGGCGGCCACAATATTTTGATCATCAGCGACCGCGGTGTATCGCCCACGCAAGTGGCCATTCCCGCTTTGCTGGCGCTGTCGGCCATTCACCAGCATTTGGTGCGCGAAGGTTTGCGCACCACCGCCGGCTTGGTGGTTGAAACGGGTACAGCACGCGAAGTGCATCACTTTGCCGTGTTGGCAGGTTACGGCGCAGAAGCCGTTCACCCTTACCTGGCCATGGAAACATTGCAGGCTTTGCACAAAGAGTTGCCAGGTGATTTGTCGGCCGACAAAGCCATCTACAACTATGTGAAGGCGGTGGGCAAAGGCCTGTCCAAGATCATGTCGAAGATGGGCGTGAGCACCTACATGTCTTATTGCGGTGCGCAGTTGTTTGAAGCCATCGGCATCAACACAGAAACTGTGAACAAGTATTTCACCGGCACGCCCACCCGTGTTCAAGGCATTGGCATTTTTGAAATTGCAGAAGAAACTTTGCGCACACACAAAGCAGCATTTGGCAACGACCCAGTGTTGGCCTCCATGCTCGATGCTGGCGGTGAATACGCATGGCGTGCACGTGGTGAAGAGCACATGTGGACGCCCGATGCCATTGCCAAGTTGCAGCACAGCACCCGTGCCAACAACTGGACCACGTACAAAGAATACGCACAAATCATCAACGACCAAACCAAGCGTCAAATGACACTGCGCGGTTTATTCGAATTCAAGATCGATCCTGCTAAAGCCATTTCGATTGATGAAGTAGAACCCGCCAGCGAAATCGTCAAACGCTTTGCAACAGGCGCCATGTCTTTGGGCTCTATCTCCACAGAAGCACACGCTACATTGGCTGTGGCCATGAACCGCATTGGCGGCAAAAGCAACACCGGTGAAGGCGGTGAAGACTCTGCGCGCTATCGCAACGAACTCAAGGGTATCCCGATTAAAAAGGGCGAGACTTTGAAGAGCGTGATTGGCGACAAAGAAGTAGAAGTTGACATGCCACTCGAGGCCGGTGATTCACTGCGCTCCAAGATCAAACAAGTGGCTTCCGGCCGCTTTGGTGTCACAGCCGAATACCTGCACAGTGCCGATCAAATTCAGATCAAGATGGCGCAAGGTGCCAAGCCTGGCGAGGGCGGCCAATTGCCTGGCGGCAAAGTGTCCGAGTACATCGGCAAGTTGCGTCACTCGGTGCCTGGTGTGGGTTTGATTTCTCCGCCGCCGCACCACGACATCTACTCGATTGAAGATTTGGCGCAACTGATTCACGACCTGAAAAACGTGGCGCCGCACAGCGACATCAGTGTTAAGTTGGTGTCCGAAATTGGTGTGGGTACCATTGCCGCAGGCGTGGCCAAGTGCAAGAGCGATCACGTGGTGATTGCCGGTCACGATGGCGGTACCGGCGCATCGCCTTGGTCTTCTATCAAGCACGCTGGCAGCCCTTGGGAAATTGGTCTGGCTGAAACGCAGCAAACTCTGGTGCTCAACCGTTTGCGCGGTCGCATCCGTGTGCAAGCCGATGGTCAAATGAAAACAGGCCGCGACGTTGCCGTTGGCGCGTTGCTCGGCGCAGACGAATTTGGTTTTGCGACGGCACCGCTGGTGGTGGAAGGCTGCATCATGATGCGCAAATGTCACCTGAATACTTGTCCTGTGGGCGTGGCCACACAAGACCCCACCTTGCGCAAAAAGTTTTCTGGCAAGCCAGAGCACGTGGTGAATTACTTCTTCTTCATCGCCGAAGAAGTGCGTCAAATCATGGCGCAGTTGGGCATCAAGAAGTTTGACGACATGATCGGCCGTGCCGACTTGCTCGACACCCGCAAAGGCATTGAGCACTGGAAATCAAGCGGCCTCGATTTTAGCCGTTTGTTGGCCGTGCCCGATGTACCCGCCGACGTGCCACGTCGCCATGTTGGTGTGCAAGACCACGGCTTGGAAAAAGCTTTGGACAACATCCTGATTGCCAAGAGCCGTGCCGCCATTGACAAAGGTGAGAAGGTGCAGTTCATGGAAGTGGCGCGCAACGTGAACCGTTCTGTGGGCGCCATGCTTTCAGGTGCTGTGACCAAAGTGCATCCAGAAGGTTTGCCAGACGACACCATTCGCATTCAACTTGAAGGCACTGGCGGTCAATCTTTTGGCGCGTTTGTGGCCAAGGGCATTACCTTGTACCTCATCGGTGAAGCCAACGATTACACCGGCAAAGGTTTGTCGGGCGGCCGCATTGTGGTTCGCCCCAGTTTGGAATTCCGCGGCGTGGCCAGCCAAAATATCATTGTGGGCAACACCGTGATGTACGGCGCCACCACCGGTGAAGCCTTCTTCGCAGGCGTGGGCGGCGAGCGTTTTGCAGTTCGTTTGTCGGGCGCCACCGCAGTGGTCGAAGGCACGGGCGACCACGGTTGTGAATACATGACCGGTGGTACGGTGGCTGTGTTGGGCAAAACAGGTCGCAACTTTGCGGCCGGTATGAGCGGCGGCATTGCCTATGTGTACGACGAAGACGGCCAGTTTGCATCACGCTGCAACACCGCCATGGTCAGCATGGAAAAAGTACTGACAGCAGCCGAGCAAGAGGCAGCGGTGGACCGCAATGTATGGCACCGTGATCAAGCCGACGAACCACAATTGCGCAAATTGCTAGAAGACCACCACAAGTGGACCGGCAGCCAACGCGCACGTGAGTTGCTGGACAACTGGGCGCAAGCTCGCTTGAAGTTTGTGAAAGTGTTCCCGAACGAATACAAGCGCGCCTTGGGTGAAATCAACGCACGCAAAGAAGCCGCCAAAACCGACATCAGCGCCAAAGCCAAGCCCACAGACACTGTGGCGGCCAGCTAATTTTCAAATACGCGCTAACTGAGCACACGGAAATAACAAGGATTGATCATGGGAAAAATCACTGGTTTCATGGAATTTGAGCGACTCGAAGAGGGCTACAAGCCCGTGAGCGAGCGTGTCAAGAACTACAAAGAATTCGTCATCGGTTTGGACGACGCACAAGCCAAAGCGCAAAGCGCTCGCTGCATGGACTGCGGCACACCGTTTTGCAACAGCGGCTGCCCCGTTAACAACATCATTCCGGATTTCAACGAATTGGTGTTTCAGGGCGATTGGAAAAATGCCATTGAAGTGCTGCACAGCACCAATAACTTTCCAGAGTTCACGGGCCGCATTTGCCCTGCACCTTGCGAAGCCGCTTGCACTTTGAATGTGGCCGACGATGCTGTGGGCATCAAGTCGATTGAGCACGCCATCATTGACCGTGCTTGGCAAGAGGGCTGGGTCAAGCCCCGTCCTGCCACGCACAAAACAGGCAAAAAAGTGGCCGTGGTGGGCTCTGGCCCCGCAGGCATGGCCGCGGCCCAGCAATTGGCGCGCGCTGGTCACGACGTCACTTTGTTCGAAAAGAACGATCGCATTGGCGGCTTGCTGCGTTATGGCATCCCTGATTTCAAAATGGAAAAATCGCACATCGATCGCCGCGCAGAGCAGTTGGTGGCCGAGGGCGTGACCCTGAAAACCGGCGTCATGGTGGGCCATTTGCCAGAAGGCTCCAAAGTGACCAACTGGTCCAAAGAAACCATCAGCCCAGAGCAACTTCAGAAAGAGTTTGACGCCGTGTTGTTGGCCGGTGGCTCTGAGCAATCACGGGACTTGAATGTGCCTGGCCGTGATTTGTCGGGCATTCACTTTGCCATGGAGTTCTTGCCACAGCAAAATAAAGTCAACGCTGGTGACAAGCTCAAAGACCAATTGCGCGCCGACGGCAAACACGTCATCGTGATTGGTGGCGGCGACACCGGCAGCGATTGTGTGGGTACTTCCAACCGCCATGGCGCCAAAAGCGTGACGCAGTTTGAGGTGATGCCGCAGCCGCCCGAAGAAGAAAACCGCCCATTGACATGGCCCTACTGGCCCCTGAAGATGCGTACCAGTTCTAGCCATGAGGAAGGTTGCACCCGCGAATTCGCTATTTCCACCCAAGAATTTGTGGGCGAAAAAGGCAAAGTCACAGGTTTGAAAACCGTCGAAATTGAATTCAAAGACGGCAAATTGGTCAATGTGCCGGGCACCGAAAAAACTTACCCTGCTGACATGGTTTTCTTGGCCATGGGCTTTGTCAACCCGGTCACCACCATCTTGGACGCCTTTGGTGTGGACAAAGATAACCGCGGCAATGCCAAAGCTACCACCGATTTCACAGGTGGCTATGCCACCAATGTGGCCAAGGTTTTTGCAGCGGGCGACATGCGCCGTGGCCAATCCTTGGTGGTTTGGGCCATCCGTGAAGGCCGACAAGCTGCCCGCGCGGTGGATGAATTCTTAATGGGAAGCAGTGACTTACCCCGTTAAAATGTCAGCAGACAGGTTGGCGTGTGAATTTTCAAAGAGTCACACAAGCTTCACCTGAACGCCATACCCTTCAAAAGCCGGCGATCCCGGCTTTTGTTTTTTTCTCACATGACATTGCCCAACTCTCCACTCCTGGTCGAATTGAAAAACCTCAGCTTCGGCTACGGGGACCGCGTCATTCTGAACGACCTGTCGTTTGGCATACCGCGTGGCAAAGTCACGGCCCTGATGGGTGTCTCTGGTGGTGGCAAGACCACTGTCTTGCGTTTAATTGGTGGCCAATACCGTGCCCAAAACGGCCAACTTACATTCGATGGCTCTGATGTTGGCCAAATGAACACGGAACAACTTTATGCAGCACGCAGGCGCATGGGCATGTTGTTTCAGTTTGGCGCTTTGTTCACCGACATGAGTGTGTTTGACAACGTGGCGTTTCCGTTAAGAGAACACACGAAAATGTCTGAATCCATGGTTCGCGACATTGTTTTGATGAAGCTCGATGCGGTGGGCTTGCGCGGGGCCAGAGATTTAAAGCCTTCCGAAATTTCAGGGGGTATGGGCCGGCGTGTTGCATTGGCCCGTGCCATTGCTTTAGATCCCGATCTCATGATGTACGACGAACCCTTTGCTGGGCTTGACCCCATTTCATTGGGGACGGCCGCAAGACTCATTCGCAAGTTGAACGACAGCTTGGGCATTACCAGTTTGGTGGTATCGCACGATGTCAACGAAACATTTCAAATTGCAGACCATGTGGTGGTCTTGGCCAATGGCAAAGTGGCCGCGCAAGGCACACCCGAGGCACTCAGGCAAGCTTCTGATCCTCTTATTCACCAATTTGTGAATGGCCTCAGCGAGGGCCCTGTCCATTTCCATTACCCCGCCAGATCCATCGCTGAAGATTTCAGCCGCATAGCACCATGAACTTTTTGCACCCTGCTGAACTTGGCTATGCCGTCCGTCAGAAATTGGCGGATTGGGGTTATGGCGCGCGTTTATTGGGTCAACTGGCCATGATGTCGGGCGCTTGTTTGAAGCGCTTTGGGCTGGTTCGCGATCAAGTGCATTTCTTGGGCAACTACTCCTTGGCCATCATTACCGTTTCCGGCTTGTTTGTCGGATTTGTTTTGGGCTTGCAGGGCTACTACACTTTGCAGCGCTATGGCGCGGCCGATGCACTCGGCTTGTTGGTGGCGCTGAGTTTGGTGCGTGAACTCGGCCCTGTGGTAGCGGCTTTGTTGTTCGCAGGGCGCGCGGGTGCCTCTATTACGGCAGAAATTGGTTTGATGCGTGCTGGCGAGCAATTGACGGCTTTGGAAATGATGGCGGTTGATCCAAAACTGCGAATTTTGGCGCCGCGTTTGTGGGGTGGCATCATTGCGTTGCCTCTTCTTACTGCCGTTTTCAGTGCCGTCGGTATATTGGGTGGTTATGTGGTGGGTGTGCTGCTGATTGGCGTTGATGAGGGCGCATTTTGGAGTCAAATGCAAAGCGGTGTCGATGTGTTCAAAGATGTCGGCAATGGCATGATTAAAAGTTTGGTGTTTGGCGTGGCTGTCACCTTCATTGCCTTGCTGCAAGGCTATGTGGCTCAGCCGACACCTGATGGCGTGGCTTCCGCGACCACCCGAAGCGTGGTGATCTCTTCGTTGTCTGTTTTAGGACTGGACTTCATCCTCACTGTGATGATGTTCAGCATTTAAGGAGGACGTGATGCAACGTTCAAAAAATGATGTGTGGGTAGGATTGTTTGTGTTGATTGGCTTGGCGGCAGTGCTTTTTCTGGCGCTTAAGTCGGCCAATTTGTTGCAATACAGTTGGTCCAAAAATTACACCGTGACTGCTAAGTTTGACAACATTGGCGGCCTTAAAAAAGGTGCAGCCGTCAAGAGTGCGGGTGTGGTGGTGGGCCGTGTTGACAGCATTCAATTTGACGGCGAAAGCTTTCAAGCCAAAGTCAGTTTGGCTTTGCAAAACCAGTACGCTTTTCCTCAAGACAGTTCTTTGAAAATTCTGACCAGTGGTTTGTTAGGCGAGCAGTACGTGGGCATTGTGGCCGGCGCCGATGAAAAGAATCTGGTGGCGGGCGACAACATCGGCTCGACCCAATCGGCTGTGGTCTTAGAAAATTTAATCAGCCAATTTTTGTACAGCAAAGCGGCAGATCCTGCCGCACCCACATCGGGAAGCAAGTAATGAAATTTTGGTGGCGCGTGCGCCTCGGTTTACTCATTGCGGCAAGCTTGCTGTTGCAAGGGTGCGCCTCGCTCAAAGGCCCAGATCCAACAGATCCCCTCGAACCTTTGAACAGAAAAGTCACGGCCTTCAACGACATGGCCGATGATGTGGTGCTCAGGCCTGTTGCTGTTATTTATGGCCAAGTTTTGCCAACGGTGGTTCGCAAAGGCATTGGCAATTTTTTCAGCAACCAGAGCGATGTCATGTCTTTCTTCAACAGCTTGGCGCAATTGAAACTCCAAGCGGCTGCTAAAAGTGCCATGCGCGTGGGCATCAACACCACACTGGGGCTAGGCGGCATCATAGATTGGGCCACCGAATTGAAGATTGACAAACACAAAGAGGACTTCGGTCAAACCATGGCGTTTTGGGGTGTTTCGTCTGGCCCCTATGTGGTCTTGCCATTTTTTGGGCCCTCTACCCTTCGCGACAGCCTGGGCCTCTACGTCGACAACAAAACAGATGTGAACCAACAACTGGAAAACACAGCGGCTAAAAATACCTTGACATTGTTGCGCTTGACCGACAAGCGGGAGCGCTATTTGTCCTTGTCCGACGCTGTCAAACAAGCTTCTTTAGATCCCTACACCTTCACGCGGGATGCCTATTTGCAAAAGCGTTTGAATGACATTTACGATGGCAACCCGCCCATGGTGGACGATTTTGAAGATCCGGACCAACCTGCGCCTATGGTGGCCCCCAACAGACCAAGCGCTACGGGCACACAGGAGCCCTTGCCTCAGACGCC
>Ga0255105_1000456_pt1 | contig 11318 bp, 1 predicted proteins | sample Law_Cont_RepA_8h_FD_188455 | JGI IMG/M metagenome (GOLD analysis project Ga0255105, IMG submission 188455) | Freshwater microbial communities from St. Lawrence River, New York, United States - Law_Cont_RepA_8h | ecosystem: Environmental > Aquatic > Freshwater > River | place: USA: New York... | reverse complement strand
GTGTAAATATTACAGGCGACACTTTTACAACAGGTGGTACGTATTTTAGTGGATCAAGTACTATAGATTTATATGATAATCAAGGTGGAGTTATTAGTATTACAGGAATAACCGCATCAGGGGCCGCAGGATCAAATGGTAGTTCAGGTTCATCAGGATCAAGTGGTACTTCAGGATCAAGTGGTTCATCAGGATCCTCAGGATCTAGCGGTACTTCAGGTTCTAACGGTACTAGTGGAAGTTCAGGATCAAGTGGTACTAGTGGGTCATCAGGATCTTCAGGATCATCAGGTAGTTCAGGATCAAGTGGTACTAGTGGAACAAATGGTTCATCGGGAACTAGCGGATCTTCAGGGTCAAGTGGAAGTAGCGGCACATCAGGTAGTTCAGGGTCAAGTGGAAGTAGCGGCACGTCAGGTAGTTCAGGGTCTAGCGGTTCTGCCGGAACATCAGGATCTAGTGGATCTACAGGATCAAGTGGTAGTAGTGGATCTGCGGGAACATCAGGATCAAGTGGTAGTAGTGGATCTGCGGGAACATCAGGATCTTCAGGAACATCAGGTATAAATGGAACAAGTGGTTCTTCAGGTTCTTCAGGATCAAGCGGTTCTTCAGGATCAAGCGGATCATCTGGATCTGCAGGAACAAGCGGGTCATCAGGTATAAGCGGTACTGCAGGATCAAGCGGATCTGCAGGAATATCAGGTAGTTCAGGATCGACAGGTACAAGCGGTACGGCAGGATCAAGCGGATCTGTAGGAACATCAGGTAGTAGTGGTTCATCAGGTAGTAGTGGTTCATCAGGTAGTAGTGGTTCATCAGGTACTAGTGGTACTTCAGGATCAAATGGATCAAGTGGTACTTCAGGTACATCTGGTTCTTCAGGATCAACAGGAACTAGTGGGTCAAGCGGTAGTTCAGGATCAAGTGGGTCAAGCGGTAGTACAGGATCAAGTGGTTCATCAGGTTCAACAGGGTCTAGCGGTAGTTCAGGAACATCAGGTTCTACAGGTACATCGGGATCTAGTGGAAGTGCAGGATCTTCAGGTAGTAGCGGAAGTTCAGGAACATCAGGTAGTTCTGGATTAACAGGTACAAGTGGATCATCAGGTTCGGCAGGTTCATCGGGATCAACAGGTACATCTGGTTCAAGTGGTTCTTCAGGAACTAGCGGAAGTGTAGGTACATCGGGATCATCAGGATCAAGCGGTTCTTCAGGTAGTAGTGGATCTTCAGGATCAACGGGTACTAGTGGTAGCTCAGGTACATCGGGAACTACAGGTTCGAGTGGTAGTGCCGGATCATCAGGAAGTTCAGGTTCAACAGGTACAAGTGGAAGTAGTGGAGCAAGTGGTTCTGCAGGTTCAAGTGGAAGTTCAGGTTCTTCAGGTAGTACAGGAACATCAGGTTCTTCAGGATCAAGTGGATCTTCAGGATCAAGTGGAAGTGCTGGTTCTTCAGGATCATCAGGAACTAGCGGAAGTAGTGGATCGACAGGAACATCAGGTTCAAGTGGTAGTACAGGATCGAGTGGATCTTCAGGAACTAACGGAACATCAGGAAGTTCAGGTTCAAGCGGAACATCAGGTGTAAGTGGTTTGTCAGGAACAAGTGGAAGTAGCGGTACCTCAGGAGTATCGGGTTCAAGTGGTAGTGCCGGATCATCAGGAAGTTCAGGTTCAACAGGTACAAGTGGAAGTAGTGGAACAAGTGGAAGTGCGGGTTCTTCAGGAAGTAGTGGTAGTACAGGTACATCAGGATCAAGTGGGACATCAGGTAGTACAGGTTCAAGTGGTTCTGCGGGTAGCTCAGGTTCTTCAGGAAGTAGTGGAACATCAGGATCTACAGGTACATCTGGTTCTAGCGGAAGCTCAGGATCAAGTGGTAGTAGTGGATCAACAGGAACATCGGGTTCATCAGGAACAAGCGGTACAACAGGAACTAGTGGATCAAGTGGTACTTCAGGTTCAAGTGGGAGTAGCGGTTCTGCCGGATCTTCAGGTTCATCAGGAACTAGTGGAAGTACAGGTACAAGTGGATCATCGGGATCTGCGGGATCAAGCGGATCATCGGGATCTACAGGTAGTTCAGGATCAAGTGGGTCAACAGGTACTAGTGGAAGTGCGGGTACAAGTGGGTCATCAGGATCTTCAGGAAGTAGTGGTAGTACAGGTACAAGTGGAACATCAGGTTCTACAGGAACAAGTGGTTCTTCAGGTTCAAGTGGAAGTAGTGGTTCTGCTGGTTCTTCAGGTTCATCAGGAACTAGTGGAAGTACAGGTACAAGTGGAACATCAGGGTCAAGTGGATCTTCAGGATCTGCGGGTAGTTCAGGTTCAAGTGGTTCAACAGGGACTAGCGGAAGCACAGGATCTAGCGGTAGTTCAGGATCTTCAGGAAGTAGTGGTAGTACAGGAACATCAGGTTCTTCAGGTACTAGTGGAAGTTCGGGTACATCGGGAACAGGTGGGTCATCAGGAAGTTCAGGTTCTGCAGGATCAAGTGGTTCTTCAGGAACTAGCGGAAGTACAGGCACATCGGGATCAAGTGGAAGTGCTGGGTCAAGTGGTTCATCAGGATCTGCAGGTAGTTCAGGAAGTAGTGGTAGTACAGGTACATCAGGGTCAAGTGGAACATCAGGTACTACAGGTACAAGCGGATCTTCAGGATCAACAGGTACATCGGGATCAAGTGGATCATCAGGAAGTAGTGGAAGTGCCGGATCTTCAGGATCAACAGGTACAAGTGGAAGTAGTGGAACATCAGGTAGTACAGGTACAAGCGGATCTTCAGGTAGTAGTGGATCAACAGGAACATCAGGTTCTGCAGGGTCGTCAGGTTCTGCAGGGTCGTCAGGTTCAAGTGGAAGTGCTGGTTCTTCAGGTATATCAGGTAGTTCAGGTTCTGCCGGATCAAGCGGGTCTTCAGGTTCAACAGGAACTAGTGGATCAAGTGGTACATCAGGGTCCGCAGGGTCAAGTGGTAGTGCCGGATCATCAGGAACTTCAGGTTCAACAGGTACAAGTGGAAGTAGTGGAACATCGGGAACAGGTGGGTCATCAGGTAGTTCAGGAAGTGCTGGATCTGCAGGATCAAGCGGGTCTTCAGGAACATCAGGTAGTGCAGGTACAAGTGGTACTACAGGAAGTTCAGGATCAAGTGGGTCATCAGGTAGTAGTGGTTCGTCAGGAACTAGTGGTACAACAGGATCTAGTGGTTCTGCGGGATCTTCAGGTAGTAGTGGAAGTTCGGGTACAAGTGGATCTGTAGGTACATCAGGATCTGCAGGATCAAGTGGTAGTTCAGGATCATCAGGAACTAGCGGTACAACAGGTTCAAGTGGAAGTAGTGGTTCTGCAGGATCTTCAGGATCTAGCGGAACATCAGGTATAAGTGGGTCAAGTGGTAGTTCAGGTTCTAGCGGAAGTACAGGATCATCAGGAACTTCAGGATCATCAGGAACAAGTGGAAGTTCGGGTACATCTGGTACTACAGGATCAAGCGGTACCTCAGGTGTAAGTGGTTTGTCAGGAACAAGTGGAAGTAGCGGTACCTCAGGAGTATCGGGATCAAGCGGTAGTACAGGATCAAGTGGTTCTTCAGGAAGTTCAGGATCTAGTGGAAGTTCAGGTATTAGTGGGACATCAGGTTCAAGCGGTAGCTCAGGTTCAAGCGGTTCTTCAGGGACTAGCGGAAGTGTAGGTACATCAGGGTCAAGTGGTTCTTCAGGTAGTAGTGGTTCTTCAGGAAGTTCAGGATCAACAGGATCAAGTGGTAGTACAGGTACTAGTGGTTCATCAGGAATAAGTGGGACATCAGGATCAAGCGGAAGTACGGGATCATCAGGTAGTTCAGGAACATCAGGATCAAGTGGTTCTTCAGGAACATCAGGTTCTTCAGGGACATCAGGAACAAGTGGGTCTGCAGGTTCAAGTGGAAGTGCTGGATCTTCAGGATCAACAGGTACAAGCGGAAGTAGTGGTTCTGCAGGATCTTCAGGTTCAACAGGAACATCAGGTTCTAGCGGAAGTACAGGTTCTTCAGGAAGTAGTGGGTCTGCAGGATCTTCAGGTTCAACAGGAACTAGCGGATCAAGTGGTACATCAGGGACTACAGGTTCAAGTGGGTCTAGCGGAAATTCAGGATCTTCAGGAACATCAGGTAGTGCAGGTACAAGTGGTACCAACGGTACTTCAGGGTCTAGTGGATCATCAGGTAGTTCAGGTTCAAGTGGGTCAACAGGAACTAGCGGAAGCGCCGGATCAAGTGGTTCGTCAGGATCTTCAGGTTCAACGGGAACAAGTGGGAGTGTAGGAACATCAGGATCTGCAGGGTCTAGCGGAAGTTCAGGTTCAACAGGATCAAGTGGGTCTTCAGGATCTTCAGGTAGTTCAGGAAGTAGTGGTTCTACAGGAACATCAGGATCAAGTGGTACTTCAGGTGCGAATGGTACAAGTGGAAGTTCAGGGTCTAGCGGAAGTGCAGGATCAAGTGGTAGTAGCGGATTAACAGGAACATCAGGTTCCTCAGGAACAAGTGGAAGTAGTGGAACATCAGGATCTAGCGGAAGTGCAGGTTCTAGCGGAAGTGCAGGTTCTAGCGGAAGTAGTGGATCAACAGGAACATCAGGTTCTTCAGGAACAAGTGGTGCCAATGGTACTTCAGGATCAAGCGGTTCATCAGGATCATCAGGATCAACAGGAACTAGTGGAAGTTCGGGAACAAGTGGATCTTCAGGATCTGCAGGTAGTAGTGGAAGTTCAGGATCAACAGGAACAAGTGGATCTTCAGGTACATCAGGTACAACAGGATCAAGTGGGTCTTCAGGGAGCTCGGGTTCAACAGGATCGAGTGGAAGTACAGGTACATCAGGATCTTCAGGATTAAGTGGTAGTAGTGGATCTTCAGGGTCAACGGGAACAAGTGGAAGTTCAGGTGTTAGTGGAACATCGGGATCTAGCGGTAGTTCAGGTTCAAGCGGTTCTTCAGGGACTAGCGGAAGTGTAGGTACATCAGGATCAAGTGGTTCTTCAGGGTCAACAGGTACTAGCGGAAGTGCTGGAACAAGCGGATCATCAGGATCTAGCGGAAGTGCAGGTTCTAGCGGAAGTTCAGGATCCGCAGGGACAAGTGGATCATCAGGTGTTAGTGGAACTAGCGGTAGTTCGGGATCAAGTGGAAGTAGTGGATCGACAGGTACATCGGGATCTGCCGGAACATCAGGTACAACAGGATCAAGTGGATCTAGCGGTAGTTCCGGATCTTCAGGTAGTTCAGGATCAACAGGTACTAGTGGAAGTGCGGGTACAAGTGGATCAACAGGTACATCAGGATCAAGTGGTTCTTCAGGTTCGGCAGGAAGTTCAGGTTCTACAGGAACAAGTGGATCTGCAGGAAGTAGCGGAAGTTCAGGGACAAGTGGTTCTTCAGGATCAACTGGTACTAGTGGAAGTAGTGGAACATCAGGAACTACAGGAACAAGCGGATCATCAGGAAGTAGTGGTTCTGCAGGATCTTCAGGTAGTTCAGGATCAACAGGTACTAGTGGAAGTTCAGGTGTTAGTGGAACATCGGGATCTAGCGGTAGTTCAGGATCATCAGGTTCAAGCGGTTCTACAGGTACTTCAGGGACATCAGGTTCTGCAGGAACAAGTGGTGCTAATGGTACTTCAGGAAGTTCTGGATCTAGCGGAAGTGCAGGTACAAGTGGGACATCAGGAAGTAGTGGAAGTTCAGGGTCTTCAGGTTCAACGGGAACAAGCGGAAGCTCAGGAACATCAGGATCTGCAGGGTCTAGCGGAAGTTCAGGTTCAACAGGAACTTCTGGATCTTCAGGATCATCAGGAAATAGTGGAACAAGTGGGTCTTCAGGATCGAGCGGTTCATCAGGTACATCAGGTAGTGTAGGTACAAGTGGAAGCGCTGGATCAAGTGGATCGTCAGGAAATAGTGGGACATCGGGATCAAGCGGTTCTGCAGGTTCAAGTGGTACTTCTGGTTCATCGGGAACAAGTGGGGCTAATGGTACTTCAGGGTCTAGTGGATCATCAGGTAGTTCGGGATCGACAGGTACTAGTGGAAGTGCGGGATCATCAGGATCAAGTGGGTCTACCGGCACTTCAGGAAGTGCTGGAACATCAGGTTCATCAGGAAGTAGTGGTTCTTCGGGGTCATCAGGATCTGCAGGGACAAGTGGATCTTCAGGCACATCAGGTGCTAACGGATCATCAGGAAGTTCAGGTTCAAGTGGAAGTAGTGGTTCTTCGGGTACATCAGGTACTAGTGGATCTAGTGGTACATCAGGTACTAGAGGATCTTCAGGTTCAAGTGGAAGTTCGGGATCTACAGGTACTTCAGGTTCATCGGGAACAAGTGGTGTTAATGGTACTTCAGGATCATCAGGTAGTAGTGGAAGTACAGGATCAAGTGGTTCTTCAGGTTCAACAGGAACTAGCGGAACTTCAGGTAGTAGTGGTTCTGCGGGATCTTCAGGTAGCAGTGGTTCTACGGGAACAAGTGGTTCATCAGGAACATCAGGCGCTAATGGTACTTCAGGATCTAGTGGATCTGCGGGATCAAGTGGAAGTAGTGGATCATCAGGTACTAGCGGTAGTACAGGTACAAGTGGATCATCAGGAAATAGTGGTACTTCAGGTTCGTCAGGATCTAGCGGAAGTGCGGGGTCATCAGGTTCAAGTGGTTCATCAGGGACATCAGGTGCTAATGGTACTAGCGGAAGTAGTGGAACATCAGGTTCTGCAGGTAGTTCAGGATCAAGTGGAAGTAGTGGTTCCTCAGGTTCAAGTGGGTCTTCAGGAACTTCGGGATCATCAGGTACATCAGGTAGTAGTGGTTCTTCTGGATCTTCGGGGTCTGCAGGAACAAGTGGTTCTTCTGGAACATCAGGGGCAAACGGTACATCAGGATCAAGTGGTTCTTCAGGTAGTTCAGGTTCATCAGGAACTAGTGGAAGTGCGGGAACAAGCGGATCAAGTGGTACCTCAGGTACGAGAGGTTCTTCAGGATCAAGTGGTAGTAGTGGTTCTTCGGGATCAACAGGAACTAGCGGTTCATCGGGAACATCAGGAGCGAACGGTACATCAGGATCAAGCGGTTCTGCCGGTAGTAGTGGTTCTTCAGGAAGTTCAGGAAACAGTGGGACTTCGGGTTCTAGCGGAACATCAGGTTCTGTAGGTACAAGTGGTTCTGCAGGGTCTTCAGGCTCATCAGGAACATCAGGTTCTAGCGGAAGTGCGGGATCATCAGGATCAAGTGGTTCTTCAGGGACTTCGGGATCATCAGGTACATCAGGTGCGAATGGTACTAGCGGAAGTAGCGGTTCTGCGGGAAGTAGTGGATCTTCAGGTACTTCAGGTGCTAATGGTACAAGCGGATCGTCAGGTAGTAGTGGTTCATCAGGTACTTCAGGTGCTAACGGTACATCAGGTTCTAGTGGCTCTTCAGGGTCTGCTGGCAGTAGCGGTTCATCAGGATCTACGGGAACAAGTGGAAGTAGTGGTACATCAGGTTCAAGTGGGTCTTCAGGTTCAACAGGTACTAGTGGTTCATCAGGAATAAGTGGAACTAGTGGGTCTTCGGGTTCTAGTGGAAGTGCGGGATCAAGTGGTTCATCAGGTTCTACAGGTACAAGTGGAAGTAGTGGTACTTCAGGTGCGAATGGAACATCAGGATCTAGCGGCAGTGCAGGTTCTTCAGGAAGTTCAGGATCAAGTGGTTCTTCAGGGACATCAGGTAGTTCAGGTACATCAGGGGCTAACGGTACTTCAGGTTCAAGTGGAAGTTCGGGTTCTTCGGGATCTACAGGTACTAGCGGAAGTTCGGGAACATCAGGTGCTAATGGAACAAGCGGTTCTTCAGGATCTAGCGGAAGTTCAGGTTCAAGTGGAACATCAGGTGCTAATGGAACAAGTGGTTCTTCAGGAAGTTCAGGTTCTGCGGGATCAAGTGGAACATCAGGTAGTAGTGGTTCTACAGGGACAAGCGGTTCATCAGGTACTTCAGGAGCTAACGGAACATCAGGTTCAAGTGGGTCTTCAGGTTCAAGTGGGTCTTCAGGAACTTCGGGATCATCAGGTACATCAGGTGCGAATGGTACTAGTGGAAGTAGTGGAAGTAGTGGATCGTCAGGTTCTAGTGGTTCTGCGGGAAGTAGTGGAACAAGTGGATCTAGCGGTACTTCAGGTACGAGAGGTTCTTCAGGATCAAGTGGAAGTTCTGGTTCTACAGGAAGTTCAGGAACAAGTGGAAGTTCAGGTACAAGTGGTGTTAGTGGATCTTCAGGTACAAGTGGTGTTAGTGGATTAAATGGTACAAATGGATCGTCAGGTTCAAGCGGTAACAGTGGAACATCAGGTTCGGCAGGAAGTTCAGGATCTAGCGGTTCATCAGGAAATAGCGGAACAAGTGGATCTTCAGGAACATCAGGGGCAAATGGTACATCAGGTTCTAGTGGGTCATCAGGGTCAAGCGGTACTTCAGGTACAAGAGGTTCTTCAGGTTCAAGCGGTTCATCTGGATCTTCAGGAACAAGTGGTGCTAATGGTACTTCAGGAAGTTCAGGTTCAAGCGGTAATAGCGGTACATCAGGTTCTAGTGGTAGTGCGGGATCATCAGGATCAAGTGGTTCTACAGGAACATCAGGATCAAGTGGTACTTCAGGTGCGAATGGTACTAGCGGAAGTAGCGGTTCTGCAGGAAGTAGTGGATCATCAGGTTCTTCAGGAACAAGTGGTGCTAATGGTACTTCAGGATCTTCAGGAAGTAGTGGAAGTTCAGGATCGAGCGGAAATAGTGGAACTTCAGGTTCTTCGGGTACTTCAGGATCTGTAGGTACAAGCGGATCATCAGGGTCTAGCGGTAACAGTGGTACATCAGGGTCAAGTGGATCGTCAGGGAATAGTGGTACAAGTGGAAGTGCTGGAACAAGCGGTTCTTCGGGTACATCAGGTGCTAACGGATCATCAGGATCTTCAGGGTCATCAGGAAATAGCGGAACATCAGGATCTAGTGGTTCTTCGGGTTCTGTTGGAACAAGTGGAAGTGCGGGTACATCAGGATCAAGCGGAAATAACGGTACAAGCGGATCTTCAGGTAGTTCAGGTAATAGTGGTACATCAGGTTCAAGCGGAACATCAGGTGCCAATGGTACATCAGGTTCCTCAGGAAGTTCAGGTAATAGTGGAACAAGTGGATCTTCAGGAACAAGTGGTGCAAACGGTACTTCAGGGTCTAGTGGTAATTCAGGAACAAGCGGATCTTCAGGTTCAAGCGGAAGTTCGGGTTCTTCAGGGACAAGTGGTTCTTCAGGTACTTCAGGAACAAGAGGATCTTCAGGTTCAAGCGGAAGTTCGGGTTCTTCAGGGACAAGCGGTGCTAATGGTACTTCAGGATCTTCAGGGTCAAGTGGATCGTCAGGTACATCGGGAGCGAATGGAACTAGTGGTTCTTCAGGTTCATCAGGAAATAGCGGAACAAGTGGATCGTCAGGTACATCGGGAGCGAATGGAACTTCAGGTTCATCAGGAAGTAGTGGTAATTCAGGGACTTCGGGATCAAGTGGTACAAGTGGAGCCGCGGGAGCACCTGGTACTTCAGGTAGTTCAGGAAGTAGTGGAAACTCAGGTACTTCAGGTTCTAGCGGAACATCAGGAGCAAACGGAACTTCAGGATCATCAGGTTCAAGTGGTAATAGCGGAACTTCAGGTTCAAGTGGTACATCAGGTGCAAACGGAACTTCAGGTTCGTCAGGTTCATCGGGTAATAGTGGAACAAGTGGATCTTCAGGATCTTCAGGTAGTAGTGGAAACTCAGGAACCTCAGGTTCTAGCGGTACAAGTGGAGCGGCAGGAGCACCGGGAACATCAGGTAGTTCAGGATCATCAGGAAATAGTGGAACATCAGGCTCATCAGGAAGTTCAGGAAACTCAGGTACAAGCGGATCATCAGGATCTAGCGGTAACAGTGGTACATCTGGCTCAAGCGGAAGTTCAGGTAATAGCGGAACAAGTGGTTCATCAGGAACATCAGGAGCTGCAGGAGCACCTGGTACTTCAGGTAGTTCAGGTTCATCAGGAAATAGCGGTACAAGTGGATCTTCAGGAACATCAGGAGCCGCAGGAGCACCTGGTACTTCAGGATCTTCAGGTAGTAGTGGAAACTCAGGTACTTCAGGCTCTAGCGGTACAAGTGGAGCGGCAGGAGCACCTGGTACATCGGGTTCTTCGGGAAGTTCAGGTAATAGTGGAACAAGTGGTAGTTCAGGTACATCAGGAGCGGCAGGAGCACCTGGTACTTCAGGATCAAGTGGTTCTTCAGGTACTTCAGGAACAAGTGGAGCTGCAGGTGCACCAGGATCAAGTGGATCAAGTGGTTCTTCAGGAACAAGTGGAGCTGCAGGTGCACCAGGATCAAGTGGATCAAGTGGTTCTTCAGGAACATCAGGAAACAAAGGGTCAGACGGTACATCAGGATCTTCAGGAACAAGCGGAGCAAATGGTACTTCAGGATCTAGCGGTTCTTCAGGTAGTTCAGGTGCTAGTGTGGTAATTAATAATAATGTAGATAATAGAATAATTACTGCATCGGGTACTGCAAACACTATAAATGCAGAGCCAAATGCAACATTTGATACCGTAACTTTAACATTGTCTAAAGATAGTACAAGTCCTAACATATCAATGACAGACAGTGTTGGTACGGGCGACCCATTTGTAAGGTTTATACCGTCAACCACATCAAACTCAGTTGCAGTTGGTATTGATAACACCAACCAAGCATTTACCATATCTTATGGTACCACTGCAGTTCTTGGGACTAATAACAGAATGTCCATTTTTAATACTGGAAATATTTCAATAAATAACTTCTTACAAATTGGTAGTTCTGCCGCACCTACTTATCCTTTGGATGTAACTTCAGGTGCGAGAGCACTAAATGCAATTTCTGCTCAGATAATTAATTCATCTGCAGACGGTGTTTTAATCTATCCGTATGTAGGAGTATCAGTTGGTAACAACAACAGCTCTTCTGGTGATACCGCAATGGTTTCAACTGCCAGTAGAAATTTGGTAGTTGGTGCAAACGGACAAAACGCAGGTTTTAGATTTGCAGCTGGAACAACAACAACTGTTGGTAATTTACATTTAATAGGTAGTAGTCAAACATTAGGTTATAGTACAGGTGCTGGTGGTACGGTTACTCAGTTAACTAATAAATCAACAGCAGTTACCCTAAACAGACCAACAGGTGCAATTACTATGAATGGGGCTGCATTAAACGCTAACACAACAGTATCATTT
>Ga0255105_1000445_pt1 | contig 11436 bp, 12 predicted proteins | sample Law_Cont_RepA_8h_FD_188455 | JGI IMG/M metagenome (GOLD analysis project Ga0255105, IMG submission 188455) | Freshwater microbial communities from St. Lawrence River, New York, United States - Law_Cont_RepA_8h | ecosystem: Environmental > Aquatic > Freshwater > River | place: USA: New York... | reverse complement strand
GAAATAGTACCATACGCACGACACAGGGGCTGATCGGAAAAGTTGTAATCACCGGCCCGTTCTTTGCAAAAGTGCGGCTGATTCAGGATCGCGATTCTCATGTTGGTGTTAAGATTTTACGAAGCGGAACGTTTGTCGGGACTGGGATTCTTGATGGTCGTGGGGCTAACAAAGAGCCTCTTCTTCACTATGTGCGCCCAGAGCTGATGCTCGCGCCAGGTGATCAGGTCGTTACCAGTGGAGAGGGTGGAGTGTTCCGCAGTGACATACCCGTTGGCACGATTCGGTCTACATCGCTTGCTGCAGGCGGAACCGAAAGAGTCGCTGTTGTTGCTCCTAATGCCGAAAATCCGGTGACCATCCGGACCGTCATCGCGCTTCCACCAATCGTTGGGTCTGACAGTGCTGAGGATAAACAATGAGATGGCAGGACGGACTAGCCATTCTCCTGATTATTCTGTCTGCGGGACTTCAATCGGCCATTTGTGGTGGCTCAGCGATGACTGCCTTGGTTAATTTGCCGATGGTGGCGCTGGCCTTGTTGTCTACGTACCAACGAATACATGTGCTTTCCCTTATGGCGGCCCTTGTGATTACCCGCCTGGCAATTGGGACAGAGAGCATTCCGATAACGTTGTTTCGTAGTATCATCGCGACATACTTGTCGGTAAAAGCAGGCATGACACTGATAAATCGCGGATGGCTGCTTGCTGTGATGACTGTCACAACGTGTTACTTGGTGGATATTCTCGCGGCAATCATTGCACATCCAAAGTATGTGTCAACGATTACCATGACGGATATCGTGGTTGCAGTGGTGTTTAATGCAGGTATTACCCTGCTATGTGCTATTCCATTGGAGCTTTACTATCGTAAGCAGCACATTCATGGTTTTTAGGCTTTTGGAGAATTAATGTCAAATCTTAGGTTCATCCCACTTGGCGGTGTCGGCGAAATCGGTAAGAACATGTATGTCTACGAGGTGGACAACGAGCTTCTTGTTGTTGACGCTGGGCTCATGTTCCCGGATGAAAAGCAATTTGGCGTTGACATCATCGTTCCTGACATACGGTATCTGGTAGAAAATCGTGACCGTATACAAGGAATCGTCATTACGCACGGTCATGAAGACCATATCGGTGCGCTAGGACACGTGATTGCACTTTTGGGACATATCCCAATCTTTGCTCCCCCACTGGCGGCGGCGATGATTAAGGGGCGGCTGCAAGAACGGCGGGTTCTCGACAGCACGACAATTACGGCATTTGGCCCAAATGATGTCGTCAAAATTGGTGGTTTCGAAATCCACCCGGTACGCGTCGCACACTCCATCCCTGATTCATTTGCGCTAGTTATTAAAACAGCTGCTGGGACGATTGTGCACACGGGTGACTTCAAGCTGGATCAAACGCCAGTCGATGGACAGACGTTCGACCTTCCGAAGCTTTGCCATCTCTGCGAAGATGGTGTCCTCGCTATTGTTAGCGATACCACTAATGTCGAACGGCCAGGCTTTGTTCCGAGCGAAAGAATCGTTGCCGATTCGTTCCAGAGAATCATTGCGGAAGCCCCGGGCCGGGTAATCATTGCATCGTTTGGAAGTCAAATCCATCGAATGCAAATGGCAATTGATGCATCCCGTCGCTACAGCCGAAAAGTAGCTGCGATGGGCCGTTCGATGGTCCAGAACATCGATATCTGTGTCGATCTTGGGTACATCAACTTACCGGATGAAATTCGTGTCCGAGCGGAAGACATCGATACGATCACAGACAAAAACCTTACGATCCTAACCACTGGGTCGCAGGGAGAACCCCTCGCAGGTTTGTCCAAAATGGCAAATGGCGAGCACCGTTTTGTCACGGTTCGTAAAGGTGACACAATTGTCCTAAGCGCAACCCCAATCCCTGGAAATGAAACTGCCGTTTGGACCATAGTCAACAAACTGGTCGCACTGGGTGCCAAGGTAATTTACGAAGGGATGATGCCTGTTCACGTAAGTGGGCATGGCTATGCGGAAGAACTCAGATTGGTTCTAAACCTGGTGAATCCACAGTATGTCATTCCAGTTCACGGTGAAAAGCGGATGCTTGCTCTGTATGCACGTAATGCCATTGAAATGGGCTGGTTACGTGATGATGTTTTCGAACTTGCCATTGGCGATGTTCTTGAGCTAAATGAAGTCCGTGGTCGCATTGTAGATAGAGTTGCCTGCGGTGCTGTGATGCTTGGCCAACGTGGAATGTATCCAGTCCACGAAGTTGTCATTAAGGATCGTCAGTTCCTTGCCGAGGGTGGCTTCGTCGTGTTGTCAATGGTCGTTGACCGGGAAACAACAGAGCTTATCGGTGGCCCTGAAGTCATTTCCAGAGGCGTTGCGTTTATGGAAGATGAGACTGATCTCGTCCTTGAGATTATTGACACTGTCGCTGGAATCTTCAAAGAGTCTGACCCGGATGACATCAGAATGGCCGAAAACGGCAGTGATTCCGGTCAAAGCACCCTGCCATATGCCATTCGTGTTCAAGTACGTAAACTGATTGAGAAGCGTACTGGTGTACGCACGAATGTGTTATCTACGATCATCTATGTGTAGAAGTGACATCCTCCCTTGGCTGATAAATCCGGGGGAGGATGTTCGTTGCAAACTGGAACCATTTATTAAAGATATGTTGCTACCAGAGAGCATCGTCAATACAAGCGATTTCCTGCCACAGGGTCATCTGGACGCGTTGGTTGCATGCGGCCTTGTCACTATTGTGTCTGCGCCAAGTGACATTTGGAATGTAAATGTCAGGTTTGCAGTTACAGAGCAGATTGCATTTGGATGTCTCGATACATGGTTTGTGATAACGCAACATTGGGGTGCATCGGCGATTGTAAATCGAAGTACCAAGGATGGTCTTGGACTTTTCTGGGATAGACAAAGCCTTATTGGTGTAGGTTTTGGTCATTTGCGACGCGGCGTTGCCTCCCTCAAAGCACAGCGCATTGGAAATGAGTTATCGGTAAGTGGATTTGCTCCATGGGTTACGGGCTCGGGATGGCTGTCGTGGGTTGTATACGGCGCGACGCTGCCGGATGGTGACCACATTTACTTCCGGTTACCGCATATTCCCGGTGATGGATACAGCATCGGTGATGCGCAGTCGTTAGCAGCGGTGAGCCGGACGGATACGCGTGAAGTTTCGCTAAACCTAAGTGTGGCCGCAGACTACGTGCTTGATGTCAGGCCCGCCAAGGATCTTTCTAATCAGGATGAAGTAACTCTTGTTACATCTATGGCACCAATACTCGGACTGATTGCGAGATGCCTTTACGACTGGAACAACGAAGTTAAGTCCGACAATCGCGAGACATATCAGCGCTTGTTCGATGCATTTTGCAAAATGCGATCCGATGTGTACACATTACTTACCGAAATTGGAGCACGATCCGTGAGTGATCGCGTCCGAATGCGACAAGACTTACATGCATTACTGGAAACGATTGTTCATGTTTGGTCATTGTCATCCGGCGGACAGTCAAACAGTGCCGGGATGTTGGTCATAAGGCGAAGGCAAGAGGCTGCATTTTTCAGGGTTTTTCAACAGACAAAAACGCTAAGAGATGCAGCCATCGCAAGTGCCCTCAGTCAGATAGCTGGCTAGTCGCGCGCTTTGCTTTCGCTGACTCGCCAGACTGAACCAGAGAAGTCATCGGTTACATAGAGTGCGTCATCGTTTCCTAATGTAACGCCCACTGGTCTCCCCCAGACTCCCTTGTTGTCAACAACAAATCCAGTCATAAAGTCTTCGTATATGCCTTTGGCTTTGCCATTGCTAAGAGGCACGCGGACGACTTTGTAGCCAGTGCGAATCGAGCGGTTCCAAGAGCCATGAAGAGCAACAAAGAACGAATCTCGATAGGCTTCCGGCAATCCGTCATTCACGTAACAAAGGTCTAGCGCAGCCGAATGGCTTTGGAAGAGAACATCGGGGATGATTACCTTGTCAGCTAATTCAGGTTTCTTGCCGGCGTGACGTGGATCCTGATGAGCACCGATGTAGTAGTAGGGCCAACCGTAGAACCTGCCTCGTTCCACATGGGTCATGTAATCTGGGACCAAATGGTCTCCTAGACCATCTCTTTCATTAACTGCTGTCCAGACCTCATCGGTTTTTGGATGCATCGCCAGACCCACTGGATTCCGAATACCAGATGCGTAAATGCCTCTCTCTGTACCGGAAACTGCATCGTATTCCAGGATGGCAGCGCGTCTGGCTTCATTTTTGTTTACGTCAGGGTCATCAACATTTGAGATGGAGCCAACGGAGACATACAAGGTCTTATTGTCTTTGCTGAGCGCCAAATCACGGGTCCAGTGACCGCCTCCACGAAGCTGCCCACCGCCTGGAATGTTGTTTATGAACGTGGTTGGAGTCTCAGTTGCAACAAGGTCTCCGTTTGTATATGGAACCCGAACGACAGAGTCAGTATTGGCGATGAGGAGAAACTTTGGTTTCTTACCATTTGGGTAGAACTGAAGTCCAAACGGGCGTGTCAGACCAGAAACGTAGGTCGAACGAACTTCAAGAGCCCCATCCCGATTTGTATCCCGAAGAACAATGACCTTTCCCGTGTAGCTCTCTGTAACGAAGAGGTCTCCATTGGGTGCCGTCACAATCACACGGGGCTGGGCAAGATTACTTGCAAATTGTGTTACGTCAAACCCTTTGGGGACGACAGGAAGTGCTCCAGTAGGTCGTGCGACCCAACCTGGACCGTTATCCACACTTGGAGTTTCGTTTGGTTTGGGCAAATCGGCAGGAGTGATATGTCGGGTTACACCTGGCCGATCGGTTGTCCAGTCCCCCAGTGCCGACTTTCCAGTCAGAATATCCAACGGCAACCTGGTTGCGCTCGCGGTGTACACCAAACCACATGCAACCACAGTGAAGAGAGACTTATTCATAGGTTCTATTTTACCTAATAAGTAGTAATCAAAGAAATGGTACTATTCCTAGTGGAAAACAATGACATTCACAGCAAAAGAAGATTATGGTTTGCGTGCGGTCCTTGACATCGCTGTTTACTCTAAAGGTGAGCCTGTTCAGGCGAATGAGATAGCAGCCCGCCAGAACATCCCTGATCAGTTTTTGGAGCAGGTTATCGCTCAGCTGCGACGTGGTGAGGTGGTTCGCTCCATCCGTGGAAAGAGTGGCGGTTATTTACTGACCCGAACGCCCGAACTAACGTATCTTGGGCAGATCTTACGTTCACTCAGTGGTTCATTGGTTCCAGAGTCTCTGATGGACACCCAGAGGGCATCGACTGTAGAAGGCCAGGCGGTCGTAGGAATCTGGCGTGACATCGATCAGCAGCTCAGGTCACATTTGGATGATGTCTCTGTGGCAGACATCATCACCCGCATCGATGGTAACGACTCATCGTTCATGATGCACATCTAACTATAGTTTAGGAGTCCTCGAATGCCAATCTACAACAATGTTTTAGAGTTAGTTGGAAACACACCTGTTGTTCGTTTGAACAAGTTGGTTGAAGGCCTTGATGTTGAAGTCTTAGTCAAGCTTGAGTACTTGAATCCTGGGCTTTCCGTCAAGGACCGGATTGGTGTGAATATGATCGAGGAAGCGGAGCGTAGCGGCCTCATCACCCCTGGCAAGACGACGATTATTGAACCAACCAGTGGAAACACGGGTATTGCGCTCGCGTTTGTTTGTGCGGCCAAAGGGTATAAGTTAGTCCTTTGTATGCCTGACACGATGAGTACTGAACGCCGAATGCTCCTCCGTGGTTATGGTGCATCGATTGAGCTTACAGAGGGCGCCAAGGGTATGCGAGGTGCCGTGAACAAAGCATTGGAACTGCATGAAGCGGATCCAGAGAACACGTTCATCCCCCAGCAGTTTGAAAATGCAAATAACCCTGCCATTCATGTAAAGACAACGGCGCGCGAGATTATCCGTGATCTGGATGGCAAGCTGGATTTCTTCGTTTCTGGAGTTGGTACTGGCGGAACGATCACTGGGGTTGCATCCGTTCTAAAGGCCGAAATTCCAAATGTAAAAGTCATTGCAGTTGAGCCGAGTAACTCCCCCGTTATCACTCAAACGCTTGCTCATATCCCCGTTGCGCCGGCTCCACATAAAATTCAGGGTATCGGTGCTGGGTTCATTCCGGGAGTGTTGAACACGGCTCTGATTGATGAAGTCATCACCGTGAGCAATGAGGCAGCGGTTGAGACTGCCCGTGATGCTATGCAGCGTGAGGGTCTTGCTGTTGGAATCAGCTCCGGAGCAGCCATCCGAGCTGCAGTCGAGCTAGCTCATCGCCCCGAGAACAAGGGTAAGCGGATTCTGGCAATTGTTCCATCCAATGCAGAGCGGTACCTTTCAACAATTTTGTTCGACCATTTGCGCTAATTTTTGTAATATTTGACGTCTCCCGTACGATTAGTAAATGTGTTGGATTTGGATAGCGCCAGAGACATCAATATGCTACAATCGCCGGGTTGTTAAAAGTGGCATTCAACGTAATGCTGCTCCCTGCTCATTGGAATCCAGTGGGCCGCGACAGACCATAGGGAGGGTGTATGAACGTATCATACGAAGCAATGTTCTTGATTGACTCCGGACTTGTTGACGAGCAGATCAAAGCTGTTGTCGAGAAGTTCACCGGAATCGTCACAAAGAACGGTGGAGAGATTGTTGATGTGGATGTTTGGGAGCCTCGTAAGCTCGCCTATGAAGTAAAGGGTCGTGAAACAGGTCGTTTCATTCTTATTAACTTCATTTCAACTGCTGCTGTAAAAAACGAGTTGGATCGTATTTTTGGAATCGCTGATGAGATTCTGCGAAGTATGATTATCCGTCAGGATCCTCGTGCAGATGTTCGCCCATCACGTGCACGTGCAGCTGAAGCTGAGCGTCGTGAGCGTGAGGCCGCGGCCCGTGCTGCGAATATGGCTGAAGCAGTTGTTGTTGTCGAGCCAGTGGTTGTTGAAGCACCTGTTGTTGTTGAAGCACCTACTGAGACCGCACCTGCCGAGGCATCCAGCGAAGAAGCATAGTGTCTTCCATCGCGCTGTTCAGTAGCCAACACTGCATCTTTGATGCATCAATCAACTTGGGAGACAAAGAAATTTGAACCGTGTGATATTGATTGGCCGCTTAACCGCCGATCCAGAAGTTCGCTACACACCAAATGGTGTGCCTGTTGCAAGTTTGCGTATTGCCGTGGACCGGCCCCAGTCCAGTGAGTCTCGTGCTCAGGGACAGGAAAAGCAAACAGACTTCATTGATTTGACCGCCTGGAGGCAGTCAGCAGAATTTGCCGGAAAGTATCTTGGTAAAGGACGCTTGATTGCTGTCGAGGGAAAGCTGCAAATCGAAGAGTATCAGGCTCAAGACGGAACCCGTCGAAAAGCCGCGAAAGTTGTTTGTGACAATATCCGACCATTGGATAAGGCTCGTGAAAGTGGTGATTCGGGGGATGGTGGCTATTCACAAGAACGTCAACCATCCAGCGGATACTCACAGCGCCCGCCGGTAAATATGCCGACTTCATCAGGTTTTGATGAAGACGATATTAGTGATCCGTTTGCAGAGTAAACGGATTGTGAGGTTACTATGTCAGCAATGAGACCAGCAAAAAATCGAAAGTTTAAGAAACCAAAGCGCAAGGTTTGTTTCTTCACCGTCAACAAAATTGAGTTTATTGACTACAAGAACATCCAGCTGTTGCGCCGGTTTATCACCGACCGCGGCAAGATTCTTCCACGCCGTACAACCGGAACCAGTGCCAAGTACCAGAGAATGCTTTCGCAGGCTATCAAGCGTGCACGCGAAATCGCGCTTCTGCCGTTTGTCGCTGACAACCACTAGTTAAGAATCCGTGCAAAACAAAGGGAGGCTACGTAGCAATATGTAGCCTCCCTTCTTGTTTATGGCTAGTACCAAACCGCCAAGTGAAAAAGGTCTGCCTCTGATGACACCGCATCGCGATCTCATCAGAGGCATATCGGTTACTTACGGGTGGACTTGATGAGCTCCAGTAAGTCAGCTGGTACCGTTTTGAGCACAGATGTAGCCTGCACAATATCGACACCCACGACGTTCGTCCCAACAAGCGCTGCCATCTTACCGAATTCGCGATTGTTGACCAGGTCAGCAGCCTTCATACCGACTCGCATTCCGAGAACGCGATCAAACAAGGTTGGTGCACCGCCACGATGAACATGGCCGACAACCGCATGACGGCTCTCCCACCCTGTTCGCTTCTCGATCTCACTAGCCAGATATTCTCCAACGTTTCTATTGGAGAGGTTTACGTGACCAAATGAGTCCACAACAGCCTCTGTATCGTCTGTTGGAATGTTGGTTCCTTCGGATGCAACTATAAGCGCATACTTCTTACCGCGTGCACGGACACTGTTCAGGTGCGTACACATCGCCTCAACATCAAGGGGTTCTTCCGGCAGCGTTACCCAATCAGCTCCGCCTGCCATACCGACGTACCAGGCAACCCATCCTGCATGGCGTCCCATGACTTCCAGGACGATGACACGCCTGTGTGACCGTGCTGTGTCGCGTAGTCGATCGATTGCATCCAGACCAACCCCAGCGGCCGTATCAAAGCCAAATGTAAAGTCTGTACAGCTAAGGTCATTGTCCATTGTCTTCGGAACACCGACCGTTGGAACGCCATGCTGTGAATACAACTTTGCAGCAACACCAAGAGTGTCTTCTCCGCCACACGCAACAATCGCATCAAACTTTGCTGACTTGATATTGGCCAAAACGGCATTCAAGTCATCTGGGTTCTTGAAGGGATTCGTTCTGGATGAACCAAGCATGGTTCCACCCTGATAGATGATCTCTTCAACATCAGCCAGTCCCAGAGGCTCGTAGTTGGCTTTGACCAAGCCTCTCCAACCCTCCTGGATTCCAACGAACTCGAATCCAAGGTCAATGCCACGATACACAACACCACGAATTGCCGGATTAAGTCCTGGACAATCCCCACCGCCTGTCAAGATTCCAACTTTCATTCTAATCCTCCACTAGATGTCATTTGCGTGCGGAACAAGTAATCCATACTTGCCATCAGCACGACGATACAGGAGCTTGATTTCTCCTGAGTCGATGTCCTGAAAGAGGAAGAAGTCATGATCTGACAGTTCCATTTCCAAGACAACTTTGTTTAATTCCAATCGACGTATTGGAAAATGTTTCTCGCGTACAACCAGCTCTGCCCGGTTTCGATCCGGAGCTACAGGAGACTGATACTTAGCTAATTGTGACTCAAGAAAGTCAGCAGCTAAGATAACAGCTTCTATCAACGTTGATCCGAGCTTCTCACATCTAACGGTCATCCCATCAGCAACGACGACCAGCTCCGCTTTGAACCAGTCATTCTTCCTTCGAATCGATACAACGGATGAGTCTGTCCGGTTGAAGCGGCGTGTAAGAGCGTTGATCCTGTCAATGACGAGAGCTGAATCCCCATCGGTCACAGCGACTTCAGAATCAATAATGGGAATGTTCATCTAGCGGTACACCATTGCAACTGCGTGTGCAGCGATGCCATCCCCGTTGCCTAGTGCTCCCAAGCCTTCATTGGTTGTTGCCTTCACACTGACTTTGTCAATCGACACATCAAGCAACTGGCTAATATGTGCCCGCACTTCATGGGCCCTTGGCATGAGTTTCGGAGCTTCCGCAATCACCGTTGCATCGATGTTTCCCACGGTCCAGCCATGCTCCTTGAGGAGTCGGTGGACTTCGATGAGAAATTCTGATGAGGCACGTCCCTTGTGGCGGTCATCAGACGGTGGAAAATGAACCCCTATGTCGCCAAGAGCTACAGCACCCAACAGGGCATCACAGATTGCGTGCAGCAATACATCTGCGTCCGAGTGCCCTAGTAGTCCAATACTACTTTCAGTAAAGTGGATTCCGCCTAGGTGACATTCACGTGTTTTTGATGTCTGATGAATGTCATATCCAAAGCCGGTTCTATATTCCATTTGTCTAGATGTCCGTAAGATTTGACCAGCGAGTGCGATGTCAGCTGCATAGGTAACTTTTATATTATTCCGGTCTCCGGCCACATGAACAACTGGCTTTTCTAACAATGTTGCCATGTGGGTGTCATCTGTGACATCAACTGAACGTAGTTCTGCAACGGACTTGCCAGCCTTCCAAACGGATAATCGGATCACCTGAGGAGTTTGTAACGCAGTGAGGTTTGCCCTGTCGACGCGTTCTGTTTCACGATGATCCCGTGTTCTCACGAGGGTCTCAACGACTGGAAGCGACAAACACGCACAATCATTTCCACGTGCGGCACTGCACACTGAGTCAATCAAAGCGGGAGTAATACATGGCCGCGCTCCATCATGGACGGCAATAAATTCCGTATCAATCGCATCACACGCGTTACTAACAGACTCCATTCTGCTCGCTCCGCCAAGAACAAGGGACACAGACTTAGTCAGATTAAGCTTGGAGACAAGGTCAGAAAGTTGGTCAAACGTGTCGCTTCGGGTTACGAGAGTGATCGCGGAGATTTCGGTTGCAGAATCAAACGCCTCAATGCTCCACTGAATAAGTGGTTTGCCATTGAGTGTGACCCACAGTTTATCTACGTTCCCGAGGCGTTCGCTTCGGCCCGCTGCCAGAATCACTGCGTGTATCTGTTCCATGGTCCTCATCCACCGGATCTGATTTCAAGAATGCGAAAATCATCTTGCCTGCGGTTGTTTGTAGCAGTGATGAGACAGTGACGTCGACGGATTGTCCAATCAGTCTTCTGGCTCCTTCTACAACAACCATGGTGCCATCATCGAGGTATGCCACTGCCTGATTGTGGTCACGCCCTTCGCGTACCAGAGACACCTGCATATCTTCTCCTGGCAGGACGACTGGCTTCAATGCATTTGCAAGTGCATTTATGCTCAATACAGTGATACCTTCGAGCTCTGCTACGCGCTGAAGGTTATAGTCATTTGTAATCAGCTGTCCGGAAAGAGCACGTGTAAGGCGGACCAAGCGCTTATCAACTTCCTCGGTACCTGGTGCATGCTTGTCCATGGTCCTGACAACCAATGGAAGTTCCTTTTGCATTTGGTTGAGGATATCGAGGCCCCTGCGCCCCCTTACGCGCTTCAGAGAGTCGCCAGAATCAGCGATGTACTGCAGCTCATCTAGGACGAAACCTGGAACGTACATCGTTCCTCGCAAGAAGCCAACTCTGGCCACATCGGCGATACGTCCATCAATGATTACATTGGTATCCAGAACGTAAACCGTATCCGCATTGATAGGGTCCTCTTTGGACCCGGAAGCGGTCGAAATCCCTTGAAACTCTTCCTTCATCGATGATGTCACCGACACACAGAAGTACGTGATGACAGAGCCGATAAGAAGAGTA
>Ga0255105_1000432_pt1 | contig 11590 bp, 10 predicted proteins | sample Law_Cont_RepA_8h_FD_188455 | JGI IMG/M metagenome (GOLD analysis project Ga0255105, IMG submission 188455) | Freshwater microbial communities from St. Lawrence River, New York, United States - Law_Cont_RepA_8h | ecosystem: Environmental > Aquatic > Freshwater > River | place: USA: New York... | reverse complement strand
CGCCCTGATAGTCAATGGTGAAGCGCCTTTCGCGAAGTCAAGACTCACTCAACGAACGTCTTTTTGTCGGCGTTACCAATAGAGCATCAAAAAAGGGGCCCACCGAAGCGGACCCCTTTTGGTTTCAAATCCCGCCAGCCCGACTATTAGAGGGTTTGTGCCATAGCGATGCTAGGAAACGCGTGTGCGATGCGTTTCGTAACTCGGTATCGATTCCGAGTTTTTTTGATCATTTGTTGCCGTTGTGCATGTCTGCCGTTGATGTGAACTTACGCAATGACTCACCTCACCGTGATCCACCGCACGTGCTGAAATTTGGTGTTCCACAGTTCGTTTTCAGCAAGTTGAAATGCGTAGATTTCACTCGTGCGTGTTGTGCGTTTTGTTTCTCTGCTTTCGGTCACTCTTTTGTGCACGATCACCTTGGCAGGTTTTCCCCCGATGCTCTTAGCCCCAGCGTCCGCCAGTACTCCACCTCCCGAGTTGTCCGGTTTTGTCCCAAACTTCACCGAGGCCATTCCATTCGAGAGTGCAGGACGATCCTTCGTTGTTGGAGGCGTCACCGTGACTGTCACCACTAATACGGGTAGAAGGGGGGATAACAACAACACGTACCTTCATCAGTCAACTCTAAAGGTGAGGACCGTTCTCACGTTTAATCCGGCGATTCCCGGGATTCGAATGAAGACGCGGAATCACGCAGACTGCAACGAAACGGGCACCCAAGGAGCCAACTGTTTTGAGAAGTACACGTTTACAGGCAAAGACGCGTCAGGCACGGTCGTGTTGGCGGCGGACATAACGAACTCGGACGAGACAACTTCCTAAGTTCCGGGGGCCTCCAACGTTGGCTACCTCACCGGGCTCATGTCAACACTGGAAATCGACTACACCTACGACACTGGCCCTCCAGGCGACCCTATTGCCTTAGACGACCGTGGTTCATACCTCGAAATGTTCTTGACGACACGTTCTATCGCACCCGCCACGCAAACCGTGACAGGGAACCAAGATTCGCCAATTACAGCATCGACTGCCTACACCGCGACGGGCTTCGCGGGCTCGGTCATTTACGCCGTCACAAGTGGGACGTTACCCGGTGGCCTGATTTTGAACGCAACAACCGGTGTAATCACCGGTACACCAACCTCAACCTCTACAGCAGGGGTGACAATCACCGCGACAGGCGCCTCGTTCGGACAAGCAACCGCAACCGTGGTGTTCCAACTCGATGTCCCAGTCCCAGCACCAGCGTTCACATTGTCGTCTAGTTCTGAGTCGAAGCCACAAAATGCGGCGATTGCTGGTTACACGATTACCTCAACTGGCGGCACTGTTGCTAGTTATGCGATCAGCCCGCCTGCGCCCGCCGGGTTGACGTTTAGTACGTCGACTGGTTTGTTGTCGGGTACACCAACAACCGTGCAGTCAGCAACCGCATATACGATCACCGCAACGAACGCGACAGGCACAGCAACGAGAACGTTTACTCTCACGGTCACGCTGGCGGCTCCAGGTGTTCCATTGCAACCCACTGTCGTGAGCGGCGACGAGCAAGTCACGGTGAGTGTGGCTGCTGGCTCCGGTGGCACACCGGCTTCTTATACCGTGAGCGCTTCGCCACAAGTTGGTGGTGTCACAAAAACTTGTACCGTGACTGTGCCTGCGACAAGTTGCATCGTTACAGGTTTAACAAATGGTACTGCTTACACGTTCACGGCTACAGCAACAAACACCACCGGCACATCGGCCGCGTCGGCCGCATCGGCGGCGGTCACACCCACATTGGCAGCACAAACCACGACCGATGCACTGGATAAGTCGAATCTGCTGCCAATAGCGGGAAGTAACGTGCCGGCTGTCGCTATTTGGGGCCTACTACTGCTCACCGTTGGAGCAACTTTGATTACCCTCAGCCGCCGCAGGAGCGTCGCGAGACCACAGTTCTTTGCACCACCGACGCGCCAACGCACAACCCATGGAGATGGCTTATCGGGCCTACTCGGGTTCTTCGTGTCGAAGTCGTAAACGTGGACTCCAATGAATGGTGGACGGCCCATGTCAGGCAGGAACTTCTTGGAGTTCGTTCAACCAGTTATCGAGGTCAGTGCGCTTGATGCGCAGCTGTCCGTTTGGAAGCTTGTAGCAACGCGGTGCGCGGCCTTCTGCTCTCCAGAGATCGAACGTTGATCGTCCGACATTCATTTCTTCAAGCACTTCGCTGAGCTTGAGCCAGGTCTTATTGATTGTTGAGGCAACGGTGGGAATCCTTCTGTTGAGTGCCGGCCAGGTTGCCGACGCTCAGGAGAGTGCTTCTTTGTTTTGACCATGCACGCGCCGCTACGCGCGACTGGGAATCACCATGACGTGTGAGGAGAACATGTGCAAGACTCTACACGTGCGCAGCTGGGCACATGTTTGCGTATCGTGCGTCCAGTGTGCGTCAGCCTGTGCTCTCATTTCTGAAAGCCCTATGCCATAGGGGTTTCCAGAGGTAGTCGCATGGTTTCCTAAACCGCAGGTCGTAGGTCCGATTCCTACCGAGGGCGCAATACAAACCTGTCGAGTTACCAGCCGGCATCGGTGAATTGCTGCAAGGTGGTCATTGCCGCAATACGCAACTCATCGTCACTGCGCTCGGCCCATGCGCGAGCAGTGCGGCCGCCATTCAACGCCAGCAACACTGGCTTGCCTGTCAACGGAGCAAGGTTGTACCACTCGCGAAATGGAACGCCAGGCTCATCAATTCTGTTCCAGATCAATGACTCGTTCGACCAGAACTGTTCAGGAAAAACGAACCACACCTTGTCGAGCAAACCCATACGCATGGTGTTGATTGCGTTCTGATGAGTGTCGGGTAGTGGGGGATTGAACGAAATGTCGCCGGCGGCCAACACGCCAAGTGGCACCGTGACAACGACGCGGTCGCACGAGAATGTTCCGTCGTTGTCGAAAGTGAGTTCTGCGCCATCGTCATTCCAAGACACTGTGCGCACTGCAGTACCTAAACGAATGTCGAGACCTTCGGCGAGATGATCAGCCACACCGCCGTAACCACCGAGCACGAGTAGGTCGTCGCCGCGAGAACCTTCTTCGGTGCCCCACCATGCAGACAATTCGTCGGCGTTTGCTCCGTATTCACTGGCAAGTTCGACTTCGTCAATATGGTTGAGTGCGAGTGGGTTAATCGTTTCACCGTTAGCTGCGATTGCGGCAGCGATTGACAGATCTGACTCTGCGCCGTTAACTGATTCAATTGCAGATTCGATGGCGTCAGTTGCCGAGTCGAGAGAATCTTGGGTGACATCACCAGCGAACAACGTTGTGTCATTGTCGTAATCAAAGGCGGCGGTGTTGATGTCAAGGTTGCTGAGTATTTCGGCTAAGTCGCTCGCGGCGACATCATGCACCCACGATGCACCTAACTCAATGGGGATCGGCCACGTGTCGGCGCGAACGGTGGCGACACGACCACCAATTCGGTCGCGTGCTTCAAAGATCACAACCGAGAAACCTGCGTCATGCAAGGCGCGCGATGCTGCGAGTCCCGCGACTCCGGCACCCAGAACTGCAACGACTTCTTTCGCGTCAGCAACGTCGATTACTTCTTGTGCTGAGCGCGTGCCCGATGCCTGTGCACCATGCACGGTTGCTGGTGCATCGCTCGATGTGGCTTCGCCAGCAAAAAACAATCGGCCGTTAATTGGCTGAGCCAATGCAACACGTAGTGATGGGGTAGCGCCAACGGGAAGAAACGAATACGAACCGCGCGCCCATTGGTCGGACGACCATGATGAGCGAATCATTGCGAGCGGCTCGGGTACGCGACGAGGTTCGTCGGCGGCATCGGTATTTTCAGACTCCTCAGTTGCTGAAGTTCCGCACGCTGCGAGTGTGATCGCTGCCGGCATCGTTGCGAGCAATCGAATGATGTCGCGTCGCGATGGAGTCACCTGATCATTCTGACAGATGTGCTTTGGTGTTGTTGAAACTGTGTCAGGTCATCATTCTCGTCAGAAACGGCTCTCAATCAACGAGTGAAGGCTTAGCCACGGTGCAATTTCAAAACTCTGAAGCGTTTAGAGTTTTGGGTGATCAGGAGGTGAAGAGCCATGGGCATGCAACCAAAGCACATCAACCACGAACTTGGACCCATGAAGTGTCCCGTTGACCTCGCCTCGGTTGATCTCTTTGGTGCAGGTGCGCAAGAGCATTGGTACGAGATGTACGAAATCTTGCATCGCGACGCGCCGGTGTTACGTATTCCTGATGGAGGTTTGAAGCCGGGTACTGACGCTTACGTTCTGACCAAACACGCCGACATCAACACGGTAGTCAAAGACCCCGAACGTTTCACGGTGATGGGGCAGAGGCGAGTCAACGACTGGGCTAACGATGGTTTGTCGGGTGAGGACGTGTTTACAACGTCGCGTAACTTGATGACTGCATCGATGGTGACGCTGCGACCTACACAAGAGTTATATATCAAACATCGCAAAGAACTCACCGATCCGTGGGTGGGCACTGGTGCATCACGACATCGCGAGTTGATTGAACGTTTAGCCAATGAACTCATTGATGAATGGATTGATAACGACTCGGTTGAGTTCATCAGTCAATTTGCTCGGCCGTTACCGCAACGAGTGTTTGCATCAATTCTTGGTTTTCCATTTGACGACATTCCGCAATTGGCCCAGTGGGGCGATGCTGTTGTCACACCGTTCGTACACGGCACCGGACTCAAACACGAACTTGCTCCCGAACAAGCAAGTGAAATGTTTCGCCGCCTCGAAGGTTTTCAGGATTACATCTACGAACAGGTACGCGCCAAACGATTGAATCCGCAAGATGACATGGTGAGCTTCTTGTGTGAAGTGCATTATCAAGCACTCGATCGCAAACTGACCGACCTTGAAATCGCTGGCATTGTTCACGCGATGATTATTGGTGCGCTTGAAACAACGCAATACGCGATTGAAGAACAAGCGCAGATGTTGTGTGAAAACGTTGGTCTGTTTGACACAGTTCGCAACGATCGCACGAAGTTACGGGCGTTCACCGAAGAAAGTATGCGTTTACGTTCGCCAACTCATGGCCTATCAACGCGTGTGACGTCTCGTGATGAAGTCTTTCAAGGTGTCAATGTTCCTGCGGGTTCACTGCTTCATTTACGTTTTGCGGCGGCCAACGTTGACAGTGATGAATTTGAGTGTCCATTCGATCTTGACCTTGAGCGTCATGGAGTCACGCGGCACTTGGCATTTTCGGCTGGGCCACGAGTGTGTCCCGGGGCCAACTTGTCGCGCATTGAACAACAAGTGGCGTGGGATGTGTTGTGTGATCGCTTGTCAAGTATCGAATACGGCGAAGGCAACGATTGGCAACATCAACCAGGCATCATGCTCGGCACACTGAAGTTAAATCTCAAGTTCACCAAAGCCTGATTTCGCTTGAATAGTTATAGGGGAGCACAAGCCCCTGGCGGACTGTCGTAACGGCTGTCTTTCGCCCACTCGCCAGTGACCCAGGAGTCGTCAATAGGCGGAGTGATGCCCTTAAATCGTGTCGACAACTCTTGAATAAGCCATTGCGCCGATCGAAGTGCACCAGTGGGGCACACATGAATGCCATCTCGTTTACGTTCGGGGTTACCGTCACCATCAATGTCTCGAATAAAAACGTCACCGAGAACCGAACGTTGATCAAGGTAGACAATCGAGCCATCTGATTGGTCAGCGATAGCGCGCGCTTTGTCTTCAAGAGTTGTCTGCCCAGGCTCAGATTGATCGTCGGCGATTGATGGGAATGAGACAAAGACCAGTCGCAGATTTCGAACGGCAACAAAATTGGCGAGTTCAACAAGAGCTGCTTGTTGTTGGTCATCGTCTTGTTGGGCATCCCACACCGAAAGTTGCAAAATCAACAAATCAACGGCGTAGCGATCTAGCTCAACGGCGAGTGATTGCAACGGTGTCGTGTTGACATCCGTCGGCACAATTCCGACTCCGCCAAAAGCTCCTGAGTGCACGGTGACATTGGCTGCATTCAATTCGGCTTCAATCGCCGGCCACATGTCGTAGGCAACCGAGTCGCCCAGGTAATACAAGCTCGAAACAACGGGCTTTGGTTGAACCAAAGTGCTGGATGTTGTCGTGGTGGTCAGTTGAGGTGACGGCTGGGTAATGGTGGTGGCGACCGCCGAAGTAAGTGCGTCGGCGTCGACCTTGTTTGTGGTGTCCGGAACAGTGATCACAGCCCAGATGATGATTGCTGCTAACGATGTCGCGACAAAGACCTTTCTTCCTTGCGAGCCATGTACCCACTTCGCCTTGTGTCGAATGGGTTGCTCAATCAAGTAGTACGAAGCGATGCTGAGTGCAAACGTGATTACTAGACGTATCGCCGTCAGCGCTGAGCCGTTGACATTGATACGTTCGCTCGTGCAGAAGATAAAGACGGGCCAATGCCAGAGATACAAAGCGTACGAAAGTCGCCCGATGTACGCGATCGGAGGCCACGAGAAAACGAGGGAGAACTTACTGCTTGAAGAAGCAACAAGAATTGCCAGAAGTGCCGATGCAATGGAGTGGGCGAAAAGCCCACCACGAAAGAGCCACTCACTTTGTCCGTCAACAGTGAACCACATCAACCCAAGAACAAGTACGAGAACGACTGTGAGACCACTTGCGATAGTGCGGAACTTTTGAATTCCCGTAGTAATTGCGCGTCGTACTGCCGGCAACGCAACGAATGCTCCGCAGAGCAATGAGAAAGACCGCGTGTCAGTGCCCATGTACACGCGAGTCGGATCTCCGCCGTTGTAGATCGCCAACATTGCAACGAATGATGCAACGATGCCGATGCTTGTGAGTGCGGCTAAACCACGGGCTCGCCCGATGCGCCAAGCGACGATGACGAGCACGGGCCACACCAGATAAAACTGCTCTTCAATCGCCAAGCTCCAGAGATGTTCGAATGCTGATGGAGCAGCAAATGCATCCCAGTAGCCCGACCCTGAATAGATCTGATGCCAGTTAGCCATATAGAACTGCGACCAAACAACGTCGTTGCGAGCAATGATCCATTGGCCGGTGTCGGCGAAAAGTCGAAAGAAAACAACGACGACAACGAGAAGCACCATGACGGCGGGAAGTAATCGTCGAAGTCGTCGTCCCCAAAATCCGATGAGGTCGACGGTGTTGGTTCGTTGCAGTTCGTCAATTAACAAAGTGGTGATCAAAAAGCCTGATAGGGCAAAGAAGAGATCAACACCAAGAAAGCCACCGTTCAGGCGGTTGTCGTGAAATGCCAAAACTCCAATGACAGCCAAGGCTCGCAACCCATCTAGCCCGGGCAGATGCGGGCGAGTGGTAGCGGTTTGATTCACGGAGTTAATGGTACGAGGTATGGCCAGTACCGCAGGATCTGGTCGCTCTTGTAGTGACAGATTAAATGCCACTAGTTTGGAACTGTTCAACCAGAACTTGTTTATGTACGGCGGGAGATTTGCGATGTCAGCTGACAAACCACAACGACTCATTTCAGATATGCGTGGTGTTCGCTACGGCGAAGTGCTCGCCGTGATGTCGCGCGATGAAAAGTTACAAGCCGATGTTTATGGCACGCAGATGATTAACGATTGTCCCGCCGAATTATGGGACACGCTCAATGCTGACGAGATCGCCAAAGATATGGGTGCCTTGTTCGTCAAACTCAATGGCCCGCGTTACTGGATGCTCGATGGTCTTGGCACCAAGGTCGCCATCGTCGAGCCAGTGATGCGCGAATTCAACGGTCTGATGATGCGTCGAATTGCCACGGTCGACTTGGGCGATACTCCCAGCACCGTGCCGTATCAAGAGCGTTTCGTCAACCGCGGTGCAGTGTTCTTTTTTGATGCCGGTTCTGTTGTCTATGAACTCATCAACGCTGAAGGCAAGGCCTACGTCATGCAGGCATATTGCGTGGGGGTCGACCCAACGCTGTCTCAGGCGAATCTGGGTGATTTGGCCAGCCGGTTGAAGTTGCCCGCTGGCTGGACCTTCCGGTCGCGCCTTTTGGATGAAGAAATGGTGGTCGACACCACCGATCATGCCGCCACGGTGGTGCAAGACGAACTCGAGAACACCTACACCCTGCCGTATTGATTCTTGGCCCCCAGGTGATTCTGGTGCAGCATCGTTGCGTATTTCGTAACAATCCTGCACCAGAATCACGGACAAAAAAGAACCCCCGCTGCTTGCGCAACGGGGGTTCGAGTTATTGGACTAGGAATTGCTCAGCGCTTGCGAGCGGCTGCCTTCTTTTTGGCAGGAGCCTTACGTGCTGGGGCCTTCTTGGCGGGAGCCTTGCGGGCCGGAGCCTTCTTCGCAACTGCCTTCTTCTTGGCTGGAGCCTTCTTAGCAGGAGCTTTTTTGGCCGGAGCCTTCTTCGCAACTGCCTTCTTGGCGGGAGCCTTAGCAGCTGCTGCAGCAGCAACGGCGCCAGCCTTGTTCAACTTCGGTGCCGGAGACACACCAAGGGCGATGTCCTTGAAGCCCTTGAGTGCGGTGATCTTGGCAACAGTCTTCGCAGCGATCTTGATGGTCGCACCCGTTGCTGGGTTACGGCCCATGCGTGCGGGACGCTTGATCTTTGCGAATTTTGCAAAACCGGAAAGGTTGACGATTTCGCCCTTAGCCACGTTGGCCAAGATGACGTCGATCGTACCTTCAACGGCTGCTGTAGCCGTCTTCTTGTCGATACCGGTGTGGTCGGATACTGCTTGGATGAGGTCGCGTTTCTTCATGTACGTAAACATATTTCATGAAAATGCGCCGATGGTGGATTTCCGTTGATTTTCTTGAGATTTTTTGAAAATTCGGAAATGAGGGCTCGGGCAGTTCTGTGGTCGTTGAAATTCAAAAACCATCAGTACTGACTGTTTTGCCGGCGAAGCTTTTCCAAATACCTAATGATTTATGCACTTTCAACGTCAGAAGGTGATTGTGGCGAATAAGGAGTTTTACTTCGCAGGGCGGCTCTGAAGTCTCTGTGGTGTTTCGTCACTCCCTAAATTCGGTGGCGAAGTGCTCGTAGCCTGAGCAGTCGTGATTGTGATTGATGCCCAGGGACTCAAAGCCTCGCGACCCAACCGTCCGTTGTTTGCTGATGTTTCGATCACTCTGAGCGATGGCGATCGTGTAGGCGTTGTTGGCCTGAACGGCTGTGGCAAGAGCACGTTGTTACGCATCATCAGTGGCGAACAAGAACCAGAAGATGGTGTCGTTCGACGTGGCCGTAATGCTCGAGTCGGAGTATTGAGCCAGGCGCCAGTTCTGCCCAAAGGCACAGTTCGCGAAGCCGTGGGTGGCACGTGGCAGGGCGAGGCAATGCTCGATCGGCTGGGAATGAGCGGTTTGATCGATAGTCAAACCGATCAGTTATCGGGCGGACAGAAAAAGCGCGTGGCATTAGCCGAACTATTGATTGGTGAGTGGGAAGCCCTCATCTTGGACGAACCGACCAACCATCTTGACCTTGACGCCATTGCCTATCTCGAAGAGTGGCTGGCAAATTACAACGGCGGCTTGTTGCTCGTCACTCACGACCGCCATGTGCTCGACCGAGTGACGACCAAGGTTCTTGAGATCGACCGTGGCAAGGCGTATCTACATGTACCAACTGGTTGGAGCGCTGGTTCTGGTTACGCCGCGTATCTGTCTGGTCGTAGTGAACGCGAAGAACAAGCCGCAACTGCCGAACAAGTACGAAAGAACTTGGCGAAAACCGAACTTGCGTGGTTGCGACGTGGTGCACCTGCGCGCACGACGAAGGCTAAGGCTCGAGTTGCCTCGGCAACCGCATTGGTGAATACCAAAGCTGAAGCGCCGGCCCGTCAAGGCGAACTTGGTCTCACTAAAGACCTTGGTTCAAAGCGTCTTGGTTCAAAAGGTGTTGAATTGCATGGCGTCGGATTTAGTTGGCCAAATGGAAAACGGGTTTTGTCGCCGTTTGATCACATGCTTGAACCGGGCGATCGGCTCGGAATCGTTGGGCCAAATGGCGCCGGCAAAAGCACATTGCTTGATCTGATCTCTGAACGACTCACACCGACCGAAGGCAAGATTGATATTGGTCGTACCGTCAAGATTGGTTACTACGACCAGTTGGGCCGAGACCTAGATGTCACCAAACGAGTTCGTGATGCCGTTGCGGGTGACAAGGGTGCACCATCATTAGAAGACATCAACTTGATGAAGCGATTTTGGTTTGATGGTGATTCGCAGTTCGCCGAAATTTCTACGTTGTCGGGTGGAGAACGACGTCGCTTGCAATTGTTGCTCACATTGATTGAGCAACCAAATGTGTTGTTGCTTGACGAACCCACCAACGATCTTGATCTTGATACGTTGCGTGCCCTCGAAGACTTCCTTGATGATTGGCCCGGAATCGTTTTAGTCGTGAGTCACGACCGGGCATTTTTGGATCGCACTGTTGACGAAGTTTTTGCACTCGACGGACAAGGTGGAGCATCGTTGGTTCGTGGTGGTGTTGCTGGTTGGTTGAAGCAGCGTCTTGAACGAGGCTCAAAGCCAATGCAAAATACGAAGTCGGTGAGTTCGGCCAAGGTTGACGCGCCGGTTAAAGCTGTTGTTGATATACCGGCTTCTAAATCGGGTTCACTCAAGAGCGCGAGCACATTGAAACGACTCGTGGCGCAGGCCGAAAAAGCCTTAGCCCAAGCCACGACCGAGCGCGACACCATCAGTGCAAAGCTGATTGCTGAAGCCTCAAGTGCCTCAAGCAACCACGAAACATTGGCGAAATTGAGCGAACAACTTGCACATGCGCAAACCAAAGTTGATACGGCTGAGGAATCATGGCTGAATTTTGCCGCCGAGGCCGAGAGTCGTGGTATTGATATGTCATGACAGTTGTTTCGCCTCTCGGATATCGATTCCCAGGCGGTACATACACGATTGCTCATTGGGAGAATTGGTTACTCACCGATTGCACCACCGCAGAACCTTTGCCCGATGATCTTGCACATCCAGTAGCGCTGTTTCATGTGCCAATTCTTGGGGCAGGCACCAGCATCACGGAATTGTTTGAAGTGTGTGGCGCAGAAGGTCCAGGTTCGGTTGGTCTCGATGGCTACGACTGGGAATACATGCGACCGCTTCGCGTCGGTGTTGAGTACCGCATGGAGGGTGGCATTGTTCGTTGGGAACAACTCGTCGACGAACGGGGCAACCCCTACGACTCAATGAGTTTCTCAATTGAAATGTTTGATGCCGAAGGCTTGACCGCGCGTATCACCAATACCTGGCGCTTTCGTCGACGCAAACCCGAGGGTTCAATTGAGGCGACGTCATGAAGGTCGGCGATCAACTTCCCGAGTTCGCGGTGCCGTCAGTCGACCCAGCGCGCATGAAAACAATGGCTGCAGTTTTGCGCGACCCATATCGTGTGCACTGGGATCGTGAAGCCACCCGTGAAATGGGTCTTGAAGGTCGTGTGATCAATCAGGGTCCGCTCAATCTGAGTTACATCGTCAATATGTTGCATTCATTTAGTGGGCCGACATCGGTGCGGCGTCTCACAGTTT
>Ga0255105_1000414_pt1 | contig 11785 bp, 6 predicted proteins | sample Law_Cont_RepA_8h_FD_188455 | JGI IMG/M metagenome (GOLD analysis project Ga0255105, IMG submission 188455) | Freshwater microbial communities from St. Lawrence River, New York, United States - Law_Cont_RepA_8h | ecosystem: Environmental > Aquatic > Freshwater > River | place: USA: New York... | reverse complement strand
CAATTGACTACATGACCAGCTTCGCCGATGCGGCCCGTGCGATTCAGGCAGCCGTCGAGGCGGATGCAAATGGCATCACCTACGCTGCACTGCACATCCCAGCACCGATGCCACATGGCCACTTCCGGCTTGATCGCATCAAAAGTGTCCTTGATTGGATGCCCGAAGACCCGTTGCCTTCCATTTGGCGCACAGACATTTAACACAAGGCAGGATATCTGCCACAAATGAAAGAAGTGCTTACGTGACAAACAGTTCTATCGGTCAGGTTTCGGAGGAAGCGATGAAGGTTCCAAAGATCACGGCTATTGAGCGCACACTCTGCTGCGTTCCATTCACACCACGCTGCGAAACGTGGAATGCACTCCTCGTACGTAACTGGCGAGTGGTTGAAATCATCGAAGTCTTCACGGATGCATCCGACATCATGGGTATTGGCGAAACCGTCATCCACTACACCTGGCAGAAGACATCCGATGCCACCGTAGCTCGCTGCATTGACGCCAACCCAGCAGATCTCTTATGGAACGATGGCCTTGGCGCAGGCTTGCAACAGGCGATGTTTGATATCGTTGGCAAGGCGCTTGGCGTCCCGGCGTATCGTCTGCTTGGAGCCGAGCAGGTGCGCGAAAATGTCAGCATCGCGTGGTGGAACACCAAAATGCCGCCATCCGAGCTGGCCCTCGAAGCCGCCGATGCCCTTTCATCCGGCTACACCTACCACAAGATAAAAGCCCGCCCATTTATCGATCCATTTGCCCAGGTAGATGCCATCGCAGCTGCCACGCCAGACCACTATCGCATCGATATGGACTGGAATGACATGTTGCTGAACGCAGCCACAGCAACGCCGATTCTGAAAGAGCTGCAACAGCATCCCAAAGTTGCATTGTTTGAGGGTCCGATTCCGCAGCGCGACATCGATGGCTATAAAACCCTCCGCCGGCGTATCGACATTCCGATTGCCATCCACGCCGGTGTCCCGCCGCTACCAATCGCGCTGCGCGAAGACATGTGTGATGGCTTTGTCGTGTCCGAATGTGGGGCCAGCGCTGCCATCAAGACGGGTGCGATTTTGGCACAGTTTGACAAGCCATTCTGGACGCAGCCGGTGGGAACAGGGATTTCAACGGCTTGGGGATGTCACCTCGGCGCAGTGCTGACACATCAACAGTGGCCGATGATCAGCTGTATGAACAACTATGCGGATGACATGATTGCATCGCCATTACAGATTCAACATGGAACGGTGCGTGTTCCGACGGGGCCTGGCCTTGGCATTGAGCTGGATTACGACGCTGTCAATCGCTACCGAATGGATGCCCCTTACAGCCTCCCGGAGCGGAAGCACATTATCTCTATTGAGTGGCCAAGCGGTAAGAGTGTGAAGTACGCATATATGGCTAACCGCGTCAGTGGCAACTACCAAGCAAGTCCATTTGCGCATGCGGCGTATGCGGGTTTCCCGATGCTTGAGCGGCAGTGCTGGGAAGATTTCCTCGCTGGCAACCAGCCGATTGAGCCCCGGGGTGTGCAGATGAATATCATCCACCCGGATGGCAGTGCGGCATTTGATGAGCTGTATGCGCGGTGCCTACGTGGCCCGGTTGAGAATGTGAGTTATCCGTAAAGAGGTTGTTGTAGGTATGTGGGATGTGGGATGAAGGAGAGACTACGCAAGCGCAGACTTGATTACATCCCCGCTGACATCGGTTAAGCGCATGCTCCGGCCGGCATACTTGTACGTCAATCGTGTATGGTCAAGACCCAACAAGTGCAAAATCGTAGCGTTCAGGTCGAAGACAGTTTTGACATCGGTGACGGCATCGTAGCCAATCTCATCGGTGGCGCCTGTGATGCTGCCGCCCTTTATCCCGCCGCCCCATAGCCAAACCGAGAAGGCCCTCGGGTTATGATCACGCCCCGTACTTCCTTCGGTAAACGGCATCCGGCCAAACTCCGTGTGGAACACAACCAGCGTGTCTTTATCAAGACCACGGCGCTTGAGGTCAGTCAGCAAGCCATGGACTGGCTGGTCAATCTCCAAGGCACGCTTGTTATGGTTTGCCACCATCCCGTTATGCGCATCCCAGCTCTGGTCAAACACACCACCCCCCGAATATAGCTGTACAAACCGCACGCCTCGCTCAACGAGTCGCCGCGCAAGGAGGCACTGCCGACCAACCAACATCGTTTCAGGGCGATCCATGCCATAAAGCGCCTGTGTCTCGGCCGTCTCTTTCGAGATATCCACCGCAGCTGTGGCCTCTGACTGCATCCGGTATGCGAGCTCATACGAACGCATCCGAGCTGCAAGCTCTTGCTCCAGCGGACGCTGGCTCGCGAAACCGGCATTCAATGCTTCCAAATGCTTTAGACTTGCGCGCTGCTCGGCATCCGAGACGCCCTTAGGAGGCGTAAGGTTTAGAACAGGCAGCCCCTGCGAGCGGAACAACACCCCTTGGTGATTTGCCGGTAGAAAGCCATTGCTCCAGTTGCCCGCCCCACCACCGACAAGCGCCCGGGGATCCGTCATCACCACAAAGCTCGGAAGACTACGATTTTCCGTTCCAAGGCCATAGCTCACCCAGCTGCCAAGACCCGGACGCCCGGCGAGAATCGACCCCGTCAGCATGTGATAAACCGCTGGGACATGGTTATTGGAGTCGCTTTTCATTGAGCGGATGAGGGCAAATTCATCCACGTGTTTGGCGATGTTTGGAAAGAGGCTTGATACCGGCATCCCGGACTGGCCGTAGTTACGAAACTCCCACGGCGATTTCATCAGCTTGCCGGGAGCACTGCGTCCTCCCGTATCAAACTTAGGGTTTCCAGAAACTGCCGTGCCATCCATCCGCGTAAGCTCAGGCTTTGGGTCAAAGGAATCCATATGGCTGAGGCCACCAAAGCAGAAGACCGAGATGACGCGTTTGATTTTTGCAGGATAGTGCGGGATGCGCGGAGCGAGCGGATCGGTGCTTACCGGAGGAGCGGTGTAGCCATCCTCCTGGAGCAGGGAGAGCAAACCAAGTGCCCCGATGCCGCCGCCGGCGCGCTGGAGGAAATCCCGCCGCGCGATAAATCCGCTGGGAAGCCGAGTTGGCCCTGTCATACGGTCACCTCACTCATCACTCTACGGTACATAGACAAACTCATTGAGATTGAACATCAAGAGACAAAGCCGCGACCGGCCCTGCGTCGTCAGGATTTTGTATGCAAGCTTGGCCTCACGTGGTGTAGGACTCCGCTGAAGAGCGCGCTGATAGACCACTTCCACAAGCGCACGGTCTTTCACAGGCGATGTATCCGCGACAAAACCAAAGGAATCGTAGAGCGTCGATGTCATCACATTAGCCTGCTGCAAAACCAATGGATCATTCATGAGTGTCAGCGCCTGCAGCGGCGTCGTTGTGCTGTTGCGCGTCGCCACGGATGCCGTTATCTCAGGACAATCAAAAACCTCGAGCTGAGGCAATAACAGGCTTCGCTTGACCTTGACATAGACAGAACGCCGCCACGTCGCCATATCGTCCTCGGTGATCGGCCAGTTCATTCCCTGAAAGGTATCCGACCGCAGACTTGGATCCACTGGCGGGTAGATTGGCGGACCTCCCATTTTAAGGTCCAAACCACCAGCCACTTTCAGAATCGAGTCGCGTACGGCTTCTGCTTCTAGCCGCCGCAATGGCATCCGCCAGAGAAGCTTATTCAGCGGATCAACTTTTGCCGCACTTGGCCGGATTGCCGATGACTGCATCCACGTTTTGGAGAGCAGAATCTCTCTGTGGATGGGCTTTAGCTTCATCCCGCCGGCAGCGAACTTAGCTGAGAGGTAATCAAGCAGCTCAGGATGCGTAGGGAGCTCACCATTGACGCCAAAGTCGCTTGGGGTTGCCACGATGCCGCGGCCGAAGTGGTGTCTCCAGACACGGTTCATCCAAACCCGTGTGGTAAGTGGGTTTTCAGGACTGGTCATCCACTTTGCAAGCGCAGAGCGGCGCCCGGTGGTCTTTGCCCCAGCGGGTGCATCGGGGATATCCACATTCCCAGGCAAACACTTGAGGAATCCGGGCTTGATGGGATCTCCCGGGAGGTAGGCATCCCCGCGGCGGTGGATGCGATATTCCCCAAACGTCGGCCCGGGATCGGTTACTGCCATCGCGACGGGTACTTGCTCGCGGCTGACCTCAACCATATCAATATCCTTGCGGACATCCCGGTAGCGCTGCATTTCCGTGCCAAGACCGGCCTCGATTTCGGCTTCGGCGGGTTGGAGCGAGCCCATTTTTCGCGCCGCCGCCTCACCCTTGCCGCGGAGAGCACCGTATTCATCGCGCAGCGGTTTCAACTTGGCTTCTGATTGTGCAATCCGCGCCTCGATAGCCTTACGTTCATCCGGTGTGCACAAGTCCATATCGCGACGCTCGGTTGGCGCAAAAATCGCCGCGAGTCGATAGTAGTCGGCTTGCGGAAGCGGATCGTACTTATGGTCATGGCAACGGGCACAAGCAATCGTAAGGCCTAGAAATGCCGAGCCAGTCGTCGCGACTAGGTCATCCACTTCATTGGCACGCGTTCTGGCATTGTTTTCTACAATATCTTTCGGCCCAGCGGCCAAATAACCTGTCGCAACTAGGGCAGCTGGGTCGCCAGGAGCCAGCTCATCCCCGGCAAGCTGATGCTCAAGAAATGTGTTGTAAGGCGTGTCCTGATTGAACGCATTGATGACCCAGTCGCGGTAGCGCCAGGCATTCGGACGGTCTTTATCACCTTCAAAGCCGCCGGAGTCTGCGTAGCGGACGATGTCCAGCCAGTGCCGTCCCCAGCGCTCGCCGTACTGCGGGCTGTCGAGGAGGCGGTCCACCACTTTTGGCCAAGCATTCGGGCTGCTGTCCTTTTCGAATGCCTGAACTTCTTCAAATGTCGGGGGCAGCCCAGTCAAGTCAAAATACGCACGCCGGATAAGATCACGCCGGCTGGCCGGTGGATTCCAAGTCAGGCCGTTTTTGCGCAGCTCGGCTTGCACAAAGGTGTCGATAACTGAGAGGCTATTCTTCGTACTTCGTTTTGCGACCGACATTTTGATCGGCGCAAAGGCCCACCAAACTTGCTGTTTTGCATCTCCAAGTGTGCGGCCAAAGTAGGGTGCTCCTGCATCCAGCCAACGGGTCAAATCACTTACTTTGGTATCGCTGAGCTTGCCGCCGGGAGGCATGAATGGCGCTTGGCGTCCCGAAACAAGATTGTGGATACGGGATTTTCCGCCAAAACTGACTGCAAGCACCCGCCCTTTGGAGCCACTTGCCTTGAGCGCAGCTTCGGAGCGGAGGTCAGTATGCGACATCACGGTTGAACCGCCGTGACAATCCAGACAGGCATCCTTCAGAATTGGAGCAACACGCGTATCGAAAAATGCCTGATCGACCTTGGGCTGAGCAATCGACTTCTTTACGGGAGGGGCTGCCGCAAGCGCGAGCACAGGCAGGGCAATTCCTGCGAGTCCGGCGATGACAACCCGGCTTGGATGCATCGTTTCAGTCGACCTTCTGTTCGATCAGCGTTCCGAAGCGCTTACCGATTGCGAGCGCCGGGTCCAGAGGAACATCCACGGCGACACAATCAGCCGGGATACTAATCGTTGGCGTCTGCTTCAGCGATTTGCCTTCAAACTGCGGTAAGTATGGTCGCAGTTCGGTGAGCATTTCCTGTGTCATTTCGCGGATTTCCCGCAAAGTACAGACTGCTGCCGTCAGTGGATCGAGTGCGAGAGCATGCACAAGATGCTCAGGATCGCCTGAAAGGGCGGCATCCGCACAGAGGCTTTGGACATTGATGTTGGTCTGGCAGAGCGCGGCGCACTGCGGCGGCAGGTTGCCGATGGCTTGTGGGTGGAGGCCGTTTGCATCCGCGATGGTAGGAACTTCCACACAGCAGCCTTGTGGGAGATTGGAAATGTAGCCATCGTTGCGGACATTTCCCATAAACTTGAACGGATTACCGGTCACAATGCCTTCCAAAATGTAGGAACAGTATTCGACGGAGCGGCCATCGATGGCAGTGCTTTCAAACTGCAGCGGGTCGACCTTTTCGTACTTTTCGGCCATCGCCTTGCCCCATTTGTAGTACGCTCCGGATTCGCCTCCAAATGCAGGTTCATCGCAGTAAAGCGCCAGGGCATCCTTGCGGTGGCGGAACCACGGCACATATTCCGACAAATGACCGGTTGACTCGGTCATAAAGTAGCCAAACTGGCGGAAGACCTCGCCGCGGACCTTTTCATTTTTGTAGTACTCAGGCCGCTCAAACATGTCGCGAAGCTCGGGGTAGAGGTCACGTCCTTTGTGCGCAAGCGTCAGGAACCAGTCCATATGGTTGATGCCACCGCATGTGAAGTCAATTTCAGACTTTGGAACATTGCAGTAACCCGCAACCAGGTCAAGCGTTGTCTGGACGCCGTGGCAAAGACCAACAAATGGAACATTTGACACGCGTCCAAGCGCGAGGCAGTTCGCCGCCATCGGGTTCGCGTATTGAAGCATCACCGCTCCAGGCTTTGCGAGACGCTCCATGTCCTTAGCAATATCAACAAGTACGGGAATGTGTCGCTGGCCGCGGAAGACGCCGCCGGGTCCGAGGGTGTCCCCGATGCACTGATCGACGCCGTACTTCAGTGGAATTTCGTAATCAACGCCGTATGCATGAAAGCCACCGACTTGAATCATCACGACGACAAAGTCGGCATCTCGAATGGCATCTTCGCGGCTGGTCGTCGCCCAGGCTTTCGCGGGGAGATTGTTATCGGCAATCATCCGGTTTGCGAAGGCTTCCATGCGGCGCAGTTTGGACTCGGTCGGCGACATTAGCGCAAACTCAGAGTCGGCAAGCGCAGGCGTTGCCAGAATGTCGGACATCAGGGTCTTACAGAAAACGACGCTACCAGCGCCAATCATTGCGATCTTACGGGACATCGGTTCTCTCCATCGAGAATTGGTGATGCATTCTACGGCTGGATGGACTTTGCGGTGACCTTTGCCACACATTTATTGAGCAGAGATAAGGCTATCGTTTTGCTTCAAAGTCGGAGCGACTAGCAAGGAGCGATTGCGGAATGAGTGTGTCAATGTCGGACGAAAGGAGTTCCCCACCCGGGAAGCGGTGTTGAACGCAGCTGCTCACAAAGCGGCGGCAGAGCAAGCACCGTGTGGCAATGATTATGATTTCACCAATACGTTGAAGCACTTCCACTCGGCAACAACATTTCCGTTAACAAAGCCGTTAAATTCGCAAACTGTGAAGAAAACACAGCAAAATTAAGGGTGCAACTATGGTGAACTTTAGGTAAAACATAGCGTCTACCAAACTGGACCGCAGTGGTGGTGCTTGCGTCCCGGCTGCACCACCACCGCACTTGGCCGCATCACGACCTTCGGACGTCAGGATCGCCGAAGATGATGCGTAACATTTTTACCGTAATTACGGCCAAGATGCACCGATAACGTGACTTCCAGTGTTATTCGCCATTCTGATGCGTCGCGCCTATAATCGACCATGCCTATCTTCGTACCAGTCGCATTGACGATACTTGCTACGCCGATTTTAACCCTGCATTCAGGGTTCCCCCTCCAGCAAGTCACATCCGGACCACAGCCCGGCGAGAAAGCTCCAGCCTTTAATGTCCTCTTGACCGATGGCTCTCCCGTCCTCCGGGAAGTCGAACAGAAGACATCGGGTGCAGTGACTGTGGTATTTCTCACAGCCGTTGAGCGCAGCGCGATGCCTCTTATCAGAATTGTTAACTGGTACGGCGCTGAGCGTAAGACCGCGATGGACACTGTAATTGTTGTCCTCCCGAAAGACCCGGTCGCGATGCGTGACCGCCTCCCAGCGATCGTCAAGTCTCTCAACCTCAAGGTGAAGTTCGCGATTAGCTCCGATGGCCCCGATGGCCCGGGTGCGTATGCGATAAACAGCAAAGCGATGATGACCATCCTGACAATCCGGGATGGCAAAGTTGAAGGCAATCTTGCGCTTGCGCAACCTGGCGTCGCCGATGCCAAGAACGTCATCGGACTCATGGCAAAGCTCAGCGGGGATGAAAAACCGCCAACACCAGAAGAGCTTAATGCACGCAATGCTGGCCCTGCTGCGGAACGACCGGCTGCCCGGCGTCCAGCGGCAAATCCTGCTCCTGCTGTAGCCGAGCCTGATCTCTCAACACCAGAAGCCATGAAGAAAGTCATTGGCGATCTGGTCAAAGAAGTCGCCGCCCTGAAGGCTGAGCTTGCCGCACTTAAAGCAGGCGGTAATGCGCAGCCCGCCGCACAGCCAAAGCCCCCCGCTGGCCCATTGCCTGGCGCGGCTCCTACCGACCCGGGCGTACTTGGTCTCTTGCGGGCGTTCATCCAGCCAAGTAACACGAATGCCGATGTCGACCGTGTTGCCGCCGATATCGATTTGTACACCCGCGGCAAAGCTGACCTTATCAAGCAGGCCCACGATGGCTGGGTCCGCATCCTCCACCTGAAGTACGGAACCGAATACGCGCAAAAAGTCGGCGCGGAGATGGTCAAAGTGTGGAAAACAAAACTTCCATAATTGCGATACTGGCCGTTGCAGCAACCAGCATCACAGCAGTGCTTGCGGCAGCGCCTCCATCCAGTGCAAAGCAGCAGCCTAACCCTGCGCAACAACGGCAGAACACATCCTTTCGCGTCAATGTCCACCCGCTCTTGACGCGACATGGGTGTACTCAAGGAGCATGCCACGGCTCCGCAGCTGGTCGCGGCGGGCTGCGCCTCAGTCTGCTCGGCGGAAACCCTGATGCTGACTTTGCGACCATTGTGGACAGTGCCAATGGCCGCCTTGTTAGCGGCGCCACACCCGATGACACCCTCATCCTTCAGAAGGCTTCCGGCAAACTTAGCCATGGCGGCGGCGAACGCATCCCCGCAGGTTCCCCGGCATACACAACACTAAAAGCTTGGCTTGCTGCCGAGATGCCGGCGCCCACGGACACGGATGTCATCAAGGACATATACGTTAGTGCGGATGTCGCCGTATTGCAGTCAGGGGCAAAGGCTAATATCAGGGTCAGGGCTCTGACAGCTAGCGGCGCAAGCGTAAATGTCACCCAAAATGCGATTTTTGATTCATTGGATGATGGGACAGCTGCTGCCAGCGCATCCGGGACCGTAACAGCGCTGCGCCCAGGCATCGCCCGAATCATGGTCCGCTTCGAAGGTCACACAAAAGCAATTGCCTTCACCGTGCCTTTGAACGCATCGACCAGACCAATGCCACTCCTAACAAAGACAGGCATCATCGATCAGGAAATCGGACGAACGCACCAAGCCCTTCGCGCCGTCCCCGGCAAGCGTGCAGCTGAAGCGGCTCTCTTGCGACGGCTGCACTTCGATACCACCGGTATCGCCCCGACGGCCGAACAGGAGGCAAAATTTGCCATCGCGTACGACTCGAAGTCCGGAATGCAAACCTACATCAGCACACTTCTGGCATCCGGGGATACCAACATCCGCTGGACGCGGATGCTTGCCGATGCCCTTCGCGTAGATTCAGCACGTATCGGCCCCGATGCCGCCAGGCGCTACAACGCGTTTCTCTTGGATGCGCTCACGACGGATCAGCCTTGGGATAAAACCGTTGCCAAGTTGTTGATGGCAAAGCCGAATGACTTCACAGGTCCGCAAGCCGCATTCTGGATGACCTACCGCGACCCACGCGACCTCGCTGAGTTCACCGCACAAACGCTCTTTGCCAAGAAGATAGCCTGCGCCAGATGTCATCAGCATCCGTATGATCGCTGGACAGTGAACGACAATGTCTCCTACGCAACCCTCTTTGCAAAAGTCCGCACCGCTGGAAACACCATCGTGCGTGACCCTCTCGGTACCATCCCGCACCCGGAAACCGGTGCCACGCTCCCCGCCAGGCTCCTCGGTAGCGCCCAGCCAAGCCCCTCAGCTACCCCACCACAGGACATCCTCGCCCAAAGCGCCATCGGTAATCGCGACCTCGCAACCCTCATCGTCAACCGGACCTGGAAAGAGCTCTTTGGAACTGGCCTGGTCGAACCCATCGATGACATCCGCCCCGGAAACCCAAGCCGCTTCCCCAAACTTCTAACAAGCCTCACGGATGCATTTATCGAAAACGGGATGCGAATAAAGTGGCTGATTTCCACCATCCTGATGAGCGAAACCTACCAACAGCAAGCATCCCCAAAGCCGGATGCCTTTCGCGAAGCCCACATCCTCACGCATGCCAAGCGGCGGCTGACGGCCGAAATGCTGGATGACTTAATCACTCACACCACGGGGAGCGTTAATTCTGCGCTACCAGCGGGGGCGATGCGCGAGCTTGACCACCGTATTCCGAATACAACCCTCGATGCCTTTGATCGCTGCCAGCGCGATGGCCGCTCACCTGAAATCTCCCCCGATGCCGAAGGCCTGACGGCTGCCCTACACCGCCTCGCGGCACCAGAGATTCAAAAGCGGATTGCAGCGGGAGCATCAGCGCTCTCAGCCACAAATCGCTCCCTTGAGAACATCACACGCCAGCTCATCCAGCGCGGTCTGACCCGGCCGGTCACGCAGGCTGAATGGAACGTCATCTATAAAATGCAACAGCAACAACCACGCAGGCAAGCGGTAGAAGACACGCTGTGGGTCATCATCAACCACCCGGAATTTGGAGTCAGACCGTGAATTCACTACGCTGTGATGGCCTTTCCCGCAGAAGTCTCCTCAGCCTAGGATTTGCGGGCGCCCTCGGGTGGTCGCTCACCGACATCACTGCCGCCGCCGCACGCCCCATGTCACCATTTGGCATCAAGCCCGCGGAGTCCCTCATCTTGATCTGGCTGGATGGCGGCCTCTCCCACATCGACAGCTTTGACCCAAAGCCAAATGCACCATCCGAAATTCGCGGACCCTTTGCGGGCATCCGCAGCTCAATTCCGGGGATTGCGCTGAGTGAACACCTCCCGATGCTCGCATCCCGGCTCAACCAGGTTACCCTCATCCGGTCACTCACCCACGAGCTGGGCAATCACGATACCGGCGGGCATTTTGTCCTGACTGGGCACCGTGCAAACCCCGCCTTAAACCCGCCGAGCATCGGCAGCTTGATTGCTGCGCGGAATCAAGGCCGCGCCGGGATGCCGGCTTATAGCACCATCGGACGGATGCAGGATTTCCTTGGAGCGGGTTACTTACCGCAGAGCACGCGTCCATTTGCCGTGACTCCGGGGAGCAGTCATGGCGCGACGCTGCTCGGCCCGGATGGCCATATCGAGGATGTCTGGGCGCGGCGGCTTTCGACATTGTCATCGCTCACTAAATTGTCTGCGGCGCTGGATGGCGGTGTGGTGACCCCGGGAGACGGTGCGACGGGGCGTGCGCTCGGGATGCTGACAAGCTCCAGTGTTCTGAGTGCTTTTCAGGTCGAGAAGGAGCCCGCGAGTGTACGCCAGCGGTACGGAAATGGAGCCATCGGGCGTAACTTACTCCTCGCGAGGCGTCTGACCGGCGCGGGCTGCCGCGTTGTTCAGGTCGTTGACACGGGCTATGACACGCATGTTGATATTCACCGCGAGCTGCCGGATGCACGCTTCCCTGGATCTGGAAAACTGCCGAGCTTGGATAGAGGCATCAGCGCATTGCTGGATGACCTCACCGAGAGCGGGCGTATTGACACAACCGTCGTGGCCGTTGTCAGCGAGTTTGGCCGTACACCAAAACTGAATGCTAGCGGTGGTCGGGAT
>Ga0255105_1000411_pt1 | contig 11807 bp, 10 predicted proteins | sample Law_Cont_RepA_8h_FD_188455 | JGI IMG/M metagenome (GOLD analysis project Ga0255105, IMG submission 188455) | Freshwater microbial communities from St. Lawrence River, New York, United States - Law_Cont_RepA_8h | ecosystem: Environmental > Aquatic > Freshwater > River | place: USA: New York... | reverse complement strand
CCCATACGTCCTGGCTTCTTGTTACCCTTGAACGTACGTGCCGCATCGGTAGCTCCACCAGACTGTGGCTTTCGGTGAACCATCGAACCGTGCGTCATGTCACCACCATGGAAGTGATAACGCTTGACTACACCAGCGAAACCCTTACCCTTGGATGTGCCACTAACGACAACACGCTCACCGATGGCGAAGATATCAGCGGTGATCACATCACCAACCGACACAGTTGCATCGGCTTGGATTGCAAACTCGCGCAGGTGACGGCGAGGTTGGACTCCAGCAGCACGCAGGTGGCCCGTCAAGCGGTCGACACGGCATTCACCAAATGCAACCTGAGCTGCAGAATAGCCATCAGACTCAACCGTACGTACCTGAGTAACAACGTTTGGCTCGACAGCCAAAACCGTTACAGGAACAACCTTACCCTCTTCATCGAAGAGCTGGGTCATACCGACCTTACGGCCGAGAATTCCCTTAATTGACATAACTAACCTCCACGGCGCACCTGGGGACTCATATCCTTGCGTGACGCGGTATTCTCTCTAACTTAGAGTTTAATCTCGATATCAACGCCACTTGGAAGATCAAGGCGCATCAGCGCATCAATCGTCTTAGGACCTGGATTCAAGATATCAATGAGACGCTTGTGAGTACGCATCTCAAAATGTTCCATCGACTCTTTGTCAATGGTAGCGTTGCGCTGAACCGCATAAATCGCCTTCTCGGTCGGAAGAAGCACAGGACCAGAAATCCTTGCGCCTGTACGACGGGCTGTATCTACAATCTTTTCAGCTGACTGATCAAGAACGCGGTGATCGAACGCACGAAGGCGGATTCGAACTTTGTCTTTTCGCATATTACTTATACTTTCCGCAAATCGGTCATACCACTTTCGCGAAATGACCGATAGCAATCACACCTACTCGATGACGCGGGCGACGACGCCTGCTCCAACCGTGTGTCCACCTTCACGGATCGCGAAGCGCAATCCCTGCTCCATAGCGATAGGAGCAATCAGCTCTGCGGAGATCTTAATGTTGTCTCCTGGCATGATCATCTCGACACCTTCAGGAAGATTCATCGATCCGGTAACGTCCGTTGTACGGAAGTAGAACTGTGGACGGTAACCGCTAAAGAATGGTGTATGGCGTCCGCCTTCTTCCTTCGAAAGGATATAGACCTCGGCCTCAAACTTGGTATGTGGCTTGATGGAACCTGGCTTAGCAAGAACCTGACCACGCTCGATGGACTTGCGGTCCACACCACGGAGGAGAATTCCAGCGTTGTCACCAGCCTCGACATAGTCGAGCGTCTTGCGGAACATTTCCATGGATGTAGCGGTCGTGGTTGCAGTGTCCTTGAGACCAATGATCTCGATCTGCTCACCAGCCTTCAACTGTCCACGCTCTACACGACCCGTTGCAACGGTTCCACGACCAGTGATCGTAAAGACGTCTTCAACAGGCATAAGGAATGGAAGATCCTTTGGACGCTCAGGTGTTGGGATGTAGGAGTCAACCGTTTCCATAAGCTTATGGATAGCAGGCTCACCGTACTCGCCCTGTCCACCAGCAAGCGCTTCAGTCGCAGAACCAACGATGATTGGAGTGTCATCGCCAGGGAAGTCGTACTTGGACAACAGCTCACGCACTTCGAGCTCAACCAGCTCAAGAAGTTCTGGGTCATCAACCATGTCTGCCTTGTTAAGGAAGACAACAATGGAAGGAACACCAACCTGGCGTGCAAGCAGGATGTGCTCACGGGTCTGTGGCATTGGGCCATCAGCAGCGGAACAGACGAGGATAGCGCCATCCATCTGAGCTGCACCAGTAATCATGTTCTTGATGTAGTCAGCGTGGCCTGGACAGTCAACGTGGGCGTAGTGGCGGGATGCCGTCTCGTACTCGACGTGAGCGGTGTTAATCGTGATACCGCGCTCTTTTTCTTCAGGAGCAGCATCGATATCTTCGTACTTACGCGCTTGTGCACCACCGGACTTTGCGAGAACCGTGGTGATTGCTGCTGTCAACGAAGTCTTACCGTGGTCAACGTGACCGATGGTTCCGATGTTTACGTGCGGCTTTGAACGCTCAAACTTAGCCTTACCCATACCAATTCACCTCATCTATTGGGAGATAACATCTCCACACACGCTAAAAAGTGCAACGGACACGCACAAACGCGCCCATGCGTTTACAGGAAACGCCCGCCTAATATAGGCCGTGGCCAGACAGTTGTCAAGCCACAGCCTAGTTTAGTTGATGTTATTTGCCTTGCTTTGCTTTGATATCGTCCGCAACGTTACGTGGGACTGCTTCATAGTGGCTTGGCTCCATGGTCGAGCTAGCACGACCTTGCGTCATAGAACGCAATGTCGATACATAACTGAACATTTCCGCTAGTGGAACCTTCGCCTTCACAACAATCGTTCCACCAGGTCCATTTTCCTGACCTTGGATCATTCCACGGCGACGGTTGAGGTCACCAATGACATCTCCAAGGAACTGATCAGGAGTAACAACCTCGATTGACATGATTGGCTCAAGGATAACTGGATTTGCCTTGCCCATCGCTTCACGATAAGCCATGCGTCCAGCTTCAACGAATGAGATTTCGTCAGAGTCAACATCATGGTAAGAACCATCCGTGACACGGACCTTGACATCGACGACAGGATAGCCCGCCACCGTTCCATGGAGGATTGTGTCGCGAACACCCTTTTCAATCGCTGGGATGTATTCGCGAGGAATCGATCCACCAACGGTGTCGTTGATGAATGCAAAACCAGCACCGGTTTCGTTTGGCTCGACAATCAGCGTACAGTCGCCAAACTTACCACGTCCACCCGTTTGCTTCTTGAACAGTCCGCGTGCCTTTGCCTGGGATGTGACTGTTTCACGATACGCAACCTGTGGCTTACCTTGGTTTGCTTCGACCTTGAACTCACGACGCATACGGTCAACGATGATCTCGAGGTGGAGCTCACCCATTCCACGGATAATCGTCTGTCCTGTTTCAACATCGGTGTACATACGGAATGTCGGGTCTTCGGCTGCGAGACGTGACAACGCAACACCCATCTTGTCCTGGTCGGCCTTCGTCTTTGGCTCAATCGACATTTCGATAACCGGGTCAGGGAAGGACATCGATTCGAGGATGATTGGAGACTTCTCTTCACAGATCGTGTCACCAGTCGTGGTTTCAGAAAGTCCTACCGCAGCGGCGATATCACCTGCATACACTTGATCGATTTCTTCACGCTTGTTTGCGTGCATCTGAACGATACGGGAGATGCGCTCCTTCTTTCCCTTTGTTGCGTTGTAAACATACGAACCCTTTGTGATGGTTCCGGAGTAAACTCGGAAGAAGGTAAGGTTGCCCACGTGCTGGTCGTTCATCAGCTTGAATGCCAGTGCGGAGAATGGTTCGTCGTCGGATGGCAGGCGAAGATTTGTTTCGTCCGTATCCGGGTTTATACCTTCGATACCTTCAACATCAAGCGGGCTTGGGAGGTAATGGATTACAGAGTCCAGAAGCGGCTGAATACCCTTGTTCTTGAAGGCCGTACCACAGAGCATCGGGTAGATCTTCATGTCAATCGTTGCCTGGCGAAGCGCAGCAACGATCTCGTCACGGGTGAGTTCCTCACCGCTAAGGTACTTTTCCATGAGCGCATCGGATTGCTCTGCCGCGGCTTCTACAACTCCAATACGGAACTCATCAGCCAAGTCCTTGAGCGAATCAGGGATTGGAACAATCTCAGGAGCCTTGCCGAAGTCATCGTTCGTGTAGACGATAGCGTTCATTTCGACGAGGTCGATCACGCCCTTAAAGTCGCCTTCAGCACCGATTGGGATTTGAATAGGAACGGCTGGCGCACCAAGACGATCTTTGACCATCTTGACGACGTTGTAGAAGTCAGCACCCGTTCGGTCCATCTTGTTTACAAAGATAAGACGAGGAACCTTGTACTTGGTCGCCTGACGCCAAACGGTCTCGGACTGTGGCTGAACGCCTGCGACTGCACAGAATACAGCTACCGCACCATCCAGAACGCGCATCGAGCGCTCAACTTCAACCGTAAAGTCGACGTGGCCAGGAGTATCAATGATGTTGATACGGTGAGTTGATTCACGTGCGCCCTGCGCGGACTTGATAGGATCAAGGCTTACATTCAGACCCCAGAAACATGTCGTTGCTGCGGATGTAATCGTGATTCCACGCTCACGCTCCTGCTCCATCCAGTCCATCGTGGCAGCGCCTTCATGGACTTCACCAATCTTGTAGTTGACACCGGTATACAACAGAATACGTTCGGTACAGGTCGTCTTACCTGCATCAATGTGCGCTGCAATGCCGATGTTTCGCGTATTTTCGAGGCTAAATGCACGTGCCATGTCTTTTTCTTCCTTACCCCATCCAGGTTATGTAAATCCGACCTAAAACTTGACGCACTAAACCCCGCAGCCGGATTTCCGGTGCGGGGCCAGTGACTAGAAGCGGTAGTGGGAGAACGCTTTGTTCGCCTCTGCCATCTTGAAGCCCTCTTCACGACGACGTACTGCTCCACCCTGCTTGTTCGCTGCATCCATGAGTTCCTGGGTGAGCTTCTCAACCATCGTACGACCATTGCGGCGACGGGCGAAAGTGATCATCCAGCGAATGCCCACCGACATGCGGCGGTCAGGACGTACTTCAACAGGGACCTGATACGTAGCACCGCCGACACGGCGAGGCTTTACTTCAACAACCGGCATCACGTTCCGCAGTGCCTCTTGGAACACTTCGATACCAGGACGACCGGAACGTTGCTCGATGCGCTCGAGGGCGCTGTAGAAGATTTTTTCTGAAACCGACTTCTTACCATCAAGCATCAATCTATTGATAAAACGCGTTACAACGACATCCCCGTAGATTGGATCAGGATGTACTTCGCGTCGTGGGGCTGGACCCTTACGTGGCATATGTCAAAACTCCTACTTCTTTGCCGCTGCGCCAGGCTTTGGTTTCTTGGTTCCATACTTGGAACGTGATGACTTACGATCTTTCGTACCCTGGGAGTCCAGCGTTCCACGAATGATGTGGTAGCGGACACCTGGTAGGTCTTTTACACGACCACCACGAATCATCACAACGCTGTGCTCCTGGAGGTTATGACCGATTCCAGGGATATAAGCGGTTACTTCGATACCGTTTGAAAGACGAACACGGGCAACTTTACGAAGTGCAGAGTTTGGCTTCTTAGGGGTCATCGTACGAACGACAACACACACGCCGCGCTTTTGAGGATTACCCTTCATCGCTGGCGACTTGCTCTTCTTCTCGACCTTCTTACGGCCCTTGCGCACCAATTGGCTAATTGTTGGCATAAACCTATCTCGCTCCTCTACGCCATGACGAACACGTTTCCCGTATTCTGAAGCGTAATTCCGAAAACACGCTAACCGGGCGCACACGAAGATAGGCCAAGCAAGGATACCCCTGCTAAGTGCTGTCGTTAACGCCGCCAGCAACGGCCTTCCAGCGTGAAACACACCAGAACATAATCCACTACAACACGAAACATGCCGTAGTCAACCGCGCGAGTATATCGATGTCCCACACCGATGTCAAGCGATATCCGTCCATAACAGATGGATCCCGGTCAATCGTGCGTATAATAACACGTGTCCATTTCTAAGCCCCGAGTCCACCTGTTCATAACGTGCGTTGCTGACCGTCTCGGCGTTCAAGCAGCGGAGTCCACTGTTAACCTGCTCCGTCTGTACGAATGCGATGTCCAGTTCAGTGATTTACAATCCTGTTGTGGCCAGCCCGCCTACAATGCCGGTCATCATGATGCTGCGAAGCAGGTTGCACGCTACTGGTTGGCAACGTATGACAAGCTTCTATCCGATTCCAATGGCTACATTGTCACTCCAAGCGGAAGCTGCGGGGCAATGCTGCACCATTATAAAGACCTCCTTGCGGACGAACCAGAGCAGCTTGCTGTCTATCAACGGGTTGTTCCAAAGGTTCGTGAACTAACGCAGTTTTTGGTAGATGATCTTGGTGTAACAGAGAGCTTTGTTGATCTTGATGGAGTTACAGTTGCGTACCATGACTCCTGTCACGCGATGCGAAACCTCGGTGTTTACGAGCAACCTAGGAATCTTCTCAAGTTAGCCGGAGCGTCCTTGGTTGAGTGGGACAATAGTTGCTGTGGATTTGGAGGCTTGTTTAGTGTGAAGCTTCCTCAGATTTCGACAGCGATGCTTGATCGCAAGCTGGATTCTGTTACGCATGCATTGTCTGCAGACTTCCTGACAAGCACTGACCTCGGATGTTTGTTACAGCTGGATGGTGGCTTGCAGCGACGATCATCTCAACTCAAAACAGTCCATATCGCAGAGCTACTTGACCCAGCAAACAGAATTCACGCAAAATGACACCTACTTCGAAATCCTTCAAGGATATTCACGAGACCGAGCTTACGAAGTTCGACATGCGGGCAGCGGTCTTGCGTGGGACATCCACTGTGGATGCACGACGTAAGACGGCGTGTGCAGAGCTTGATATCGATGACCCATCTGGTTATCAGGCGCTTCGGACACGGGCAGCGAGCATAAAGGATGCTGTTCTTGCGGATCTACCTTCGTTTATAGAAATGTTTGCAAACAATGCAGAAGCCGCGGGAGCGAAAATCCATTTCGCCTCAGATGCTGCCGATGCAAGAGCATCTATTCAGAACATAATCCGGTCCAAAGGCGCAAAGGTTATTGTCAAAAGTAAGTCGATGGTTTCTGAGGAAATTGACCTAAACGCTGCCCTAGAGCTTGATGGCTACCGCGTGATTGAAACGGACCTCGGAGAATTCATCCTTCAACTCGAACACGAGCACCCCAGCCATATCGTTTTGCCCGCGGTGCACAAACCAAAAGTAGAAGTAGAGCGGATGTTCAACAAGCTCTACGACTCCCCTATCGGAGCATCAGCAGATGAATTGGCGCAGACAGCACGTAGGGTGATCCGGCAGGACTTTCTCGATGCGGAAGTTGGTATTTCCGGTGGTAATTTTCTTGTAGCAGATACAGGGTCAATTGTCATCGTTGAAAATGAGGGTAACGCAAGACTGACAACCAGTCTGCCAAAGTGCCACATTGCGATAGTCGGAATCGAAAAGATCATCCCATCTATCGATGATTTGCCGCTCTTTCTGAATCTCCTCAGCCGTAGTGCAACCGGTCAGCGCTCAACCGTCTTTGTCAGCACAATCACGGGTCCGAAGACATCGGATGAGCCAGACGGCCCTGAAGAGATGCATATCGTGTTGGTGGATAACCGACGGTCAACGATTCTCGCAGATGAAAAGCTTCGTCCTATCCTTCGCTGTATCCGCTGTGCTGCCTGTGTCAACACGTGCCCCGTCTATCAGCAGATAGGTGGGCATGCCTATGGGTGGGTGTACTCCGGACCTATCGGCGCAATCCTTGACCCGGTACTGCTGGGTCTTGAGAATGCCTATCACCTTCCATATGCAAGCAGCCTCTGTGGGGCCTGCACCGAAGTCTGTCCAGTCAAGATTCCCATTGATGACATCCTTGTCGAACATCGGAAACGAGCAGTAAGTGCATCGCTAACCGGGTCTCTCGAAGCGATGGCAATGGCTTCGTTTGCCACAGTGATGGTCAATCACAACCTCTATGAAGCGGCGACGCGCCTCGCAGCGGTGATGCCATCTTCAAATGGTCGTACTTCGCGTTTACCGTTACCAGTGATTACAGACTGGCAGTCTTCGAGGGACCTCCCGGCAATCAAAGGTCCCCGCTTCCGCGATATCTGGAAACAACGCCTGGCAGCGGCTGGAGCCAATCATGGAGCGTAATCTCTTTCTCGCGCAGCTGCGGAGCAGAATGCCCACGCCTACGACCAAGCCTGAGGTGCTAGACGTGCCTGCCCAGCGGGTGCTTTCGGTAGAGCGACGCCTCGAGCTGTTTGTAGAGCGGGCTACAGCAGCTCTTACACATGTACATCTGTGTCACTCCGAGGATGCCGCGGTTGCTGTTATTGAAGCCATTATTGGTGCGGACTCTTACGTCGACACGGGATGCCGCCAATATGCCGCACTCATTGACAGGCTAGCAGGACCAACAAAGCATTTATCATCGGATGACCGTGATGTTACATTTGGAATCAGTGAAGCACGACTTGGCGTTGCCCTAACCGGTAGCTGTGTGCTTGATGCATCCCAACATCGGGGTGGAACCCTGCTCCCACCTAGGCATATCATTTTATTGAATGTGAGCGACATTGTTGAGGACCTGTACGCGGCATACGCGATGGTAGGTGAATCGTTGCGGACGTCCCGTACATCGGTATTTGCCTTCCATACCGGCCCAAGCCGAAGTGCAGATATTGAACAGACGATGGCTCTTGGCGTCCATGGCCCGGGCGATGTCCATGTCTTGGTGTTTGCATTCGCTGCTGGTGAGTGATAACCTTGCGGGGTTGTGAAGAGGCATTCGTGCCTTCTGATCAATAAGGCGCGCTAGTTCCGTCCGGGGGGACGGCTATGCGGGCCCAGAAACTTCATCTCGAAGGAGATCCCCCAATATGAGTTTGCCCACAGAAGTTGCAGCACAGGTTGTTGCAGACTACAAAACCCACGAGTCTGACACAGGCTCCCCAGAAGTTCAGATTGCGTTGCTTACAGCACGTATCACCCAGTTGACCGGTCACCTCAAGGTGCACAAGCATGACCACCACACACGTCGTGGACTCCTGATGCTGGTCGGACGCCGCAAGCGTCTGCTGGGATATCTTTACAATGTGGATGTTGAGCGGTATCGCTCACTGGTTCAGAGGCTCGGTATTCGGTCTCGTCTTTAGGTCGCTGAGCGGCCCAAAGCGGAGGGCGCCCGCAAACATTTGCGGTGCGCCTTTCGTGTTTTTACAGCACCCGTAAACAAGCGGATCAAGTGCTGAGCGTGCGTTGAAGAAGGAAACTAAACATACATGTCAACTTTACATTCTGTTGACTTCACACTGCCTGATGGCCGTGTTGTAACAGTTGAAACCGGTAAGCTTGCGATGCAAGCAAACGGTTCCGTCACCGTTCGAGTCGGTGACACCATCATTTTGGCTACGGCCACGATGAGCAGTCAGCTGCGCGGTGGGATTGACTTTTTCCCACTGACCTGTGACTACGAAGAGCGTAAGTACGCTGTTGGCAAGATCCCTGGTGGATTTGTCAAGCGTGGTGGCCGTCCATCCGAGAAGGCAACCCTGGTTTCACGACTGATCGACCGTCCTTTGCGCCCATTGTTTGACAAGGGCATGCGTAACGACGTTCAGGTCATCGCGATGCCATTGTCTGTCGATCTTGATAACATGCCCGACGTCCTCTCCGTTCTCGCCGCATCCGCTGCGCTGACAGTATCGAGCATCCCGTGGGCCGGCCCAATTGGTGCCGCCCGTGTCAGCATCGCTGAAGACGGTTCGTTCATTGCGAACCCGACACAGGAGCAAATTGCCGCATCCCCTCTCGACCTCGTGGTCTCGGGAACGGCAAAGGCAATCCTTATGGTCGAAGCTGGCGCAAGCGAAGTTTCTGAAGAAACAATGCTGGCCGCATTTGACTTTGCACATGATGTCATCAAAACGCAGTGCGCTGCGCTCGATGAGCTTCGTGCCAAGGCTGGAAAAGAAAAGTTGACCGTGTCCCTGCATGAAGTCAACTATGAAATCCTCAAAGTCATTCGTGAGCAGTTCGGTGCAACGATGCGTGCTGGACTTCAGGATCCTGACAAGGCAAGCCGTGAAGCTGGTTTGACACTGCTGATCAACCAGGTTGTAGATGCCCTCAAGGCAACATACCCTGACAACATCGGTGACCTCAAGGAAGCCGCCGACAAGGTTGTCAAGGAACAGCTGCGTGACCTTATCCTTACGGAAGGTCGCCGCCCTGATGGCCGTGGAACGACAGACATCCGCAAGATTACTTGCGAAGTTGGACTTCTGCCTCGTGTCCACGGGACTGGCCTGTTCACACGTGGCCAGACACAGGTCCTTACAACCTGTACGCTTGGTTCCCCAGGCGATGCACAGATGGTTGACACCCTCGAAGAAGACGGCGAAAAGAAGTACATGCACTTCTACAACTTCCCGCCTTATTCGGTCGGTGAAGCCCGCCCAATGCGCGGTCCTGGTCGCCGTGAAATCGGCCATGGAGCATTGGCTGAGCGTGCATTGATTGCAGTCCTTCCTGATCCATCAACGTGGCCTTACACGATGTTGCTGACCAGCGAAGTCCTTGAATCCAATGGCTCGACATCACAGGCATCCGTCTGTGGCTCAACCCTCGCACTCCTCGATGCAGGCGTTCCTATCAAGGCACCTGTCGCGGGTATCGCAATGGGTCTGATTAGCGATGAAGCAACCGGTAAGTACGCAGTCCTTACTGATATTCAGGGGATGGAAGACTTCTCCGGCGATATGGACTTCAAGGTCGCTGGTACGGCTAAGGGCATCACAGCCCTGCAGCTCGATACTAAGATTCAGGGTATTCCCCGTGATGTCTTTGTCGAAGGCTTTGCCCAGGCTCTCGAAGCCCGCTTGTACATCCTTGGCAAGATCAATGAGGCCATCGGTGCTCCACGTGAGCAGATGTCCGAATACGCTCCACGTATCATCTCTCTGAAGATTGATCCTGAGCAGATCGGTTCCATCATCGGCCCAGGTGGCAAGAACATCAAGAAGATCTGTGCTGAAACAGGTGCGAAGATTGACATCGAGCAGGATGGCTCGGTTCACATCACTGCAACTGATGGCACAGGTGGCGATGCAGCCCGCAAGATAATCGAAGATATGACCCGGTTGGTGAAGCCAGGTGATGTCGTCGAGGGTCGGATCACACGCTTCCTGCAGTTCGGTGCGTTTGTTGAGATTGGTGGAGGCCGTGATGCCCTCGTCCACGTCTCGCAGCTCAGTGACACACCACCATCACGGCCAGATGAAAATCTCAAGCTGGGTGATGTGATGACGGTTCGTATCACCGAAGTTGATGGACAGGGTCGAGTCAACGCTACAGCACGTGGCTTGGACTTGCCGTTTGATCCAGAGAATCCTGAACCAGGTCGTCCACCACGCCCTACGGGTGACCGTGGCGGCCGCGGTGGTGATCGTGGCGGCGACCGTGGTGGCTTCCGCGGCGGAGACCGTGGTGGTCGTGGCGGAGACCGTGGTGGTTTCCGCGGCGGAGACCGTGGTGGAGACCGAGGTCCTCGACCAGAGCGGGATGCTGAGCCACAAGCGGATGCACCAGCCCCAGTCGTAGACGTTGAAGAGGGCGATGGCATGCCAAAGGCCCGCTTCCGTCCACGTCGCTGATGAGTAGTCTCATCTGACATGCAAAAGCCCTCGGGGAGTGATTCCTGAGGGCTTTTGGTTGTAGTAGTGATATGTTTTTACATGCAAGCGGTGGCTGTAATGTTTTTGGCTTTCATCCGTGTAAGACGGGTCAGGTAACATTTTGGCTGGTCGCGCCAGATGCCAAAGGCCCGCATTCGTCTACATTGCTGATGATTAGGCTTATCGAATAAGCAAAAGCCCTCGGGCTTGAATCCTAAGGGCTTGTATGCGTGGCTGGAAGGTACTCCAGCGGTCAACCTTACTTCTTCGCTGGTGACCAGGTAAGCCCGGTTACCGTCAAGTCTTCCGGCGAGATTGCAAATGGCGGTATGGATGCATCCATTGGGACAACATAGACCCGCCCCTTACTAATGTAGGCCACCTGGGTACCATCAGGGCTTATCGACACACCATCAATA
>Ga0255105_1000387_pt1 | contig 11987 bp, 8 predicted proteins | sample Law_Cont_RepA_8h_FD_188455 | JGI IMG/M metagenome (GOLD analysis project Ga0255105, IMG submission 188455) | Freshwater microbial communities from St. Lawrence River, New York, United States - Law_Cont_RepA_8h | ecosystem: Environmental > Aquatic > Freshwater > River | place: USA: New York... | reverse complement strand
AGCCCACACGCCTATCAAACAATCAATGACCTTCAGCCGCTCTTTGATGTGATCTAGGACGGCTTAGGCACGACGTGCAGACGGTCGCCTCTGCTCTGATCTGACTGGTGCCGGTTGATTGCGAGCATTGATGATGACCTCAATCATCTCTTCAACACTTGGCAGAATTCTCGCGGAGTCAACGGGAACCTGTACCCGCACATCTTCAAATGTCACGTGTTTCGAGCGATAGGCAGCATTGAGAGGGCGCAGTGTCCACGGTGGTAGCGGTTGCTCTTTATCCAACATGATATTGACGATGCGACCTTCGGTTCCGATTGACTTAATGCCACATTCAGCACATCGCATCCGAAGACGCAGCAGGGCGAGCGCATTCCAAACTGGTGGCGGTGGATCTCCGTAGCGATCTTCAAACTCTTCCTGAACATGAGCAACATCTAGGCGGGATCGACACGCTGCAAGCTTTTTGTACATCAGGATACGCTGTGGCTCAGCCTTGATGTACTTCTCAGGAATCGTAGCCACGACAGGGAGGTCGACGCCTGGCATATTGAATGTCAGTTCTTCGACTGGTTCGCCCTTGGCTTCGTGAATGGCATTTTCAAGGAGCTGACAATAGAGATCGAAGCCCACGGCGGCGACCATGCCGTGTTGCTCACTTCCCAAGAGGTTTCCAGCGCCGCGTAGCTCTAGGTCACGAAGCGCAATCTTGTAGCCAGAGCCCAGGTCTGAAAACTCCCGGAGGGCATCCAACCGCTGTTCAGCAACATCCCGTACCGATTTTGAACGTGGCGTCAGCAAGTAGGCGTACGCCTGCTGGCGTGAACGGCCAACGCGGCCTCTTAGCTGGTAAAGCTGTGCCAGACCGAACCTGTCTGCATTGTCAATAATAATCGTGTTGACGTTTGGAACATCTAATCCACTTTCAACAATCGTCGTGCAAACAAGGACATCAAAGGCCTTGTTGTAGAAGTCAACCATCACATCTTCGAGCGCATCTTCCGTCATCTGGCCATGTGCGACGCGCACACGGATTCCCGGAACAACATTTCGGCTGAGATGAAAAGCGATCTGATCAATCGAGTTCACCCGATTGTGGAGATAGTAGACCTGCCCTCCACGGTCAACCTCGCGGAGAATAGCTTCCTTAATGAGGCCATCATCGTGTGACTTTACGTACGTCTTGACGGGAATGCGTCCTTCAGGTGCCTGATTGATGACACTCATGTCGCGAATTCCCGTCAGAGCCATGTGGAGCGTCCTAGGAATCGGCGTTGCGGAAAGTGTGATGACATCAACCTGATTTTTAAGCTGCTTCAGGCGTTCCTTGTGAACAACACCAAACCGTTGCTCTTCATCCACAATAACCAAGCCCAAGTTCTTAAATGCGACATCCTTCGACAGAAGCCTGTGCGTACCGATGACAATATCTGCCACGCCATGCTTTGCGGCTTCGATGGTTTTGGCTTGCTCTTTAGGAGAGCGGAACCGGGAAACCATATCGATGCAAATAGGGAAAGCTCCGAGTCGTTTCGTGAATGTCTGAAAGTGTTGGGCGGCCAAAATGGTTGTTGGGCAGAGGACTGCAACCTGTCGCCCCTCTGTCGCGACCTTAAAGGCTGCGCGCATCGCAACCTCGGTCTTACCAAATCCAACATCTCCACAAATCAAACGATCCATGGGCTTTGGAGCTTGCAAATCCTGAATGATGTCCTCTACAGCCTGGAGCTGATCATCTGTTTCGACATAAGGAAACGCATCTTCCATTTCCCTAAGCCACGGATTTTCATCGGAATATGTCGGTCGTTCGCTGGCTTGGCGGGTCGCATACAGCTTTACAAGATCCCCAGCGATTTCCTTCGCCTGTCGCTGCGCTTTAGCGGTTGCCTTAAGCCACTCGGTACCACCGAGTTTGTGCACCGATGGTGCGTTGCCTTCGCTTCCGATGTACTTTTGAAGGCGGTCAATCTGATCAGTGGGTACATACAGCTTGTCATTGCCATCGTACTGGACAAGCAAAAACTCACGTTCTGTACCTTGTACCGGAATCTTGGCTAAGCCACGGTAGCGTCCAATTCCGTGGTTGATGTGGACGACATAATCTCCAGGCTCAAGGTCTAAAAGACTTGTCAGGCGCATCCCATCTTTGAACTCAGGACGGATTTTGTTCTTTTTCCTGACATCGGCAGGATGAAAGACTTCAAGGTCGCTGAGGACAATCGTCGCCGGGTCTTGTATCCGGAAGCCACCATTGATGGCACCATTGATCAGACAGATCTTGCCCGGTGTGGGTTCATCCGCCTCGGAGAGCTTATTGTGCTGCAGAATTCCGCGTATTCGCGGTGCTTGTGCACTAATGGCAATAACCGTGATGCCATTACGACACCACGTACCGACAGCATCGATGAACGGCTGGCTACGTCCCCGAAATGCTTCGACTGGATCCGAGTGGCCGGAGAGAACAGGTCCACGTTCAAGACCTGGAACATCACGGAGCAGCTGACAAGTGGTTAGGTGTGGAAACCGGCTGAGATTTGCAAACACTGTGTCAAGAGAGACCAAAAGTGCATCGGAGACGGGGAGTATTTCACCCCGGTCGGCTCGGAAACCAAGATGGGTTACCAGAACATCCGTTTCGCGGTTTGTTGTATTCCAAGTCGATGATGGCTCATCAAAGACAACCAATGTTCCATCCGGGAGATAACTATCTACGGTAACAGATTCTGGATGAAGCAGCTGTACGTGACGCTCCATCCCGGCAAAGTACTGCGCAGACCTAATCTTTATGGTCTCTGTTTCAACCGCATCGCGCAAACGGTCCTTAACTTCATCATCCACACCAAGCTCAGTAAGCTGCTCGATCCGTGACTTGAGGGCTGATTCTAGCGCTTGAGCGGCAGGTTCCATAACGGCTCTCGAATAAGAGACGACACGTCCCGGGACCAGAGTGATGAACTCGGCACGCCCATCAGAGCGCTGTGACTCGATGTCAAAGGTTCGAATGTTTTCGATGTCATCACCGAAAAAGTCGATTCTGTATGGCTTTTCGGCATCGGATGGATACACATCCAACAAATCACCACGTCTGGCGTAGGTACCTGGCACCAAAACCTGTTCCTCACGGATATAGCCGTAGGCGTTCAGGCGCGCCGCAATTGTGTCCGGTGCCATCGTTTGACCGACACGAATGACAAGCACGCGTGCGGTCAGGACATTAGGAGCCGGAAGTCGCGTTTGCAGCGCTTGCCCATACGTGACAACAAGGCGTGGGGGAGTATTGCTGACAAGCTGCTGCAGGGCTAGGACTCTCGCGCCAACGGGACCAATCGCACGTGCCGCCTCCTGGTCATCTTGCAGGAGGTGGACATCGGATGGCAGAAGAAGAGCCGGCACATCGGTGCCAAGCCAGCCTTGAAGGCGCTCCATAAGTTCGGTTGCAGATTGTCTTGTCGGCGAGACGACAAAGATCATGCGGTCCGGTTGCTCTGAAATTAACCTAGCGATGACAAACGAACGGGCCATCGGAGTCAACCCATCGATGGTAGATGGTAGAGAAGCGAGATCGGGTTTGCACCAGGTGGATGTAGAGGGAAGTAACCGGGAGATTGTCATGTGAACAAAAACGTATACCCGTTTGGATGATGGTTTGCAATCAAACTTGACGATTAGATATCGAAACCGACATTAGTTGTCTTGTTCCAGCTTTTTAAAACTACTTGCAAGGTAAAAGGAGCCACATATTACGATTGCGATGGCTTTGTTATCGAGTTCAAGAGCATGACGAATCGCGTCATCCGGATCTGGAACAATCGCTACAGACTTGTCCATGGATTCATAAAAAGCAGCCGCAGCGGCTGGTTCCTGCGGGCGAAAGGGTGTGCACGTAACGATCACGTGTTGAGTGACAGCAAGGAGTTCTTTGCCAAAGCCCGATGAGTCATGATTTCCAGAGTGGGCAACGATCAACACGACTTTCTCCGGACCGCATCTCTCACTTATTGCCGATGCTAGTCCTTTTGCAGCGGCTTGATTGTGGGCTCCATCAAAGATCACAGTACGTCCGTTCACTACCTTAATCTCAAAACGTCCAGGGAGCGTAGTGGCAACCACTGCATCCGTGATGTTCTCCGAGAGTGATCCAAAATTGTGCTCAAGTGCCGCGATGGCAACCGCTGCGTTCATCCGCTGATGATCACCCGGGAGCGCCAGTGATTTCCCAGTCACAGGACTCGGAAACACGACTGGCACTTTGGAATCAGAAGCACACTTCTGGACGACAGTCCGCACACTAGGATTGCCATCGCCACAGACAACAAGTCCTGTATCGGGCTTTATAATGCCTGCCTTTTGAAAGGCAATGTCTTCAATCGTCGGACCTAAGAGATCAACATGGTCGAAGCCGATACTGGTGATGATGGCGGTGACCGGCGCTGGAATCACATTTGTGGCATCAAGGAGGCCGCCGATTCCAACTTCAAGCACAACGTAATCAACATCGAGTATGTCAAACAAGACAAATGCGACCAATGTCTTGATCTCGAACGTTGAAACGCTTGGTTTCCCTTGCTCAATGTCTAAAACGACACGCATCACTCTGTCCGTTGCTAACACAAAGTCGTTAACGGAAACGGGTTTGCCATTGATGAGCCAACGCTCACGTACATCATAGACAAACGGGGACATATACGTACCGACTGTGTGCCCGGAAGCCAGGATGCCATTTGTCAGCATCATCGAAACGGCACCTTTACCATTAGTGCCTGCGACGTGAAACGTTGGGATCTTTGCCTGAGGATTCCCAAGGCATTCCAGTGCATGACGAAAGAGCCCTCTGCTTGCTTTGTCGACAGCACCTCCGCTTGTCCGCTCAACAAATGTAATGGCAGCCGCCAAAGTCATCATGGTTTTTTACCGGCCTCAGGTTCGATGGTCACCGGGACGACATCACGGGATGGACTCGATTTTATGTGTCGCGGCGCAACCTGCAAAAAGGTTGTGATGAGTGCAAATCCCTTGTAACCGGCCAGAGAGATCATCGCCAAAAGTAGCAGAAAAACGGCAAGAGAAATCGATGTCCTTTGCTTGGGCGCTTGCCGCTTCCGCGCTTCAAACCGCATCAGACCGAATGCTCCTCGCGATAGGTTGTGACCTCATCTACGAGAACAGCGTGTGCATCGAGGGCCCTTTGGCCAAGCGCACGACCGCGTTCCTTCTTGTCACGAATACGCTCGCCATCGAGTTGATCAACAATTCCCCAGCTGGCGTTCATCGGTGCATAAGATGGTCCATCATATTCACTCACGTAGCTTGCTAGAGAGCCGAGAACAGAATGGCGGTGGAAATCGAGGGTTGGGATTGCGGCTGAAAGACCTGCCATCAGTCCCGTTGCGGCACTCTCCAAATACCCTTCCACACCTGTGATCTGCCCGGCGAAGCGGATACGTGGGTCTGTCCGCAGTGCAAGGTTACGCGTCAAAAGCGTTGGTGAATGGATGTAGGTATTTCTATGCATCACTCCAAAGCGCACAAACTCCGCTTTTTCCAAACCAGGGATCATCCTGAAAATACGTGACTGCTCGCCCCACTTCATACGGGTTTGAAAACCAACCATATTGAAGAGTGACCCGGACTTATTCTCCTGACGGAGCTGAATGACGGCATAGGGACGGCGGCCTGTATGCGGATCTGTCAGGCCAATGGGTTTGAGAGGACCGAATGCAAGTGTCTTAGGCCCGCGGCGAGCCAACTCTTCCACTGGGAGACATGCTTCGAAGAACTTGATGTCCTCAAAATCGTGGATTGGAGCGAGTTCAGCGGCATTAATGGCGTCTACCAGTGCCAGATACTCATCTTTTTCGAGCGGACAGTTCAGGTATGCAGCGTCATCCGACATATCTGGCTCAAGGCCTTTACCGCGGCGGCTTGCCCGGAACACTTTCGACATATCAATACTGGATGATTCAATGACCGGCGCAACGGCATCGTAGAAGTATAAATCGTACCTTCCAGTCAGCTTTCCAATGGTTTCCGCAAGGCTATCGGATGTAAGTGGGCCAGATGCAATAATCACATCACCATCAGGCAGCTCGGTAACTTCACCTCGACGAAAGTCGATATTTGGATGCAGCTCAAGTTCACTTGTGACCATCGCACTAAAGAGGTCACGGTCAACGGCGAGTGCTTCGCCAGCCGGCACCGATGTCGCATCTGCGCATCGGACAATGAGTGAATCCAGCCGTCGCATTTCTTCTTTGAGTACGCCACTTGCATTTGACACATGGTTGCTTTTGAAGGAGTTCGAACACACGATTTCGGCTGCGAAATTCGAGCGGTGTACAGGTGTGTTTCGGACCGGGCGCATTTCGTGGAGGATGACCTTTCGTCCACATTGAGCCAGCTGCCACGCAGCCTCTGAACCCGCAAGACCCGCACCGATGACATGCACAGAATTAGACATATTCCAATTCTACACGGCAACCCGCTTACGCCGATGCAATTTCGAACGTCATCCAGAGCATTGGGCTATGATATTCACATGGGAATTGCAGTTACTGAACGAGCGAAACAGCTGTTTTTGAACGCATTTGATGCGGCCGCAGAGTTTAAGGGTTCGGCCCCCGGGCGTGTCGAACTGCTTGGAAATCATACAGATTACAATGGCGGATTTGTTTTGACGGCGGCTGTAGACATTAGAACTGCTGTCGTTGTCCGTAAATCCGCTGGTGGTATGACTCGAATTGTGACTGAACTGCCCGGTCATCACGGAGCGAATATTGATCTCTCCATGGGACCCGCACAGCTGACCGATTCGAATCGCTGGTGTGGTTACATCGCGGGAGTCCTCGATCACTTTTCACCGCCTGGCTCAACGTGGGATGTTGCCGTCGCCAGTGATGTGCCAGATGGCAGTGGTATCAGCTCATCAGCAGCCGTTCTTGTCGCAACTGCAAGTGCTGTTTTAGCGGCGCTAGGATTATCGTTAACCACGATGGAAATCGCCGTTGCTTGCCGTGCCGTCGAGAACGGACCGTGGGTTGGAGCACCGGTTGGGCTTTTGGATCAATTTTCGAGTGCTTGCGGTGAGCATGGGATGGCTTTATTTCTCGACTGCAACTCATTTGAGTGGAAGCGCGTCCCCCTCAGTGCCGAGCGTTTAGGCATTCTCATCGTGAATACAAATGTGAAGCATTCTCTCGCGGATGGTGGAGGTTACACGACGCGCCGTAAAGAGTGCGAAGCGGCGGCGCTCCATCTATCGGATGGCAGGACCACGTTGCTTCGCGGAGTAACTGAAGCTGAGTTCAATGATGGAATTTCTGATGTTGAACAACCATCTCAAAATCGCGCTCGTCATGTCTGGAACGAAAACAACCGTGTGCTGAATGGTACGGAATGCCTCGTAAATGGTGATGTCAAAGGTTTTGGAGCAATGTTGAACGCAAGTCATGCCAGCTGTCGTGGATTGTTTGAAAACACATGCCCTGAGATCGACAAAGTCCAGCGGATTCTTGAGGGAACAAATGGTGTTTTCGGGGCAAAGCTATCCGGTGGAGGCTGGGGTGGGAGTGTTGTCGCTGTTGTTGAACCCGCGATGCTGGATACAATCATCGCTAACGTTGTAAGCGAAGACGGGGATGGCCTGACGATTCTCTCAACGTATGCAGCAAGTGGTGCACAAGGTGTGAAGGTATGAGCACGACAGCCGTTGGAAATCTTGGCGGTGTCGCATCCCCTGAAACACTCGCAAGTCACATCGGGGTTTCGGTTCTTGCAATGGGAGGCAACGCCATCGATGCCGCTGTTGCCATCGGGTTTGCGCTCGCTGTTACGTTTCCAAGCGCTGGGAACTTAGGCGGTGGTGGCTTTCTGTTGTATCGCCATCCAAGTGGACGCAATGTCGCCATCGACTTTCGTGAGACTGCGCCGGCCATGGCGACTTCTGACATGTACCTGAGTAAGGATGGCAAGGTGATCTCCGGAGATGGCGGTCCGGTTGATGGCTATCGGGCTTGTGGCGTTCCCGGTAGTGTCGCAGGCTTCGAACAAGCATGGATGCGCTACGGTAGTGGCCGAATCCCGTGGAGTAAGCTCGTAGATCCGGCAGTGCAGCTGGCATCGGGAGGCTTTTCGATGCCACATTCGCTTCAGAGAAGTCTTTCACTCTCGATGGACCGCATTTCGTCCGACCGGTCGTTTCAAACGATGTTTCTGAGCAAGTCCATCGTTGGTTGGCAACCGCAACGTACTGGCACGACGATACGGCAGCCGCGCCTCGGTGAAACGCTTGCGCGTATTCGTGACAGGGGAGCCATCGACTTTTATGCAGGAACCACAGCAAGGTTGTTAGCCTCTGATATCCAGCGCAATGGCGGGATGTTACTGTCGACCGATCTTGCAGGCTACCAGGCCGTGCGGCGTAAGCCATTGTCCGGTCGATTCCTTGATTTCCAAGTCCTGACGATGCCTCCGCCAAGCAGCGGGGGAATTGCACTCCTGCAGATGCTGGGAATGTTGGAAATGTGCCACCCTCTTCCAGCTGCATATTCACCTGCATACATTCATCTCGTGACTCAGACTATGCGTAGGGCGTTTCGGGACCGTTCTGAATACCTTGGGGATGCTGACTTTGTGGATGTTCCAGTTGATGCGCTCCTTAGCAAACATCACATTAGATCTCTCAAACGAGGACTATCCGTTTCGATGAATGTCAAGACGGACGATTTACCGGCAACACGGCCGTTAGTGAATGAGTCTGAACAAACAACGCACTTCACCGTGATCGACCGTGATGGTGGTGTTGTTTCCACGACTTACACCCTAAACGGTAGCTACGGTGCAGCCGTCATTTCAGAAAACACAGGAATTATCCTCAATAACGAAATGGATGACTTTACAGCCAAAGTTGGTGTTCCAAATCAGTTCGGACTCATCCAAAGTGCGAAAAATGCGATCAGCCCCAAAAAGCGGCCTCTCTCGAGCATGGCACCTACGATTGTCGCCGATGCCTCGGGTCACATACGTATCGCGACGGGTTCTCCTGGGGGACCAACCATCATCAACTCTGTCCTGCACACCGTCTTGCAGGCTGCTTACTTTGGCGTGAGCGTGCATGACGCTGTGGCGGCGCCACGTTTTCATCATCAATGGAAACCCGAAGTCCTTCAGCTCGAAAGGAGCCTGTCTTCTGCACGGGCATCGTTGAGTGCAATGGGCTACGAGACTGCTGTGCGGTCCCTAGGGGATGTCCATGCGGGGTCATGGAACAGAACTGGTGGCGTGACGATGTCAAGCGACCCTAGAGGTACCGGTGAAGCCCTTGCCGAGTAGGTGTCCGCGTATCGCGTACTTTGTCAGCTCCCATGGATTTGGACATGCCGCACGGACGCGAACAATATTAGAGAAGCTCGAATCGCACGCTGCGGTGACGCTCTTTGCAACTACTCCAAATTGGTTTTGGGGAAACCTTGCGGTAGACCATGTCCCTTTTGAAGCAGACATCGGATGCATTCAACAGGGAACTCTGAAGATTGATGAAGCTGCAACCGTTGCTGCTTTTCGTCAGTTCAAGACTGGTTTTCAGCTGCGTTTTGAACAGCTGCGCCTTCTCAATCAGGGTATACCCTTCGACCTAATCGTAACGGACATTGCTCCTGAGCCACTTGCATTTGCGGCCCAACTAAATGTTCCATCTGTTCTTGTTGCGAACTTTACGTGGGTTGAAATCTACCAGCAAATGGCATCTATGGCAGGAGAAATTCCAGATCTTCTCAAGCAATACAAGCTAGCAACGAACACCCTCATCCCTGCGTTCCAAACAGGAATGGAGTGGGCAACAAATCCGGTTGCCGTGGACGCTGTTGCCAAACTGGGACATGATATTCGTCAGTTCCTGAATCCAGAGAATCGCTATCAACGGTTGATTTACATCGATGCTGGACGTTGGGGGACTGAAATCGGCTGGAACAACGCAGTGCAGTTTAGTGACACTTTGTTCATTCGCATTGGTCCAGCTCTAAGTGACCTGCCTCCGAATGTCCTTCAACTTGGGTTTGGATCTGTAAATCATCCTGATCTGGTGCGGTCGGTTGATGTAGTCGTTGCAAAGCCTGGCTATGGAATCGTGACGGAATGCTTGGCGAACGGCACGCATTGGTGCTGCATCCCGCGTGATGGTTTTGCGGAGGATGATGTCCTCATACGCTACGCCGAAGAAATGGGAAACTTTTCAAGTGCTGACTACAGTCAACTCGCTTCACTGGATTTCCCGTGTGTTGCTTTACGCGATGTAGCGCCCTCTTTAGCAAGCGATGGGGCAGGCCAGATAGCACGGATGCTATTAGAGAAGGTAATCACATCGTAGCTTTAGCCGGCTATCGGTTCGAAAACCGTACGCCTACTTTTGTGACAGATGATTCAACATTTGCTGCGGCGGTTACTCTGTAAACCGTCAACTTAATAAGTAACTGGATATTAAAATCGCCCTGTTGTCATCAGAACTTACGCTTTCTCGGCAGGATTCTCGACAATCCAGTCGTACAATGACGGTACGTTTCGCGGGTCAACTAGACCTGTTACAGAGGATAACCTATGAAGATTGGTATTTTTACAGCTCTCTTCCACGACAAGCCGTTTGAAGAAGCTCTAGATCTGATTGCCGCTGCCGGAATCGAGTCTGTAGAGCTGGGTGGAGGCGCTTATCCCGGATCTGCGCACCTCGATCAATACGGTGGGCCAGCAGCTCTGGTTACTGATGAAGTTGCTCGCAAGAAGTTGGTAGATGCAGTAGCATCGCGCGGGCTCATCATTAGCGCCATATCCGTTCATGGAAACCCATTGCATCCTGACAAAGCGATTGCAAGTGAGCATCATGAAGTCTTTGTAAATGCTGTATTGCTCGCAGAGCAGCTCCACAAGGACGGCATCATGCCGCAAGCTACGGTAAATGGTTTTTCCGGATGTCCAGGCGATTCTCCAAGAGGCAAGATGCCAAACTGGGTGACATGTGCGTGGCCGGATGAGTACCGCGACATTCTTGAATATCAGTGGCGTGTAGCGAAGAAGTATTGGAAGGCGCAGAACGCATTTTTGGCCCAACACGGCGTACGATTTGCGATTGAAATGCACCCCGGCTTTATCGTCTACAACAACGACACTCTCCTAAAGCTGCGTACGATCGCAGGAACCAACATTGGTGCAAACTTTGATCCTTCACACCTTTGGTGGCAGGGGATTGACCCACTTGTTGCCGTTCGTGAGATTGCCGAAGCTGGAGCCTTGTTCCATTGCCACGCCAAGGACACACTCATCGACCCGCAAAACTCTGCGCGCAACGGAAACCTTGACACCAAGAGTTATGGCGACATCAAGGGACGTAGCTGGGTATTCCGCAGCGTCGGCTATGGCCACGATGAGAAGTGGTGGAAAGACTTCATTAGTACCATCCGAATCTTTGATTACGATTATGTTCTCTCGATCGAACATGAAGATGGCACACAATCAACCGGCGAAGGTCTTCACAAAGCCCTTGATGTGTTGAAGAGAGCGAATGTTTCGGAGAAACCAGGCGAGATGTTCTGGGCACGTGACTAGTCGCGTGTAGCTTTTGTAAAGAGGACTGAACGTTTCGTTCGGTCCTCTTTTTTCTTACTGAAAGTGTAGTAATCGCTGCTTTAATTTCGTTTAGTTATGTATGGAAGATGCAGATCAGATTTGTCGCGTTTACTTCTCAAAGCCTGGCCTTCGGATACATCAAAGACCAGTCGTTAATGCAGTTCTTGCAGGTGACAATGTCATTGGAATCCTGGCAACTGGCGGTGGGAAAAGCCTTACGTATCAGGTTCCCTATATGCTGTCGACAGGGTTAACCATTGTTGTGTCCCCGCTTATTGCACTGATCGATGATCAGGTTAATGGATTGCCAGCGGCACTAAGAGAGTCAACAGTCATCCTGTCTGGAGAAAACGGGATGTTGTTTAAATCAATCTCAC
>Ga0255105_1000346_pt1 | contig 12726 bp, 8 predicted proteins | sample Law_Cont_RepA_8h_FD_188455 | JGI IMG/M metagenome (GOLD analysis project Ga0255105, IMG submission 188455) | Freshwater microbial communities from St. Lawrence River, New York, United States - Law_Cont_RepA_8h | ecosystem: Environmental > Aquatic > Freshwater > River | place: USA: New York... | reverse complement strand
GGTGTAGATCGGGCTGTCTTCGAGGATAATCTTTTCCGATGCTCCCATGGCGTAGGGTTTCACGCGTCCGGATGCATCATAGCGGCTTAGCTGATGCTCAATGACGCCAATGCGTGACTGTAGTACGACAAGCCCTCCGTTGCCGGCGGTTCGGTTACGGCGCTGCGCTTGGATGAGCTCATCGCGCTGCTGGACAAGCGCGGACAGTTGATTCGTCAATAAGCGTTGTTCAAAGGGGGTAAGTCCCGCCGGTCGGTACACACCAGCATCTTGTGAGAGCGAAATGCCATCCGAGCCCTGGCGTTGCTGATTCGTCGGCGCGGATGCTGTATGCGTTTCGGTGCTTAGAAAAATACCAGCCAGCTGATAGTAGGCTCGCTGGGAGATTGGGTCAGTTTTGTGGTCATGGCAGCGAGCACACGCGACCGTCAGACCTAGAATTCCTTGCCCGATGGCGTCGATTTGCTCATCAGCGACATCGAGGCGGAATTGCCGCGTGTTTCGCTCTGTGTGCGACTTTGTACCAATCGCCAAATAGCCTGTGGCAATCGTTTGGGTTGCTGACAAAGCCACAGATGCAGCGGGAAGCAAGTCGCCTGCGATTTGCTCACGGATAAAGGCATCGTACGGTTTGTTGGCATTGAAACTGTCGATGACATAGTCGCGGTAGCGCCATGCCTCTGGATATGCGATGTTGGCATCTTTGCCGCTCGACTCAGCGTAGCGGGCAATATCCAGCCAGTGCCGTCCCCAGCGGCGGCCGTATTCTTGGCTTGCAAGGTAGCCATCGATCGCTTTGCGGATGTCTGCTTGCGTTGGCTTGTCAGGAAAGGCATCGAGCTCGGATGCGGTTGGCATGATACCGGTGATGTCCATCGCGATTCGTCGGAGGAGCTGCTTACCGTTTGCAGACGGCGCTGGTTGCAGGCCGTGACGCTTCTGTGCGATGGCGACAAAATGATCGATCGGCAGGGATGCCCAGCCACCATTTGTTTCAGCTGGCACCGCTGGAAGCACAGGTTTGCGGTATGCCCACTCCTTTTGTTCCTTGGTTTCCGGCGTCACAACCTGCTGCTGCGAGCCGCGTGGGTCAAATGCGCCCTTGGTTATCCACGCTTCAAGCGTCTGAATTTGTGTTTCGGTCAGCTTTCCAGAAGGCGGCATTTTCAGCGTTGGGTGGAGATGTCGGACAACTTGGACTAACAGACTATCTTTTGGCTTGCCTAGAACAACCAAAGGTCCTTTGCTGGCACCCGTTAACATCTCGACCCGCGTGTCCATCGAGAGGCCACCCTGCACTGCACCCGCCTTACGCGAATGACAAGGCAGACATTCCTTTGTCAGGATTGGGCGGATTTTTGCTTCAAAGAACGCGGTATCAGCATTCGGAGCTGCCTTGGCTGGTGCTTTGGGAGGCGTCTGGACAGCGATGCCCGCACACGCGATGACGGAAAATCCAGCAATTAATGTTGTAAACCGTGTTGTTATCATCCGCTGTAAACTCCCATCCATACTGATTTCTTATAGACCGTTAAGCCCTACCGGAAGGTTCAGTTCTTCCAATGTGCTACTTTCCACATGGGTATTCTTGGCAGGTTTGATGTCCTTTTTTGTTAAGAATCGAGTGTTCACATAAAGTCAAATCCAAATTGGTACAGGACTTGCAGTTTCACCCGACATTAGCGGAGTTTCAGCGAGGACAATGATGCAAAGTCAAACGACGATCCAAGAAAAACATACACTTGCAACCATCTGGCAACCAATCTGTGCCATCGGTGGCGCAGTCATCCTTGGTATCGTTTTGCCGATGATCAAGGGGTGTCAAGAACGCAGTCTTATGAGCCAGCAACAGCCAGTCGCACCGGCAGTAACGCTAACCGATGATGCGGCTGAGGTGGCATCCACCAAGCGCTAACGGCTTATGGTTGATGGAGTGTAAACTTGCCGAGCCCGACGGGTAAACGGCTTGTTTTGCCATTTAAGGTGGCAATGATGTGGGTTGGCTTGGTTGTGTCCAGCGTCGCGATCCAGCGGTTTTCTGTGATGGTCACAGGGGCCAAACGTCCTCTGGTTTCAAGCTGAATCGTGGTGCCTGGTGTTGCCTCACCAGTGATGTTTTTTGCTGTCATGGCGATGACTTCGACGAAGGGCTCACTCTTCATAATCGAGCGGTGGTAGGCCGTCATCGCATCGATTTCGCGCTGCGAAACCGTAAGCCCGCCTTGCGCGATGCACATCTCCCAGACCATTTTACGCAGCTGGGCAGCAGTTTTTCCTTTTCCAAGCTCGGATCCGTAGAAGGACCCACCGGGACCGTGGCAGCGGACACACGCTTTGTCGTAGAGGCTAATCGCGCCGCGGAGCGGAAGCACCTGCATGTTGGCCACTACGTTTTGTTCCCCATTGGCTGGGGGACTGAGCAGTGAAAATGCGAGTGCCGCACAGGAAAGACCCCATGCGGCACTCTTTGGGTTACTTCTTTGCACCCGTGTAGCTGATTCGGTAAACGACGCCGGCGGCATCATCTGCGAAGAGGATGGAGCCATCCGGAGCTTCTGTACAGTCAAGTGGACGACCAAGCGGCTTGTTGTCCTTATCGAGGCACTTGACGATTGGGAGCAACCCGTAAGGCTTTCCGGTTTCTTTGTCAAAGAGGAGACGGTCAACCGAGTAGCCCGCACGCAGAGTGGTTCCGCCGCTGTTGCCATGGTGAGCAATGAATGCATCCGCGTAGTGGTCAGCCGGGAAGTGCGTCTTCTTAGCCACGAAGCAGAAGGAGTTCGATGCAGAGTGTGCAGGGAAGTTCCAGCCTGGAGTGATGGTTTCCGCCGCGATCTTCAGCAAGTCGGGCATGTCCTTGAACTCGGGGCGTGGGACGCCGTAGCCCATGATAAACGGATGTCCGTAAAACTTACCGCCGGCGTAGAGGTTGAACTCATCGGTCGGGTTGAGGTTTGAGATCGGTGTGTTGCCTGGCGTTTCGCCGTATGGATCGCCAAACTTATCAGAGCCGTGGTCGACGCCCCAGAGGTCGGTGGTGCCAGGGCGCATGCGGAGCTTTTCCGTGTTTCGGAGACCGCCTGCGACGAGTGTCTTACCGGTGCCATCCTTGGCAAACTTCCAGACCTTCTGGCGGTCGGTTGCACGCATATCGCTTGCGTTTGCCGCATCCCCGATGCCTGTATAAATAGCATCCGCGGTGACTTCCAGCGCACGCCACCAGTGACCGCCGCCATTTGGGAGGTCTTTAATTACGGTGATGTCTTCATCGGCGATGCCATCATTGTTCGTGTCGCGCGCCTTGTGTACTTCGCCGGACTGGGAATACCAAAGCCATCCGCCTTCGAATGCCATCCCGTGGACGGTAGGCTTTCCGGTGACGAATGCCGTGGATGTCTCATAGAGACCATCTTTGTCTTTGTCGACAAACGCACGGATTTCGCCTGGATTTGGGCGGCTGATGAACAGGGTTCCCTTGTCATCGAATTCGAGGAAGCGGGTTCCGGGTTGTTCGGCGGCGATAGTTACCTTGTAGCCTGGACGGACCCAGAAGTTAGGGACATCATCCTGAGCTGGCTGGATGGGTAGTGCGGCGGCAGTGATGGCGGCGATCAAACTCCACATAAAATGTTCTCTCCCACGGGGTTGTTACCCGTTTGTTTGTCAGATGTTCGTATTCCCGAATGGGGTACTGGATTCCTGCCGGGTTGTGCCGGTTGTGTCCTGTGCAACGTTGTTAAAAACTGGCATCGGCTCTGGTGGATGCCCACCGGATTACTGCGCCTTATCCCCAAGCCCCTTTAGTGGGAAGTCCTTGCTAGGCTTATGCTGGCGGTTTGCGTAGCTATCAAAATCTGAGACAACCAAGCGTGCCTTTGCTGCGACATTTGTGAGCTCACGCGGGTCTTCGCGTAGATCGTAAAGCTCCCACGGCTGAGGTCCTTTGTCGAGGTTGTTGCGCACTGCTTTGAAGCGGTCGTGCCAGACACCCTGCCAGCCGCCATAGCCCGCAAACTCACGGTACAGGAAGCGCTTCTTATGCTTAGTTGGCTTGCCGAGGAGCTCATTTGCATGGCTGACACCATCGATGTTCTTAGGTGTGGCCTCTGATGCATCCAGGAGCTCAAGCAGCGTCGGGACCCAGTCTTCGAATCCGGAGAGGGTGTCCGTGGACTGACCGGCGACGATTCGCCCTTTCCAAGAAATGATGGCGGGGACGCGGATACCACCTTCGTACATCGAGCCTTTCCGCCCGCGCAGCCCACTTGCCGAGTCAAAGTAATCTGTGTCTGTACCGCCCAGCTGATCGTAGAGCGGACCATTATCGGATGTAAACACAAAGATAGTGTCCTCTTCGAGGCCGAGGCGTTTGATCGTGTCGATGACCTGTCCAACATGCTTGTCGAGCTCACGGATCATCGCCGCGTAGGTTGCACGTGGATTCTGGTTTGGCAGGTAGGACTTTGCACCTGTGTACGGCGTGTCAGTGCCATGTTTGCCGACTTCCGCTTTGATGGCATCCGGGGGAGCTTGCAACGCGAGATGCGGGATAGTGGTCGGGATGTAGCAGAAGAACGGTTCGTTTTTGTGGGATTCAATCCAGTAACAAGCTTCCCGGGTGATGCGCTCCGGGGCGTACTCATTACCGATAAAGCCATCATATGTCTTGGATTCCGCCGGGTTATCAGTAGGTTTCAGCTTTTGATTCGGGCTGAAATCGGGGTTGTTTAAGGCGACCTTACGGCTGCCGTCATCGAGGAAAGCCGGGTAGTGGTTATGCGCATGGCGCTGGCCGTGATAGCCAAAGAATCGGTTGAAGCCGCGTCTGAGAGGTTCACCGGAATTACCTGGTTTTCCGAGGCCCCACTTGCCAAATCCACCACAGATATAGCCGAGGTCACTGAGGAACTCACTCAGAAGTGGGATGTTTGTTGGGACGGGCATTTGCTCATCGGCGCCGACATCCTTGTTGTCACGAATAGGCGCGTGTCCCGAGTGGAGGCCAGTCATGAGGACGCATCTAGATGGGGCGCAGACAGGGCTGCCGCTGTAGTGACGTGAAAATCGCATGCCGGTTTCAGCGAGCTTATCGATGTTTGGTGTGGAGAAGCGTCGCTGGCCAAAGCAGGAAATGTCTCCGTAGCCAAGGTCATCCGCGAGGAAAAAGACGATGTTTGGGCGGCGGGCTGTACGTTTGTTAGTTGGGTTGGAACGGGTGAACATGGCGTTGGATGCTCCTGACGGGCAGAGTCCATTCCCGGTGGAATTACCGGTAGTCTACATGAGATTTGCGCTTCGTCCACAAAGGAGAAACCCCGGGCTATCGTGAGATAGTCCGGGTTTCTGGGGAAGGCCAAATGCTTTCACCAAGTGTTTTAGCCCACCTTTACTTTCTGACCAGCAATCAAGCGCTTACCAGGAACCCGTGGGTTTTTGTATCGAATGCCTTCAAAGGTTATCTGCAGAATTTCAAGTGCAACACGGGTGTCAGACTTATCTGCATTAACCATCCGCCAGTGTCCCGATTTCTTGCTTCCAAACAGAATCTGAGCTGTGTGCTTAATGCGCTGGGTTTTCGAATCCACCTTATCCGCGGACATTCCGGTCACTTTGAGCAAGTGCTCAAGATTGGCCCGGCTAGCCTTTACGACATGCCAGTTCTTTGGCAGATTTCTCACATCGGAGTAGGACTTGAGCTCCGCCAAGGTGTCACGCTCCGGATCTAGCGACACACTAATCACAACAGTGTTCTTACGGAGCTCTGGCGACATCATCGCCAGTATTTTCCGCAGGTTCATCGTTGTTCCAGGGCATGTTCCGTTACACCGGGTGTAGAAGAACTGAATGATCAAATTCTTCCCTTCACTCAGTGCAGCAACGGTGGTCGCCGTTCCATCGGTTTTAGTGACGATGGTGTCTGGCGTCCACTGATGCTGGACATGCTGTTGGGTCAAGACGATGGGGCCCCGTGGAATCCACGGGGCAATCTTGATAGGGTCGTCCTTAGGGGATGACATTGTACCAACCCATCATCGCCATGTCTTCGTGTCCAAGGTTGTGGCAGTGGAACACATAAGGACCTGTGAATGTTCGGAACTGAACATATAGCTGGCAGGCAGTGGTGTTGGAAAGCAACACTACATCCTTGCGTCCACGTTCCCATGCCTGTGGGGTTGCACCGCCACGCTTGAGGATACGGAAGAACTCTTGGTGGATATGGAGTGGGTGATCCCATCCACCGCCCTTGACCGATACATTCCAGATTTCTGCCGAGCCAAGCTTTGGCTGGAAGAGAGGAACATTCGGGTTCCATGGAAGTCCATTAATGGTCCAGATTCCACCGGCTTGAGACAGAACGAGTGACCGGGTTGCAACGACTCGTGTCATGTCAACAGGAGACAATGGGCGAAGCGCTGTCGGAACACGGCTTGGGTCTGGCGCTGGAGCAGCTCCTTCAACAACAAACAGGACCAGTGGATCACCCGTTGGAGATACGCCGGCAGGCTTGTTTCCATCGGACTGGATGAGGTGATCATTCAGAGTGATCTGCGTGCCTGCTGGGAAGGCGCTGAAGTCCACGATGATCTCGTAGCGCTCTGCATTTCCCATTTGGTGCTGGGTGACTTGGACGGGTGCTGGGAGGAGACCGCCATCAGATGCGATGATCTTGAACGGTAGCCGTGTCGTTCCCTTCCAGATTCGGAACATCCACTCGCGGGCAATCGAACCAGCCAGGAGACGGAAGCGGTACTTGCGGCGCTGAACCTTAAGGAATGGCTTGACTTTGCCATTGACGGTCTTGAGGTTACCAACCTGGCCCTTGGTGTCGAGCTGGTTGAACAACAGGGAACCATCGGCGTTCAGGGCAACATCACGGAAGACGAGAGGTACATCATATACACCAGACGGCAAACGAAGCGCTGCTGGGTTGGTGTCGTTTTCGTTGCCAGAGTCAAGTGCATCGAAGTGCAGCGACATTCCAGCGAGGCCACGGTAAACATTGGATGCCGTGTAGTCGATGGTGTGGTCGTGGTACCAGAGTGTTGATGGCCATTCGTTCGTGTCATTATCAGGAACGATGTTTGGGATCAAGTGGTCCCGGTAGGTGCCGGGGGTGATGAAGTCGAGTGGCCAGCCATCATCCATAGGGGACTGGTGTCCACCGTGATGGTGCATCGATGTCTCAGGCATCCCAAACCCGACGTGTGCTGGGTTGAGGTTGTTGATACGGCGGATGACCGTAGGAATTCCGAGGCGGTTGATGAAGGTTGGGCCAGGGAAGGTGCCGTTGTACAGCCACATCTTTGTTGCTGGGAGGTCGCGGTGAAACTGGTGAAAGCCTTCCGCTTCTATGAGCTCGTGGTAGTTCGGTGCACCAAACGCAGTGACGCGTGGGTCGAAGGAGGCACCGGAGACGATGTTGGCTGGGTTGAGTACGGGAGGCGTTGGAAGTGGATCAACCCAAGGTGTCAAGGTGACGGGGGTACCCGCCTGGGCGATGCCCTTTCGCATGATGAACGGCGCAGCGGTGATTCCAGCACCAGCTGCAAGTCCAGTCGTTAGTAGTGTTCGTCGATTCATTGTCATTTCCTGTTTTGACTTGCTATGGAACATTACGAATCTGATCAGCAAGCCTTGTTCGTAACGTGTCTATTCAACCGGGGAATAACAATTTGGATAGATGTAACAAATACTGTTGTTTTGTAAATAATATGCATTTGTGAGTATGTTTGCAGGTAGTTTTGCGGTGAGACGTTATAGTTGACACACCGGCTGCAAACGCATTACGTAAAAGCACTTATGTTGTCACTGCGGATGGTGGCAACATTGTCAGGGGCACTGGTTTGAAAATACTGGGTAAGGCGAGCCGCTGTAGGGTCACCTCAAAAACGCACTCAATGCCATAAAACGGCTCTCTGCACACTCCTGTGGCGTTTCGTCCATCCCATGTGCCTGTGTGATCCAGCGCATCTACAAATGTCAAACAGCCCACACCGAGTGGTGAGGGCTGCTTTTAGATGACAATCAAACAAACCAACAAACAGAATGGGTAGATTAGGCTCTGGATCGCCGGGTTCTATCCAACGTGACGCCGGGGCGCCGTGGGTTGCGGTATTGGACGCCATCGAATGTGATTTCGAACAGCTCCTTTACCACGTGAGGTTCAGACCACTGTGGGTTGGCCATGCGCCACCGCCCAGTTTTCTGGCTTCCGAAGATAACCTCGGATGCATGGACGATAGCTTTTGTCTTCGAATCATATGGCTCAGCATTGAATCCGATAGAGTCCAGCAGGGAGTCGAGTGCCTGACGATCGCAGCGTGCAACCTGCCACCACTGTGGAAGATTGTGCCGACCTGCGAACTCTTTCAAGTTTCCTACCGTGTCACGCTCGGGATCGAGCGAGATCGACAGAATCAATGCGTTTTTCTCGAACTTGCCTGGCATCATCCGCGCTACCTTTTTAAGGTTTTGCGTTGTCACCGGGCAGGTTCCATTACACCGGGTGTAGAAGAAGTGCAGGACCAGGTCACGTTGCTGTGCAAGCGCACTAATCGTCGTCTTCGTTCCATTCTTCAGTGTAATAGGCGCATCAGGCGTCCAGTTCTTCGGTGTCACCCGCATCGGAACGAGCATAGGCTCCCTCCGAATACGGGGATCGACACGAATTGGGTCTTCCTTATGGCTGGACATCATACCAACCCATCATCGCCAAGTCTTCGTGTCCAAGGTTATGGCAGTGGAAGACATATGGGCCGGTGAAGGTGCGGAAGCCGACATAGAGCTGTACTGGGGTTTTGTCATCGACGAGGACAACATCCTTCTTGCCACGCTCGTGCGCCACAGGTGTCCGACCAGCACGCTTGAGGATACGGAAGAACTCCTGGTGGATGTGCAGTGGGTGATTCCATCCACCGCCCTTGACGGAGACATTCCAGATTTCAAACGTGTTGAGCTTCGGCCGGAACAATGGAACCGTTGGGTTCCAGACCTTGTCATTGATGGTCCACATTCCACCCTTCTTGCTCAAAACGAGGTTGCGAGTAGCAACGACGCGGTTGAGTTCGATAGGAGGCATTGGGCGCAATGTCGCAGGAACCTGTGATGGATCTGGAGCATCCCGATCAACAACGAACAAGAGGAGTGGATTGCCAACACGGGCAAAGCCATCTGGCTTGTTTCCATCGGTCTGAACGACGAGGTCATCAAGAGTGACCTGCTGACCGATTTGGTAGCGGCTGAAGTCGATGACGATTTCGTAGCGCTCAGCGTTTGCCTGATGAAGAACAGTTGCCGTTACAGGCTTCTCGAGGAGGCCACCATCGGATGCGATGATCTGGAATGGTGACTTGTCGCTCATTTGGAAGCGGTACTCACGTGCCAGGCCACCCACCAGGATACGGAAGCGGTACTTGCGGCGAGCAACCTTGAGGTAAGGCTTGACCTTACCGTTGATCGTCATCAGGTTACCGACCTGACCCTTGATGTTCAGCTGATCGAAGAACAGCGAACCATCTGCGTTCAGAGCGACATCACGGAATGCGAGAGGAACGTCATATTGTCCGGATGGCAACCGAAGTGCCTGTGGGTTTGTATCGTTCTCGTTGCCGGAGTCGATGTCATCAAAGTGCAGTGAGAGACCAGCGAGTCCACGGTAGACGTTGCCTGCAGTGTAGTCGATGGTGTGATCGTGGTACCAGAGTGTGGATGGCCATTCACGTTGATCGCCTTCAGGGACGATGTTCGGGATGATGTGGTCACGGTACTGATTTGGATGAATGAAGTCGAGTGGCCAGCCGTCATCTGCAGGAGCCTGGTGTCCACCGTGGTGGTGCAAGGATGTCTCAGGCATACCAAAGCCGGTGTGGACCGGGTCTAGGTTGTTGATACGGCGAATCAGGGTTGGAACACCCAACTTATTAATGAACGTTGGTCCAGGGAATTGACCGTTGTAGAGCCACATGTCTGTTTCTGGCAGATCACGGTGGAAGCGATGCTTGCCTTCGGCCTCGATCAGCTCATGGATCTTTGGAGTACCCCAAGCAAAGCAGCGGTCTTCAAAGCCCTGTCCTTGCACGGTCATCGCTTCGTTGAGGTTTCCGGGGATTGGGAGCTCATCCACGAAAGGTGTTAATACAATCGGTGCGCCACCTTGTGCGGTGACACGCTTCATTAGAGGGGCTACTGCAACACCGGCGCCGGCTACGGCTCCCGATGCGAGCAATGCTCGGCGGTTCATCTGAATCATCTTCTTTTTCCTGTTGTTGTTGCCGTTGCTTCTTACGAGCAAGTAATACGTTCGTACGTAACAGGGCTATTCAACCGGTATTTGGATATAAACATCAGTTGTTATAATTGCCGGGTAATGTTTTCAAAACATAACAATAGCCAGAAGTGAATAGTGATTCACCTTGGTTAACTGAACTCTGGTAAATCCTACAGTAACTGGTGGAAGTACCTGTAACTCAGCCTTGACAAGGGGGATTTAGGGGACGGAATGTGTTTGATTTACTTTAGGTTCACCCGTAGCTCCACGGGTATTTAGTGGTTTTCACAGCTTTCAACAAGTTTGTCTGAATGCGTTGATTTGCGCGTTAATGTCGGTTAATTGTTTTATTAATCTCACTGAAAAGTTATGAATCAAGCTCAGCTCCCGTCCGAGTTAACTTTGGTGAATCTACGTAAGGTTTCGCGGTCGTATCGAGACACTTCGCTTCACCGTAGTTAACACACGTAAGACGCCACTGGATGACCGGGCGACCTACCCCTTTGAGCTCCTAGCCATACCGTTGCGTGTAGTCATCAAGGTAAAGAAGTTACACGCTAAGCCACACCGCGTGTTCGCACTTGCCAACACCTAGCCAATGTCCCATTGGCGCGCACTGCCAATCTGCCCCGAGAGCTTTGCTTCCTTGTGTTAATGCGCATAACACCACACATGATTGCCAATCATGGTCTAGTGCTGGAAACCGGCGAAAGTGATGCGGTTTTGTGCGAGGTAATCAATGAGTCAGCAAGCGCCCATTCTATTGCAACTATTCGGTCAGCCTGAGCTCAGAGCGATAACCGGCCGCGTTATCACTCGCTTCGCAGGTGGCAAATCCCTCCACCTTCTCGCCATCCTCGCAATCTCCGCTGGACAGGACTTCCAAAGGGTTGACCTTGTTGCTGAGCTCTGGCCAGGAGTCAGTCACGAGGATGGGCGAAATCGCCTCAATGTTGCCCTACATCATGTGCGCAAGTCACTTACGGCTCTCGTTGGAAACCGTGCAGACAGGGTGCTGGTCTCAACCAGAGGATGCCTAAAGCTTGAGAGCGGTCTGATCGATGTAGACATCGTAAAGTTCGAAAATGCCGCCCAACACATTCTTTTGCAACCATCGGAGCGTGCCGATCCGCTCAAAGTAACGGCACTGATTGAGCAGTCACGTGCAGGGGTGATGCTTGGCTATTCGGATGACTGGGCCGTCGCTCGTGGAACACGCATCAATAGTGTTGTTGACCGCCTACAACCGCTCATAAGGCAATCACCTGAAAGTCAAACGTCTGAAGAACCACGCATTGACCCTGCTCCGGTGCCAACCAAGCCCGTCATCGCTTCCGACTTTGTCGATACAGGAATGGCTCTAACAGACATCCTCAACTGGACTAACACAGGGCAGACAAGAATACTTGGCGTTCATGGTCCAGCAGGCGTTGGGAAATCCCGCGTGTCGAGAGTAGCATTGGATGCGCAATCCGTTCATCGGGTTGTCAATATTCGCTGTGATGTCCTTGTCGACGAGGCAATGCTGGCTGCGGCCCTTGCTCTTGGACTCGATACCCAGGTTTCTGGAACACTCGCAGGTTTGACGCTTGGGAATTTAGCATCGAAACTAAATGATAAGCCACTGCTTGTTCTTCTCGATAACGCGGATCAGGTCATCGGACACGCACGCACGTTTGCACAGCTCCTGATTGACAACCTCCCCACCGCAAAGGTCATCATCACAACAAGGGAAGCCATCACGGGGAACCTGATCTCAAATGTACGTGTCTACCCTCTTAAAGTAGATGGCACATTCAACGAGCCTGGCGGTCTCAGCCTGTCCCCGGCGCTACAGCTCTTTGAAAAGGCAGCGCATCGGGTAGCTCCTGACTTTGATGTCACCCCTGAGAACCTCGATGTAGTCACACAGCTGTGTCACTTCGCAGATGGTATCCCGCAGGCAATCGAACTCATCGCGGGAAAAGTTCAGCTCTATCAGCCTGAGACATTGTTGCAGCTCTTGCATACCGATGGGCTGATTCTTAGCACGGGAGCCGACGCGGCACCTCAGATCAGCTCTACAGATTCCCTGCTTGCGTGGAGCATTCGAAATCTACCAGCCAGCTCGCAGCGGTTCCTTCTACAGTGCACGGTCTTCTCTGGTTCATTTGATGCAGAAGCAGCGGCATCGATCACCGGACGTGAGGATGCACAAAAACTCCTTCAGGACCTTGTAAATGCCAGTTTGGTCTATTTTGTCCAAAAGGAGACGCCCTTTGATGGCCTTCGCTATCGGCTGCTCGAGAGTGTTCGGCGGCAAAGTGAGCGCTTCCTTGAGCCCGCTGCACAGCAAGCACTCCTGAGTAAACATGCGGAATACTTTGCACTCGTGGCCGCTGGCATCCCACCCGCAGGTGTTGGAAGAACGGATTTCAGTCGCCTAAACCGCTTCCGCTTGGATGACGATAACTTCGAAC
>Ga0255105_1000334_pt1 | contig 12931 bp, 10 predicted proteins | sample Law_Cont_RepA_8h_FD_188455 | JGI IMG/M metagenome (GOLD analysis project Ga0255105, IMG submission 188455) | Freshwater microbial communities from St. Lawrence River, New York, United States - Law_Cont_RepA_8h | ecosystem: Environmental > Aquatic > Freshwater > River | place: USA: New York... | reverse complement strand
AGGTAAACGTAATCGCGGCGCCATACCCCACAAAGAACGCACACGCGCGCTATGAACGAAACCATCTGGCGCAACGTTGTAGACACCATTAAGTTTTTTGCGCGTCGCCAAAACCACTGCATCAGCGAGATCATCGAGGTGCAAAAATTGGGCCGGCACATCATCTTCACCCAGTCGACCGCCCATACCTGCAGCAAGAGCTCGAACCAGACTTGAGGCACCATCGGCGGCCATGGCCGGTACTGGTCGCAGCACGCATACACCACGATCAGCAGAAGACTCACGCCAATCGTCAACCAATTGTTCGACTGTGGCTAATTGTCGAGCGAAAGCAAAACCAAAGTCGGGCCGAAGCGCCGTCTCTTCTGTGAGCGGAATCGGATTATTCGGCCAAGCCCCATACACCATCGCCGACGACAACAACACAACGTGCTTGGCGCCTTGCACAGTTGCGGCGTGAAGTAACTCGGGAGTTCCGATGACTGCGCTTCGACGGCGCTCAACGAGAGCATCATGATCGCCAGGCGCCAAGTGGACGAAGACGTCAAGAGGAGAATCGATGGCATCGGTACTCTGATTGACTTCGTGAACTTCAAATCCGCCGTCGTTCTTGAAGCGTTCAATCACCCGTTTTCCGAGGGGCCATTGTCCTCCGCTCACGACAACCCGGATCACTTCGTTCGTGATTTGGGCTTGCGTTAACCCGTCAGAACCAGGTTCATCAAGCGAAGTCACCGACATTGTCACATTGGCGACATTACCGTGACTTGAAGCGCTGTATAAACCTTGCGGAATAGTTCTATGCTCGCAATGTGTCTGGTGATTTCCCCAACCCATTTGAATCCGACGGCGACGACGACGCCAACTCTGAGAACAATCCGGCCAACATATTCGGCAAGATGTTCGGTAATACGCCCATGTTCGGCGACATGATGAAGATGTTCAATACCCAAGGACCGATTCAGTGGGACACTGCTCGTCAGGTTGCTCTCATCACTGCAACCGATGGCCAAACCGAACCCAACGTCGATCCGATCGTACGCATTGAATATGCGAACCTTGCCCGCATTGCCGGCATGCACGTTCACCAAATCACCGGACTTGGCGACATCAGCACCGCTAGTTCGGTAGAACCAATCATGGTCACTCCAGGGGCATGGGCTCAACGAACTCTTGATGACTACCGACCACTCTTCACCCAGTTAGCGACGGCACTCAGTTCACAGCAGAACGATTCCTCTGAGTCATCCTCCGAAAGCGATCCCTTCGCCTCAATGTTTGCGAGTCTGACCAACATGATCGCTCCGATGACGATGGGTATGACTGTCGGTTCAATGGTCGGTCACCTTGCAAAGAAATCTCTCGGACAATACGACTTGCCACTCCCCCGACCGGTCAAAAATGAAATCGCAATTGTCCCGTCAACTGTTGATACCTTCGCCAAAGAATGGGATTTACCTCTTGAGGATGTCCGCATGTGGACACTGATTCGCGAACTCGTTGTACATCAGTTGTACAGCATCCCGCATATTCGCGATGCTGTCACCGACATGGTGCAATCATTTATTGCTGCATTTCGTCCCGACCCTTCGGCGATCACCGACAAATTGAGCAACCTCGACAGCGCCGATCCCAATGATCTCATGGGATCTCTGCAAAAGATTTTGAGTGATCCCGAACTGATGCTGGGTGCCGTTCGCTCTGAAGAACAAAACCGCCTGCAACCGCAACTCGACGCATTACTTGGTCTGATTATTGGATGGACCGACCATATGACCGATGCGGTCGGTTCACGAGTGCTCGGTAATCCTTCTCGAATCGCCGAAGCTGCACGTCGTCGTCGAGTTGAGTCGGGCGAGGAGACAGTTTTTGTTGAAAAACTCCTCGGGCTGCACATCAATCGACAACAAGTTGAGCGCGGCCGCAATTTTGTTCAAGGAGTGATTGAACGCAATGGTGAAGGTGGCTTAGCACCGCTCTACGTTTCGGCGGCCAATTTGCCAACACTTTCCGAGCTCGATGCCCCAGGCTTATGGTTGGCGCGACTCGAAATCAGCGAGAACGACTAAAACGCTGACGCAATTGAGCAACAATTGACGATGGTTCGGCCCCCAAGGCAATCTGTCGCAAACCGATCCAATAAATCAAGGCGCCGCTGAACCCGATTCCGGCCACCATGCCGAAACCAACAACACCAGGGAGATTGAGTAACACCGGGATAATTCCAGCTGCGACCCACATCAATTGGAATCGCGTGTAGTAATTGGCGAGCGCACGACCACGATTGACATCAGGTGCATCTCGTTGAACGATCGATTCAAATGCCATGTTGCCAATTGCCGCGGCGTAGTTCACAAGTGCCATTAACAACAACGCCGTAATCGTCACCGAGGTGATTGCTGTCAACAAACCTGCAACACCAATAATGGCTAACGCGACAACGATCAGATACTCGACACGCTTCAACTTATTCAGGCGTTTTGCGCTCAGGTTCCCAAGCAGTGAACCGACAGCGGCCATACTGACCGCCATACCAAACCACATCGTGCCGAATTGGGGGCCGAAGTGATATTTGACTTGGGTCCACAATCCATTCGTACTCGTTCCAACAACTTCGGCCCGCTGTGGATCGGCAAACCAAAATGCCAAGTGGAAAAAGACGAACCCCACACTGGCGCGAACCAAACTCATGGCCGAGACAGCTAAGAGAACTCCGGGCTGATGCAGTTCACGAACCTCTAATTCTTCAGGTGCATTTTTGGCAACAGTCTGTTTTGGAAAACGGATCGCATTCAGAGCGGCCAATACAAAGATGACAGCACCAAAGATCAATGTCGCTTTCGATGAGATCAGACTCAAAATGCCTGCAGGAATAGCAGCCAAAAATCCGACAATTCCTGCCGTCACGCCCAACTTGGCATTGGCTTCAACCAGATTGTTATCTGGCTTAATCAGCGCAGGCACAAGGGCCGACTTAGAAACTGAGTATGTCTTGTTCAGAACCATCGCCACGAAGGCCAACGGGAACAGCAGCAACGAGTCAAGTTGCGACACCATGAGCACCATGACCGCTGCTCGAAGCGATGCGATGAGCACGACCAACAAACGTCGACCACCTGGCATGCGATCGATGACCGGGCCGATGAACTTCGCCAAAATTAAGAATGGGGCGAAACTCACCGCCAAGAACAACAGCACTCGCCCACGCGCCTCGCCCGGTGTGATTGACAAGAACAACGAATCAGCAAGAGCTACCGCCATCGCCGCTTCACCCGCAGCCATGAGAGCGTGCACCCTCACAAGACGCGTGAACGGACTCACTTGAAAATGGTGCTGATGTTTGGGCGGAACATAGTTCTTGCCCTTACCCCGACCCGGTAAGACTCGACTGTCTATCGGTTGTTCAGTCGACTCGGTCACACGCCTACTTTAGGTGAGGTGGCGATGACCAAAGTGGAAGATCAACTCTTGATTCGTTCGAATTTGTAGCCCAATCCTCGAATTGTGACGATCCGAGTCGGAACTGCTGGGTCGTCTTCAATCTTGCTACGAAGGCGCTTGATGTGGACATCAAGGGTCTTGGTATCGCCGACATAATCGGTTCCCCAAACTCGGTCGATCAAAGTTTCACGTGGGAGCACCCGTCCAGCATTGGCGAGCAATAAATGTAATAACTCAAATTCCTTCAACGGCATCGCTACCTCTGCGCCATTCACCAACACCCGATGTTGATCAGGGTCGAGAGCAATGGCCCCGATTTCAAGAGCATTGTCATCAAGGTCTGAAACCTTGCCACCCTGCTCTGAAGCCGAGCGACGCAATACAGCTCGCATACGTGCGACTAACTCGCGCATGCGGTAGGGCTTCGTGATGTAGTCATCTGCACCAACTTCAAGTCCGACCACTGTGTCAATCTCGGCACCTTTAGCGGTCACCATGATGATCGGAACCTGAGTCCGCTTACGAAGTTGGCGGCACACATCAATACCCGAGATTTTTGGCAACATCACATCGAGTAAAACGACATCGGGTTGCACAATGTCAAACTTCGCCAAAGCCTCCATGCCGTCGCGAGCGACTTCAACGCGGAAGCCCTCTTTCTTCAATCCGATTGTGAGGGCATCGATGAAGCTCTCTTCGTCTTCGACCAAAAGTACTGTTTGCATTCCCATCAGGAACTCTCTTTCATCGTTGCTGGATTTTGACTTACGAATTTTGGAATCTTGAGCGAGAAGGTTGAACCTTCTCCTTCAATGCTTGTGACCGAAACATCGCCACCATGGTTGTTGGCAACATGACGCACGATCGCCAGACCCAAACCAGTGCCACCGGTGTCGCGTGATCGAGCACGGTCAACTCGATAGAAACGCTCAAAGACTCGGTCGAGATCTCGCGAAGGAATACCAAGGCCGAAGTCCTTGACGGTGAATTCAACCGAGTCACCATTGGCTTGAGCCGAAACTTCAACTGCTGAACCAACTTCGGAATACTTCACCGCGTTCTCGACCAGGTTGCCAATAGCCGACACCAACTGACGCCGATCACCGACGACTTTGAGGGGCGTCGCTAACTCAATCATGGCGACCTTGATTGCATGAGTGGACGCCAAGGGCGAGACGCGCGAAATTGATTCGGAGACAATCTCGCCAGCATCAACTTCGTCTTTGACTGCTTCGCCACCAAATTCAATACGTGAGAGCTCTAACAAATCGTCGATCGTGCGCCCGACTCGAATCGCCTCATCAACCATCTTTTCAGATAGTCGATGAATGATGTCAAGATCATCTTCTTGTGACAATGCTTCGGCGAGAACAGCCAAGGCACCAACTGGAGTCTTCAACTCGTGGCTGATATTGGCGACAAAGTCGGTGCGAACTGCATCAACTAGGTACCGCTCGGTGATGTCTTCGATCATTGCAACTGCTCCACCGATCAACAACGGAGTTGCCGATACTGAAAAAACCCTACGTGGCGGTCCAAATAGATCTAAGACCTGACGTTTAGTCTCTCCATTCAACGCTGCCGTGAGATGTTGTTCAACAACTTCTTCAACGAGCACATCAGAGTGCACAACTCCCGTCACGCTTTCGGCAAGCTTGTTTCGGAAGATCACTTTCCCGTCGGTGCCAATGACAACAACGCCAACACTCAACGAATTCACTGCGTCACGGATCAATAGCAGCCATTCAACATTGACTGCTTCTTTAGATTCATCTGTTTCAGCGGGAGCAACTGGAATGACAACAACTGATTTCTTAGATGCTGAGACAAACAACAAATAACTCACCACGCCGGCCGCTAATCCGGTCAAGAGACCGAGGAAAAAGTTCATGACGCAAGTCCTTCAACTTTTTCTTCACCCTCGCCAAGACGACCTCCGCGGCGATGATCTCCGCCAGGCGGGATTTCACCAGTGATGAGATACTGCACAAAATGCGCGACATTGACCGCATGATCGCCAATGCGTTCATAGAAGCGAGCAGTCACCGCCATCTGAATAGCTACAGAGAGATCGATGGTTCCTGCGCTGTGTGATTCGAAAATGCTTTCGATGAACTGCCGGTGCAGGTAGTCCAAAAACAAGTCCATGTCGTCGACGGCTTTTGCCATTGGCAAGTCAAGATCGGCATAAGCCTGAATTGCGTGACGAAAGAGAATTTGCGCCTGAGTACCCATGCGACCAATCAAGCCGCGCATCTTTGGGTCAAGCTGAATTCCGTGTATACGGCGGGCAACTTTGCAGATATTGACCACGAGGTCGGCCGACCGTTCAATATCGGCCGTCATTTTCATGATCGTGACCGCGTGGCGTAGTTCGCTCGCTACCGGAGCGTGCAAGGCCATGAGGGCGATGCAACGGTCCTCAAGTTCCATGGCCCGTGAATCAATTTCGTCGTCCGCCAAAATTTGGTATTCGGCACCTTCGAGGTCTTGATCTAACAAGATCTGGGTTGCTCGCGGAATACTTTCAACCAGGCTTGCCGTGACTCGCAACAGTTCGGAACGCAGTTCTAGAAGTTCGTCGTGCGCCAGACGGTTCACTTCTTATCGATCCGACCGGCGAATGAACTCACGGTGAATAACCATAGGTAAGACATATGTACCGCTACCTACGACTCCGTAAATTCGCAGTGAACAAAGAGAAAACTCATTCACTTGTGGGCGGGACTTCCAGAGGTCGTTGAATGCCGCCGAGGGGTGTTGGATCACCAATCGCCCGTTGACGGTGGCGAGCCGCACCCGAATGTTCGGGCGGCAATCCGGTCACTTGGAAACGCACCTTTTCACCGATGTTCACCGCATGGTCACCAATTCGCTCGTAAAAGCGCGCCACAACGGCCAACTGAATGGCAACCTGAAGATCGATTCGACCAGCCGCGTGCGACTCGAAAATTGCCTGGATGAACTGACGTTGCAGATCGTCCAAGAAAGAGTCCATGTCGTCAATGGCAGCTGCTCGTGGTGCGTCCATGGTCATATACGCACTCGTGGCTTCACTGAATAGGTGACGAGCCTGCTCGGACATTTTCAACACCAGCCCACGTAATTTGGGGTCGAAATCGTGACCATAAATACGTCGGGCAGCTTTGCAGATATTGACGACCAAGTCGGCAGAGCGTTCAATTTCGGCGCAAATTTTCAGTGCTGAAATCACTTGGCGTAACTCGCCTGCGACTGGGGCTTGTAACGCCAAAATCTGAATACAACGATCTTCGAGGTCAATCGTTCGGGCATCGATTTCGTCGTCAGCCATAATCATGACTTCGGCTCCGGCAAGATCTTGTTCGAGCAGAACCGCAGTGCACTTGGGAATACTTTCGACGACTCCGGCTGAAATACGAACAAGTTCTTGTTGAACATCACCTAAGTCGCGGTGAAACATTTTGCGGGCTTCAGTCATTTTTCGCTCCTCAGCCGAATCTTCCAGTGACGTACGACTCAGTTCGCTCATCAGAGGGAACTGAGAACATCTTTTGCGTCAGGTCGAACTCGACCATGACACCAGTACGACGATCACTCACAGTATTGACTTCAGTTGTGAAAAATGCCGTGCGGTCGCTAACTCGTGCAGCCTGTTGCATGTTGTGAGTAACGATAATGATCGTGTAATCCTTTTTGATTTCCTGCATCAAGTCTTCGATACGCGCCGTCGCTATGGGGTCAAGAGCCGAACATGGTTCATCCATCAAGATGACATCGGGTTGAACAGCAATACAACGAGCAATACACAAACGCTGTTGCTGACCGCCAGACAAACCAAGTGCAGAAGCCTTTAGGCGATCTTTCACTTCATCCCACAATGCGGCACGACGTAACGATTGCTCGACCAAATCATTGAGGTCAGATTTTGAAATATTGCCGACTAAACGCGGTCCGTAAGCAACATTGTCGAAAATGCTCTTCGGAAACGGGTTCGGCTTTTGAAAAACCATGCCGATGCGGCGGCGAACTTCATTGGGGTTGACTTCAGAGTTGTACAAATCAACGCCGTGATACTCAACGAGGCCTTCAACTTTGGCTGAATCAATGAAATCATTCATACGGTTGAGACAACGCAAGACCGTGGTCTTGCCACATCCTGATGGTCCAATGAATGCGGTGATCTCATGCTCGCGAATGTCAAGGGTGACATCGCGGACTGCACGGAATTCTCCGTACTTCACACTGAGTTCTTTCACTGCAAAAACCGGTGATTCTGTATTTTCAGTCGTCATCTGACGCTCCTTGACCTCTGAGATGAGCGGAACAGCAGTTGCTGTCACGCTCGAATTGCTCGCAGTTTCATTACTCATTACGAGCCCACCCGCTTGGCTTCAAAGTGATTCCGCAACAAAATTCCGACGATGTTGAAGGCCAGGACCAAGACCAACAAAACCAACCCAGCCGCAGCAGCAGCATTGGACCAGCCAACACTGCTTTCTCCCGAATCGGGCCGACCCGACCAGCTGAAGATCAACATTGGGATCGCAGTGAACTTCCCAGAAAGCGAAGTTTCTGGAAGTAATCCGGTGATGGCACCAATCATGATGAGTGGTGCGGCCTCGCCAAGCGCACGGGCTAGTGACAAAACGGTTCCGGTCAAAATGCCGGGCATTGCATACGGGATCACGTGGTCTCGAGTAACTTCCCAACGAGAAGCACCAATGCCATAGCCTGCATCACGCAAACCGCGCGGGACTGCACGAATTGCTTCCATGCTGGTGATGATCACGATTGGTAAAACCAAAATTGCGAGCGTGAGCGCAGCGGCGATCACGCTTCCGCCGTTAGTGACGGGCTTGAGCCAACCTACGAAAATAATGAGACCAAGAACGCCGTAAATCACTGCAGGAACTCCGGCGAGGTTGCGGATGTTGACCACAATGAAACGAGTCATTGCATTTTGCTTGGCATATTCTTCAAGGTAAATCGCAGCACCTACTCCGAGTGGCACGGCGATAACCAACACTCCAAGCCCGATACCAAAAGAACCAAATAAACCAGGCCAAATACCTACCTTGCTGGCTTCTGACCCAATCGTGTCGGTTAAGAAACCAGTTCCCTTTTCGGTGAGCGCTGGAATCGCTTGCGTCACGATTCGGGCGAGCAAGGCAAACAGCGTCAACAGAGTGAACGACACTGCAATCAGCAAAACGACACCGAGAGCGATTGAAGGTAAATGCTTGCTCTGTCGCGTAATTGTCTGATGCACTTCAGAACGAGTGATCGAGCGCTGAGATTCGGTGACGATAGCCATGATGTCCTAGTACTGCTGCCGAACTCGTTGAACAAAACGATCGCCGATGACGTTGAGCGTCATCGTCATCAAAAACAACAACAATCCAACAAAGAACAAGACTTGAAATGGCGCACCCGAATTCACTTGGTCGGTGCCGCCAGCTGCGTTGGTCATAGCTGCAGTCATCGTGAGACCAGGTTCGAGCGGATTCAATGTGCGGGGCCCTGAACCATCGCGCCCACCGGCCATTGCGGCAACCATCGTTTCGCCGATAGCACGCGACGTAGCGATAATGAATGCGGCAACGATTCCTGACACCGCTGCTGGAATAACAATTCGAATCGTCGTGGTGCTTTTGCGGGCACCAATGCCATAACTCGCTTCGCGCAACGAAGACGGAACTGCCCGCAATGCATCTTCACTAATTGACGCCATGATCGGCACAACTAAAACACCAATGGCTAAACCAGACACCAACATGTTGCGCGGTTGGTCAGGTGAGAAAATCGGCGTGACAATATTTGGTGCAATGAATTTGAGGGCAAAGTAACCGACGATCACCGACGGGATTCCCGCCAACACTTCAACAATCGGCTTAAGAATTTTGCGTACCTTTGTTGGAGCGAATTCGCTGAGGTACACCGCGGTGCCAAGACCAAGAGGAACTGCGACCAACATCGCGATCATTCCCATGATGACACTCCCGAGAAAAATCGTGAGTAAGTCAAAACGTTCGCGACGAGGGAACCAGCCCGGGGCTTCGCTCAAGTCGCGCAAAATACCGAAGTTCCAGCCAATAGAACGCAAGAAATCAAGCGTTCCTCGGGCCAAAACAAACAAAATCAGCGCACTCACGATGATCGTGACAAGCGCTGATCCACCTAACAATCGACGCATGCGCCGATCATGAGCGCGGCGTCGCGGATCTCCTCGGAGATCCGCGACAGCCAGCAACCCATTCATAACTATTAGCCTCGCGCAGTCCATGCGTCGAGGGACAATTGCTGCTTAGCCGAGTCGAGCTGGACATAACCAGCTGCACTGACCTGCTCGCCACCCTGGGCCGACAAGTACAGATCAACGTAAGCGGCGATGGCTGGGTTTTCAACAGCCTTGGCCTTGTTCACGTAGAGGTACAAGGTGCGGGAGAAGGGGTACGAACCGTCAGCGATGGTCTCGTCGGTCGGCAAGACGCAAGCGCCTTCCTTGTCAGCGATCGCAATGGCCTTCATACGCTCCTGCTCGGCCTTGTAGTAGGCGTAGCCCACCCAACCAAGTGAGGTGTCAGCGCTTTCAATGCCATCGACGATGACGTTGTCATTGGGGCTAGCGGTGTAGTCGGCACGGCTCACCATGTCGGTACCGCGGTCACCAGAAATTGACTTGAAAGCAAACTCAACGAACGAGTCGTAGGTTCCGCTCTCTTCACCAGGTCCATAGATGCTCAACGGGGCGTCGGGCAAGGTTGCAAATGCCGATCCCAATTCGCCGGCAATGGCGTTGGCGTCAGCCCAACTCGAGAATCCTTCGGACTCCGGTCCGACCAAGGCATACAAGGCCGCGTTGTCAAGACATTCGATGGCTGTGTTCGCCGGGCTGGTGGCAACGGTCAAACCGTCGATGGCGACTGCGAGTTCGATGTATTCAATTCCAGCGTCGGCGCACAAGGTGGCTTCTTCTTCTTTGATGGCTCGCGAAGCACCGGTGATGTCACCATCGCCAGCACAGAACTTCTTGAAACCGTCGCCGGTTCCGGGGCCTTCAACGGTCACCTTGAGGTTGCCGCCTTCAGCGGTTCCGGCCAATTCGCCGACTTTGATGGAAATGGGCTCAACGGTTGATGAACCAGTGACGAAAACGCTGCCACCTTCACCAGTTGAGGGAGCTTCTGAAGTAGCCGGAGCGTCCGAGGTTGCCGGAGCGTCCGAGGTTGATGAGGCACCGTCGTCCCCACCGCATGCGGCGAGTGGAAGAGTGACGGTCAGGGCTGCGAGGAGCGACCACTGCTTGAGTTTCATTTGAATATGTCTCCTTGGGTAGGTATCACACGGTTTCACATGCCGTGTACAACGAACCTTAGAAATGCAACCTTGCGTTTACCTGTTGTTCAGATGAACGAGAGGTTAACTCACGGAAACATCTTGGGGCATGCCTACTCACGGCTGATACGTCGGGTTTGTTGGTGAGCCGCCCATTCGTACAGGATTCGTTGGGGATGAGGCTCGAAAAGTGCTGGTCCGACGCGTGTCCACGAATCATCAGGCAATAACTCATAGGCCGCAGCCGTCTCAGAGAGCAAAGTTTCGAACGTTTTATTGAGCCAGTCTTGGTGTTTGGGATGTGTCAACGGGGTTAACACTTCCACTCGTTTATCTAAATTGCGACCCATCAGGTCAGCCGAGCCAATGAGGTGTAACGGCACGCCTTCGCCTTGTCCGTTGGCAAAACGAAAGACCCGCGAGTGCTCGAGATAACGACCCAAAACCGACCGCACCCGAATGTTCTCGCTTAAACCTGGCACCCCCGCACGTAAACAACACAAGCCACGAATGATCAAATCGACCTTGGCCCCTTGTTGACTCGCGGCGTACAACTCTTCGGCCATTTCGGCATCAGCCAGCGAGTTGACCTTGATCGTGATGTGGCCCTTGTCGCCCATGGCTCCTTCGCCACGAATGAGATCGATCAGACGGCTCCGCAAATAATCCGGGGCCACGAGAAGTCGTTTGTATTCGACATCGCGGCTGTAACCAGTGAGGTGATTAAACAATTGCGCGGCATCAGTCGTGATGTCGGGCTCGCTCGTGATGTAGCCGAGGTCTTCGTACAGCCGAGCGGTACGCGAGTTGTAGTTGCCGGTACCGAGGTGAACGTAACGCCGCAAACCATCGCTGTCTTCGCGCACAACCAAAACACATTTGGCGTGAGTCTTGAGACCAACGACGCCATACACCACGTGCACACCAGCGCGTTCAAAAGCCTTTGCCCACGTGACATTGGTGGCTTCATCGAAACGAGCCTTCAATTCAACAAGCACTGCAACTTGTACACCACGTTCGGCAGCACGAATGAGATGCCGTGCGATCGGGCTGTCACCGCTGGTGCGGTACAACGTCATTTTAATACTTTGCACGCGCGGATCATCAGCGGCTTGCGACAAAAACTCTTCAACTGAACTGGCGAAGCTTTCATATGGGTGATGAAGTAACAATGCTCGTTCACGAACAACAGCAAAGATTGAACGGTCAAGTTCTTCGGCAGCGGCTAGACGTCCGGCTGTGACTGGCTGCCATTGATCGTCTTTCAGATCGGGGCGATCGACCGCATGCATTTGCCACAAACACGTCTGGTCGACGAGACCATTGACAACAATGACATCAACCGGCGTGAGGTCATGTTCTTCAGTGAGAAGTGACAACATTTCGGGCGAAACATTCTGATCAATTTCAAGTCGAACGGCACGCCCAAAACGACGACGACGTAATTCAAGTTCGACGGCTTGCAACAAATCGTCAGCGTCTTCATCTTCGAGTGACAGGTCGGCGTTACGCGTCACACGGAAAGTCGTGGAATGGGCAACTTCCATTCCAGGAAAAAGTGAACCAAGATTTTGAATGATCACTTGTTCGACAGCCACAAATCGCGTGCCACCAGGAAGGGCTAAAAGCCTGGGGAATAACGTCGGAACCTTGACCCGAGCGAAACGTTCTTCGGACGTTGAAGGATCACGAACGATCGTGGCAACGCTCAATGCGAGGTTTGATACATACGGAAATGGGTGAGCCGGGTCGACAGCCAGTGGTGTTAAGACCGGGAAAATTCGACGTTGATAAAAGTCGTCAAGGTATGAGATTTCATCAGCAGTGAGATCGGTCCATGTGCACAGCTCGACACCTTCACGTTTGAGTTGTGGCAACAGCACATCGTTCAATAGTCGTTGCTGCCGTTGCGACAGCTCTTGGACTCGCGACAAAACTTGAGAAAGCTGCTGCGCCGGCGTGAGACCATCGGGCAAACGCTTTGTGATGCCCGCAGCCTCTTGGTCTTTCATCGCCGCAACGCGGACTTGGAAAAACTCATCGAGATTCGATGAAAAGATGGCGCAGAACTTCAGTCGCTCTAAGAGCGGGATACCGGGCTCGGTTGCGAGACGCAGGACGCGCTCGTTGAAATCAAGCCAACTCAGTTCTCGGTTTAATAAACGATGATCCA
>Ga0255105_1000322_pt1 | contig 13077 bp, 9 predicted proteins | sample Law_Cont_RepA_8h_FD_188455 | JGI IMG/M metagenome (GOLD analysis project Ga0255105, IMG submission 188455) | Freshwater microbial communities from St. Lawrence River, New York, United States - Law_Cont_RepA_8h | ecosystem: Environmental > Aquatic > Freshwater > River | place: USA: New York... | reverse complement strand
GGCCTTGTTAGCGCCAGGAATTTTTTTGCGCGCAAAGAGCGAGTACATGGTGGGTACCACAAAGACCGTTAGCAGCGTTCCGAAACTCATACCACCCACAATGACCCAACCAATTTGAATACGGCTTTCAGAGCCTGCGCCCGTGGAAAGGGCCAATGGCAGCGCACCCAATACCATGGCGCCAGTGGTCATCAAAATGGGGCGCAAGCGTTGGCCTGAAGCTTTCACAATGGCATCGAAGGTTTCGACGCCCTGCGCTCGCAACTGATTTGTAAACTCCACAATCAAAATGCCGTGCTTGGTGATCAAGCCAACCAAGGTGATCAAGCCAATTTGGGAGTACACATTGAGCGTACCCCCTGTCAACTTCAGTGTCATGAGGGCACCAAACATGGACAAGGGCACCGACAACATGATGACCAAGGGGTCAATGAAGCTTTCAAATTGAGCAGCCAAGACCAAAAAGATAAAGAACAAAGCCAACACAAATACAACGATCAATGCGCCTTGTGAATTTCTAAATTCACGCGACGTACCATTCAGTTCTGTGGTGTAACCCGTCTTTAAAATGCCTGCGGCTGTTTTATCCAGGAATGTCAGCGCGTCGCCCAGTGCATAGTCGGGCGCTAAGTTGGCTGTGATCGAGACCGATCGGCGCTGCCCAAAGTGATTCAATTCGCGGGGTGAGACACTCTCTCGAATTTTGACCAAGGCACTCAAAGGAATCACCGTGTCATTTCGGCCACGGACGTAAATGTTGTCAACGTCATCCGGTGTGTTACGGCCACTCATTTGGGTTTGCACAATGACATCGTATTGCTCTGCATCGCGTTTGTAACGTGTGACGACACGGCCACCCAACATGGTTTCAATGGCCCGTGCAACCACATCCACGCTGACACCTAATTCTGTGGCCTTGATTCGATCGACGTCAATGCGAAGCTCTGGCTTGTTCAAACGCAAGTCGACGTCAGGCGCAATGAAGCCTGGATTCTTGGCAATTTCGTCCAACATCTGACGCGTCACTGCATTCAAGTTCTGATAACTGTCAGACGTTTGAATGACGAAATTGACAGGGCGCTCACGGAAACCTTGGCCTAACGATGGCGGCGTGATGGGGAAGGCATTGACGCCCGCAATGCCGTTGAATTTGCCTTGCATTTCACGCGCAATTTCGAGGGTTGTGCGCTTGCGCTGGTCCCAGTCAACGGCTCGGTAGATCACACTGCCTTGAGCAACAGTTGGATTGCCAAGGTTGGCAAATATTCGATCGAATTCTGGATAAGCAGTGCCAATTTTTTCGAGGGCCTTGGCATATTTATCTGTGAAGTCCAAGGTGGACCCATCAGGCGCTGTCACTGTTGCCAAAATGATGCCACGATCTTCCAAGGGGGAGAGTTCTTGCTTCATGGTGGGATAAACCAACACAATGCCAACGCCGCAAGAGGCCATGATCAAGACCACGAGCCAGCGCGCTTTTTTCAACACCAGGGTGAGTAACTTCGCATAGCCATTTGACAAACCGGTTAGGATTTTTTCCATGAACCTGTCAAAGAAATTCGGATTGGGGTTGTGTCGCAACAGCAAAGAACTCATCATGGGCGAAAGGGTGAGCGCTACCACGCAAGAGACCAACACCGCGCCAGCCAAAGCCAAGGCAAACTCACTGAACAATTTACCGGTTCGTCCTGGCGTGAAAGCCAAAGGTGCAAACACAGCTGCCAAAGTGAGCGACATGGCCACAATGGCGAAGCCAATTTCTCTAGCCCCCTTGATGGCTGCAGAAAACGGATCGAGACCCTCTTCAATGTGACGGTAAATGTTCTCTAACATCACAATGGCATCGTCCACCACCAAACCGATGGCCAATACCAAGGCCAGCAAGGTCAATGTATTGATGGTGAATCCAGCCAGCGCCATCATGGCGAATGTGCCAACCAAACTAACAGGAATGGTAATGATCGGAATGATGGAGGCGCGGAAAGTTCGCAGGAATACAAAAATGACAAGCGCTACCAAAACGACAGCTTCAAGAATGGTTTTAAAAACGCTCTTAATGGATTTATCAATGAACACCGAGTTGTCGTTAGCCACACTGATCAGAACGTCACGCGGCAAATCCTGCTGAAGCTTGGGCATCATTTCTCGAACGCCTTTGGACAAATCCAAGGGGTTGGCGGTGGCTTGCCGTATCACACCTGCAGAAATAGCGGTTATGCCATTCAAACGAACACGACTGCGGTCATCCGCAGCAGCCTCCTCGACTTTGGCCACGTCGCGAATCTTGATAGGGAACCCGTTCACGTTGCGAATGGTGATGTCACCAAATTGGCCAGCTCTGATCAGGTCTGTTTGCGATGTGACACTGAACTCGCGCAGCTGTGATTCAATGCGTCCTGCTGGCAACTCTAGGTTATTGCGGCGTATGGCGTCTTCAACATCCTGGGAGGTCAGGCGGTAAGCCGCCATGCGTTCAGCATCCAACCAAACGCGCATGGCATATTTACGCTCACCAAAAATACGAACATCGGCAACGCCGGTTACGGTTTGCAAGCGCGGCTTCACAACTCGATTGATCAAATCGCTGATTTGAAGCGGCGACAAAGTCTCACTGGAGAAGGCCAACCAAATAACGGGGAAGGCATCTGCCTCTACTTTGGCAATGACGGGTTCTTCAATGGCTTGTGGCAAGCGGCCGCGAATTCGAGACGTTCTGTCGCGCACTTCTGCAGCAGCCGTGTCCGCGTCTTTTTCCAGGCGGAAGCGAACTGTGATTTGGGATTGATCGGCTCGGCTGATGGATGTGATGACATCGACGGCATCAATACCGGCTATGGAATCTTCCAAAGGCTTGGTCACTTGCGACTCAATCACCTCGGCCGATGCGCCGGGGTATTTCACACTGACCGTGACAGTGGGCTCGTCAATCTTGGGATACTCACGCAAGGAAAGACGGTCGAAGCTGACCGCGCCAATCAGAAGAATGAGCAGCGATAAAACGGTCGCGAAGACTGGCCTTCGAATGGATGTTTCAGCGAGTTGCATTCAGACCTCGTGTGCATGGATTCTCGCCTGAAACAGCTTGTGCATGACCGCCCCTGGCTTGTGCTGGGTTACCTCCCTTAGGGCCTGACTTATCAGCAGGTTTGGGAGCATTGCCTGCGGCTTCAGGCCTTGCACCTGTCGCATTGTTAGCACCTCCGCCTTGTGCTTTAGAAGCTTCCAGCACGCGGACAACAGTGCCTTCTTTTTGCAAGCGCTGCTGCCCTGCGACCACCACAGAATCGCCCATCGCCAAGCCTTCTAAAATCTCCACACGCCCAGGTTGGCGAATGCCAATCTTGACGGTGACTCTTTCAGAAATCAGTTCATCTTTATTGGGTCCGGGAACGACACGCACCACAGTTGAACGACCGCCTTGCGGCACGATGGCTTCTTCGGGTATGACCATGGCGTCAGCTCGCTCACCAAAGACCGCATTGACACGTGCAAACATACCAGGGCGCAATTGCATTTGTCGGTTGTCGATACAACCACGCACGCCCACAGAGCGGCCATTGGCATCAATCAAGGGATCGATGGCTTGTATGACGGCCGTGAATTTACGGCCGGGCAAAGCATCCATGGTGACTTGCGCTTTTTGCCCAGGTTTAACTTTGGCTTGGAAACGCTCTGGCAAACGGAAATCAAGCAAAACGGCTTCAATGTCCTCGACGTTGACCATGTCGGCGCCATCTTTCAAATAATCACCCACGTTAATTTGACGAAAGCCAGCGGTGCCATCAAATGGGGCAAGCACTTTCAAGCGCTGCAAGGTGGCTTGGGCCAATGCCAATTTGGCTTGTGCAACTTGAAGCGCTGCATCGGATTCATCCAAAGAACGTTTGCTGATGAAGTTTTGCGCAACAAGTTCTTGGTTTCGCTTGTGGTTGGCTTGTGCAATGGACAACTCAGCTTTGGACTGAGCCACTTGCGCAGCAGGCAATTGATCGTCAAATTGGACCAAGATCTGTCCCTTTTTAACTTTTTGTCCGTCCTTAAACAGCACCTGACTGACTCGGCCGCCGACCTCGGGTCGCAACATCACACCTTGAAACGAACGCAAGCTGCCAACCGATTGGGTTTCGTCCACCAACATGGCTTTTTCAACCTTGGCAACCTCGACTGCAGGTGGTCTTTGAGGCGCTCCCGTACCTGGCGCAGCACCGCCAGCGCCAGGTGCCGCAGCCGCAGCGGGGGCAGGCTGAGCAGCGCTGTTAGGGGCGCTGCCAGCAGCAGCAACCTCTGGCTTTGGCGCTGCAGGTTTATTTTGAAACCACCAAGCGGCACCAGCTGCAAGGACCAGACCGATGAGCGCAAGCGGGAGATAAGGTTTTTTGAAAGACATCAAAGATTCCGAACAGATCCAAAACAGTTTGGAAATGTAACAGTTGTTGGGTTTCTCTGACTAACTCCTGCCCAGGGCTTTGTCGACACCTAAATTGGCCAGTGCATCCGCCCTTTCATTGCCGGGGTCGCCGGCGTGCCCCTTGACCCACCGCCAATCAATTTGGTGTCCCGAATTTGCAACCAAAAGGTCTAATTTTTGCCATAAATCGGCATTTTTAACGGGTTGCTTGGCGGCGGTTCGCCACCCCCTCGCTTTCCAGCCGTGAATCCACTCGGTAATGCCCTTTCGAACATACTCACTGTCCAAAAACAGTGTGACCTTGCAGGGACGCTTTAAGGCAAGCAAGGCTTCGATCACCGCCGTCAACTCCATTCGGTTGTTGGTGGTTTCTAACTCACCCCCAAAAATTTCTCGAACATGCTCGGCGGATCGCATCAGTACGCCCCAGCCCCCCGGCCCCGGATTGCCCTTACAAGCGCCATCCGTATGAATTTCAACGTGATTCACATTCACTCTTTCTTTGGACACCCGCGTCGCCTTGAGTTTGGTTTTGTCGCCGCGCCAGAGTGACAGCAGCCTTGGTTTGAGGCCTGCGTTGCTTCCAAGTCGCACCCAAAATACGCCCGCCCGGGACCTTTTTCACAGCCACAATGGCATACGCCCCGCCCAAAATAGGCCACCAGTTGGCGCCCAATTTGTCCATGAAAGCCCAACGGTCGAACCATTTCGGCTTGTCCAGCGCAGGCCGCCAACACCCAAATTGACTCACTTTGACTTCAAAGCCCAGCAGTCGAAGCCAGTCCCTGAGTCGCCAATAGCCAATCAACTCATCGCAAGCAGGAGAGCTAAGGCCCTTAAAACCCCAGCGCCTGTACCATTGAGCACGCTTGTGGCGCCAACCCCAGAGGCTGGTTGGGTTGAGACCGGTGATCAGCAAATGGCCCTCAGGCACCAAGACCCGCTCGGCCTCACGCAAAGTGGCATGCGCATCCAAACTTAATTCCAAGCTGTGCGGCATGACCAGCAAATCCAAACTGTCGGCCTTAAATGGCAGCGCGATGCTGTGGGCGGCAAACTGAAAATCCTGCCCCTCTGGCAATGCATGGGTTTCTGACAGAGCGAGCCACTGATGGGGCATGCGATTGGCTCGCAAGCCCACTAACTCGGGCATGCCCAATTGAAGTGCGTGGTAGCCAAAGATATCTGACACCAACGCATCCACCTGAGATTGCTCCCAGCTCAACAAATAAGACCCTGCTGGCGTAGCCAACCATTGACGCCAATCTTGCGCCATTGAGGTGGTTTCTATAATAGGAAGAGTCATGAACCTAATACCGCTGCCCGCATTCTCCGATAATTACATTTGGCTGTTGCAACACCAAGGCCTTGCTTTGGTTGTTGACCCGGGTGATTCAACGCCCGTTGACAACTGGTTGGCTGCAAACAATCACAAACTGGATTGCATTTTAGTCACGCATCACCATGGTGATCATACGGGGGGCGTGGCAAAGCTTCAGCAACATTGGGGCGCCAAGGTTTATGGGCCGGCTCACGAAAAATTGCCCTTCGAATTTCAAGCCTTAGCGCAAGGAAACCAATTCAGCTGGCTTGGCTTGAATTTTCAAACATTGGATGTGCCGGGTCATACTGCGGGACACATTGCTTACTTCGCAGAGCCCGACGGCCAAGAACCTCTGCTTTTTTGTGGTGACACGCTTTTCTCTGGTGGCTGCGGTCGCTTGTTTGAGGGCACTGCACAGCAGATGCTCGATTCATTGGATCGGTTGGCCGCATTGCCAGGTACTTCGCGCGTTTGCTGCGCCCACGAGTACACACTGAGCAATTTGAAATTTGCCAGTGCCGTAGAGCCACAGAATTTAAGTCTGCAAACCTATGTCAAACATTGCAAGGACCTAAGGGCTCTGAATTTGCCCACCCTGCCCGCCAATCTGGCCAACGAGTTGCAAATCAACCCTTTCTTAAGAACCCGTTCGCCAGCGGTGATCGGTGCGGTCAAAAAATTTGCACCGCAGGTTAAAGACAATGAAGCAGATATTTTTGCCCATCTGCGACTCTGGAAAAACGACTACAAATGAACCACACCAACAAGGGCATCAGCCTGAAGATCAAGCTAGGCCTGTGTCTTGCTCTGTTTTTGACAGGCTGCGCCAATGTTCAGAAACAAGCTGAAACAAATCCTGCGGACATCAGCACAGCAGCTGAAAATGCTTCTACGTCTACCACTGCAACAACCACAGCGATACCGCCCACTGCTACGACGCCTCCTCAATTGCTTGCGCCTCTTAATGCGCCTATCGCCAAGGCCAAAATCGACGATGTCACTGAACCCCCTGCTGACATTTGGGTGCGAATTCGCCAAGGCTTTGCCATGCCCGATCTTGAAAATGATCTGGTGAAAGACCGCGAAGTTTGGTACGCAGCGCGTCCCGACTACATGGTGAGAATGACAGAGCGCTCCAGAAGATATTTGTTTCACATTGTTGAGGAACTTGAACGCAGAAACATGCCCACAGAGTTGGCCTTATTGCCCTTCATCGAGTCGGCCTTTAACCCTGAAGCGGTCTCTTCGGCCAAAGCAGCAGGCATGTGGCAATTCATGCCCGCCACTGGCAAATACTTCGATTTGAAACAAAACGTTTTCAGGGATGAACGTCGCGACGTGGTTGAGTCGACCCGCGCAGCCCTTGACTATTTGCAAAAACTTTATGGCATGTTTGGCGATTGGCACTTGGCTTTGGCAGCCTACAACTGGGGGGAAGGCAGTGTGGGACGCGCATTGGCCAAAAACAAAGCAGCCGGACTAGGACTGAGCTATTCAGAATTGAAAATGCCTAACGAAACACGTTATTACGTACCCAAGTTGCAGGCCGTTAAAAACATCATTGCGCAGCCCCAAAATTTCAATGTGCGGCTGCCGCTCATTCAGAACCACCCATATTTCAAATCTGTCAGCATCACACGTGACATCGATGTCAAATTGGCGGCCAATTTTTCAGGTGTCAGCTTGGAAGATTTCAAAGCTTTAAATCCGTCCATGAGCCGACCTGTTATTTTGGCTGCAGGCACACCTGAAATTTTGCTACCTTGGGACAACGCTGACCGGTTCCAGCGCCGACTCGAAGAGCATGCGCAAAAACAATTGGCCACTTGGACCGCTTGGTCTGTGCCCAAGACCATGAAGGTTTCGGAGGTCAGCAAACTGGTCAAAATGACCGAAGCCGAACTTCGCGCTGTGAATCAAATTCCAAGCGGCATGCAAGTCAAACAAGGCTCTACCTTGTTGGTTGCAAGACAAGGCGCCCTCGACGCCGACGTCACTGAACATCTGGCCGACAACGCCAAGATTTCTTTTGCGCCCGAAATTGTTTTGCGCCGCATGATGGTCAAAGTTCAAAAAGGCGACACTTTGGCCACGCTTGCAAGCCGTCATGACGTTTCACCTTCAAACATTGCCGCTTGGAATAAATTGAAGATGCCTGTGGCACTCAAACCGGGGCAATCTATTGCCATTTTGGTACCGACCACAGCCAGTTCCCGCGGAAGTAAAAATACAAGCAAGAAGTCGAGCGTCAACAAAGGTGTGAAAGCTTCAGCGGGCGCTCCCAATGCGAAGCAAGCCAAAGCCCAATCAAAGCCATCCGCCCCAAAAACTGCCAAACCAAAATCCCCCAGCTCTTCAGTCAGGAATTGACTTTACGTTGCGCAATTAGCGCAAATTCATTGGTATAGGTTTTAGCCAAGGTGGTCCAATTGGCCCGGTCGGAGCTAACGCGACTGGCTCTGGCACGCCAAGCCGTTTGCAAGGACTCTGTGGAAAACATGCCATCCAAGCTGTAGCTGTTGCGCACATTTTCCAAAGCGCCTAGGTAAATCGCACGGTCGCCCATCCAATTGTGAGAGGGCACCATTTTCAGAATATCGGAAGGCCCTGCGGTTTTGAGCCACTGCAATGCTTTGACGACTCCCTTGGTCAAGGTCAGAGCAACATCAGCACGTTTTTGCAAAAACTCACCCCTGCCAAACAAGCAAGCAGAAAGCATGGGGCCGCCAAACATTCGCTGCGTACTGATCAGCGATCGCGTCTCAGCCAAGAGACGCAATTCATTTTTTTGTTCCAGGTAGTGCATGACAGGATCGGTGTGACACAAAGCGTCAACCGAGCCCGTTTTGACAGCTTCCAACAACTGCCCTGTGGCAGAGCCTAATGCAACGAACTGAACGTTCTCGGCTGCAAGCTTTGCTTTCAATAGCCACTGCTGCGCTACCCAATGCGTGCCAGAACCTAAAGATGAAATACCCATCTTGACAGATTTGAGGTCGTCCAATGATTTCATTGTCAGCGCTTTTCGTGTAGCCAAGCCCACACTGATTTGGGGCGCTCTGCCCTGCAACACAAAGGCGCGGTAATTTAAGCCACGCGCTTGTAAATCAAGGGTGTGCTCGAAAGCGCCTGACACCACATCTGCTTGCCCATTCAGGGCCAGTTGAACCGCTTGAAGGCCCGATTCACATTCAAGCCAATCAATTTGCAGACCCTCGTTTTTGAACGCGCCCAATTGCTCAGCCAGGACCACAGGCAAATGAAACAAACTGGTTTTGGCGGCCATTGCAATGCTGACTTTTTGAGGCGAGACGGCAGCTCTAGCCAAGTCAGGCGCCAGCACAACACCGGCCATGGCCAATGCTGAAAATTCACGCCGCCTGAGCTTTTGTAACACGCCAATACCCCTTGAAGAGTTCCCATCAATGCTGAGATCAGCATACAAAGGTATCGGTCTTGGCGCATCGGGAAACATCCCAAGCGGGTAATTACGTAATGAAGAACACTGAGAACTCAGTATTCAAACTTGCAAGGCGCTCAGCGACGATCGACCAGTGCGTGGGCGATGGTGCCCAAATCGACATATTCAAGTTCACTTCCAGCAGGTACGCCTCTGGCCAGCCGCGTGACGCGCAAGCCTCGCTTCTTCAACATTTCAGCAATGACGTGCGCTGTTGCCTCGCCCTCGCCCGTAAAATTGGTAGCCAGAATAACTTCTTCCACCTGACCGTCATTGCAACGCTCTGACAGTTTGGCAAATCCAAGGTCGTTCGGTCCAATGCCATCTAGGGGACTGAGCTTGCCCATGAGAACAAAGTACAAGCCCTTGAAAGTAGAAGTTCTCTCAATGGCCGCTTGGTCTGCAGGCGTTTCCACCACACACAGCTGAGTCCGATTGCGCTCAGGGTCGGCACACATGCTGCAAACATCTTCTTCAGTGAGTGTGTGACAGGTGGTGCAATGTTTGACGTTGTCGCAAGCGTGCTCTAAAGCTTTTGCCAAATGCAGCGCAGCACTGCGCTCGTGTTGCATCAAATGAAATGCCATGCGAGAGGCAGACTTGGCACCAACTCCCGGCAAAACCCGCAGCGCTTGAATGAGCGCATCCAGTGCATGGGCATTGGGTTTTTGCATGACTTCAGAAAATTAGAAAGGCAACTTCATGCCGGGAGGTAAACCGGCCGTCAACTTGCCCATTTTCTGTTGAGACACTTCCTCTGCTTGTCGGACAGCATCGTTGAAGGCGGCGGCTACCAAGTCTTCCAACAAGTCCTTGTCGTCTGCCAGCAATGAGGGGTCGATCGTGACACGTTTGACCGCATGTTTACAGGTCATCAAAACTTTGACCATGCCACTGCCAGATGCGCCTTCCACTTCGACAAAAGCCAATTCGTCTTGGGCTTTCTTCATATTGTCTTGCATGGCTTGAGCTTGCTTCATCAAGCCAGCGAGTTGACCTTTGTTGAACATGTTTTTCCTTCCGTTGAATTTAAGAAATAAGCTTGATTGTGCCGGGCACTATTTTGGCGCCAAAATTTTCAACCATGGCTTGCACCATGGGATCTGAATGAATTAAATCTTCAGCCGCTTTTTGCTTTTCAGCCAAATCAGCGGCGTTCCGCTGTGCAGGTGAATCAGTCACTTTGCCAATTTCAACCACCAACTTGACAGCAAACCCTGCGGCGTTCAATGCGGCTTGTAAACGCTCGCGCGCAGTACCTTGGTTTAGGGATTCGCTGTCAATTCTCAAATGCCATTGATCGGTATCGCGTGCAATCAATTGCGATTGCAAGGCCAATTCACGCACCAAGGCCGTTACAGCTTCAGTGGCCACCAATTGACGAACTGTTTGAGTCCAAAAATGGCCTTCCTCTGTGGCGACCAACACTTTCGGCGCTGTTCTTTCTGACGGTTCACTGGCTTGACGAACAGGCAAATTTTTGACTTGAATAGGCACCATGCGATCGTCTGACACAGGCACGTCGTCTGCAGGCTTGTGAGCCGCAGGGGGCGCAGACGACGAATCCTGCTGCACGGGCGCTGAATTAGAGGGGGCTGAACTAGGTGGCGCTGTCGCTAAAGTTTTTTTTTGAGCCGCAGGCGCCTGCGCCTCATGAGTTGCATGAGCTTGATGGGCTTTGGGCTTGAAAGCCAGTAGCCTCAGCAAGACCATGGTGAGCGCAGCGTACTCATCGGGCGCCAAGCCCAATTCTGCACGGCCGTGCAAACACAAGCTGTAGAGCAACTGCGTTTCATCGGCGGGCATGGCCTCTGACAAACGCAACATTTCTTGGTGATCTGGGTCGTCCGATTCAGCAGCAGCACTGGGGACTGCTTGCAACACGGCCATGCGTTGCAACACCATCGACATGTCTTCCAAGGCCGAAGCAGCAGACAAACCATTGAGTCGAAGGCCCTCAGAAATTGCAACGACCGTGGCACCATCGCCCCGTGCTAGCGCGTCAATGAGGCCCATGACATGACTGCGGTCGACACTGCCCAGCATCAAACGAACCGTGGCTTCTTGCAATTGACCGCTGCCAAATGCAATGGCTTGATCGGCCAGGCTCAGTGCATCGCGCATGGACCCTCTGGCGGCTCGGGCCAACAACTTCAGCGCCAGAGGCTCGGCGGGCAAGCTCTCTTGCGCCAAAACCTTCGTAAGGTGTTCAAACACTGTTTCTGGCGCCATGGGCCGCAAATTAAATTGCAAACACCGAGACAAAACAGTGACAGGCACTTTTTGGGGATCGGTAGTAGCCAACACAAACTTAAGGTACTCAGGCGGCTCTTCCAGCGTTTTCAACATGGCATTGAAGGCCGTATTGGTCAGCATGTGCACCTCGTCGATCATGAACACCTTGAAGCGCCCCTGAACCGGTTTGTACACCGCCTGCTCAAGCAAACTTTGAACCTCATCGACACCCCGATTGGAGGCGGCATCAAGCTCCGTGTAATCGACAAAGCGACCTGAATCAATGTCCCGACAGGCCTGACAAACACCACAAGGCTCGGCCGTGATGCCGCCCTGCCCGTCAGTGCCCTGACAGTTGAGTGATTTGGCCAAAATGCGAGAGACTGTGGTCTTGCCAACGCCCCTGGTGCCCGTGAACAAATAAGCATGGTGCAACCTTTGTTGCACAAGGGCATTGGTCAGGGCTTGCACAACATGCTCTTGCCCCACCATTTCAGTGAAGTTGCGAGGACGGTATTTGCGTGCCAGAACAAGATAAGACATGTGTTGATTCTATCGGTGTCTTACAATAGCACTCGACGGGCCTTCCCGCATGGTAAAGCGGCCAACCGAGTCAGGTGGGGAACCAAGCAGCTCTAACTGCAGAGTCAGTGCCGGGGTCAAGGCTCGTCACCTTTCATTTTCGCGTGCAAGGCTTTTGCAGCTTTCACCCCCGTGGCCAAGCAGGCAGTGAGCAAATAGCCGCCCGTTGGCGCTTCCCAATCCAACATTTCACCGGCACAAAACACCCCTGGCAAAGCCTTGGTTTGCAGCCCTGCATCGAGCCCCTGCCACGTTACGCCCCCCGCGCTGCTGATAGCTTCATCGATGGGCCTTGGCTTTGTAAGCTTCACTGCCAAGCCTTTGATGGCCAAGGCCAGTTGGGCTGGATCTTGCAAGGTATGAGTTGAAAGCAGTTCGTTCAGCAAGGCCATCTTGACGCCCTCGATGCCAAGTCGTCCCTTGAGGTGTGAAGACAAACTGCGCGAGCCCCGAGGATGTGAAACCTCATGAATGACTTTTTCCAAGGTCCAATCGGGCAATAAATCCAATTTGACTTCAGCCAGCCCTTGCGCTTGAATGGCCTTGCGCAAATCTGCTGAGGCGGCATAAATCAAACTGCCTTCCACGCCATAGGTGCTGGCCACAAACTCTCCCTGGCGCCTCATGACATGCCCATTGGCATGGACCCACTCCATGGCGACTGACTTAAGAGGGTGACCCGCAAAACGCGCCAAGAAAAACGGCGTCCAACCCTGCCCTTCTCTGCCGGCCACATGAAAGCCGCAATTGGAGGGCATCAGGGCGTTCACTGGTACGCCCATTTCAGTAAGCCAAGGTGCCCATGCACCGTCAGAGCCCAGCCGAGCCCAACTTCCCCCGCCAAGCGCCAAGACCAAAGCTTGGGCTTTGACTTTGCGCATCTCAAGCTCAGGCGACGAGAGATGGCGCACCTCGAAACTTAATTCAGTCCAGTTGTCTTTGCCTTTGTCAGCGGACATCGCTTGCAAACCTGTTAACCGATGGCGCATGTGAAATTCAACGGGCTTGCCTGTTGCAGGATGGCGCAAGCGATGTAACCACGCTCTCAGCAAAGGAGCGGCTTTCATT
>Ga0255105_1000319_pt1 | contig 13126 bp, 10 predicted proteins | sample Law_Cont_RepA_8h_FD_188455 | JGI IMG/M metagenome (GOLD analysis project Ga0255105, IMG submission 188455) | Freshwater microbial communities from St. Lawrence River, New York, United States - Law_Cont_RepA_8h | ecosystem: Environmental > Aquatic > Freshwater > River | place: USA: New York... | reverse complement strand
ATGAGGCACACATGAGCGCCTCTGCCGCTGTCCTTTCGCTCCTTCAAGCCGCCCAAGACAAGGGGCAGCTTTCCGCCGCCAGCCTGGCTAACGCCGGCGATTGGCTCCGCTCGGGGGCCCTGCCGGCCGAGGCTTTGGCCTCCTTGCGCGATCTCTGCGAACGCGGGGCCTGGGCCGAGCTCGAGGACCGCTTCTATAAGGGAATCGCCTTCGGTACCGGGGGGATGCGCGGCCGGACGGTGGGCCGGGTCTCGGCGGCCAATGAAGTGGATGCCCAGGGCTTGCCGGTCCGCGCCGCCATCGGCTCGGCCTGCCTCAACGACATCAACGTCCTCCGCGCCGTCATCGGCCTCTGGAAGCACGTCTCGGCCACCCAGCCGGGCGCCCGCCTGGTCGTCGCCCATGACGTCCGTCACTTCTCCCGTCATTTCGCTGAGCTGATCGCCGGAGCCTGGACGGAGCTCGGCGGCGAGGCCTACCTCTTCGCCGGCGCCCGCTCCACCCCGCAGCTGAGCTTCACGGTCCGCCATCTCGGCGCCCACGCCGGCGTGGTCATCACGGCCAGCCATAATCCTTCGCACGACAACGGCTTCAAGTGCTGCCTCGGTGATGGCGGACAGGTCCTGCCGCCGCACGACGGCGCGATCGTCGCCGAAGTCGGCAAGCTCGGCCCGGCCGACGTCGCGCCGTTTCTCGCGAAAGACCTCGCGCGCGTGCTCACCGTTCCGGCCTCGGCGGAGGACGCCTATCTCGCCCGCCTGGCCGGCATCGTGCTCGATCCGGAGATTATCGCGCGGCACACGCCGAAGGTCGTCTTCACGAACGTCCACGGCACGGGCGACGTCATGGTCGTGCCGGCGCTGCGCCGCGTGGGCATCGATCCGCATCTCGTCGAGGAGCAGCGTGAGCACGACGGCCGCTTCCCGACCGTCGCCTCGCCGAATCCGGAGAACGCCAGCACCTTCGCCCTCGCGCTGAAGCTCGCCGCCGAGATCGACGCCGACCTCATCCTCGCGACCGACCCTGATTCGGACCGCGTCGGCGTGGCCTGCCCGCTGCCGGCCGGCGGCCACCGTCTCCTCAACGGCAACGAAGTCGCCGCCCTGCTGGCCGAGTTCCGCCTCTCATCCCTGAAGGACGCCGGCATCCTGCCCGAAGGCGGCTCGCCGAACGCGGCGGTCGTCAAGTCCCTCGTGACCACGCCGCTCGTCGCCGCGATCTGCGCCCGCCATGGCGTCCGCTGCGTCGAGACGCTCGTCGGCTTCAAGTGGATCGCCCGCAAGCTGGAGAACTGGACACGTCGCCTCGTCGAAGGCGCCGGCGCCGACGCCCCCGCGCTCCCTTTGCTCCGACGCGCCCCGCTCGCCCTGCGTCATTCGACCCTCTTCCTGCTCGGCGCTGAAGAGAGCTATGGTTACCTCGCCGACGACGCCGTCCGCGACAAGGACGCCAACGCGACGGTGGTCATGCTCTGCGAGTTCGCCGCGCTGCTGCGCTCACGCGGTCGCACGCTGCTCGACGCGCTCGACGTCCTGCATCTCCGCCACGGCGCGCACCACGAGGACCTGCTGAACCTTTCGTTCGAAGGCGCCGAGGGCGCCGCATGCATCCGCCGTATCGTCGCCTCCTGGCGCAAGTCCCCGCCCGCCGTCATCGACGGCTCCAAGGTCCTCCGCGTCACCGACTACGAGCGCGACAAGGTGCTCGACGCCGAAGGAGAGCGCGTGCCGCCCGAGGAGTTCATCCTCGCCGAGCTGGCCGACGGCCGCCGGATCGCCGTCCGCGCTTCCGGCACCGAGCCGAAGGCGAAATTCTATTCCTTCGCCAAGGCCGACGTCGCCGACGCCGATGACCTGGCCGCCGCCCGCGCCCGCGCCCGCGCCTCGGCGCTCGCCCTCCGCGCCTGGCTCGAAGCCGACGCCAAGGTCCGCGCGAAATAATCTCATGAAGACCCCGTTCCTCCTGCCTCTCCTGCTCCTCGTCGGTTGCGCCGGCCCGGTCGGCGACCGTTCCTTCGTCGTCGAGAAGACGCCGGCCGCGGCCGCCTTGTCGGGACAGCCGGCCGCCGAGGGCGCGCTGAAGGACCGAGTCCGTGAGGCCAACGAGAAGAATGACGACCGCCTGCTCAAGCGCGACTGGCGCGCGGCGAAGCCGGCCGTCGGTCCGCAGCCGTAAGCTTACTTCAGTTTCATCCCGAAGTGCCGGGCGAAGTAGACGTCGAGCGATTCCGCGATCGCCGCGGCCGTGGCCGCCCGGTGGGCCGGCGTATCGCGCATCGGCCCGGGTACTTCGAGCTGCGCGGCGTCGAGCTGGGATTTGTCCCGTGAGCCGTGAGCCGCGATATCATACGCGCCGTTGAAGTAAGGATCCTCCAGGAGCAGGACCTCGCGGGGGGACGGCACCGACGGGACGCCGCGCGCCGCGAACAGTCCGCCGAGGCTCGTCTCGCCGCGCAGGAGTTCGGAGAACTTCGCCGGCGTCCGCTGACTGAGCCAGCGGATCGAGGAACGGGCGGCGACCGAGGTGTCGTTGTCCAGACGTTCGTCGGTCAGACGCAACTCGGAGCCCTTCAGCAGATAGCCGATCTCGATGCGCGGCTTCGGGTGGCCGTGCGAATGGAGGTCCAGGTAGAGCCCGTGCTTCGAGCGGGCGAGGACCGCGGACTCGGCTTCGTCGATGAAGGCATGGTATTCGCGCCAGACCTGCTCGGCCTTCGGCTGACCGGCGGCGCCTTCGGCGATCTCCCGGTTGCAATCCACCTTCTTGCGCGAGAGTTCGCAGACCACCAGTTGCGGAGCCTGGCCGAAGCGGGTGCGCAGCGCGTCCCGGAGGGCATGGCCGAGCGCGGTAGCGTAGGAGTCGCGCACGGTCACGCCGCTCGTCCGGTCAGGGATGTCGGCGGGCTTCGCCGCGCCGTCATGCGGCACCGAGAGCACGATCGGGAGTTCGCCGGGCCAATGCCGGATGAAGCCCGAGGCGCTGACGCGCGGGGTTTCCGCGACCGGTTCGGCCGCCGGCGCGACGAGCGCGACGAAGCCGAGGCAGAGCGTGACCAGCGGGGTGAGCGGTCGGGGCATGCGTAAGGAAAGCCCGGCGGCCCGGCCGGGTCAAGCGGGGGCGGTCAGCGGACGGCGCCGCCGGCGAGCAAGGCGCGGACCGCGGCCTCCTCGGGCACGTCGTCCGCGGTGCTGGCCGCGCCGACGCCGTCCTGCAGGACGAAGCGCAGCTTGCCGCCGCGGACCTTCTTGTCGCGACGCATCGCGGCGAGCATCGGGTCGAGCTTGAGCGGCGCGCGCAGGGCGGTCGGCAGGGCGTGGGACTTCAGCACGGACTCGACCTGTTCGGCCTGGGCGGCGGTGCAGTGCTTCAGCTCGGCGGAAAGACGGGCGGCCATCACGAGACCGATGGCGACCGCTTCGCCATGGAGGTAGGCGCCGTAGCCGGCAGTCGCTTCGATCGCATGGCCGAAGGTGTGGCCGAGATTCAGGAGCGCGCGGCCGCCCTGGGCGCTGGTCTCGCGTTCGTCGCCCGCGACGACGGCGGCCTTGATCTCCACGCAGCGGCGGATGACGCGCGGCAGGAGCGGATGATTCCAGGCGAGCGGCGAATTCTGTTCGAGCAGACCGAAGAGGTCGGCGTCGGCGATGATGCCGTGCTTGATCACCTCGGCCATGCCGGCGGCGAACTCGCGCGACGGCAACGTGGCCAGCAGGTCGGTGTCGGCGAAGACGGCCGTGGGCTGGTGGAAGTTGCCGACGAGGTTCTTGCCGGCGGCGAGGTTGATGCCCGTCTTGCCGCCGACGGAGCTGTCGACCATCGCGAGCAGGGTGGTCGGGAGCTGGTAGAAATCGACGCCGCGCTGATAGGAAGCGGCCGCGAAGCCGGCGAGGTCGCCCACGACGCCGCCGCCGAGCGCGAAGACCGCGCCGTCGCGGGCCACGCCGTTGGCGGCGAGGAAATCCCAGACGCGGGCGAGTTCGGCGGCCGACTTGGCCGTCTCGCCGTCCGCGGCGGTGGCGAGCACCGGCATCAGGCGAGCGAGTTCGGCGGCGAAACCCGACTGCGCGGCGGCGACGCCGGGCGAGGTGATCGCGACGCACTTCTGGCCGGCGGCCAGACGACGTTCGGCGGCGGCCAAGGCCTCGCGGCGCATCCCGGCCCCGATGCGGACGGGGTAGGAGCGTGAGCCTAGTTCGACGGTGACGGTCTCGGCCGACATGACGTCACGCTGGGGCGAGCGACCCCCGCTGGCAAGACAACCTCACTCGGCCAGGCCGACGATCGAGCGGGCGTAGGCCCGTGCGTCGAAGGGCTGCAGGTCGGCCGGCTGCTCGCCGACGCCGATGAAGCGGACCGGCACGCCGAGCTCGCGGACGACCGCGACGAGCGCGCCGCCGCGGGCGGTGCCATCGAGTTTGGTCACGATCAGGCCGGTGAGGCCGACGGCTTCGTGGAAGATGCGGGCCTGTTCGATGGAGTTGGCGCCGAGCGAGCCGTCGAGGACGAGCCACTTCTCGTGCGGCGCGCCGTCATGGGCCTTGGCCGTCACGCGGACGACCTTGCGCAGTTCTTCAAGGAGGTGCGCCTTGGTGTGCAGGCGGCCGGCGGTGTCGAGGATGACGAGGTCCGCGCCGCGCGCGACGCCCGCCTTGACGGCGTCGAAGGCCACCGCGGCAGGGTCCGCGCCGGCGGCGCCGCCGACGACTTCGACGCCGAGTCGTCCGGCCCAGGCGGAAAGCTGTTCGCCGGCGGCGGCGCGGAAGGTGTCGCAAGCGCCGAGCAGGCAGGTCTTACCTTCTTCGCGCCAGCGCCAAGCGAGCTTCGCGGCGGTGGTCGTCTTGCCGGCGCCATTGACGCCGAGGAGCATGATCACGTGCGGCTTCGCGAGGGCGGGCGCGGCGGCGGTCTCGCCGCCCAGCGCGCGCACGATGCTTTCGGCCGCGGCTTCGGCGGGCGAGGTCTTGCGGAGCGCGGCTTCGGTCTTCCAAGCGGCCCGGGCTGCTTCGACGACCTCGTCGGCGGTGGCGGGGCCGAAGTCGGCGGCGATCAGCCGCTCGCGCAGCTGCTCGGCGGACGCGGCGTCCATCGGTCGCGCCAAGAGATTGGCGACGGCCTCGGCCGTGCGGCTCAGGCCGGACTTCAGTCGCTCGAAGAAGCCCGCCATGGCTCAGCCGCCCTCGGCCTTGCGCGGGTCGCGCCCGAGCTCTTCCTTATAACTGTCGAGGATGCCGTTCACGAAGCGCTTGGACTCCTCGGTCGAGAACTCCTTGGCGATGTCGACGGCCTCGTTGATGCTCACGACCGGCGGGATGTCCGTGCGGCGCATGAGCTCGAAGATGGCGACGCGCAGGATGGCGAGGTCGACGCGGGCGATGCGGCCGAAGGCCCAGTTCTTGGCGTACTTGCCGATGATCTCGTCGATGAGGGCGAGGTCGCGGATGACGCCCTGGATGAGCTCCTCGGCGAAGGCGTAGTATTCGCGGGGCTGCGGGCGTTCGGAGAAGAAGTCGAAGAGGGCCGTGACCATGTCGGCGTGGCGCTGGACTTCCCACGAGCACAGGAACTGCATCGCGACGACGCGGCTGTCGTGGCGGCGGTTGCGCTTGGCCGGCGGGGCGGCGGGATCCGGGACGACCGGCTCTTCCGGGGCGACGATGGCGATCTCGACGCCGGCGGGGACGTTATGACGGCGGAACGCGTCGACGGTCTTCTGGTTGGAGCCGATGATCTCGATCAGGCGACGATGGCTGCGGATTTCCTCGCGGAGCGCCGTGCGCGGCTCCTCGACCTGGGAGGGCAGCGGGAAGGGGCCGGAGATGCGGGCGCCGGAGCCGACGACGCTGGCGATGATGTCGGCCGCGGTCTGGTCCGCCATGCGGTAGTCGACGCCTTTGATCCGGATGCGGATCTTGGCGCGCGCGGAGGCGGAGATAGGCGAGTCGTTGTCCATCGGTCAGTTCTGGGCGAAAGGTTCCTGGCCGCCGCGCTTGCGTTCCTCTTCCTCGACCTGGTCGAGACGGGCGCCGAGCGTGATGCGGTGGCGGGCCATCGTCAGGGCGGCGTGGGCGAACTCCGTGCCGCGGTCCAGCGAACCCTGGCAGCGGGCGACGGCCTGCTCGCGGGTGTTCGTCACGACGATGCCGTTGATCATCGGGACTTCGGAACGGATGGCCGCGTCCTGGAGGGCCTGGGCCGTGGAGTGCGCGATGATCTCGTGGTGCGGGGTGTCGCCGGCGACGACGACGCCCAAGGCGATGACGCAGTCGTAATCACCGGTCATGGCCGACATGTAGGCCGCGAAGGGAATCTCGCCGGAGCCGGGGACGGCGACCTCGACGATCGAGGCGGCGGGCACGCCGGCGGCGCGCAGGCCTTTGACGGCGTTCTTCTTCAGGGCCTGGACCAGCTCGCCATTGTAACCCGCCGTCACGAGGGCGAAGCGGAGTTCGGCGCCATCGATGGCGTCAGGGGTGGGCTTGTCTAGGCTCATGGCAGAAGAACGGATTGCCGATGGAGTCGCTTAAGAACCCGTCTGCAAGCGGAAACGGCCGAAAACCCTTAGAACGGAACCTGCTCGACGATCTCCAGCCCGTAACCGCCGAGTCCCACCACCTTGCGCGGGTTGTTCGTGATGAGGCGGATGCGGCGCAGGCCGAGGTGCGAAAGGATCTGGGCGCCGATGCCGTAGTCGCGCGCGTCCATCTGGCCGAGACGCACGCCATCTTGGTCGGCCTGCATGCCCCCGAAGGGCTGGGCGACGTGGACGATGACGCCATGGCCGGCCTTGGCGACGGCTTCGAAACTGGAGGCGAGCGAGGCGCCCGCCCCGAAGGCGCTGCCGCGGAAAAGGTCGCCGAGCATGTTCTCGCGCTGGACGCGGACGAGCGTGGGAGACTCGTCCGGCTGGCCGAGGGTGAAGACGAGGTGCTGGCGCCCGTCGGGCAGCGAACGGTAGACGCGCAGGGTGAACTCGCCCCACGCCGACTTGAAGGGGCTTTCGGCGACGAGCTCGACGAGGCGTTCGCGGCGGTGACGGAACTCGATGAGCTGCGCGATCGAGATCATGTGCAGGCCGAACTTGCGCTTGAGTTCGACGAGCTCGGGCAGGCGGGCCATCGAGCCGTCCTCGTTGAGGATCTCGCAGATGACGCCGCTCGGGTGCAGGCCGGCGAGGGAGGCGAGGTCGACCGCGGCTTCGGTGTGGCCGGCACGCTGGAGCACGCCGCCCGGACGGGCGAGGAGCGGGAAGATATGGCCGGGCTGCACGAGCGCCTCGGGTTTGGCCTGAGGGTCGGCGAGGATCGCGATGGTCTTCGCGCGGTCGTAAGCGGAGATGCCGGTGGAGATGCCTTCGGCGGCGTCGACGGAGACCGCGAAGGCGGTGCGCTGCGACTCGCGGTTCTCAGGCACCATCTGGGAGATGCCGAGGCGACGCAGCTGATGTTCGACCGTCGGGACGCAGATGAGCCCGCGCGCATGGCGGATCATCATGTTGACCGTCTCGGGGGTGGCCTTGGACGCCGCCATGACGAGGTCGCCCTCGTTCTCGCGGTTCTCGTCGTCGGTCACGATGACGAGCTTCCCGGCGGCGATATCCGCCAGGGCTTCCTCGATGGTGTCGAAGGGCTCGTTCATGAAAGTGGGAGGTTCGAACTTGGTCGTAACCTCCCACGGTGCAAGCGGGGAGATGGGTCCCCGCTTATGAAAACGAGCCGGATGGCTTATTTGGCGGCCTTGCCCTTGCCCTTGCCTTTGCCCTTGGCGGCCGGCGCGGCCGGCTTCGGGGCGGCGGCCATGGCTTCGGCGATCTGCACGCTGGCATCCTTCCAGGAGGTCTTGGGCTCGGCCTTGGCGCTCCAGATCACGAGATTACGGAAAGTGGCCGACTGTCCCCCGCAGGTGAAGCCCGGGTTGGCTTTCTCGGCCTTGAAGAGTTCGTCGCGTCCGAAGCCGCTGATCTTGCCGTCAATCGTCGCGACCATCGTGTCGCCGACCATCTCCAGTACGACGCGGTGCCAGCTGCCGGCTTCGAAGGCGTGCGCCTGATTCAGGAAGATGACGGACTTGTCGGGACCGTCGTGGTCATGGTCGTCCTTCTGGATGCGCAGCGAGGTCGGCGTGATGAGCACGCGGGCGACGTGTTCCTTGGCGTCATTGATGCTCAACGAGACGGACTTGGCGCCATCGAGGCGGAATTCAAAGGCGGCGACGAAGTCCTGGAGCTTCGTGTTCACGCGGCCGGCGGCGCCATGCTTGTCTTCGGGCAGTTCTTCGACGCGGATGCCGTCGGCGTTCCGCTCCCACTTGCCCTTGGCAATCTTCCACTGGGCGGCGGCCGCTTCCTTGGTCAGGGCGTCGGCGACGAGTTCCTTGTCCGGCTGCGCGAGCAGGGTGGACGGGGCTTCGGCGGCGGCGAGCGGTGAGACGAGGGCGAGGAGAGCGAGGAGGCGGAGCGACATAAGAGGAGGGAGTGTATGGATGTAACCGCGGAAACGGACGAGGGTTGCGATTATTCGTAGGTCAGCTGCGCGGATAGGACGCTGTCCTCGTCGGCCACGAAGCGGACCCAGTAGGCGTTCAGCCAGGATTCGAAGGCGTGGGTGATTTCTGCGCCGGCCGCGACCTCGAAGGTGCGATAGGCGGAGGTACGGCCGTCGCCGGCGACGTCGAGGAGCACGGATACACGGACGGCCTTCGCGCCGTGGTTGGTCAGCTTGAGGGTCTTCTGGTCGTAGCCGGTCATGAGGTACGGATCCGAGGGGGTGCCTTTCTGGACGGCGGTATTCTTCCACGGGCCACCGAAGCCGCGCGGCTTGCCGAGCTTCCAAAGGTCGTCGGCGGCGCCGACCCACACGGCGGCCTGGCCGTCGTCGGAACGGATGACATGGCGGTCGCCCTTCGCGGCTTCGGGCGAGACGCCGCTGAGCACGAGCAGGCCGCGATAGGAGCAGTAGTCATGCACGGCGGCGTCGCTCGTGGCGATCGGGCGCATGCGGATGGCGCCCTTGGCGTTGAGCGCGGGCAGTTCGTAGAAGGTGCCGTGCGCCTGGAGCATGTCGCGCTCAGTGCAGACTTCGCGGGCCTTGCGCAATGCCGAGCGGCCGAGCAGTCCGTCGTGCGCCGCGGAGGGCGAACGCGGCAGACGCCAGCGCACGCCGCTTTCCTCGAAGATGACGGACGCCGCGTCGGCGGTGACGATGCCCTGCGGGATGGGCGTGTTCTTCTGCACGAAGGCGGCGACCTGCGGGTCCGCCATCTTGGTGAGCTTGAGGTCGGCGGAGAGTTCGTAGGCCGCGCCGACGGTGGTCTGGTCGGGCGTCACGGTCGCGGCCAGCACGGAGAGGGTGCGGAGGTTCGCGCCGCGCGTGAGCAGGAAGGCGCCCAGCGATGTCGCGTCGCCGGCCTTGCTGAGTCCGTTGAAGAGCACGTTGCGTTCGGTCGCACGTTTGTCTTCGGCGGCGTATTGGAACGTGACGCTCGCCTTGGCGACGTCGCGGTCGGCCTTCGCGCGAATCCAGGCACCAGGCAGGGCCGCCGGGATTTCGACCCAGGCCGAGGCTTCGCCGGCTTTCAGCGCGACGTCGCGCCAGGCTTTCCATTGGCCATCGCCCTGGGCGTCGATCTCCAGCGTGTAGTTCGTCGCGGCTTCGCCGTCATGAGCAAGGAAGACCGCGCGCTTGGCGAAGCCCGCGAGCAGGAACGGATCGGAGGCGACGCCGGCCTTGACCGGTTCATCGACCCAGACGCTGCCGCGACCGATGGCTGGGCCGAGCTTATCGGGCGCGTCGAGCGCCGTGAACCAGAGATTGGACTGCGACTGGCCCGGGCCGGCGAGCGCGCCTTTCGCAGGACGCTTGTTGAGAAATTCGGATTTCGCGGTGTCGTCGCAACCGAAGACGAGGCGGTCCTGCCAGCGCGTGAAGTCGCCGATGACTTTCAGATAGGCGGAGCGCGGCGCGAGGCCGGCGGATTGCTTCGACGAAAAGCCCGCGGGGAATTTCCAGAAGAGGCCGTGCATGGTCATCAGGCGCGAGCCTTCCTCGCCGATGTCGCGGATACGCGGCCACTCGGTGTTCCAGCCGTGGGCGCCGTCGTAAGAGTGGCTGCCTTTGGGCAGGCGGTAGCTCGTCCACTTGCCGTCTTCCATCACCATCAGGATGACGGAGCGAAAATCCCAGCCGACGGTCCACAGCGGATCTTTCGCCGGATCGGCGTTGCCGGTCAGGCCGCCGGGCCCGGTGACTTCGGTGAACTGGTTGCGGCGGACGAGCGTCCAGTTGCCTTCGCCGTTGAACGAGCCGAGGCCTCCGCTGACGATGGTCGGATCGACGAGCGCCTTCGGGCTTAGCTCGCCGTTGTTCGCGAGGATGACCTGGCCTTGGCCGGAGTAGAGGCCTTTGCCGTGATAGCCTGCGAGAGTCGAAGTGATCGTGGCCGGGCTGACCTCCGCGGTCTGGCCGGGCTTGGGCTTATTCTTGATCTCCTTGATGAGGCCTTTCACCGCGAGCGTGCGGACGTCGACCTCATACAGGCCGTCCTCCATCGTAGCGAAGTAGACCTTGTTCGCGGGGTCCGTCAGGTGACGAGCGTTGCCGGTGAGGCGGCCGGGCATGAGTTTCGGCGGGATGACGCGCACTTCACGCTCGGCGCCGATGAAGTAAGGCCCGATGACGAGCTGGTTCGACTCCTTATGGATCATGCGGTTGGCGGGCGTGCCGCCGACGCTTTCCAGCCGCACGATCTGTCGCAGGTCCGGCGTGATCTCGTAGAGCTTGTCGCTCGAGCCGTAGGGCAGGTGCGGGCCATAAGTGATGACCCAGAGGCGGTCGGCCCACGGGACGACGGCGCCGGTGCCGCATTCGCCCTCGTTATTGAAATAGGCGAGCTCGGGATAGATGCCGGACCATTCCTGCGGCGCGGCCGAGGAGGAAGACGCCAGTGTGGCCAGGGCAAACGCGGCGAACGAGCGGAGCGAAGACGGGGTCATGGCGTAACTTTCCCCGCCTGCCTGAAGGTGGCAAGGTCAGGATAGCGCGCGCAGAATAAAGGCCAGCAGCAACCAGCATGCTAAGAGGAACGCCGGGACGACCAGGAGCCTTGCCAGGCTCCTGGACTGCGCCTGCGCAAGGAACGTCGCGGCCAGGAGCGCGCCTCCGACGGGCCCCAGCCAGCGATGCGGCAGGGATAGCTCCAGATTCAGTCCCGGCATCTCCGCGCAAACCTGCGCGATCCAGGTCATCCCGTGCAGCCACGCTCCGGCGATTCCGTTGATCCACATCGCCGGCCAGGCGAGCCCATCGCTCACGCCGCAGGCCACGGACGCCATGCCGAGCATCAGCGGAATCTCCGAGAGCGGCACGAGCACGAGGTTCACGAGGACGCCGCCCCAGCTGGCCTTGCCGAAGAGCCCGAGCGTCAACGGCGCGCCCGCGAGCGTGGCGGCGAGCGAGACGCAGAGTCCCCCGAGCAGGAATTTTCTCACGCGCCAGCGGAGTCGCTGCGTCGCGGTCTGCGCGGCGCCCGGCGTAAGCCGTTCCTCCTCGGTCGGCCGGGCGCACAGTTCCGCGGCCGGGCCGCCCGCCGCGATGATGCCGAGCACCGCCGCATAGCTGAGCTGGAAGCCAGCGTCGGCGCACGCTTCCGGCGAGAGGATCAGCGTGACCGCACAGGCGAGGGCCAGCGACTGGAGGGCCGGCGTGTCGCGTTCGCCGACCCGCCCGCCCCAGAGGAAGGCGGCCATGATCCAGGCGCGCACCGAGGAAGGCGACGCGCCCGTCACCTGCACGTAGAGCCAGAGCAGCGCGAGGATGGCGACACCGGCCGGGATTTCCGGCAGGCGCGCGCGGCGCGTCAGCCAGAGCAAAGCGGCCGCCATGCCGGCGATGTGCAGGCCGCTGATCGCGAAGAGGTGCAGCGTGCCGGTCGTCGCGAAGGCTTCCTTGGCTTCCGCGGGCAGGAGCGCCGTCCGCCCCAGCATCGTCGCGGCGAGCAAAGCGCCGCCATCGGGATCATGCCAGGGCATCTGGCGCAACCAGGCGTCGAGCCGACGCTGCTGCGCTTGTCGCCAGCGCGCGAAGCGCGAAGCCGGCGCGAGTTCGCCGAGCACCCGTCCGCCGCGCAACTTCAACGTCGCTCCCTGCGAGCGTAGCCAGGCGTCATAGCCGTCGACGTCCTGCTTGATCGCGACGAGTCCGCCGGCGAGCATGAGCTCGGCGCCTTCGGCCGGACAGTCGCCGCGCGCGGAGAGGGCGACGCGTCGCCGGAAGAACGGCCCGTCGCGTTCGGTGATCCAGCCGAGGCCAGTCCAGCCTTCGCCATCGGCCCGTGGGGAGGCGCGCTCGATCATGACCGCCACTTCGACGAAAGGCCGGCGCACGACGGGCGTGTCTTGCGGCGGTGTGCGGAGGTGATGCCAGGCTGCGCCGAGGCAGGTCCCCGCGATCACGAGCATGACGGAAGCGAGCAGCGCGCGGGAGCGGGACGCCCAGGCGATGGCGCCAGCGACAGTTCCCGCGAGCAGCCAGTGGCCGGGGTCGACGCCGATCCAAGCGTCGAGCGAGCAGCCGAGGAGGAGGGGCAGGGCGAGCCAGAGCGCCGGACAGTGTCCGAAGCGGTCGGGGGTCAGGGAGTCTTGCTCCAGGGAGTCGGGCCTTGCCATGGACGGAGGCCATGGTCGCCGACGGGCAGGGATCGGACCTCCGCGGCGAGCGAACCCCAGGCGGGGTGCTTGGCGAGGGCCGGGTCCTGAAGCAGATTCCTTAGGGGTAAGATGACGAACCCACGGGAAGACCACCTAGGGTGGGGGAGGGTCACCGTCGGACTGTCCCACTTCCCCACTTCATAGAAGAGCAGATCGATGTCCAAGGTCCGGGGGCCATTGCGGTTCGCCGTTCGTTCCCGGCCCAATTGCCGCTCAATTTCGAGGGTCGCGGCCAGTAATTCGTCGGGATTTTTATCGCAAGCAATTGCCAGACAAAGGTTTAAGAAATTAGGCTGATCGGCATACCCGACCGGATCGGAGTCGACCGCCTCGGAAATGGCTAAAATCTTTACTCCTGGGAGTGCTCCCAGCCGGGAAATAGCCTGGGCGAGAAGGTCCGCCCGCTCCCCGAGGTTGCTGCCGAGG
>Ga0255105_1000289_pt1 | contig 13675 bp, 9 predicted proteins | sample Law_Cont_RepA_8h_FD_188455 | JGI IMG/M metagenome (GOLD analysis project Ga0255105, IMG submission 188455) | Freshwater microbial communities from St. Lawrence River, New York, United States - Law_Cont_RepA_8h | ecosystem: Environmental > Aquatic > Freshwater > River | place: USA: New York... | reverse complement strand
ATGCATAAACGAAAGGTAGCCCTCAATCCCGCCACTCCACTGATCCCGATAGGCTATTGGGTCACTGGTTTTCGTGTCGCGGGTCCCGGTTGCATGGGATGTCCGGAAAACGGTGCCTATTCCAAATGGGGGATCAATGTAAATGCACGCAACGCTCTTTGGTCGCTCCGCAACCAAGCGCTGCAATACGCCGAGATTATCGCCGTGAATCAAGCGCGTCGTCGTGGCTGGTGTTCCAATACGGTGATGCTCACATCGGACGATCACCGGCATTGATGGATCGGCTTGGATGGGGCTGTCGCTACGCCCTGGCCAGGTAAGGCGGCTGTTATCGGTGATGCTCATGAATCGGTTGATTATAATCCTGATTCCATCCCCGGCGGCGGCACGGTAAGGTGGAATGAATGTTCTTTCTCCAGCCCACATGGGAACCACTGGAAGGAACATCGTGTTTATTCCTACGACGACAAATGGCAGGGAAACATCAGATAAATGCGTATCGCAGTCTTGACACCGGGAACCGGGAGCTTTCATTGTGGAACATGTCTCCGCGATCAGGCACTTGCGAAGGAGCTTCGGCGCCTAGGCCACGATGTGCTATTTGTACCCCTTTACCTCCCGCCGACGCTTGACACTGCGGATGAAAATACAAGCGCGGTCTTCATGGGGGGCATTAACGTCTACCTTCAGCATGCAGTCCCGGTTTTCCGGAAAACCCCACGCTGGATTGATAAGCTCTTCGATTCTCCGAAGGCACTTGCAAGTGCCGCGAAGCGCGCCGGGATGACGCAGGCGAAAGACCTTGGTCCGATGACGCTGACGATGCTCAAGGGCGAGGATGGACACCAAGTCAAGGAACTGGACAGGCTTGCTGCGTGGCTTCGTGACGATGTACGCCCGGATGTTGTTCTGCTGTCGAACATTCTCCTAGTGGGAATTGCGCGCAGATTACGGGACATCACCAACGCGGCTGTTTGGTGCACGCTACACGGTGAGGACACATTTCTCGATGCCCTTCCAGATTCGCATCGTGACCTGTGCTGGCAGGAAGTCGTTAAGCGTTCAAAGTACGTGGATGGCTTTATCGCGGTCAGTAAGACTTACGGGGATGTGATGGTTGAGCGGGCTCAGCTTGACCCTGATCGCGTCCACGTTGTCCACAATGGCACCGACACGGATGTTTACAAACCGGTTCCCCGCGCACAAGGGCAAGTGTTCGGCTACCTAGCACGGCAGTGCTACGGCAAAGGCTTGCACTTGTTGGTGGATGCCTTTATCGCGTGCAAAAAGTCCCTCCCGGATGCTAGTTTGGTTGTCGTTGGCACAAAGACCGTAGCCGATGAGTCCTATGTTGCCGCTATCCATCAGCGTTTGCGTGATGCGGGATGTGCGGGTGCGGTTTCGTTTCATGACAATGTCACGATGGATGAAAAAGTACGTCTGCTTCAGACGATGGATGTTCTCAGTGTGCCAGCGCTGTACGGTGAATCGTTTGGCTTATATGTGATCGAGGCGCTTGCCTGTGGCGTTCCTGTTGTGGCACCAAAACATGGCGCTTTCCCAGAGCTTGCCATCGAAACGGGAGGCGTTGCGCTCTTTGATCAGTCCCTCGATGGTGAGTACGAACGCGTATTGTTAGATGTTCTGAGTGGCCAGGGGGCTGCGCTTGCCGCTGCCGGAAGAGCATCGGTTGTGGAGCGGTTTTCAACGCAAAGCATGGCTGCCGGCGTGGTCGCAGCGTTTGATTCGCAAATGAAGAAGGCGGTGTGAGATGGGTGTGTCCATAAATGTTTCGAGTGTTGACAAAGTTTATTCGCCCGCTGGGGGACACGATATCGGTGTTCTCAATCGCCTTTCTGTAGCGTTTGCGGCCGGCTCCATTACGGGAATTATCGGGCCATCCGGGAGCGGAAAGTCGACCCTCCTCCATATCATCGGGACACTCGAGACGCCGACAGCCGGAACGGTCACCTACGATGGCGCAGCAGCGCCATCGACTGAGACAGACCTCGCAGCCTTCCGCCGCGACCACATTGGCTTTGTGTTTCAGCAACATCACCTTATTCCGCATTTGACCGTGCTTGAAAATGTTCTTGTCCCACAGCTCGCTGGGAAGGGGAAACGCCTTTCATCGGATGCCGTTTCGCGGGCGAACCACCTCCTTGAGCGCGTAGGGCTTGCCGAACGTACATCTCATAAACCATCCGAGCTCTCCGGCGGCGAGTGCCAGCGGGTTGCCGTGGTACGCGCGCTCCTGCAAAAGCCGGATATCGTCCTCGCAGATGAACCAACGGGCGCACTTGATGCCGCCACCGCCGGTGCGCTGCTGGATCTGTTACTAGAGCTGCAAAAAGATGATGGCTTTACGCTTATTGTCGTAACGCATACGCCCGAGATTGCTGCGCGGCTTGGGCGCATTGTCCGCCTCGATGCTGGCAAGCTTGTCGAGGTCAACGGGTGACACCACTTCGCTACATCAGTCAGTCACTGCGCTACCGCTGGACAAAGTCGCTCTGGTTCGCTGCAGGCATCATCCTTTCGGCAATCGTTATCACGGGTTCGCTCGCCATCGGTGATTCGGTCAGGCGTGGTCTGTCGGAAATGGTGGATGCCCGGTTGGGCAACTTCTCCGCCGTGATGGTGGCTGGCGAGCATCATTTTCGCGACAGCCTCGCCGGTTCCGTGGCATTGGATGGTGGCATCCCCACAGCACCCGTTCTGGCGCTCAAGGGGGCTGTTACGCAGGATGCAGCTGGAGCCACACGCCTGCGGGCGGGCGATACCAGTGTGTATGGGGTGGACACACGGTTTTTTGAAGCGAGCGGAGCATTTGCAAAGTGGAGCAAAAGCTCTGGACCGCTTCCTGTTCCTACGGATGACACCGTCACCATCAACATCGGTCTAGCACGTGCCGCGGGGCTCAAGGTCGGGGATGAAGTCATCCTGTCCGTTGAGAAACCAACGCTTCTGTCACGGGATGCGCCCCTTGCGACCATCGATGATGCCGTTGTGACGTTTCGTGTAAAAGTTGGCCGGATTCTAAAAGACAGCGAGCTTGGGCGCTTTGGTCTAGCGGCAAACCAGCTGGCACCACGCAATATTTTCGTTGATCTCCCGATGTTGCAAAAGCAGGTCGGCCTTGTCGGTCGCATTAATATGCTGCTATTTGGAAAGCCTAGTAAAGGAGATGTCAATGCAGCCGACCTCTCCAAAGCGCTGTTCCGCGGCTGGGACATCGAGGATGCTGACCTTGAAGTCCGCCCGGTGAGCATCAGTGGAAAGCAACACTTCGAACTTCGCACAGGGAGGGTCTTTCTCGATCCCCATGTGGCGGATGCTGGCCTCGCTATCCGTGGGGCTCAACCTGCCCTGACGACATTTGTCAATCGCCTTACGAAGGGGAAAGTGGTTACGCCGTACTCGATGGTGACCGCGACCGACACGCTCGGTCCGATTCCCAGTGGTGGAATTGTGATCAATCAGTGGCTTGCCGATGACCAACGTGCCAAGGTCGGCGATGACATCACGCTCGACTACTGGGTCCTCGGGGCAAACCGTGAGCTGGTACGCAAAACGGCGGTGCGCAAGGTTTCCAAAGTTTTACCGATTGCTGGACTTGCTGCCGACCGTGAGTTTATGCCGATCCTCCCAGGGCTTTCTGATAAGAAGGACTGCCGCGAATGGGAGCCAGGCGTTCCAATCGACCTTGCACTGCTCCGCGATAAAGACCAAGCCTACTGGGAGAAGTACAAAGGCACGCCGAAGGCATTTGTCAGCCTCGCGGATGGCCAGACTCTCTGGGGGAACCGCTTCGGAAACCTCACCGCGATTCGGTTTACAAGCCCGCCGAACACCCTGGATGGCATCCGGGCACAGCTTCGGCGCAGTATTAACCCAGCGGCGCTTGGGATGTTCGTACGCCCTCTCCGCTCCGATGCCCGTGCAAGTGCAAGCGGTGGTCTCGATTTCGGAGGGCTTTTCCTCGCACTTGGAAGCTTTCTGCTGATCTCAGCAGCACTGCTGATCAAGTGGATGGTGGATGCAACCCTCGAAGAACGAAAAGGTGAGCAGGTGGTGCTTGCTGCGTGTGGCGTTCCTGCTGCAACGATTCGCCGGATGTTCATTATCGAACTTGTCGGCATTGCCGCGATAGCAAGCTTGCTTGGCTCGGCTGGGCTTTCATGGATCTACACCGAGTCCGTAGGTCTCGCGCTGGCTCCGCTTTGGGACACAACCATTCCACTGCACGTAACCGCGGTCAACATCGCCACTGGTGTTGTGGTGAGTATTGTCATCGGCACAGCCACAGTCCTTATCGCAACGCGAAACCCGAGAACGACGAAGGCGCCCCGCCGTAAGACCATCCAGCTTCCACTGCCTCCCGGGACGCCAACTGTTATCGTCGGCTTCGTCCTGTGGTTGCCAATCTTTGTGTACGCACTTGGCATCAGCGGTGCGGAGCGTGCTGAGTACTTGATGATGGCTGGGATGGGCTTCTTCGTCCTTCTGCTGGGTGCACTGCGCATTTACATGACCCGACTGATGCGTTCCCAATGGAGAAGCACAGCTCAGGTATTCGCGATGCGCAGGCTCACGAGTAATCTCAATGGCTTATTCACCAGCATGAGTGTGGTTGGCCTTGCAACGTTTCTAATCATTGCCGTTGGCGCAAACAAACAGCTTCCGCCAAAGGTCACGACAGAGCGTTCATCCGGGACTGGTGGCTACAGCTTTATTGCGAGCAGTGCCTTGCCGCTGTACGGCGCCCTTGAGAGCAAAACGGAAGCTGACCGTCTGGCACTGGATGCGGCGGCTGAATCATTTGCGAGTCTGCCGATACGGGTCCGGGATGGTGATGATGCATCCTGCTTAAACCTCAACAAGCCAACACAGCCACAAATCATTGGCTTGGATTCTGCACGCCTTGCAGCCGAGAAGCGTTTCCCATTTGCTGGAAGCGCGCCAGGTGGCCTTTGGACCAAGCTGAAGGAAGATCTGCCAGGCGGCGAGATTCCAGTGATTGCGGATGAAAACACGATTATGTGGTCTCTGCAGTCAGCCGTCGGTAAGTCGCTGACGCTTCTGGGAGACCAAGGCCAACCGATTCGCTGCCGGATTGTGGGGATGCTGAAGCGAACCGTCCTTCAGGGTGCTGTGATTATGGATGAGGCCACATTTGTACGCCTGTTTCCACAGCGCTCCGGCTACAGGATGTTCCTAATCGAAGCAAAAGGCACACCCGAGGCGGAGGTAGGCACATCGCTTACAGATGCGGGCGAGCCATTTGGTTTGAGCCTGACCCGGACAACGGACCGGATGGCCGAATACGCCAGCGTTGAGAACACCTATCTGAGTGTGTTTGCAGCACTCGGAGGACTTGGGCTCCTGATGGGCCTTGCTGGAACGGCAATCATTGTGCGGCGCCAACTACTCGCGACCATCAAGGAAACGGCACTTCTACAGGCACTAGGTGTCCCGCTGAGTGTCGTCCAACAAATTCGGTCTAGTGAGCATGCGTTTGGTGGGCTTGCTGGTCTGCTCATTGGGATATTGTCAGCCTTCTGGGCATCCGTCGACACTCTCTTAGCACAACCGCTTCAGGTGATTATGCTTTCGACGGTTGTGATGGTTTCCGTTGGCGGAATTGTTCTTATCGTCGTACAGGCGACCGTACGGCAGCTGATTAAACGTCAGTCACTGACATCAGCACTGGCAGCCGAGTGATTCGTATTGGACAAGCGCAATGGTTGATTCGAATTAGATTGCGGTGGATACAGCATAGATTTCCAGTGTCTCGCACTAAGTTACGAATGAAAGAGTTTTGTCTCTCAGTAATGTCGTTTCAAAATATCTTTGGAACTATTTCAGCACACCCTGTGTTGTTCGCCTTAGTAAGACCGGGAGTATGACAAGATGACCCTACGGAAGATTTCAGCGCCGGGACCAGGCGTTAATGCGCCAGCAGACTGGAGCCAGTGGAGAGGTCCTCTGCGGGATGGCCACTGTGTCGGGTTTAAGGCACCTACTGCGTGGCCAAAGACGCTGACAAAAAAGTGGACCGTGAATGTTGGCGAATCGCATTCATCACCAATCGTCGCTGGCGGCAAAGTGTTTACGATTACTCGGCATGGCGAAGAAGAGTGGGTTCAGGCGATGGCGTTGTCCACAGGCAAAGTGCTGTGGACGGACAAGGTCGCTGCTCCCTACGATTCTGTTATCTTCCCTGCGCGACGCCTCGGAAAGTGCCCGCGTAGTACACCGATGTACGTTCAAGGCAAGCTGTATACCACTGGTGTCAATGGAACCATGACTTGCTTTGATGCAACATCTGGGAAAATCGTATGGCGTGTCGATCCAAGTAAGCGCTTCCGCGTCCCGATGCCTGTATGTGGCGCATCGTTGTCGCCGCTGCTCGATGGTAAGAAGCTCTACGTACATATTGGCCATGAAGCGACTGGAGAGTTCCTCGCGATTGACCGCGAAACTGGCAAGGATGTCTGGGCGTCAAAGACGGAAGGTCCGGCGTACACAAGCCCTGTCATGGTACGTGTTGGAGGACAGCCACAAATCGTAACCGCGACGCACAATATGTGGTGTGGGTTCTCACCTGTTGACGGCAAACAGCTTTGGACCATCCAAAATCGCCAGAACATGTTCAACCATAACTCAATCACTCCGCTCGTAGTGGATGACATGATTGTGTGTGGAGCAAATCAGCGCCCGACGTTTGCGATTCGAATTAAGTCCGCTGGCGGGAAAATGGTTACGGAAAAGGTCTGGGAGACCCGTGATGTCACGATGTCGACATCTAGCCCAATCCTCATCGGTGATCGAATCATTGCTGTCAATGAAAAGCGTCGCGGCCAGCTTACCGTTATGGAAAAGACAACGGGCAAGGTCATTTGGATGTGTGATGGCAATAAGGGCGAAAGCGTAACTGTCTACGCAATGGGCCAGTACGTTGCTGCATTCAGCGCGGATGGCATGATGCACGTGTACAAGCCGAGTGCCGCTGGCCTCGATGTTGTAGCAGTCCATCAGGTTGCTGACAGCCAAGTCTGGGCAAGCCCGGCTGTGTTCGGCAATCAGGTTTTGGTCAAAGGTGCTGAACAGCTGAATCTCTGGGAGATTCCAGCCTAACCGGCAAACCGTCGTAAGGTATGGCTGTCTCTATGCAGGTTCGAATGCGTAGAGATAGCCATCATCTGAGCCGACGTAAATCCGACCATCATGGATGAGCGGACTGCACATCACGGCGCGGCCGATGGTGTACTTCCAAATCAGTTTTCCGGTGGCGAAGTCCAAAATCAGCAACGTGCCATCTTCTGACCCGACGACGACTTTGTTGTCGCAGAGGGTAGCACTTGCATCCACTTTGCCACGGGTTTTGTAGACCCACTTACGTTTCCCGGTCGCCTGCTCGAGGCAGTGCACCTGACGATCCCGGCCTCCAATAACGACGAAGCCCTGGTCAATCGCAGGACTGGCGAAGTACGGGAATCCTTTGTCCCTGAATGTCCAGATGATTTTCCCAGCCTTGATGTCAACGCAAATCACCGCATTACCGTAGTGACCAAGGTAAGCGCGGTCGCCATCGACGGTAGCTGTTCCCGCGATGTAATCCCCGATTTCGATTTGTGAGTGCTTTTTTCCGTTCGCTATATCGATGACATGCAAAATGCCATCGCAGCCACCAAAAATCGCTACATTCCCGGAAACAACAGGCATCCCGTTGACATAGTTGTCTGTCTCATAGGTCCAGACGCCACGGCCGCTGCGGACATCCACACAGTGCACTCGGTTGTCATAGCTGCCAACCATCGCCCATTGGCGACGGCCATCCGGGCTTGAGATCACGTTCGCGGTGCCGAGAATCTTATCTTCTGTCCGATAGGCCCAGCGCGGCGCACCGGTTGGGATGTGGATTCCGTACAGGCGGCCATCGGATGACCCGATGACAGCAAGGTCTCCAATGATACGCGGGGATGCTTCAACAGGGCCTTTTGTGGCACAGCCCCAGAGACGCTTTCCTGTAGAGACATCCAAGCAGTAGACATTCTTGTCTTCACTGCCCACGAGGATGCGATTGCCAGCTACGGTTGGCTGCCCCGTAACTGCATTGCCAGTCTTAAACTTCCAGCGCAGCTTGAAACGCGTTGCGAGAGGACCATCCACGACACGGCGTGAGAGGGCTGAGGATGCATTGACTGTCTGCATGGCTACTTTCTGGACGGACTCGCGACACAAATCATCCGCTTACTGGTACGGATAAACAGCTGGTTACCAGCAATGGCGACACTCGAGCGGACTTCTGAACCTTCATCATCCACGCGGTTTTCCGCAAGGAGTTTACCGGTCTGAATGTCATAGACAAGCACGATGCCGCCGACATTCGTTGTGTAAAGCTTGCCATCCGCGATGGTAGGCGATCCCCAGCACATATTGAAGCCCGGCGTATCCGTGGACCAGACAATCTTGCCCGTCTTTGCTTCGACACACGAAACCGATTTCCGGACATCGGAGACGATAAAGAACTTTCCATCGTGGAATGCGGGTGTTGCGACATCCGATGTCAAATTCGAGCGGTCATCGGATTTCCACAGCAGGCCACCGGCACTGATATCGCCCTGCTTGTCAGTTGGGCAGGCGTACACAGGCGCCTTCTTTGGCGCACAAACCAGGACGACGCCATCACCAGCGACCGGGCTTGGAACAAGTCTCCACCAGAGCTCACGGTGCCCTGGGTTCCACGTTCCCCAGCGCCAGAGTTCCTTGCCGTTCTTGGGGTCATGGCCACTGAGGTAGTCACCACCTGCCACCAGAAGCTGGTCCTTACCGCCGCTTGAGTACGGCATCGGGGTTCCGTAGGACTCACGGCTCTCATTGGATGCTTCGCTTGGACGGGATGCCTTCCAGAGTTCCTGACCCGTCTTTGGATCCATGGCTAAGAGGTAGGACTCTCCGCCATCCTTGCCGCGACGACCCACAATCTTGTCCCGTTGGAGAATCTGAAGGTATAGAACACCTTTGTACAACAGCGGACTCGAACTAAAGGTCCACATGAAGTTGAAGTCATGCGATTCCTTCTGAATATTGCGTGTCCAGACCTTGCGGCCATCCACGGTATAGCAGCCAAGGTCCCCATTTCCGAAGAAGAACCAGACATGCTTGCCATCGGTGGTTGGGGATGGCGCGGCGTAAATGCTTCGCTCATCCAGCTGGGTGACAGATCCTTCATTTCCAGAACGATGTCCGGTGCCAAGATTATCGGCCCAGAGGACTTTTCCTGTCTTCCTGTCGAGGGCGACAACCTGCAGTGCACCCTGTTTGACATTCGCTACTGTTGTAAAGACGTACTTGCCATGGACAATTGGGGTTGCATGCGATGGTCCCATGAGGTCAGCTGACCACTCCACAGCTGTGAATTTGGTCGGAAGGTTTGTCGCAACGGTGGCACCGTTATGAAGCGGACCCCGCCAGTTCGACCAATCATTTCCCTTGTTGGTCTGCGGCACAGATGCTGGGTTCGTATGGCGGCTTGGTTTATGGAAAAACATCATCATCGATATCCTAAATCCTATTCACTGGGGCATCATAGCACGGAGTCGGGACTGCATGTCTGGTTCGCATCCAGTGCAAAACACCAGAGGTGCAGAGCTATTTACAGCACGTTTTTATAAAGCTCGATGCAGCGTTCAATGGTCATCGGAACGGGATTATGGCCGCAGGTCCACTGCTCCATAGCGAGTGCTGCCAGTTCTGGGATGGGAGCATCAACGATGCCGAGCTCTGCCAGCGAACCAGCAAGTCCCAGGTTCTGCACGAGTGACTTAACGGCGACCGCGAGCGTTCCTGGTTCCATCTCGCACCGGAGCTCTATAGACGAAAAGATTTGTGCCGAGCGCGAATCACTTTCGTTGAGTTTGATAACCCCTGGAAGCATTAGAGATACTGCCTGACCATGCACAACTCTATAGCGGGCTGTGAGTGGGTTACCGCAGCCGTGTGCCGCGCCGAGCATACTCGCTTCGATTGCCATCCCGGCAAGCGTCGCGCCCGCATGCAGCTGTTGACAGGCTGGAGATGTGAGTATCGCATCCTGAGATGCAAGTTCCACCAGCGCTGGCCAAATGAGTGCAAAGGCATCCATGGCCGCCGCGGTGCTGTCATCGGTTGCCGTCCGTGTAACCGCTGATTCCAGTGCATGGCTAAGGGCATCGATCCCTGCGAGGACCATCACAGTCCGTGGACACGATGCCAGTAATGACACATCGAGGATTGCCTCTGTTGGGGCAAGGCGTTTGTGTCCGATAGCCATTTTTCGATGCGTTTTGTCATCGCTGATGAGCGCGTGACTTTGCACTTCTGATCCGGTTCCAGCCGTCGCCGGGTACACATAGAGATGCGGGGCATCTACCGGGTCGTGCCTGTGAACGGGCCACCAGTCCTTGGGGACACCGCCACCAAAGGCAAGAAGGAGTGCCATTTTTGCGGTGTCGATTGTGCTGCCACCACCGATTGCCACGACGCAATCCGCATTCAGTGGCGCAAAGAATGCCGCGGCCGCAATGACATCCGCCTCGCAGGGATTCTCATGGATGTCGGTAAACACGCCACGCACTGCACCCGTCGAAAGCGCATCAAGCGCATGTGTCACATATGCTGTGGTTATCAGGTTTGGATCGACAAACAACGCGATACTGCTATGGCCGGAAGTAACGGAGCGCAGGGATGACTTTAGTTCTCCGTGCGCTTCCGTTACCGCTGTGACAATCTCAAGGGCAGCTCTGTGGCGAGCTAGGATGCCAGTTAGTTCGCTGGCTGGTGTTGCCACTGGATACTCCTCCGGCGATACAGGAACTCGAACAGGTTTCCTTCGTGGGGTTGATTCCACTCGACATGACTCGTCGGTAAAACACCAACATTCAGGCGATCAATATGTGGACAGGCCATGATTTCCTGAAGAAATGCATCATCGTTGGTGATGGCCGTCACGATAAGGCTTTGCCCCATCTTTTCCAACATTTCGCTCTGTGGAGTCTCGATGACCTGAGCGAATGGGAACATGTACTCTTTTCCAGCCATCGGGTGATCCCATGATGAACAGAAGAGAATCGTTGGATGGAGGTAGGTACAGCCATCCTGCTCAACCTTACGCGGGCCATCATGCTTATCCGCCGAACAGTCAACCACTCCGGCAGTCTGGAGTCCGGCATCGATGGCAGCATCCATCATTTCAGCCATGCGCGGATTCGCAAATCCACTGAGGATTGCATCCGGATCCTTGGGTCCCCGTGGGAAGACCTCAGCTACCTTTATTGCGATGGCTTCGGCGATCTCACGGCCATACTTTGGAACGACCACTGTGGATGCATTGATACACGAGCGTCCACCATTTGCAGAGATCGACGTTGCGATGACATCGATGTATTCTCGCCAGTTCTCAATGCAGTCATTTCCGATGATGATTTTTGACCAGCCTGGGCCATGGACTTCGACTCCAGGGTTGGATGCATACTTCTGCACAGTTCCAACATCCCCGAAGATGAGTGCGCGCGTAGATGCATCCATAACTGCGGCGCTGCCTTCGTGGTCTGTTGGGTAGAAGGAAAAGGCTTCGGCAGGGATGCCAGCGGCGATGAAGGATTGGATAATCCGGAATGGGGTCCACGGTTCTTCGCGACCTGGCTTTAGGACTAGAGGTGTTTTCAGGGCAATACTTGGCATCCAGAGGGAGTTAACGCCTGGTGAGTTACTCGGCAGAACGACGGCAAGAAAGCTTGCCGTGGGGAAGTAGGCGACAGGGATGCCGTTTTGCTGGCCATGGAGCTTGTCCAGCACATTTAGGCTAAGCCCACGGCTCAGTCCAGCGAGAATCGTTTCCATTTCGGTAAAGACCTGATGGAGCTTTGCCATGTTGCGGCGCACGAGGGAGTGTGGAAGTCCGCTGGTCTCCGAGAGCTGGTGGATGTAATCTTCTGGGGTTTGCAACTGGTCGCCCACAGGGAGAGTTGACTCCATAAAATGACGCCCTGCTTCATTGGTCATCGCAACCAGGTCTGTTATAGAGAATCCTGCCAGACAGCTACGGTCAAGGCGGCGAAGATCACGCTTGATGAGCGCTGCATTTGCCTGTGCCACGCGTGCAATGACATCACCGGTGCGAACACTCTTTAGTTCGACATGGTCATAGGATGCGTACTCTACACCCTTGCGGAGGACAGGAATGGTTGGAATGGACATAACGTTGTTCCTTTGATGTCAGGCCAGAACATGGACCTTGGACAGGGTGCGGGCAACCACCTGGCTGCCGAAGACGCTAAGCGATGCATGCGATTCTTCACCCAGAGCCAGAACGGTGGGCGTTCCAGGCTGGGCAGTATCGGTGACACGTATGACTTCACCTTTTCTGGTGATGTTTAGCATCGCATTTTGCATATGGATGGGAGATGCAAATGTGGCATCGGCGATGCGCTCTTGATAAACCGTCGTTCCGGTAGCTGAGTTAACTCGCAGGACGATGCCATTGTCACCCCAGAAAATCGTGTCTTTTCCAATGGTGAGTGGCGTTGGGACGTAGCTTGTTGCACGGTTTAGGGACCACTTCTGTACCGGTGGACCAGATTTAGCAAGTTCGAAACCGATTGCGAGGCGTGAACCCGCGCCGCTCCCCGTTGTGACAATCAACATGTCACCATTTCGGGTGACAGCGCCAACGCAGCGCTGTGTAAAGGGCGATTGTTTGAGCTGCCAGACGAGCTCACCGGTGGCTAGGTCGAGCGCCGTGAGTCCGAAAGCGGTGCTAGGGACGATGACCGTATCTCGTCCACCAATCGATGTCACCAGAGGAGCAGCATAAGGAGCATCCGCAGACATCCGTTTGTGGTGCCACTTCACTTTCCCTGATGCGACATCGATTGCAAAGATTCCACCCATCGCGAAGTCAGGTTCCGCTGCGACGATTGCGGTTGTTCCGACGATGGTTGGAGAGGCTCCGTGACCATGCTGTGTTGGAAACTTACCCAGCTCCATCGACCAGGTCTTCTTTCCGGTCAGGGAGAAGCCAAAGACTTGTATCTCACTTGTGCCGGATGGAGAGAGTGCTACACCGCCCTTAGAACATACAACGGGCGTTGTACTGGCAAAGGTATTGAACTCGTGGCGGTGATACTGCGAAAATGGTGACTTAACAGTCCACTCAACGGCCTTGGTTCCCGGGTTGATGCAGTGGACGAGGTGTTGCCCCGATGTGGCATCCGCGGTGCAGGTAAACCAGCGACCACCTTGTTCCACGATGCTGGCATGGCCGCTCCCCGGGAGGGGGAGCGACCACTTGACCGATTTCAAGTCCGGCGGGCGGACCGATGAGGCATCCCCATCGCCACCGGGTCCCCGGAGTCGATTCCATGGGGCTACCTTTTGCAACATTTAGTAAACGCCCTCGATGGTCGTCGAGCTAAGTGCTCCAAATGGACGAACTTCTGCAACACCATCCCACGCAAAGCGGCCAAATGGCTCGCGCCGGATGGCTTCATCTCGTTCTAGGAAGCGTGGCATGAAGAACTCTTTTGTGAGTGTTGTGAGCTCTACACGTCCCCATTCGCCATATGGGACGGTCTCTTCGGTTTGGTCTGGATTGACAACACGGAGAACGGCACGTGGCTGAGGTGCGTGG
>Ga0255105_1000284_pt1 | contig 13798 bp, 16 predicted proteins | sample Law_Cont_RepA_8h_FD_188455 | JGI IMG/M metagenome (GOLD analysis project Ga0255105, IMG submission 188455) | Freshwater microbial communities from St. Lawrence River, New York, United States - Law_Cont_RepA_8h | ecosystem: Environmental > Aquatic > Freshwater > River | place: USA: New York... | reverse complement strand
CGAAGTCGATGTCGTGTCGCTTCTTGAAGATGACACCGACGAAGAGTAGGATAATCAGTTTGTCTGTTGAAAACGCACCGTGATGCTTCGCATCACGGTGTTTTTCTTTACTCGGACACCGATGCATCTGGAAGCGATGCACCTGAAATGGAAACTACCCGCCACGTGCCTGGCAGGAATGGGATGTCGGGTGTGGGTCGTTCCAGACGGAAAACCATGGATGTCTCTGGAGCGGACCAGACGCCTTCCTGAGTACGTGTGTCACGGGCTTGGAGGTTTGCTGTTACCGTGTATTCATTGGTCCCGGATGCCGTGACGCTTACTGGTTGCAGGGTGGCTTGTATTCCTTGACGCTTCCATCGCATGAGCGCAAGCTGAAGCCGAGGTTTTGTCCAGCCACCTGCAGCAAAGTCTGGTGAAACTGTGTTCAAAAGGCCTCTGTTATCTGCTTGGTTAAACGCGCGTACGAGCGAGACCGCCTGCTGTTCGACAAGCGTCCTTGGGGGAGGAGGGGGTTTGCGTGTCGCAACGACGACACCGAGCAGCAAAAGTCCTATACCCGCTACGAGGAAGATTGGCTTTCGACGCCAATCCACGGGATTAGTACCCCCGCGCGACGTAGCCGCCGAGGAACCCGGCATAACCCATTGCGAGGGCACTAATGAGCAGGATGAGTGTGGTGAGCCAGCGTGGAGGCTCTTTTACGATCACTTGCAGCTGTGCAAGCATGATTAGGAGAATGCTACCAACCAATCCACTGTTCCGGTGCCCAACAAGGCGACCAGCAGACCACGGTTCGATACCAAACCAGCCATTCATGGCGGCTAGGCCGCTACAAACAGCCGGGATACTGATCAATGCACCTGCAATGACACAAAGTCGGATGAAGCTCTCACGATGCTCTGCGAGAATGCGGGTGGGTGCGATGCGGGCGACAAGTGCAGCAACTGCCATCGCAAGAGGGAAATGGACAGATGCTCCATGGATGTGCTGCCAAATTTTGAGAGGATCTTCTTCCATCTGTGTTCCCATATGTTCCCGAATGCCTGATGTATCAAATACTATCGGACATCCCGCTAGCAGACATTAGAATATCCGCTTCACCAAACGCACAATTGTCCGACCAGTCTGCGTGATGTATTCGACTCTGTCGGTTAACGCATGCATCAAGGCCCTACCACGGCCGCCTTCAGCATCCGTTTCGGGCATTGTCGCCACCGATGAAGGGCTGTACTCTCCGGCGCTGTCCACATCAATGACAATATCCCGGCCGCTTCTCCGCGCCCGAACGTGGATACGGCAATCCTGTTCGCCATGCTCAACTGCGTTTGCACAGGCTTCACCGACGGCAAGACACAAGTCATCTCCAGCATCTGGGGAGAGACCCTCTTCCTTCGCCAGAATACGCATTGCACGTCGCACGGCACTGACGTGCTCGCTGCGTCCTGACAGTTCGATAGTAAACAGATTGATGTCCGCCATAGTGAAAGATGCTCCTGAGGCATCATCGACATTATAGAACGTAACGGCGGGAAATCCTTGCTTTGTGTAATCGCACACGATAGGATTCTTGCGCGCTCCCGGATGGTGCAGCGGCAGCACGTCAGGTTCTGGCCCTGAAAACCGAGGTTCGAATCCTTGTCCGGGAATCAGCCCTCAGCTAACGCTGAGGGCTTTTTCGTTACTTGGCGTTCAGCAACTCCCGTGTCTTCTCAAGACCCGTTCGGATGACCAACTCAACAGGTAACTGGTCGTACTCCGGATTGAACAGCTCAAGGCTAATGAAGCCATTCCAGCCAGACTTTTTCAGCTGACGGATGATCTGTCCTCCCGGTGCGATGCCATTTTGTGGGTAAACCCGGTCTTTGTCCGCAATCAGAGCAGCCGGCATTTCCGGGTAGTCATTGACGTGGAAGACACCCAGTTCCGATGCTCGGATGTCAGAAAGGCCCCGCAAGTCCGATTCGCCTTTATAGAGATGGTAGATGTCGAGGAGCATTGTTGATCCTGCCGCACCTGCCATTCGGTAAACCTGCTTCACCGTGTCAAGACGCTTGAGATTTGTTGAAAATCCCCAGAGCTCGAGCTCGGGTTCGATACCTTCCTCACGACCAATCGCAGCAAGCGCGGCAAAACGCTCCGCGATGACATCGTTTGGAATGACACGACTCTCAGGCGTATGTGCTCCAATACTTGCAGCCGCAATACGCTTACCACCAGCTCGCCGCACAAGCCGCATACAACGTCGCGCATCCTCGAGGCCGGCTCGTCGCTGCGCTGGGTCATCTACAATCCATTGAGAGAACCCGATGGCACTTGGCATTTCAAGACCGAGGTCGCTCAGCTGTTGCGCAAGCTGTTCAAGGCCGCCTGGCTGCTTATCAACGGCTTCGAGTTCAGCAATCCATGGCTCGATGCCTTGCCAACCAGCTCTCGCGACAAGAGATGCCAAAACGGGCAGGGACAAGCCCCGCCCGCGTATGGTTGAAGTGTTTATACAAACCTTCATTGAGATTAGACGGTCCATCCTCCGCGCATTTTGCGGTTGATCATTCCGTTTGCTTCAGCATCATCCTTGAAGGTTTCCTTCTTTGGATCCCAGTTGAGCTCACGGCCGCCGAGACGCAGGGAAAGATTACCCAAGTGGCAGACGGATGCCGAACGGTGGCCGACCTCAACATTACAGATAGGTTGCTTACGCGTCCGGATTCCATCCACAAAGTTTTGCGCATGGTTGTCCGAGACATACAGGCGCTCTGCCTTCTCTGGAAGGGGATCAGTCAAAAGCTTTGGATCGCTTGCGGCGATGCGTCCACGGGATACAAAGATCCAGCGGCCATCTTCGCCTTCGAATGTGACGCCATTTTCGCCCTTGTCCGTTGCCAAGAGCTCAACACCATTTGCATAAGTGTAGGTCACTTCGTATTCAAGGAATGCTTCAAACGAACGCTTCTCTGCATCCGCTGGTTGGGCAGTACCCGTAGACTTGATCTTGACTGGACCGGACTTGTCCATTCCGAGGCCCCATTGGGAAATATCCAGGTGATGGGCACCCCAGTCGGTCATCATTCCACCAGAGTAATCAAACCAGTGACGGAACGAACCGTGGGTGCGCTCCTTGATGTAAGGGGTTTCAGGCGCTGGGCCAAGCCACATGTCAAAGAGGAAGTCATCCGGAGCTTCCGTTACCTGGAAGTTCGATCCACGGCTGCCACCTGGTAGATGCGCAGTAACTTTCTTGATCTGACCAAGGCGACCATTGCGAACCAGCTCACATGCGAGACGGAAGCGCGCATCGGAGCGCTGCTGCGAACCCGTCTGCCAGACAGTTCCATTGTCCTTCGCAAGCTTGACCAGCTGCTGACCTTCACCAATGGTGAGCGTCATCGGCTTTTCACAATAGACATCCTTGCCCATACGCATAGCCATACCAGCAATCACTGCATGCCAGTGGTCCGGCGTTCCGATAACAACTGCATCGATGTCGGTTCGGTCGAGCAGGTAGCGGAAGTCAACGTACTTTTTGGAGCCTTCGAAAACTTCGGATGCTTCCTGAAGATGCTTAAGGTCGACATCACAGACCGCAACACACTCAACACCTGGACGGCTTGCGATGTTACGTGCATCTCCCAAACCTTGGCGGAAGCCGCCTTTGCTACCGCCAGCGCCAATCAAGCCAATGCGAATCTTGTCATTCGCTGCGACGCGGCGTGGGCGCGCAGCCTGCGCTTCGGCTTCAGCCGCCTCAGCACGTGCTGAAAACCAATCAGGTAGGGTTGTGAGCGCAAAACCGGTGGCTGCGCTCGTCAAAAAAGATCGTCGTTCCATAGGCTGGTATTTCTCCTTAGGGATGATGCATTCCTGCGGAAATCACAGAGAGAAAAATGGCATTGCAATATTGATTGCAAACTGATTACCGCGGGTTCTGTAACGAAACTCAGGACGGATGACTCGGCCTGGCGCCGCAATCACAACCTCTGTGTCAAAGAACTGATTTCCAGTCAGATCCAGACGCGAACCTAGGGCAATCTGCCATCCCAATAAAGGCGATGTAAATTGCAGCTGCAGCTCGGATGGAGCCTCCAAAACATCCGAGTAATACGTCGCAACACCGTGGATATCTCGTATAGCCAGCGCTGCAGAAAATCTGTTGCCAGGGCGCATCGGAAGCAATTCCGCCGAAAGTTGCGTAAATGAGTAAGCATCCGATGCGTTGATGCGCACCGTTTCCAGCTCAAGAGGTATCCGCTGGTGTGAAAGTGATGCCGATGACCGCACTCTAAAGGATGATTTACTGCGGTACGAGGCCACACTCGTTATCAAATCTGACTCGAGGCGGTTGCCAGATTCAAAATGCGCTTCTATCGCAGAATCCCCAAAGACCCACGATGAGCTAACGGCGACCATCGGTTTGTTGTCGACAAGGACGGTCTTCAACCGCCGGATGACTTCCTGGCGGTCTGCTACCGTAAGCGAAACTGCAGATGTACCCGCCGGGCCGATTGCCGTTCCTAAAACAGATGGTAGCTGTAGCCGCGGGCTGACATCCCGCTTTATCGTGCGTGGCTCCGCTAGGAGAGAGGAGACATCTCCAAGGGGCAGACCTTCAGATTCCTTCGTCGATCCAGAGACTTGCATCCGACGCTGATTGGAAACCTCGTAGGACAGCGCCGCCGATGCCGCATCACCGCGCTTGGCCGTCTGCTCAAACACAACCGCAGCACCGACGCCGGGTGCCGGCTGGGCCGCATAAGCCAGCGTCGCGACAGGTCCTGAGATTCCCGACTGACGTATCGATAATGGGAGCTGGAAGCGGGTAGCTCGACTTGCCGTTGCCGTGCTGCCTGTCATAAAGCGGACACTTGGCACGGTAAGGATATGTGTCTTATAGAGACTCAAGCCCAAGCTTCGGATGTTCCATTGACCTGTTGATGCCCGATACGACATTTCGGATGCCGTTATCGCAAGTGTACGATTCTCTCCGGGGACATTGTCGACGATGGAGGCATCGGATAAAGACGTCCCCTTTGGACCCCGTAGCAGCGATGCGGTCTCAATCCGAAAGACATCGTGACGGATAGAAACATCCGTGCCACGGAGCTCTTGCGTACCAACATCAAACGAAAATGACTTTCCAATCAGCTGGTCTTGGCCACGTTCTGCTCGAAAGCCTCCGCTCACCACTATCTTTGATGGCTTTGTGATCGATGGGCTCACGAAAACATTGTCTGCCGTGATTCGAAGGGCTCCCCAGCGAATGTTTGCCCCCTGTAAACGCGCGACAGAATCCGTCGTCGACATGCCAGACCACGTGGCACGCAGCGGGGGCAGTGTCGTTGCTGGCGGAACTACCACTGGCATGAAGACAGCTCCGTCGCCAGGTTACGGTTCTTTACATATACTTCCTGACGCGTGGTAGTAATCAACGCACCACTGTCATCCAATAACTCGACAATCACCGAATGCAACCCATCTGGAAGGGATGTCGTATCCCACGTCTTAAAAAAGGGCTTTACATTCATCACAAACAGGAGATCGGCGATACGAATCTTGAGGGATGCGACGCGACCCGGATCGGTTGGCGAAATGCGAAGGGTGTGCATTCCGCTGATGATCGGCAGCTTTCGCTGCTTTGCTTCCGCCAGGGATGCTTTTTCACACTGAAGTGCGGCTGCCTGTATAGACTGTGTGATTGATGTTCCGGTCGATTGCCGGATTCGGATTGCGATGACCTGGCCTTTCGGATGCGGACGCACAAACGTGTCTGGGCGGTGACCGACCACGGATGGAAACCGTTCCCAATCCCCATTTTCACGTTGAACATCTGCGATATGCGACTTACCTGCAAATCCAAATCCCGCGAAAACGATTACATTCAGTTCTGCTTTGATCACAAGCGATGATGGTTGTGCATCTAAGGTGGTCGTGATCTCAATGCCTCCCCGGCGCTCGGCGAACCGGCTCGGAGGCGGGGCAGTGTCTGGCGATGACGAAACAATCAACGATTTTCCGGATATTCCCGCAAGACTTCCTGCACCAATGCCTTCTGTGCCATCGATTCGCCCAGTACCCGATGCACTGCGAACGACCTTCCCGAGGACTTTGTCTGGTTTTCCATCCTGACGGAGGGTTATGTTGCCATCCGGGATGTTCTCAAACACGATTGCACTGTCACTCACTGTTGGTGTGATGAGGCCGATGCGAAGCGCCATCAGCTTGTCGCCCAGTCCACTTTGAGAATTGATGACCTCGGCGGTCATCCCGATACGCACTAAACCGGATGTCACAATTCCAAGCCCGGCGGGCTCACTTGTCAGAATGGTTGGCAAGTCATCGTCATCTCGAAAAGCCTGCGAGGCGATACGGAATGAGCTGCCACCAGAAGCCTCGGATGTCAGGATGATGTTGGTTTTTGCGATGGAGGTAACGGTAAGGATTAGACCGGGCTGTAGGCGAACCGTGTTCCTTGCTGATGTCACGGTAGCAAGCGGGATAGACATCTCAGGAGCCCTCGGATGCGCGGTGAGCTGGCCACCAGCCCGCATCGGGACAATGAGGTGTGCGTTACGGTCCTGTATTCGATAGCGGTATTTCACAATTACGTAGTGTAGCGTGTGCATCGTTTACCGATGGCCCTGCGGATAACCTACAATGCGCCTATCGTGAAAAAAGTTGTTCTCTTGGTCCTAATCGCGCTGCAGCTGATGAACCCGGCGCTGGCTGATCAGGCATATGGGCGTTTTGGTCGGTTTCATGAAGATGGACTGCTGACAACCAATGTCCATCCGCGGGGCTTTGCGCTCCTCGGGACCAACCCTGAGTTAAACATCCGCTGGGGAGACCCGAAAGCTCCACTTTCCGCTGTCGTTCGGTCTATCAACCCAACTGAGAAAATTCTTGCTGTTGAAGGCGGCGGGGCAGGAGCTCCAAGCATCATCCGCTACACATTGGTCTACCCCGGATTCTCCGCCACCTTTGGGAAACAGCTCGTCCTTAGGTTTTCAAATCGCGCTGGAAAGTCTGTTCGCGTAGGGCTTGATCCAACGCGTCTCAAACAGGGATGGTTGCTTGTCATTCCCGGTGACCGGTATCCAGCTGTTCCGCTTTTGATCAAGGTTCCGAGAAGTGCGGGGACCAAGGCTTGGTTTACGGGGGATGGTCTTACGGTTGAGTCACCAACGCCGCTCGGGGAGGTTATCTTCACGACGCCAACAGGGCTACGTCCAGTCGCATCCCTGAATGCTGCATGGAAAGCGGTTTCCGATTGGGGGGATGCGCCGATTCCCGTGCTTCAAGCTATTTCCAATGAAAAGTCGGATATAGAGATCGCGACGACACAGACTTGGAACACACCGTATGCCCCGATCTCGCCTTTACTTGCAATTGCAATGCTGGATGGCTTTCCTGCTCGTGTAAATGGCCCTTTGGTTCGAACGGAGATACGCACCCGCTACGGGCCCTACAGCTACGTCGCAGCGAAGACATCAAGAGTAAGCCTTCCAGTGCCAACTCCAGCTGTACCGGCCCTTTATGGAGAAGACATTGCAATTCCATCTGGAAGACTAGTCGCATCGCCGTCGACCACTGCGCCATCGGTCAGTGTCTGGAGTTTGTACCCATGGTTGCAGTCTGCTGAGCGCCTCCCGAGTTCGGTTCGCACAAATCTGATTCGAACCTATCGTGTGCGCCGTGGGAAAGTTGCGATGTTGGACACATCGGAGCCGATTACCGGAGTGCACTTACAGCTGCCAAGAAGCGGTGTAGAAAAGCAAAAGCGCGAGCTCGATGATGTTGTCGGGCTGGCACGTGTCGTGTTGGTTGACCACGGATTTGCTACGCATATTGGTGATGCGGTAGGTGAGGCAAACCTTCAGGGTGGGCTGAAAGCTTTGGTAGCGGCGGTTCAGGTTCGCACGGACTGGCTTTGGGGCTGTGTTGGCCGCGCGGATGATGGCTTTCAGTCGATGAATGCGCGTGAAGCAGGCGATGTGGCTGCTGCTCTTTCTATCGCGCTTCAAAACACACCAACCGGGTTGACTCCAGGTGAAGTCGAAGATGCAGCGGTTGCATTTATGTCTCACTGTTGGTCGGCATATAGTCACGATGCATTGGCCAAGTTTGCAGTACAGACATCAATGTTGTCACCAAAGTTGCTGCCAGAGCGCTTGGATGAAAACGGGACATTTGATATGGCATCGGGCGCGCAAAACGCAGCGATGACCAACGTGCCTTCATCGCCGCTATCCAGTTCGGCATCAGATATGTTGCTCGAGGCCTTCGTGTCAAACAGTGGGCAGCGTGCCACAAGTAGGCTTCGCTCCGGGGCTGATATTGGGCTTCTGGCCGCAGATGGGCTGCGAGTTACAAACGTTGTAGATGCATCTCTCAATCAGGTTTCGATCGATGTTTCGAGCGGTTCGAATCGCCTGCGGGTGCTAAAGCTTGTTACATCTGAGCGCTGGAAGAATGCAACAGTCCAGCTCAACGACAGCTCAGTATTTACGATGCAGGTGGGTGATGAGCTACACATTCTCATCCCGCCATTTGTTGGAAGTGCGCGTTTGCAGCTACAAGCGCAACATTTAGCCCTCAGCAGTTACGTTTTCACATGCCCGTTGTTCGGTATGATGAATAGGCAAAACGACATGTCCGTATTTGGTCCGGGATCAAGCCGCTAACCCAAGATATGTCTGTTATAGGAGATGAGCATGGCAGAGTTTTCGTTGTTTACGTCTGAATCCGTAGGTGAGGGGCATCCAGATAAGGTTGCAGATGCGGTAAGTGATGCCGTTCTTGACCATTGTCTTTCAGCTGACCCGATGAGCCGGGTAGCCTGCGAAACATTGGTTACAACAAACCTCTGTGTTGTTGCGGGTGAAGTTACAACGGGAGCCGAGTTGAACTCGGATGTAATCGATCGCATCGCACGTGCTGTGATTACCGACATTGGCTACGATGACAAGGCCCTTATGTTCTCCGCAGCCGATGTGGAAGTGCGTAACTATGTGCATGCACAGAGTGCTCATATTGCGATGGGTGTTGACACCGGTGGAGCCGGCGATCAGGGCATGATGTTTGGTTATGCCTGTGATGAGACGCCTGAGCTCATGCCTCTTCCAATCGCGATTGCGCACCGTCTGACCCGCCGCCAGGCTGAAGTTCGCCGTGCGCATCCAGGACTTGGGTTCCGCCCGGATGCAAAGAGCCAGGTCACGATGGCCTACGATTCCGCTGGTCGTCCACATCATATTGACACCCTTGTGTTCTCAACACAGCATGATGAGAACCTCTCCCTCGATGATGTCAAGGCTATTGTTGAAGAGCACCTCTTCGCACCTGTGCTTGCAGAAGTTGCAGAGCTGGTTACCGGCGACATTGTCCGTCATATCAACCCGACTGGCCTCTTCGTCATCGGTGGCCCGCACGGAGACACTGGACTCACCGGACGCAAAATCATTGTCGATACCTACGGCGGCTATGCGCGCCATGGCGGCGGTGCTTTCTCGGGTAAAGATCCTACAAAGGTTGACCGTTCCGCGGCTTACGCCGCGCGCTACCTGGCAAAGAATGTCGTAAAGGCAGGACTTGCAACACGGTGTGAAATTCAGCTGGCATATGCCATCGGTGTTGCGCAACCGGTTTCGGTGCGTGTAGACACCTGGGGCACGGCTGCAAAGGGATTGACCGACTTAGATATTGCTGCAAAGCTTAATGCAACGGTTGATCTGACCCCGGCTGGCATCATCCGAATGCTTGACCTCCGACGGCCTATCTACCGTGATACGGCACGCAATGGCCACTTTGGTCATGCTGCATTCCCATGGGAAAACACAGACCTCGCGGAGCAGCTCGCATAATGAATACGCAGATAATGCAGGCCATCGCCGGCTTGTATGGTTTGATTGTGATTGGAGGCGGCGCTTCAGCCGTCGCGAAGTCCAAAGTCTCGCTATACGCAGGCGTCGGTACAGGACTCTTTGCCATTGCTGGAGCACTGGTGATGGCTAAGAATCCAAAGCTTGGATTGGCATTGATTCTGATTGGAGCAATCGCACCTCTTCCGAGGATGCTTCCAGGGTTTATCAAGACACAGACCATCTGGCCTGCAGGCGTTGTTTCCTTGTGTGCAATCGCGGTGATCATCAGCGCGATTCTCACGTTTAATCAGTTAAAACCTCAGCCATGATGCAAAGTGGGCAACTAAGTCGTATTGCGTTGGTCGCCCACAATGGTCGCAAGGACCAGATGGTTCAGTTTGCGGGGCAGCACATTGATGTGCTGTCCCGTTTTCAAATTGTAGCAACGAGCACGACCGGCGGCATTTTGGAAGAACAGCTCGGACTTACCGTCCATCGGTGTCTGTCCGGGCCTCTCGGTGGCGATTTGCAGATTGGTGCGATGGTAGCTGAGGGCTCCATTGCAGCGGTCATCTTTCTCCGTGATCCCTTAACGGCTCATCCACATGAACCAGACATTCTGGCGCTCATGAAAGTCTGCGATGTCCATAATGTCCCGCTTGCGACAAATCTTGCATCCGCGGAGCTGTTGCTGACGGCTCTTGGTGCCAGCGTTCGCTGAAGGCCGCTGGGGGTAGTTTCTAACCGTCTCATCGGTCGCCCTGATGGTTCTACCGCAGAACGATGGTGGACGTTAGTTTCTTTTGCCGATGGAAGAAATGTTTGCATTTGACAGCGCATCTGTCTTTGGCGGCTTCGATCGGCCAATGGCTGCTGCGCTGACTGGCCAGATGAACATAAAGTAGTAGACGGCAACATTCAGGCAAAACAATAATCCAGCCAGCCCCCACAGGTTTGGCTTTTTCTTACGTTTTGTATTTGCTGTCTGCTGCTGCATCGTGGCAATAATGTATCACTGTTACCGATGTAGTCAACTGTGCCGCAACGTCGGCTGTCATGAAGGAGAACTCACATGAGCGATAATCCACTGCAATCATTGGATGAATGGGAAGAGGACTTGAAGGCGCGCTATCCAGTCGCTGGTGAGAGCATGTTCACCGACAAGGATAAGCCAAAGGACGCATTCCGCAACTACACGGCAGATGTCCGACCTGGCGTCAAAGAGTTCTACCGCGTAAACCATATCGGCCAAACGCTAGACTTTGTTAAGGCAAAAAAAGCGGAATATCTTGGGCTGAACCGTATGGAGATGGGCATCTGGGAAGCAATGGAGTATCTCAACCAGCTGGTTGATGATTCCGACCCTGATACCGACCTTTCACAGATTCAGCACCTGTTGCAAACGTCTGAAAGGATTCGTGAAGAAGGGCATCCACGCTGGTTCATCCTCACGGGCCTCATTCATGATCTTGGCAAGATTCTGTGCTTATGGGGTGAGCCTCAATGGGCAGTTGTTGGAGATACCTTTGCCGTTGGCTGCAAACATAGCGAGCGCGTCGTGTTTAGCGAGTTTCTTGCACTAAATGCAGATCACGATGACCCTGTTTACGAAACAGAGCTCGGCATCTACGAGCGTGGCTGTGGGTTCGAAAACGTGCATCTGTCATGGGGCCACGATGAGTACATCTACCACGTTTGCAAGGACTATCTGCCACAGGAAAGCTTGGCAATGCTTCGCTATCACTCGTTTTATCCTTGGCATCGTGAGGGTGCCTACAGGCAATTCGAGAGTGACCACGACCGTGCAATGCTTCCTTGGGTGTTGAAGTTTAATGAGTTTGACCTTTATTCGAAGTCGGATACAAAACCCGATGTCGATGCGCTGCGGCCTTACTATGAGGAGCTGATTGCGGAGTTTTTTCCTGCAAAAATCCGCTGGTAAGCCCTTTGTAGGGTCGGGGGAAATCGACGTGAATGTCCGATGGTATCCGTCGGACACAAAATCTCAATTTCGATGCACCGCGTGACGAAGCAGGGGGAACTCACCTAAATGTTTTTCTCTGCTACGTCACGTTGGTAGAACATTGTTCTGCACCGGCACAATCTTTTGGTCAGACCACCGTGCATGGTAGACTTTTTGTGGGCAGTGCCTCCATGGGCACCGCTACTCATAGTCAGGACATTCACTTTATGCTCGCAGACCATTTTCGCGACATCGAAGCCCTAAGCAATCGTCTTGATGAACTCGGGAGGCATCTTTGACCTTCCGAAGCGTCGTCAAGAACTAGCAGCGCTCGAGCAACAATCATCTGAGCCAACGCTCTGGGATGACCCTACTGCAGCGCAAAAACTCATGCAACGCCTCTCCGGCGCCAAGGCTGATCTCGAACCTTTCGATGTCCTACGCTCCAGCGTGGATGATGTTCAAGTCCTCTATGAGCTTGCACAGGAGGATGACAATCCTGATAGCTACGAGACCGAAGTGGTCAAGGCCATTCAGGATATTGGAGCTGGACTCGACTCCCTCGAAGTGAAGACATTGCTTGCGGGTACCTATGATTCCGTGGATGCAATCCTTGAAGTCAAGCCTGGCGCCGGTGGAACAGAAGCCTGTGACTGGGCTGCGATGCTTCTTCGGATGTACGTTCGTTGGGCTGAAGACAATGGCTTCAAGGCCGAGATTCATGAAGAACTTCCCGGTGAAGTCGCAGGTCTCTCGTTCGCAACGGTCTTTATCTCTGGGCGGAATGCATACGGCTTCCTGAAATCTGAACACGGCGTACATCGGCTTGTACGTATCAGCCCATTCAATGCCAATGGCAAGCGACAGACCAGCTTTGCGGCGGTCGAAGTGATGCCACAGGTTGAGTCAGACACCGATGTGGAAATCCGTGCGGAAGACATCCGTCTTGATACCTACCGGGCAAGCGGTGCGGGTGGCCAGCACGTTAACAAAACTAGCTCTGCCGTTCGTATCACGCACATCCCGTCTGGAATCGTTGTGCAGTGTCAGAATGAACGCTCCCAGCTGCAAAACAAAGAACTTGCGATGCATATGCTCCGAGGCAAGCTTGCTGAAATGAAAGCACGTCAGGAAGAAGCAAAGCTCGCAGCCATTCGTGGAACCCAGCTGAACATCGAATGGGGTTCACAGATTCGCTCGTATGTATTCCAGCCCTATACATTGGTCAAAGATGTTCGAACAAAAGCCAGTGTTGGAGACGTCCAAAAGGTAATGGATGGCTACTTAGAGCCATTTATGACGGCCTATCTGCGCTATATTGCCGGCAAGGGCACCAGTGGGGATGATTCCAATGATGACATGGATGCGTAATCAAGCAAAACTGATGGAGCTTGCTTTAAGGGAAGCTCCTGTCGCGGCGACTCTGGCCGGCATTGTTTGGAATGAATCAAAGTCTGACCTTGCCTTCGTACCCGCAGCTACATTTGCCGCCACAGTGGGCGCAGACACGCAAGCTGCATCCCCGCTACAGGATGACCCCATCGTCATCATCGAGTTGACTGGGATTCAGATCCAAAATGCACTGACCAGGTCCATTTCGTACATCCCAAAAACATTTGGGGGCTTACTGTCGACGGCGGGAATGCAAACACTTGTTACTTTAAGCCCTGATGGTCGGGCAAAGGTAGTGTCAATCGATGCTGCTGGTAAGCGCTTGGACCCGGCGAAGCGCTACCGTGTTGCGATGCCCAAGCCACTGGCGGATGGCCAGCTCGGTTATTTCCAAATCTGGGATAAGCAGACATCTCGTACCGCGACGAATTTGACAGTCATGGCATGTAGTAGAAAACAAACGGGAGCCACACCTGTCGTGGCGTCCTACAAAGTCAATGGGCAATAAGGAATATAAGATGCGAATTGAATGGATGATTGCAGCCGTTGTGATCGCACTTGTAGGCTGTGGGGCAAAGACGGTTGC
>Ga0255105_1000268_pt1 | contig 14214 bp, 10 predicted proteins | sample Law_Cont_RepA_8h_FD_188455 | JGI IMG/M metagenome (GOLD analysis project Ga0255105, IMG submission 188455) | Freshwater microbial communities from St. Lawrence River, New York, United States - Law_Cont_RepA_8h | ecosystem: Environmental > Aquatic > Freshwater > River | place: USA: New York... | reverse complement strand
TCCCTTAAGATAAGCCAAAAGGTCGGCCAGCTGCTGCTTCGACAGGCCAGCCTCGAGGCCGGTGGGCATGAGCGAGCTGGGTAATGATTCAAGCTTGGCGAGGTCGGCGCGGAGGAGGCTCGTTTCGACGCCCAAGGGACCGCGCAGAGTGATCGAGGTCGGCGTATCACCGACCAAGATGCCGCTGAGGATGCGTCCGTCCTTGGCCTCGGCGAGATACGCGGTGAAAGCCGGCGCGATCTCCGCGTCGGGGTTCACGATATGAAAGAGGATGTTCTCCTTGGTCTGCCGGCGGATGTCGAAGAGGTCAGGCCCGACGGCGTGCCCTTCCCTATCCAAGCGATGGCAGCTGGCGCAGACGGCATTGAAGACAGCCCGGCCTTCCGCCGGCACGGGCTTGAGCACCAAGGCTTGGCTGGCTTCGGCGAGAGCCTCCGGACGGGCGGAGACGGTCAGCAGACGCTCGGCGAGGGCCTTCACGGCCGGATCTTTGGCGGCGAGCACCTGACGCCGGCGGACGCCCGTAAAGGCGCTGGCGGGCAGGCGCTTGTCCTCTACGGCCGTAAGGACACCTTTCACATGGAACGGAACGCCCAGCAAGGCACCCAGGACGGCATCCCGCCGAGCCGGCGTGTATCGCGACCAACCCGCGAGCAAGGAAACCGATACCTTGTCCTTGGGATAGGCGACCACGGCCTTGAGCGCCGCAGCAGCGAGGTCGGGCTGCGCATCATCCAGAGCCAGCGTCAGCAAGGCCTGCCCAGAACGCTCCCACGGCAGACGTGCCATAAGTTTCACGGCGACGCTCCGCGCTTCGGTCGACTTGGACTTATCTGTCGCGACCTCAGGCGAGGCATCGAGAAGCGATTGGAAAGAAGCAGGCAGGCCTGCCGGCTTACGGGACGTAAGATATCCCGACAGCAGAGCGAGCCGAAGGGCCTCCGGCGCCGCTGCGGCGACCTCGAGTTCAGTCGGCTTGGCCATCGATCCCCCGAGGTAAGCCAAGACCTCCGCCATGCCCGTGCCGACCTTGGCGTCTGCCGGCATGTCCGCCAAGAGCACCTGCAGGAAAGCCAGTTCACGTCCGCCGATGCCGCTGAGAATGCCATTACGCATCCACTTGTCCTCCGCGTACGACCAAGCGGCCTGGGCGAGATACTGGGTCCCTGTCGCGGAGTCATCGTCTCCGGCCCGGATGATCTTGGGTAAGGCCAAGTCAGGCAACGAAGAGAACGAGGCCAGGGCGACCGACGAGCGGTCAGGCTCCTTGGCGGCCCGGACCCGCCAGATGCGGCCCATCGTCTTACCGGTCTCGAAGTCGGTATGCTTTCGCACCTCTTCCGGCAGGTAATCCGGATGCTCGATGACCTTGCGATACATGTCCGCGACATACATCGCGCCCTCCGGTCCGCGCGCCAGGAAGACCGGACGGAACCAATCATCGCGGGACGCAAGGAACTCCCGGCCCGGGTAGAGCGGCGAGGCGACGAAGGTCGCGCCTTTGGCTACGAGTCGGTCAGCATGAATCAGGTTACCCGTCGGATCGCACGAGAAGATGGCCGCGGCGCATTCGGGCGTGAGCAAGGACTTACCCTGCCAGATCTTCACCCCGCAGGCGGCGCTGAAGGAGCCGGCATGGCCGTCGGCGGTCGTGATGTTCGAACTGATCGGGAAAAGCCGGACGCCATCATGGCCGCCGTTGATGCCATTGAAGGCGTTACGTTCATTACAGTCCTGCACGGTCTCGCTGAACGCCAGGCGCGGATTCCGCTTCAGCCATTTCGACTGGAACGCGACATGCTGGACCGGCACGCGGTTCATGCAGATGAAGCGATTCCCGAAGACATCGAAGCTCATCCCATACTGGGACTTCCCGTCGACGAGCTCGACCTCGAGGGTCTGCGGGTCGAAACGGATATCCGACGTCATCTTAAGCGGCGGACGCTCCGGATGGGACGGACACGTGACCGTGCCGCCGCTGAGCCCGGCGGCGAGGTAGATCTTGCCGTCCCAGGGTCCGACGGTCGGCGCATTCACCCGCAGCTGCGTGCTGCCTGTCGTGGCGAAGCCGGTGAGCAGGACCTTGCGCTCATCGGCCACGCCGTCGCCGTCGTTATCCTTCAGAAAGAGCACATCCGGCGCGCAAGTGACGATGAGCCCTCCGCCCCAAGGCAGCACGCCGTTGGGGAAGGTCAGCCCATCCGCAAAGACGGTCCGCTTGTCCATGCGTCCGTCTCCGTCGGTATCCTCGAGCAAGGCGATGACGCCCGCGGGCTTCTCCCCTTCCTTCGGTCCGATCGGGTAGCCGCGGTTCTCAGCCACGAAGAGTCGTCCTTTGGTATCAAAGGCGATGGCGCACGGCGAGACCACCAACGGCTCGGCGGCGACGAGTTCGACGCGCAGCCCCGGGACGACTTCGAACGCCTTCTGGGCGTCCGCGGGTGAGAGCGGACTCGGCAGTGGCGCCGCAACGAGCGCGCCGGCGAACAGGATGGCGGCGCCGCGGATCATTTCAGCTGCGGAGGTTGGTCTCCGTAAGCCCAGGGCTTGCCGGCGGGACCATTCGGACGCTCCGGCAGCTTAGCCGGCTTCATCTTCGAGGCGAGTTCGAGCCCGACGTTCATGAACTGCGTGCCGGCGGTGATCTCGAGATTACTGTAACTCGTCAGGCGCGTCTCGTAACCGCCGCCGTTCGGACCGAAGGCTTCTTCGTCCGGGACGTAACCGACGCATCCATTCGCGAGTTCGACCGGGAAGGTCATCGGGAAACCGCTGCGCTTCTTGAGCTGCAGTCCGTAGGACACGAAATACTCCGCCGGATTGGAAAGGCAGACCACCGGCCCGACCTGGATGGCCTGCACCTCGACCTCGACGTCGCGCTTCTTGGCGATCAAGGCGTCGAGCAGAAGCGTCTCCTTGGCCCAGACCCAATCCTTATGGGCGACCGGGCCCTTGATACGCTCCCGGGCTTCGGCGACGCGCTCGGGGGCGGGCAGTCGACGGGGAATCTCCCAGACCTTATGGTCGGCGGCGAGGGGTACCTCGGCGGTCCGGGTCTGCGACATGCTCAGCAGGACTTTCAGGGCTTCGGCGCCCACGCGGCCGCCGACGAACTGCGACCAGTCGTCGGACGCCGGATTGGCCTTGGGGTCGAGGTTGTTGACCTGGGTCACATCGCCGCAGGCGCCCTGCAGGAAAACGACCTTGGTGTCGGCGCCGTAATAACCCCGGATGACCTTCTCAGTATAGTAGATCCAGTTCGCGCCGATGCCGTCGGAGTTCGTGGTGGCGTGGCAGGAGAAGTTGACGATGCAACCGGTCAGCTTGCCGTCGGCGCCCCAGACGCCGATTACGCCGACCTCATCGTCGGTCGGGTTGGCGAACGCGACCACGTCGGGGTTATTCTTTCCCGGATGCGAGAAGGTCAGGCCGTTCTTCATGCGGAGGCGGCGATTGAACGCCACCTGGCTCTCATGGCCGACGCCGTAACCGACCGTCACCGCGGCCTTGGACTGATCGGCGGCGACGATGGCCTCAACCGTGGCGGCGATGGCCTTCTTCAGATAGCCGGCATCGGCGCAGGAAGATTTCTGGTAAGCTAGTTCCTGGATCTCGGCAGAAGCGTGGTCGAACTCGCCCGGCAGGATCATCCCGATCGGACCGGAGGAATGGGAATGCGAAGCGCCGATCATCACGTCGGTGATACCTGTCGCAGCCTTCACCAAGGCGCGGATTTCCTGCACCGTCTCGCGCCGGATCAGCAAGGCATCGATACCCACCAGCGCCACGCGCTTCTGTCCGTCGTCGAAGACGCTCGCGCGCACCTTGCAGGGATCATGGATCTTCTTCGAGTAGACCTTCCCGTAATTGCCCGGGACTTCCATCCCGAGCTCCGGGGTGATGTCGCGTTCCGCGAAGCCCACGCGGACGCCAGGTTTGGCCGGCGGAGCGGCGAAGAGCGTGACGCAGGCCAGGACCAGCATGGCGTGGCGGAAACCGAGTCGGGGAGAACTCATGGGGGTATGAGCACATATGTCGGGAGAAGGCTCCCGGGACAAGGCGGAGATGCGAATAGGGCCAGGGCTAGGGCTTGGGCTAGGGCTAGACTGACAAACTCCCTACACATCGGCCCCTAGTGCCTATCCCCACACCCAGTCCTGACCCTAGCCCCAGCCCTAGCTCTGCCCCTACCTCAAGGCACTTACTCGTGAAACCTGATTCTCGGCTTGGGGCCGTCTTTGGCCTTCGGGAGGTTGGCGGGGTCGGAAAGCGAGGCGCCGGACTGCAGCTCGGCCTTCCCTTTCCACTCCCGTTCGAAGCCCGTGCTGGCGAGGCGCACGGCATCGCGGCCGAGCTTATGGTTCAACGCATCGACGGCCTTCATGAGGCGGTCCTTGTTCGGATCGATCTCACCTCCCATGCCGGGCAAGGAAGGCTGCACGACGTCGGCGGGCGTCAGGCCCTGCAGCATCACGCCCGCCCGCTTATACATGTAGCCGTCGCGACGGACGCGGGCGAGCGCGCGAGCCGCCGCGCTGCAGATCGCGCGGGCATCGTCGGTCGGCGGATCGAGCGGCTCCAGTTCGTCGCCACGATACTGGGCCTGATCGATGCGGTGCTGGTTGGTGCGGATGAAGACGACGATCGAGGAAGCCAGCATGCCGTCTTCGCGCAGTTTCTCTGCGGCACGAGCGGCGTGCGCGGCGATGGCTTCGGAGAGTTCGAAGGCGTCGGTGATGGGGCGTCCGAAGGAACGCGAGACGAGCACGCTCTTCCGCGGACCGGCGTCCTCGACGATGTCGTGACAGGAGATACCGCGTAGCTCGAGGGCGAGACGTTCGCCGACCACGCCGGCGATGCGACGGATGAAACCCGGATCGGCTTCCGCGAGATCGATGGCCGAGAGGATGCCATGTGAGCGCAGGCGAGCCGCCAGGCCGGGGCCGACGCCCCAGACGTCCTCGGCTTCGACGCCGCGCAGGAACGCCGTGCGGCCTTCGACCGAGGCCGGGACGACGATCACGCCGCCACTGGCCTTATCGGCCTTGGCCCGCTCGTTCGCCAGTTTGCAGAGCACCTTCGTCGGGGCCATCCCCAACGAGATCGGGATACCCGTGCGTTTCAGGACGTCGGCCCGGATGCGCAGCCCCAAGGCCTTCGCATCCGCATCGGGCATATCCGGGAAGCCAAGGAAAGCTTCGTCGACCGAATAGATCTCGAGGTCGCGTGCCTGCTCGCCGAGGGCGGCCATGACGCGTTCCGAGAAATCGCCGTAGACCGAGAAGTTGGACGAGAAGATGCGGACGCCGTGGGCTTCGCAGGTGCGGCGCACCTCGAAATACGGCGCACCCATCGGGATGCCCAGCGCCTTCGCTTCGGAAGAACGCGCTACCACACAGCCGTCATTGTTCGACAGCACCACGATCGGCACGCCGATCAGCGAAGGATCCAACGCGCGCTCGCAGGAGGCGTAGAAGTTATTGCAGTCGGCGAGGGCGCGGAGCATGGCGTCAGCAGCGTCGCACGACGGCGACCACTGTCCCCCAGATACGACATTCGGGCGTGAAAGGCAATGACCAGCCCGGCCAGCGCGGGCTGTCAGCCCGCAGACTCCAGGCGCCGGCGTGGTCACGCTCCAGATGCTTCACCGTGAATTCGCCACCGACCTCCGCGACTACGATGGTACCCGCGCGCGGCGATGGGGCCTTGTCGACGACGATGAGGTCGCCGGGGAGGATGCCGGCGCCGGACATCGAATCGCCGTCGACGCGCAGGAAGAAGGTCGAGATCGGGTTACGGATGAGGTGCTCGTTCAGGTCGAGGCGACGCTCCATATGGTCGTCGGCCGGCGACGGGAACCCCGCGACCGCGCGAGTGCCGAGCAACGGCAGGGCCAACGGCCGCCGGGCCTCGAACCCCTGCAAAGTACGCATATCCAACATAAGTGAACGGATGTTCACTTATCAGGGAGAGGCTTCAAGGAGAAAGCATCAGGCAAACCTAGTCCTAGGTAGGGACAGCACCACGTGCTGTCCTAATCGCCCTATATCGTGATGCGGCCCAGCCCCGAGCGGTGAGAACTAGGACAGCACGTGGTGCTGTCCCTACCTCGACCCAACAAAAAGGCCCGGGTCTTGCGACACGGGCCTTCGGGACGAACCGGGACCTCGACTTACGAGGCGGTCAGGGCGGTGACTTCGGCGCGGACCTTCTCGGCCAGGGCGGTCGAGAGGTAACGCTCAGAAGGCGAGCAGGCGATCGTGACGATACGCTTACCGGCGAACTCCGGGCGCTTGGCCAGCTGGAGGGCGGCCCAGATGTTGGCGCCCGAGGAGATGCCGACGGCGAGGCCTTCGCGGACGGAGACTTCCTGCGCGGTGGCGAAAGCGTCTTCGTTGGAGACCTGGATGACTTCGTCGATCAGGGAGACGTCGCAGTTCTTCGGGACGAAGCCGGCGCCGATACCCTGGATCTTATGGGGCGCAGGCTGGACCGGCTGGCCGGCCATGGTCTGAGTGATGACCGGAGAAGCGGCGGGCTCGACGGCGAACGCACGGAACTTGGAGTTCTTGCCCTTGATGACGGAAGCGATGCCCGTGATGGTGCCGCCCGTGCCGACGCCGGCGACGATGGCGTCGACCTTGCCTTCGGTGTCTTCCCAGATTTCGACGGCGGTGGTGCGACGATGCACCTCAGGGTTGGCCGGGTTGTCGAACTGCATCGGCATGAAGGCGTTCGCGCCGATCTCATCGCGGAGCTGCGTGGCACGCTCGATGGCGCCGCGCATGCCCTTGGCACCGGGGGTCAGGACGATCTCGGCGCCGAGGAGGCGGAGGAGGACGCGGCGCTCGACGGACATGGTCTCCGGCATCGTCAGGATGCAGCGGTAACCGCGGGCGGCGGCGACGAAGGCGAGGGCGATACCGGTGTTGCCGGAGGTCGGCTCGACGATGGTGCCACCCGGCTTCAGGCGGCCGTCACGCTCGGCGGCGTCGACCATCGCGCGGCCGATGCGATCCTTGACGCTCGAAAGCGGATTGAAGAACTCGAGCTTCACGAGGACTTCGGCGTGCAGGCCTTCCGTGACCTTGTTCAGGCGGACGAGCGGGGTGTGACCGATGGTGTCGAGGACGCTGTTGTAGATGGCCATGGTTATTGAGGGGTTGTTAAGTCAACATGACTGAATTAACCCCCTCCCCTTCGCAATAAAAAACCCGGCATAACCGGGTCTTCAGGAGGCTTAGTAACGGCGCTTGGGCGGCGGCATCGCCGGACGCGGAGCGGTGTCACGCAGACGGAAGATGATGCGAGCGGTCGTCAGGTCCGAAGGGGTCATCTCGACCTTCACGCGGTCACCCGGGTTGATGCGGATGAAGTTCTTGCGGAGGCGGCCGGAGATACGTCCCAGCACCACGTGCTTGTTGGGGAGCTCGATCCGGAACATGGTGCCAGGAAGCACCTGCAGGATTTTGCCTTCGAGTTCGATAACGGGTTCTTCAGCCATGCCTTAGTGGGGGCAGTGCATCCCCAACCATCACGGGAGTCAATCACCCTTAACGAGGCCCGCCTCCCCTCTTGCCATGGGGCTTATCAGGGTAATCCTGCCCCCATGGAAGGCGACGCCTCGACCCCCCGCCCCGGGCTTATCTGCCCGTTCGAGAAGATGCGCCCCTCCCAGCTGAACCGGGATGACGCCTTCTACATGGCCCTGGCCTTCAACCTGGCCGTCGACGCTTGGCGCATCGATGAGGTCCCGATCGGCGCGATCATCGAACGTGGTGGCGAGATCATCGCCGCGGCCCATAACGAGGTCGAACGCGCCAACGATCCGACCGCCCACGCCGAGATGCTGGCCATCACGCAAGCCGCCAAGAAGATCGGCGACTGGCGCCTCAACGAGTGCAACCTTTACGTCACCAAGGAGCCCTGCCCGATGTGCTCGGGCGCCACGATCATGAGCCGGCTCAACCGCGTGGTCTACGCCTGGGGCGACCCCAAGATGGGCTGCATGGGCGGCGCGGTCGAACTCCACAGCCTCCCGAAGCTCAATCACCGCGTTTCCGTCACCTCCGGCGTGCTCGAAGGGCCCTGCCGCGAGATCCTGCAGGCCTACTTCAACATGAAGCGGGGGCGCGATTCCACCGCCTCGGCTTGACCCCCGCCGGCTTTCCGCAACCTGTAACCCATGAATAGACGCGACTTCATCGGCAAAGCCTCGCTCGCCGCGGCCGCGCTCTGCGCATCTTCCCTTTCCGCCCAGACCTCTTCCACCAAAACCATGAGCTACACCCTCGCCCCCCTGCCCTATCCTCACGCCGCCCTCGAGCCGCACATCGACCAGGCGACGATGGAGATCCACCACGGCAAGCACCACAACGCTTACGTCACCAACCTGAACGCCGCCCTCGCCAAGGAAGCCGGCTTCGCCGCTCCGGCCGAAGTCAACGAACTCATCGCCGACCTCTCCAAGGTCCCTGAGTCCATCCGCACCGCGGTCCGCAACAACGCCGGCGGCCACGCCAACCACACCTTCTTCTGGAACATCATCTCCCCGAACGGTGGCGGCGAACCCGTCGGCGCCCTCGGCGAAGCCATCCAGAAGGCTTTCGGCGGTCTCGAAGGCGAGAAGGGCCTCAAGGCTGCCTTCAAGGCCGCTGCGACCACCCGCTTCGGTTCCGGTTGGGCCTGGCTCATCGTCAAGGCCGACAAGTCCCTCGCCGTAACCTCCACGCCGAACCAGGACAGCCCCCTCATGAAGGGCGTCGCCGACGTGAACGGCACCCCGATCCTCGCCCTCGACGTCTGGGAACACGCTTACTACCTCAAGTACCAGAACCGCCGCCCCGACTACGTGGACGCCTTCTGGAAGGTCGTCGACTGGAAGAAGGCCAACGAGATCTACGTCAAGGCCATCGCCTAAGCGGAGATCCAGTTCTTCAAAAGGCCGCCCATTCGGGCGGCCTTATTCATTGGCACAGCTGGACTAAACACGGCATTAACCCAGCCCTAACTCCTCAAGGCAACAGTGGGATAAAACCGTTTTTGGTCCAGCGAAACTCAATTCAGGGGGTGGCTAAGTGTTATGATTAACCTGCTACAAGAGTCAACAGGTGAGCACGCCGGTCGACGGGCTTCCCGGCGAACTCGTCCGGGGTCATGAGACCGAGGCTGCCGTGCGGGCGGTAGCGGTTGTAGTCGAGCAGCCAGTCGTCCATGGCGACCTGGATGTCGTCGTAGTTGTGGAAGTACCAGCGGTCGGAGAACTCCTTCCGGAAGCGCGAGTTGAAGCTCTCGATGACGCCGTTCTGCCAGGGACAGCCCGGATCGATGTAGATGGCCTTGATGCCGTTGGCGGCCATGAACTCCTGGACGGTCTCGGCGATGAACTCCGAGCCGTTGTCGGACCGGATGTTCTCGGGCCGGACCTGCTCGCGGATCATGGCCTCGAGGTGGACGCGGGCGACGTCCTCCTGCTTGATGGAGGGAGCCATGTAGGAAGCCACGATGCGCTTGGTGTACTCGTCGATGATGAAGAGGACGCGCAGGGCGCGTCCCTTCCTCGTGCGGAGCATCACGAAGTCCCAAGCCCAGACCTGGTTGGCTCGGGTGGCTTCGCCCACGTGCGTGCTCGTAGTGCGTCCGCGGCGGCGGACGCCGGCCTTGGGCGCCTCGCCTTGGAGGCCGTGTTTACGGCGTATCCTGCGCACTTGGCGCAGGCCAACGTCTAGGCCGATGGCCTGCACGTGGCTGAGGATCTTCCGGTGGCCCTGGGTCGGATAACAGTTGGACAGCTCGATGACGACCTTGCGGACCTCCGCCGCCGACGCGCTCAAGCGCGGACGGTAACGGAGGGCGTTGCGGTTGGCGTCCAGCGTCCGGCAGACGAGGCGCTCGGAGGCCGCCGGCAACCGGCGGACGACCCGGCCTTCCGGCCCGGTCGCCGCCCTTACCAGCGCCTTGACCGCCGCGGGAGAGAGCTCCTCGGCGACCTCCTTGGCGACCTGCCTGACCTCCCCAGGGCTTAGCGTTTTTTTGGAGGGCGATCTCCATGATGCGCATCCGGACGGCTTGGTCGGCCACGATCCGAGCCATGTGCTCGATCAGCTTCTCCTGCTCCCGCATCTTCACCGAGTCCGAGGGGGCCAGCAGGTGCAGCTGGTCCCTCCAGCGCTTCAGGGTGCTGGGGGTGATGTTCATGTCCTTGCAGATGTCGGAGGCCGACCGGCCTCCGTCCTGCTGCTGGACGGCCCGTATCCGGGCCTCCTTGGGATGGTGTTTTTGAGCCATTATGGGGGTGTTCTGGTGTTTTTGGGTTGGGTTGTATCCACCCCCAGCCCCCCGAAAGTTGCACTCAGTTGGACCAAAAAAGCGGCACTATCCCACGCCGCTGTCCCAAGTCAGCAACGGGCCAAGCTACCTCCCAATCGGAAGCGTCTCCAGATTCCGAGACTTCGGGTCAGGATTCAGCCAGCTTTCCAAATAGATGTATGGATCATCTATTTGGCCTTTTAAAGAGGTACCCCCACCCACGATCTTTATCCGAGCGCAAACGTCATCTTCAAAACGGACATAGTAAGATTTAACTCCATGAATCTCATCAACCCACCTAGGATCATCTGCACTCATTGCCGCAATTAACAATGAAGGCCGGTATCCATCCAGGGGCGCCTCGAAACCATCATCCTTGATTTCCTGCAGACCCCCCTTGTTGACCCTAATCTCAAATGACCAGTCGTAACGACGTGGCGTGCCAGCAGAATTAACTGGTCGGTCATATTCACTCCTGCAAACAACTTCGATGCAGTGAATGCCTGACCCTTTGGATTCAAGCGAGATAGAGCGGGGCGTCGCATTTGATTTAACCCAGAAACTTCCAGTTACATGCTTCAACTGCTCTAACTTACCGACCTTGCGAATCGTGAACTGCACTGGACGCTTTTCTTCGGGGTGATGATTTCGCTGCGGCTTGCCGGACATATCAAAGTACTGCGCCAACACGCTAGACCCAACTCGCTCACCGGCCTTGAGGCCCTCGTCGGGATTCAAACGTCGGACCATCGCCCTCCTATACCCTGTTTTCTCAATGGAAACAAACAGGTCAATACCATTGGTCTTAATTGAAAAAAACCCATCGTCCCCGGTAGTAAGTTTGCGCTTTGTGTTAGTTGCACCTAGGGCCTGTAGATAGTTTGAAGTCGTGCTATAGATAACATCCGCACCTCCGACTGGCATGCCGTCTTGGTCAAAAACTTGGCCATAGAACAAGATTTTACTGCTCGTCGCACGATTGAAAAATGACACCGGATCAATCTTCCCGCTCTTTTTCTTTTCAACGAGTTCAATCTGCTCCTGCTCCTCTACAGTCGGCTGATAAGCAACTTGACCAAACACTGCCAATCTAGCCAGTAAAAGTATTAGATAGGCGTGCTTCATAAGGTTGATGAGAGAAAGAGTGTGCATTCAGATGTCATTCCGACTGTGGAACAAGTTTTAACTTAAGTATCAGGCGCGCCCAGTAAGGAGAAACTTGCTGAATCTTCCAATTCCATTCGGCGCTGTGGTCTTCACCGAATCCGAATTCATTGAGGTCCACCGCGCCGGCGACACTGCCTCGTGTTTCAAGGGCAGCGCCAACAGGAAAAGTAATTGCCTTCGTGACGAAGCCCATGGCTTCATTTAAGTCAGTGACCGCCCTTCCCCCACCCAGCGCTATCTGCCCAAGATTAGCTGAATACCTGAGATGTATAGAGTGCTGGGCATCTATCTGACCCGACTCAATCCAGCTGGGATCATATCCATACCAACCTACAACGTTCCACTTGCTAGGCTTGTTCCAATCCTGATTCCACACCCACTTTTTGAGCGCACTATCGCCTTCATAACCTAATGCATAATCGCTAGGAAGGCAGAAGTTTATTACGCTGACCCTTCCATTATTCGGAGTGAATGCATTCACTCCGAATTGATTGTTTAGCCCAAGCGCCCTATTTTTCAGGAACGGATCGGTGCTGTGAAGCACGAAATTCTCATCATCTTGATTTAAGTCCTTATCTTCAGTGTCCGGAGTATGAGAATCTAGTAAATCTGGGTGCTCAAGCTTCTTAACAAATGGCTCATACGCTTGAGCAGCCATTGCCGCATGCTGCATAACATAGCCACCGACATACATCCCGCTACGTATTGCCGACCCGACAACCACATTGCCCATGCTGTGGGCGAAAACCTTCACTTTGCCTGGCGCAAAACGCCGGGCTTCATCCTGACCTCCAAGTGAGGTTATAAAGTCCCTCAAGGGAGCCCCCGAAAGCCAAGCTCGATACTCGCTTAGGTTGTATGTCGCATAAGCTTCAAGATTTGAGTTCTCCGGGGCATAAGTGGGCCACGTGAACGAGCAAAGCCGCCCCTTGTAACCTTGGTGCCAGAGCCGCTTGAAACTCATCTCGGACCAGTTGAGCTTCTCGTCTTCATTCATGCGCCAGCCGTGGACATGCACCACGCATTGGTCGGTTTCGTCTGGATCAGACTCAAACTCCATCTTGGCAAACCCCCAGACTTGGTCATTCACGCCATCGCTGTAATTCCAAGGATCCGACACCATTTCCGGGGTGGCCTTGACTCCGCCCACCGTCACATAGGCGCGCTGAATCATCTCGCGGGCACGCATGAGTTTAATCCAAACTCCCCCGAATTCGACCACCTCGTAGGCGCCGTGGGGAGTTGAAGGAGGGAATTCAATCACGAGAGTCAGGAGCCCTTCACCTCTCGATACACCCTCAAAGAGAAAATTTACCTCATCACCAGCAGCAGCCTCCAATATCGCCGGGGGTAGCCACTTAATTCCATCGCCAGCTCCCAACCTTACGACCGGCTGGGAGAATGCAGGTTGTAGCATCTTCTCTGCGAGGGTGACACTCGTGACGCAATCCCGGACTCCTGTAATCTCGGGCGCACACTTGAACACATTAACTGCAGGGCTCGTGCCGGGCTTCACCTCCGTCCATTTCAAACCGACCTTAGTGCCGCTTATCGCAATCGCATTTCTCAAGTCGTGCAGATTCAGCCTCAGCATCGTGAAATCCTCGAGATCCCTGATACAGCTGATCACCCTAGTTTCCGACGTCGGGAAAGCGAAGTCATGCACCGCAGGATCGATTATCTCCTGAGGATTATCCCCTCCAATAGCTGCCAATGATTCGACACTATAGCCCGTCTTGGAGTCGCTGTCCTCGTTGATCCAAAACCTGAAGGGTTTCTGACTGCTCGTTCTATCGGTATCGGCGCTAATAACGCCATCCCGGTTCGCGTCTACCAGGAGGGGCGGACGTTTTACAACATGAAACTCCTGGCTCAGACTGAACTCAGCCAACTGGGCGGCGCCGCTCGGGTGCAAGGGATCGTAGCCCTCCCAGACGAATGGTGACGGCAGGACTGTCTCAGGAAACTCCGCCGTCAGTTTCAGCCTGCCTTCGGCCACCCCCTCGATATAGATCTCGGCCTGGGAAGCGGACGCCGACAGTCCGACGACGGATACTTCGACTGGGCATTCAGCTCCGAGTTCGACTGTCCGCACCGACTTCCCTCCTTGGGTGACCACGTGCAAACGGGCGTTGCCCTGGCCGTCACCTACTTTGGCCACCCTGAGCTTAACCAGCATGACAGGATTAGGATAGGGGCTGACGAGACAAGAAGGTGAAAGCTCGACCTTGATCATGTCCTTGGTGATCGCCTTGCCGATCTCACCCTCTGCTTTCGGCATGGAGAGAATACTGGGGTCCTCCAAATCCGGCACAGGATGCTGCATGCCATCAGAGCCCTTCCTGACTTTTCCTTCGTCGAAATCATCGTTCGTGGTGATGATTGTCGTGCTTAATAATAGCTTTGGCTTTGTGACGATGAACGGGGACTCAGGCCCTCCCTCCGGCTCGGGGTCGTAGAAGTTCCTATGCCCGTCGTTATCGAGGTCCTCGAGGGCGGATACTCCGGGCCAAGCACGATAGTTGATGGTGCTGTAGTTGTAGGGATCGTATTGAGCAGGGTCGTCCGAATCCGCGAGCCCGTCCCCGTCCGTATCCAGCGGGTACGGATCTGAGTCCCAATAGTTAACCGTACCGTCACCATCAGCGTCGCCGAAGGCGTCGGCGCCCCACGAGATGCCGTTGTTAGGGCTGCTGTTGTAAGGACTGCCGGGATCGGGGTCTATGTTATCAGGTATGC
>Ga0255105_1000242_pt1 | contig 14817 bp, 10 predicted proteins | sample Law_Cont_RepA_8h_FD_188455 | JGI IMG/M metagenome (GOLD analysis project Ga0255105, IMG submission 188455) | Freshwater microbial communities from St. Lawrence River, New York, United States - Law_Cont_RepA_8h | ecosystem: Environmental > Aquatic > Freshwater > River | place: USA: New York... | reverse complement strand
GGCCTTAACACCAGAGCAAGCACAGCAAGCCATTGCAACCATCGCAGGTTTTGTAAAAGAAAAATTTCCAATGCTTGGTGGTGCCGTAGATCAAATATTTTCGGCAGGTAATAAAGACTAGCCTACAACATATTTAGTACAGTATCAATAATTTCGGTTTTGGTGATAGGGATCCCCATCACCTTGTTGTATCCTTTTGCATCCACTAAATATTGGTCTCTTATTATTTTGATGAGTTGACCATTATTTAGTTCAGGAACGAGTACTTTATCAAATCCTGCAATAATACTTCCTAAATTTTTGGGGAACGGACGCATATATTTAATATGTGCATGACTTACTGCGTGACCTGCTGCTTGTAATTCTGTAACGGCTGTTTTAATAGCACCATAGGTAGAACCCCAACCTAACACAAGTACTTTTCCTGTTTCCGGACCGCTATCTAATTGTTGAAGCGGAATATAATCTGCAATCATATCCACTTTGGCCTGACGGGTGTTCACCATATGCTGGTGATTTTCCGGATCGTAACTTACATTACCCGTAATATCTTGTTTTTCGATGCCACCAATACGGTGTTCAAAACCTGCCGTTCCAGGAACAGCCCATGGTCGTACTAATTTTTCATCTCTTTTATACGGCATGAATTTTGTTTCACCTTCATCAAGTGTTGTTTTAAAACTTACTTGAATGGGTGCTAAATCTGCGGCAACTGGGAACTTCCAAGGCTCCGCACCATTAGCGATATAACCATCACTTAATAAAATAACCGGCGTCATATGTTGTACAGCAATGCGCACTGCCTCGTATGCTGAGTCAAAACAATCGCTGGGTGTAGAAGAAGCTATAATGGGCATTGGACACTCACCGTTTCGGCCATAATAAGCTTGCAACAAATCGCTTTGCTCTGTTTTGGTTGGAAGTCCAGTTGATGGACCACCGCGCTGAATATTAATGATCACAAGTGGAATCTCTAACATCACTGCAAGACCCATCGCTTCTGTTTTAAGTGCCATACCCGGCCCCGAAGTGGTAGTTATTCCAATAGAGCCGCCATAACTGGCGCCAATGGCTGCTGATATACCGGCAATTTCATCTTCGGCCTGGAATGTTTTAATCCCAAAAGCCTTGTGCTTACTGAGTTCGTGTAAAATATCGGAAGCCGGCGTAATCGGATACGTACCTAAAAAAATGGGTAAGCCCGATTTTTCACTAGCCGCAATTAAACCCATCGAAAGGGCCTGGTTACCCATAATACTCCGGTATGTTCCTGGAATCATTTTTGCTTTTTCTACCCGGTAACGACTAGAAAAAGTTTCAGTGGTATCACCATAATTAAAACCTGCTTGCAACACTTTAATATTGCTTTGCAGGATGGTATCTTTTTTACCAAACTTTTCATTTAAGAAAGTAATCGTGTTGTCTAAATTTCTATTGTACATCCAATAAATAAGACCTAGCACAAACATATTTTTTGCACGATCTCTTTCTTTGGTACCGAGGTCTGTAAAATCTTTTAGTGCCTCACGCGTAAGTTTAGTAATATCTACTTTTATGAGTTCAAAACCTTCCAAACTGCCGTCCTCTAAGGGGTTCACGCCATCTGGGTAATTGGCTAAGCGTAAATTTTTTGCATCAAAACCATCTACGTTGGCAATTATTTTTCCACCTTTTTTAATGGCTTTCAGGTTTACTTTTAATGCTGCAGCATTCATGGCAACCAGTACATCACAATCATCACCTGGTGTAAATACGCGATCACTAGAAAAACGAAGTTGAAAACCACTAACCCCTGGCAGTGTTCCAATTGGGGCACGAATTTCGGCAGGGAAATCTGGAAAAGTAGCAAGGTCGATACCCAGTAATGCCGTATTATTGGTAAACTGCTGACCGGTTAATTGCATACCATCTCCACTGTCACCAGCAAACTTGATTACGACGTCCTGTAGTAGTGTTTCCTTCTTTTCCATGAGCTTCTATAATTGTGGTAAAGTTACAATTTACTGAGGAGGTAGCCAATGGTTTTTTAACTGTTAAAGTCATCAAAAGATGCTTGTAACAAAATGAATCTTATTGTATATTTGGGTAACAAAAATTAAACAACCATGGCACTATTTGAATCAGGAAATCCTACCCTTTCAGAAAAAATGTTTGATAAGGCCGGCCACGTGCAGGCTAACGCAGCGGGCACCATGTCTGTGAGAGGCACCATGAATAAATTTGGACTCATGCTTATTGGTGTAATTGCAGGCGCTGGTTATACTTGGCATTTAATTGATCAAAACAATCCTTCGCTTGCACAAACCCTTATGATTGTGGGTGTTATAGGCGGATTAATAACAGCCCTTGCTATCACATTTAAACCCAATTGGGCACCTGCACTAGCTCCTGCTTATGCAATACTTGAAGGCTTATTTTTAGGCGCAATTTCTAAAGTGTTTAACGACGCTTTTTACCCTGGAATAGTAGTTCAAGCTGTAGGCCTCACTTTTGGTGTAGCTGTTGCTATGTTTTTACTATACAACTTTAGAATTATTAAACCTACCGAGAAGTTCAGATCTATGATCATGAGCGCCACGCTTGGTATCGCAATTTTTTATTTACTTACTTGGGTGCTTGGCTTATTTGGCGTAGACGTAAGTTTTGTTAGAGATAATTCTATGCTTAGCATTGGTATTAGTTTATTTATTGTTGCCATTGCTGCACTCAATTTAATTTTAGATTTCGATATGATTGAACAGGGTGCACAAAGGGGTGCTCCAAAATTTATGGAATGGTACGCTGCTTTTGGATTGATGGTAACCATCGTATGGTTATATTTAGAAATCTTAAGATTACTTAGTAAACTATCAAGCAGAGATTAATGCAAAAAAGTAAATTATTTACAATAGTAATGGTAGCAGCTTTCGGGTTGCTACCATTTTTTATTTCGGCACAAGTGGGTTATTTACCACCCTATTTTAAAGACAGTAACCGGTTAGAAAAATTAAGTACTGCATTTCCAGTCGTTGAAAAAATGGTTCAAAAATATGCAGCCGACAATCATTTTCCAGGCTATAGTTTTGGCATTGTACTTGACGGAAAATTAGTATTCACAACAAGTGGCGGTTATACCAATGTAGGGACTAAAACACCTGCGACTTCGGGTAGCATGTTTAGAATAGCGTCTATGTCTAAAAGCTTTACAGCCATGGCTATTGTGAAATTAAGGGATGATGGGAAATTAAATCTAGACGATAAAGTGAGTACGTATATTCCGGAATTAAAATATCAGGGGCTGACCACAGATGCTGCTCCCATAACGATTAGAGATTTACTCACCCACTCGGCAGGATTTCCAGAAGACAATCCTTGGGGTGATAGACAACTAGAAAAAACGTCACAAGAATTACTAGCACTTATTAAAAAAGGAATTCATTTTTCTACGGCTACTGGTTTATCGTATGAATACAGCAACCTAGGTTTTACCATGTTAGGTTATATTATTGAAAAAGTAAGTGGCAAAAATTACGGCACTTACATTAGCGAAAATATTTGGAAGCCCCTTAAAATGGAAGCCACCTGGGAGTACACCACTATTGCAAAAGAAAAATTAGCGCAGGGTTACCGCTGGATTAATAATAGTTGGGAAGAAGAAGCTTTGCTACACGATGGTATATATGGCGCCATGGGTGGCATGATTACAAGTGTCGCATCTTTTAGCAAATATGTATCGCTGCATTTAGATGCATGGCCTCCTAGAAACAATCTTGAAACAGGACCTGTCAAAAGAAGTACGATTAGAGAAATGCATCAGCCTAGTAGATTTATTGGACTGGGCGCATCCTATAAATACCCTTCTGGTAGAGCCTGTGCAACCAGCACTGCCTATGGTTATGGACTAAGTTGGTTAAAAGATTGTACCGGCCGAACAAGCATTGCGCATAGCGGTGGTCTTCCAGGATTTGGAAGCAATTGGAGAATCCTTCCTGAGTATGGACTCGGTGTGATACTACTTGCCAATGTAACATATGCGCCAACAGCAGTGCTTAATACGATGGTTATTGATACCCTTTTAAGAATGGGAACGGTAGATTTACAACCTAGAATTTTACCGGCATCTGCGACATTAAAAAATGCGCAAGCAAAATTAACAGCACTATTACCGCAATGGGAAAACGCAGCAGCCTCTAACTTATTTGCAGAAAACTTTTTTAAAGATTATAAAATGAATGCGCTCATTAAAGAGGCAACTAGCATTTTTAATACGGCAGGAGAGTTACATAGAACCGGCGATTTGATTCCAGAAAATGAACTACGTGGCTATTATTATATCCATGCAAAAAACGGAACTATAAAAATTAGTTTCACATTAACGCCTACAAACCCAAGTCAAATTCAGGAGTACCATATTGGCTTTCAAAAAAACATAGAGGAATAATTATTTTCTAATTGCTACCCCAGCCCTAGCTCCCGTATGCACACCTGCATCCACGGTAACAACGCCATTTACAATCACGTAATTAAACCCTACGGCGTATTGGTGCGGATTTTTATATTCGGCCCTGTCGCCAACTTCTGCTTCATTAAATAAAACAATATCAGCAGCAAAATTTTGACGTAGTAATCCCCTATCGGTAAACCCAAATTTTTGCGCAGGCAGTGATGTCATGCGGCGAACTGCTTCTTCTAAACCAATGACGTTTTCTTCACGTACATATTTTTTTAACACCCTTGCATTGGTACCATACCCTCTTGGATGCGGATTGCCTTCTTTGTACACACGAATACTTGCATCAGAAGCAAACATATTAAATGGATAGCGCATAATGGCTTTAATATCTGATTCACTCATGCCATGAAAAACCATAGAAGCACCACCTTTTTCCATCATCTGAATAATGGTTTCTGCTTCTTGTTTAGCAGTATGTTTTTTACCCAAAAATAAATTCACTTCTTCTATATTTTTCCCATTGAGTGTTGTGTCCTTTGCAAAGTAAGCAACAACCGGATAACTAAAATGCTTAAGCTTTCGTTTAGAGAGTCTCGCTAACATATAAGTGGCTACTTCTTTTCTGATTGCAGGGTTTGAAAGCCTTTCTACTATTGAGTCTTGGCCATCGGCAAGTACCCAGTCTGGAATCAGTGTACTTAAAGAAGTACTACTTGCCGTGTACGGATATTGATCGATAGTTACATCGAGTCCATTTTTTCTGGCATTCAAAATGAGCGGCAGTGTTTCACTACTTCTTCCCCAGTTTTGCTGACCGCTTACTTTAAAGTGAGAAATTTGAACCGGCAATTTTGCAGTGTTTCCAATATACAAAGCTTCTTCTATAGCAGCCACTACACTATCACCTTCATCGCGCATATGCGATGCGTAAACACCATTATATTTTGCTACCACTCTTGCCAACCGCACAATTTCTTCGGTGGTGGAATAGGTGCCCGGAATATAAATAAGTCCGGTACTCATGCCAACCGCACCATCACGCATGGCCTTGTCAACAATATTTTCCATGGCTTGCATTTCTGTTTCGGTAGGATTTCTGCTGGCTCTTCCCATCACTTTTTTTCTAACATCATTGTGTCCAACAAGTACCGCTACATTTACAGATGTTTGTAAGCTATCAATTTTACGCAGGTACCTTCCAATGTTGGCATCCGACGAACCACAGTTACCTGTAATAACAGTTGTAACACCATCATAAATAAAATTAGTGGCTTCCGGATTTTTTACTTCATCGCCTTCGATATGCGTATGCACATCAATAAAACCAGGAGCAGCTACAAGTCCGGTTGCGTCAATCACTTTTTTAGCACTCCACCCAGCAAGTTTACCAATTTGCATGATTTTACCGCCACTCACTGCGATATCACCATAAAACCAAGAGTTTCCGGTGCCGTCTAAAATTTTGGCATTTTTTATAAGGATATCAGAAGTTTGGGTAGGCATTTGAGCACCAACCGAAACAGCAGAAAAAACAATAAAAAACAGAACCAAAGACAGTTTATTACGCATATACCTAAAATTATACCGAAAGATAAGTATTCTTTAGGCTCATTTAGGTTGAAAATCTCCACCTGAATAACGTAAATTTGCCCTCCAATAAGAACTAAAGTATCCTATGCTCGATAAGTTAGAAGCCATAAAAGCACGTTTTGACCAGGTAGGCATTGCCCTTACCAATCCTGAAATTATTAATGACCAGAAACAGTTTGGGACATACAGCAAGGAGTACCGTTCTTTAGAAAAAATCGTACAGCCTTACGAAGCCTATGTACGTGTTTTGGCCGACCACGCATTTGCTAAAGAGAGCCAAAGTAGCAATGATGAAGAGATGCGCGAGTTGGCTAAAATGGAATTACCAGATTTAGAAATAAAAAAAGAACAATTAGAAGCGACTTTAACGAAACTCCTAATTCCTAAAGATCCGCAGGATGATAAAAATGCCATTTTAGAAATTAGAGCTGGAACCGGAGGAGACGAAGCCAGTTTGTTTGCTGGCGATTTATTGGGCATGTACCTCCGTTACTGTGGTAAAAAAGGTTGGAAAACGGCAGTGGTAAGTGAAAGTGAAGGTACTGTTGGTGGCTATAAAGAAGTGATACTTGAAGTAACTGGAGAAGATGTATATGGAACCCTAAAATTTGAAAGTGGTGTACACCGCGTGCAAAGGGTTCCAAACACTGAAACACAAGGTCGCGTGCATACATCCGCTGCAACGGTTGCAGTAATGCCTGAAGCAGAAGAAGTGGATTTTGAATTAAAAGAGAGTGATGTAAAAATGGAAACCGCGAGAAGTGGTGGTGCGGGCGGACAAAACGTAAACAAAGTAGAAACAAAAGTTTTTTTAACGCATATTCCTACTGGTGTTGTGGTTGTTTGTCAAACAGAGCGTTCACAACTTGGTAACCGCGAAAAAGCAATGAATATGCTTCGTACTAAATTATACGAAGAGCAGGTTCGCAAACAAGAAGAAGAAATTTCTACTAGAAGAAAAACACTCGTAAGTACCGGCGATAGAAGTGCTAAAATAAGAACCTATAACTGGCCACAGGGAAGGGTTACAGACCACCGCATTGGTTTAACATCGTACAATTTAGACGCTGTTGTTGGGGGTGAAATTGAAGAATTTATTGAGGCTTTACAAATGGCCGAAAACGCTGAAAAGATGCTCGTGCAATAAACTAGTTTTTTGCAATCGAGTCTTTTAATTGTACCTCTTTTTCCCAAACCCAAGCTGTACGCATCATATCTTCGATGGAATAATTAATTTTCCAACCTAGTTTATTAATGGCTTTTTCATTGTTGGCATAAATAGCAACAATATCACCTGCCCTGCGTGGACCTATTTCATAATTTAAGGATGTGCCGCTTACTGCTTCAAAAGTAGTGATGGCTTCAAGCACTGAAATACCATTACCCGTACCCAAATTAAACACCTCGCAAGCCTCGGTATTTTTTTCTGCTAATAAATATTGGAGTGCCAAGGTGTGCGCACTGGCAATATCACAAACATGAATATAGTCTCTAACACAGCTACCATCTCTTGTAGGATAGTCATTACCATACACCATCATTTTTGGAAGTTTACCAATCGCAGTTTGTGTAATAGCAGGCACTAAATTTTGTGGACGACCAATAGGAAGTTCGCCAATCAGTGCAGAGGGATGTGCACCAACTGGGTTAAAATAACGAAGTAAAATAACGTTCGCACCGCCTGCTGCAGCAATGTTTTGAAGTATTTCTTCGCCCATTTGTTTGGTGGCACCATATGGCGACTCTGCTTTTTTAACTTCCGAATTTTCGGTAACTGGAGATGCATCAGGATTGCCATATACGGTACAAGAAGAAGAAAATACAAAATGAGGAATATCAAATTCCTGTACACACTTTAAAATATTTACCAGCGACCCAATATTATTTTCGTAATAAAACAAAGGCTCTTGTACCGATTCACCAACCGCTTTATAAGCCGCAAAGTGAATAATACCGGCGATATCCGGGTTTTCCTGAAAGACAGCCAACGTATCATCAAAGTTTTTTAAATCTACTTCGTAATTTTTAATACGGGTGCCTGAAATTTTTTCGATAGCTGCAATTGCATAATTACTAGACCTAGCATGGTTGTCAATTGAAATAACATCAAATCCATTTGCCAATAAATCTACAATGGTATGAGAACCAATATAACCACAACCACCTGTTACTAAAATTTTTGCCATTTCACCTATTAATTATAACTGCAAATTAGGCAGAGAATGGCAAAACAAGAAAAGAATTATGCATTTGTTGCAAGCGTAAATCCAATAGTAGTGCCTATTTCTAATTTACTACGCACATGAATGGTTTGACCATGTGCTTCTATGATATGCTTACAAATAGCAAGTCCAATACCTGCACCGCCAGCGTCTCTACTGCGGCCTTTATCTGTTCTATAAAAACGTTCAAAAATACGCGGCAAATGCTCCTCTGCTATACCAATACCATCGTCGCTAATTTCGATGAGTACATGGTCTTCATCTGTTTTATAAACACTTGCAACAATGGAACCGTCTTGCTTTCCGTATTTAGAAGCGTTGACCACTAAATTATTAAGTACTTGTCTAATTTTTTCTTTATCGGCAAACACAATAGTTTGACCTTCCGATCCTTTTTTAAAACTACAACTAATGTTTTGTTTGGCTGCCTTGATTGATAAAGCATCAAAAACTTCTTTGATGACGTCTTGGACAAAAAATGAAGTTTTACTCAGTGGCTGCTCGCCCATTTCAAGTTTAGCAATTTCGTCTAGATCCATTACCAGATTCACCATACGATCTACATTTTTAGACGCATTTTTTAAAAAGCGAACGGCTGTTTCTGGATTATCGAGTGCACCATCTAATAAAGTATCTACATAGCCCTGAATGGCAAAAATGGGCGTTTTAATTTCGTGCGATAAATTTTGTAAAAATTCTTTGCGGTAGTTTTCGTTGGTTTTAAGTTGCTCGATTTCAGCACTTCTTTGTTCGGCCCATTGTACCACTTCTTCCCCTACTTCATCGAGTTCTTTTTTAGGTAAAATATATTTGAAATAGGTTTCTTCCCTTTTGCTTGCCTTTGTTTGATAAATGAGTTTGTAAATGAGTTTGATTTTTCGGTTAACGAAAATTTCAAAAATATAACGGATGAGTAGATAAGACGGAATACCTGTAGTTAAAAAAGTAACCGCAAAATGAAACCAACTATGATAAATAAAGCCAATGGTAACTGAAAATCCAAGCGCGATGATAGCTGCAGCTAAGGCTGCCAACTGCTGAATGGAAAAGTTTTTCATGCTGCAAATTAAGGTAAATCAAACTTATATCCCACGCCTTTAACAGTGGTAATACAGTCTATCCCTAATTTTTGACGAATTTTTCTGATGTGCACGTCAATGGTACGGTCGCCAACAATTACTTCGTTACCCCAAATTTGAGAGAGTATTTCGTTGCGTAAAAAAACGCGACCAGGTCTAGAAGCCAATAAATGAAGTAATTCAAATTCTTTTTTAGCGAGTACCTTTTCTTCCCCGCTGATGGTTACCATAAATTTGATAGTATCAATTTGCATAGCACCATACTGCATCACAGAACTGGCATCTTTAGGTGATACCCTTCGAAATAAAGCATTCACACGGCTTACGAGTACCTTAGGTGAAATGGGCTTGTTGACATAATCATCTGCACCTATTTCTAGCCCTGCTATTTGTGACGCCTCGTCACTCATTGCTGTTAAAAAAATAATGAGTATTTCTTTAAATACTGTTTGTGCGCGTAATATTTCACAAACCTCGATACCCGTTTTTTTGGGCATCATTATATCAAGAATTAATAAATCTGGTTTAATTTTTTTTGCTAGATCAACTGCCTCGTCGCCATTTTTTGCGGTGTGTACTTCATAGCCTTCTTTTTGTAAATTATAGCCAACTATTTCTAAAATATCGGGTTCGTCATCGGCAATCAATATTTTTTTAACAGGGGCAGCAGCCATAATACAGGGGTAGTTTACACAAATTTAATTTTAAAGATTGGTAAAGCAATCTTTTAGGAATATTATGTAATTGTTAAGCCTTTTAAGGCCGCTTTAACAAAATAAGGCCCCAACTGGTATATAAGGTTGTATTTTTACAAGATTTCAAATGAAAAACAAGGGTAACATATTTAAAGCTTTTTACTTGCAAATAACCCTATTGTTATGTGCAGTGCTATGCAGTGTAAGCCTAGGCGCTCAATCCACTGAGCTAACGATTAAAATGCCCCCCATCCCTACCATCAGACAGCTAAGCCATGATTATATCCTAAATAGCGAACAAGACTTAATAAAACATCCCTCCATTGCAAAAGATACTATAGTAACCCAATGTATCCACCTTCAGGTTTTTGAAAACAGAAATTGGATTGAAACAAATAACGCACTACCTGACAATGAGAAATTTAAATGGTTACGAGGCGTCAATAATTTATTAATTGAACTGCATACGGGACTCAAATTAAATCAACTAACCGTAGCAGCAGTTGTTAGCGCCATGCGTGCTTTTACCAGCGCCATGCAACTTAGTGCAAGAGGGCTTAACATAAGTCCATTAATTACGAATGAAAATAGTACAGTAGGAAGTATCCTGCTAGCAACAGGTTCTTTTACAGACAATATTGGCTATGCTGCTGCCAGAGATCAATTAATTTTAAAAAATTGTCAAAATTTTCCAGACCAAATTTTGAACATATTAGACAAGCAAGGCAGCGAAATTTCCAGCAATAGATATGCCGATAGTTTACTCATTGCTGCCGCATTTAACAACCCAGAAATGGTATACAATTATGCAGCAGCACCTAGCGCGCTAGGTAAAAAAATACAATCAATTAACCACCCGCTTGTTAGATGGATTGGCAGGCTAGCATATATGAAAACGGGCCGCTATTATTTTCCATTTTTAGATGAACTCTATACCGGTAAAATAAATATAGACAACATTACACCACTCATACCCGAAGATCAAACCGAAAATTATTTTAAGCTACTTGTAGAGACCCGCATAAAGCAGGTACAAAGAAAAAAAGAAGGTAAAACATTAGTAGCTGAAGCAGCCCTTTTGACAAAGCTAAAAAGCATCGTAATGGATCTCTATGTCAATGATATCAATGGTTTACACCAAACCCAATCATCGATTGTTAGGTTTAAGAAAATAGCGAATTTAACGCCGCAAGAACTCTATTATATAGCTGTACTTGGTGCCGACGAACTCTACACTTCAAGTTTTGTATCTGGTATTTACCCATTAATTATTCGAAAATTGGGCACCAAAAATACGAGTGAATTACTAGCACTCGTATATCAAGATTATTTTAAAAAGTTTATTGCATTAGCCGCAAATTATAACACGCTTCAAAATTTTTTATCGCATATGCCCATCGAAGCAAGTAATGATTTAATGCGCCGTTTTGTGCGTGATTTGGACATCGCACCCACACTAGAAGACGCAGTGGATGTAGCAGATGCATTTTCAAGTATTTCAGATACAAGCCTTCAAGATTTAATATTATCTGAAATAAGAAAAAACAAAAACAACAGACTGTACCAAACACTAGATGCCCTTTGCACAGCTGCAATACATCAAAAAAATACAAATCCTACTATACAAGCCTTACAAAATACTTTTGGGCTACTTGATTTTAATACACTTCGCAACAATCAAAAAAATGTTATTGTCAGACAGTATTTTTATGGAGATAAAGATGGTATACAAATATTTAATGCCTTTATAAATAGCTTTAATAAACCTGGCTGGAAAACAATTCAAAAAAAATACTGGACCGAGATAAATAGTACAAATGGCAAAGTAAGCATCTATGCAAATATGCCACTCGATGAAAAAAACGAACTTGATTTAAAAGCGCAAGACAGTTTAACAGGTTATTTAGCGGCTCAAAAAATAACACCGAGTATTGTTATTCATAGAGGTCATAGTTATTATGCAAACCATACCATTGCTAGCATTGATAGTAGTGCCAAACTTGTGTTACTAGGGAGTTGTGGAGGATATCAAAAATTAACATCCGTATTAAAGCGCGCGCCCAATACACAAATCATTGCGAGCAAACAAATAGGTAAGGGTGTCATCAATGCAGCGCTTTTAAGTCAAATAGCAGAGGCACTTGAAAAAGGACAAGACTTAATTTGGTCAGGCATCTGGAAACAAATGAATGACCGGCTAAAGGGTGAAGCAAAAACCAGTTTTCAAGATTATATACCTCCTTATAAAAATATTGGACTGATGCTTTTAAAAACCTACAGCGTCAAGTAGCATGTGATTTATAAAAAAGGATTGTTTCTCTTTTCGTATCCAATGGTGGTTTTAATTCCATGACCCGAATAAACAACTGTTTCATCGGGTAGCACCCAAAGCTTTTCACGAATACTAGTAAGCAGGGTTTCTGTATCGCCACCTGGAAGATCTGTTCTACCAATACTTCCTCTAAACAAAACATCACCTCCGATCAAATCACCTTGTTCAGGCATATAAAAACAAATACTACCAGGTGAATGCCCAGGCGCTAGAATCACTTGAATTTCGAAGTCATCTAGCAATACCTTGTCGCCGTCATTTAAAAAATGCAATGATCCATCATAGTTTTGAAAAGGCAGGCCCCATCGCTCTCCAGAAACTGGTGCTAGCTCTAACATAGGCGCTTCATTTGGGTGCAAATAAAGTTCTAAACCGTAGGTTTCATGTACCCATTTGTTACCAAACACATGATCGAGGTGGCAATGGGTATTGAGCAGGTAAATGGGTATTAAGTTCTTTTCTTTAATAAAATTTTGTAAGGTTTCCTCCTCGGCGGGGAAGTAACAACCGGGGTCAATAATGATGGCTTTGCCCGCATCGTTGTATAAAACATAGGTATTTTCTGAAATTGGGCTAAAAGTGAAGGCTTTGATGTGGATCATGCGCGTTTTATGAAAATTTTACAAGGTAATTGACTAATTTTAAAACACTAAAGTTCGGATATGAAATTGAAAAGAATAGGACTAATTTTTATCATGAGTAGTTTGGCTGTTTTTGGCCAGGCGCAGGTGAATGCAGTGGAGTTTGGTAAAAATAGAGTTCAATATAAAAAACTGGTGTGGAAGTTTCATCAATCCCCCAATTTCAACACCTATACCTCACAGGGCGGGGTAGCACTTGGTCAATTTGTGGCACAGGTAGCCGAACAGGAACTAGGAGGCATCGAAAATTTTATAGAATACTCGTTACAACGAAGGGCTAATATTATTGTGTACAGTAATTATGAAGATTATAAAAGCAGCAATATTGGGCTTGGATCTGATTGGCAAAGCGCAGGCGGATTAACCAAACTTGTGAACAATAAAATTGTAGTGTACTTTGACGGCAACCATGCCAATTTGAAAAAACAAGTTAAAGAAGGCATTGCAAAAGTATTATCTGACAATGTATTATTTGGTGAAGACATCGGAGAATTTGCAAGCAATCAAGCATTACTTGATTTGCCAAAATGGATGGTAGATGGGTATGTGGTGTATGCAGCCGAAAACTGGAGCGTAGAAAAAGATGATGCACTTAAAAGTGCGATGCTTAGTGGTAGATACAATACATTTTATCAATTTGCATTTGACAAGCCTACACTAGCGGGCCATGCTTTTTGGAATTATATTGGCGTCAAATACAGAAAAGAAAATATTACATACTTACTGTATTTAGCTAGAATCTATAAAAATTTAAATAGCGCTTTTCTAAAAGTTTGTAAAAAGAAATTTAAAGAAGTATTATCTGAATTCATGGAATATGAACAAGATAAATATGCGAAAGATATTCGTCAAAGAAAGAATTCACCAAAGGGTCAACTAAATATTTCAGAAGACGTTTCTAAAAAAGATTATTTCAGATTTCAGGCCAACCCAAATCCAAAAAGTAACAATTACGCAGTTGTAGAATTTAACAGAGGTATTTACAGTGTTAAGCTCATGGAAAATTTTTACGACGGTCGTGTGCTTTTAAAATCCGGTGTTAGAACCAATCAAGGGGATATCAACCCTAATTATCCCATTCTGGCTTGGGATAACAAAGGCACCAAATTATTAGTGATTTATTCGGAAGAGAACGCTATAAAAATGTTTGTCTACGACGTGGTAACACGCATCAAAAGATACAAGCAAAAAATTGCCGGTATCGATCAAATTATAGATGCATCATTTATGCTAGATGGCAATAACGTGGTCATGAGTGCTGCTAAAAATGGCCACACCGACATTTACACGTACAAAATTGAAGAAAATCAATTAACCCAGTTTACGGATGATGTATTTGACGATTTGCATCCAAGCTTTGTTTCTTTTCCTAATAAATCTGGCATCTTATTTTCATCGAACAGACCAAGTCCATATGCACCAAGTGCAGACACTGCCATACCAAGCAGGTACCATTTTAATGTATTTATGGTTGACTATTTAAATAGCAGCAAAAACAAACAAATTACACAGCTAACCAATTTAAAATACGGAAATGCCAGCTATCCAATGGGCTACAATACCAACCACTTTACGTTTGTAGCGGATGAAAATGGTGTAGGTAATAGATGGGCTGGATTTTTTGCAACACAAAGAAATGGACTAGATACACTTTATCATATTGGTGATGATATGTTACGTAATGCATCGCCAAAAGAAATTGACTCTACCCTAAATGCCTGGCAAAGAGAAAAACCAGATAGCATCAGTTTTTTTCAAGTATACAAAGACTCTACCTATACTTTTCCAATTACCAATTACCAAAGCTCATTATTAGAAACCAGAAT
>Ga0255105_1000218_pt1 | contig 15395 bp, 14 predicted proteins | sample Law_Cont_RepA_8h_FD_188455 | JGI IMG/M metagenome (GOLD analysis project Ga0255105, IMG submission 188455) | Freshwater microbial communities from St. Lawrence River, New York, United States - Law_Cont_RepA_8h | ecosystem: Environmental > Aquatic > Freshwater > River | place: USA: New York... | reverse complement strand
TGACAGCAGCTGTTGCGGCTTCGATGGCTGTGATTTGTGCGGATGTCAGGACAAGGCCAGAGGTTGGCTTGGTGAGGTTTTGGCGGATTACGAGGGCTGTCACAACCGTGATTGCTGCGCCAGCAATAATGAGAGGGCGCATGCGTTGTCGCAGCGCCCCCACATCTTTTCGACTTTTGATTTCAGCCACAGGGCTTACTTGCCGGATGGTGCGGCCGCATCGGTTCCGCCAGGTGCACCAGGGCGGGTCATGCCACGCTGAGCAGCCATGTCTTGGTACTTAGATGCATGTGCCTGCTTATCATCTTGTTCTTTTTTCTCTGCCGGTGTGCATCCAGCGAGGATGCCCGACATGACGACAACGATGGCAGCGAAAAGGGTGAAATTGTTCTTCATAGATGTTCCAGTATAGGGTTACCCTCCCCAACGTTGTTCGATTTGGGAAGGGTATCCGTGTCATTTAGCGTATAGGGTCGTTGCAGTCATCCTGAACAGTCCAGTTACAAGGCTTGGTCGAACCGGAACGGCTCCACTTTGCATGGAAGTCAGCATAGACAGCATTGAAGCCGAGGTTATGGCGCTCATACTTTGCCCTTACCCATGGATCAGGGTTGAAGTCGAAGAACCAGTCTGCCCAGAGCTCTTCCATATCGTTGTCGCAGATCCAGATGGAGCCCGCAGGATCGCCGATAACGGACTCAGAAATGCCAAGACCAACCTGTGGGTTGCCACTACGGTTTGGGTTGCGGAAGCCATGGTGGTCAGCCGCTCTCCATGCAGGTGCAAAGCCGCCCCAGTCTTCGACCGTATTGATGCCATAGGACATCCGCTTGGTCTTGACGGTTCCGGTTCCGTACCACCTGTTGCGTGTCGGTGAGAAGCCAAGGTCCCATGACTTGGATGGGCACAAAGCAATCTGGCGGTTCTTTGTATAGGGTTGGAGGAGGTCATCCCACCAATCCACATCGTTTGCTACCACTGCCGGGACAGCTTAGTGGAATGGTGGAACGAACATCTGGTCATAGTCTTGGGTGTACATGCCAGCGGCGATGCCCCACTGCTTGAGGTTACTCAAACAGGATGCGGAGCGGGCCTTGTCACGGGCTTGTGCAAAGACTGGGAAGAGGATTGCTGCGAGAATCGCAATGATTGCGATCACGACGAGCAATTCAATCAGTGTGAATCCTTTTTTCATGATTTTCCTTCTAGTAGGATTTGAACGAGAGTACTGCCATTGAACATCTCCGTTACAGGTAAACAACTTGCCATCAGGTGGTGTCTCCTGCACGCAGGGCTACGGGTAGCCTGAGCTGCGTCTGATCCGGCGGAGTACCGGATGTCAAAATGCTGTGGAGGGTATGGATGCCTTTGCGGGCAACATCCCCCCATGGAACGATGATGGTGGAGAGGTCACAAATGCCTTCTAACTGCGTTGGGAGGCCATCAAATCCCGTGATTGCAAGTTCTTGAGGGACTCGGATGCCCATGACGCGCGCCGCCCGCCAGATGCGAATGGCAGTTTCATCATCCCAGGCGACAATTGCCGTTGGACGATGTTCGGCCGGCGTCTGCAGCCAGCGGTTAAGAAATGCCTGCTCGGAGCCAGCAGTGACTTTGCCCCAGTTTGAAACTTCCAGTTGGAGAGCTGCTGCACGCTCGATAACGGCCGCTTCACGGTTCAGAACAGAGCTTGAGTCCATCAGCTGCGGGGCGTAAAGCAGGTGAGTGTGGCCGCGTTTATGGAGATGGTCGACTAGGAGATACCCGCCGGATGTGTCATCTGCAGCGATACAGGGAAGCCCGGGGACTTCATCCACGATGGCAACGACGGGGAGGCGCTGCTCGCGGATCCGCTCCGTCATGGGGTGGCCGGGAGGCCCATAGTAAATAATGCCATCCACGCGGCCATCGAGGACAGCGTTATATGCATTTTCAACGCTCGTCTCATTTGCATGACAATGGAGGAGGAGGTCATTTCCGACTTCGCGGCAGCCATCCTGGAGCCCACCGAGGATTTGCGCCATCCAAGGATCAGATGTCGTGAGTCCGTTGTGACCCGTGGCGAAGCCTAGAATCTTGGTGGATTTGCGCCTAAGGGCACGTGCGACTTCGTTTGGACGATAGCCGAGGCGATTCGCAGCGGTCTGAACACGTTCCTGCGTCGATGCCGATATGCGCAAGTGCGTGGCCTTGCCTGAAAGAACTGCAGACACGGTCATTTTGCTGACGGAGAGTTCATCAGCGATGTCTTGTATCGTGACCAATCTAGGTGTAGTGGACAATCAGAAAAGCATCCTTGCTTTATCGGTATAGCACAGGATACAGAGAAAGTTTAATAATGTCAACTATTCACAAAATAGCACTTTTTAGGAGTGTGCTCGAAGTGATCACTGTGATGAGCACTAAGCAAGCAGCATTGGTCAAGGAAAGTCGTTGGGGTGTGAAAGGCGATGTGCTTTAGGAGCGCAACAAATGCCTATTCGATCTTGAAATCTGAAATCATATAGCCAACTTCGTCATCCGCCGCTTGCAAAATTGGGTCGACATAGCATTCCGTTATGTGTCCATCGGTGGGGTCAAACTTCACTGTTGCAATTCCGCCTTTGGCACGAACATCCTTCAGGTGCGCATACAGCCTATCCATGCTCTTGAACACTTGATTCGGCCAGGGCGGGGGTGAATCGTTAAGTGCTGTGACCATTGATGTGCCATCAGAATAGACTTGCACCGCATACTTTTGTGGCAACATAAACCCGGATGGCTCAACGACATACGAGTAGCGCGTAACCTTTGCGCGTGTCCAAAGGCTGGTCCCGACTGAGATGTCATCCGTAAAGACGCCGCCGCCGCATCCACTTAGCAAAATAGACAAGCTTGCGGTTACACCGATTACAAAACGATGTTGTGAAATCATGTTTGGTCACCTCCGACCTGGATTAGGGATAGAAACGCGCCCGCACCAAAGCCGTGCTGCGGCCAGAGGCGATAGCAGAACTCAGAACTTTGCTGTGAGCGATGGGCATTAAGGACTGGAATCTCGACGGTTGAGCAGCCGGCGTGCTTCGATAGTGCCCACTCAACGACACTTTCATTTTCACTTTGCGCATAGGTACACGTGCTATAAGCAATGTAGCCTCCGGGTTTGCAAAGGCGGATGCACTCAGCCAGAATGCGCCGCTGACGGCCAGTGTTTTTCCCAACATTGATGTCGTGGAAGCAACCTTCGTTTTTCAGTCCCCGTGCCAGCAGGCTTTGCCCTGAGCAAGGAACATCGGCGAGCACAATATCGAATGTCGGTCCATGAATGTCCGCGAGGATTTTGGGGTCATTCGATGTGACAACCGCTGGAATGCCGCAGCGCGTGAGATTTTCCTTGAGAGCACCAACCCGCTTGCCAATCGTTTCGTTTGCGTGGAGGGTGCTCTGTGGCAATGCGCGCATCGCAAGGAGCGACTTGCCACCCGGGCTTGCACAGACATCGATGATCGTGAACGGCATCGATGCGTCCAACACCGATGTCCAAGCACCTGCAAAGACGCTTGATAAATCCAAGCAGTAGTAGGCTCCCGCTGCGTGGAGTGGATGTGATCCGGGCTTATCTGTCGTCGTGACGCGCTCAACATACGCCGGCTGCCACGGCGCTGCATCGCGGGCAACAAATGGACTTGATGCGTGATCTGCAAACCAGAGAATCGCAGGTTCTGCGCTCTTACCTTCCCCGATACACGCAAGAAAGCGCTCCTGCTCAGCTACATCTGAAAGGCAGCGGGCTGCGAGGCGCATGGCGGCGCGAGGAATTTCCGGCATGCGGCATTCTAGCGACTTGCGGTGCGGTGTGACAAGGCTAAATCGACACCTGTAAGTACCGAACGACGGAACTCTACGCTAGAGTGGACCATGGAAACCCATCGTCCATCGGTCAAATCGCTTACCCGCATCCTCATCGCACTTACGCTGCTCGGAGTGGCTACTCGCACAACAGATGCGACAGGTTCCGGTATTGGCATCGTTTACAAGGACAGCGCACCAGCGCTTGGCCTTCAGCTGGCAAATGACCAGGCGTGCTTTGTCGATATTGACAACGATCACTTCACGGACATCATTTGTGGCGGCGTCATCTGGCACAACGAGCGGGGCAAGAAATTCACGAACATCGGGGCTGCCAGTAATGTGGTGGCTGCCGATTACGACAATGATGGCAATGTCGACCTATTTTCCTGGTCGCAGCGGAAGTTAATGCGGAATCTGGGAAATGGGAAGTTTGCAGATGCAGCGCTGCCCATTCTTCCAGCAGCGGTTAGTCGTGGTGCGTGCTGGACAGATTTCAACAACGATGGGTTTGTCGATCTGGTCATCGGGGGCTACGAGGATTGGGACCGCGGAATAACCTATCCGACGTTTTTTCTGCGAAACGATGCCGGCAAGGCGTTCACGAACGTCGTGGATGTTGCTACATCCCGAACCCGTGGTGTGACGGCTGCGGATTACGACCGGGATGGCAATGCGGACATCTATATGTCCAACTATCGCCTCCAGGCAAACAACCTCTATAACATCGGCAAGGATGGTAAGTCCCTCCGCGATTTAGCACCTGAGCGTCGGGCTGTTGCGACATCGGAGGGGTTTGATGGCGGTCACTCTATCGGAGCTGCCTGGGGTGACATCGACAACGATGGCTGGCTCGACCTCTTTGCCGGCAACTTTGCGCATGTCGACAGTCGGGGGGACCAGCCAAAGTCGCGCTTCTTGCGAAATATGGGTCCGTCTGGCAAGTTTGTGTTTGATGACCTTGGGACATGTGGGTTGTTTTATCAGGAGTCGTATGCGAGTCCGGCGATCGCGGATGTCGACAATGATGGCCGTTTGGATCTGTTTTTTACGACCGTTTACGGCACGGCATCGTTTGGCAGGAAAAACAATCCGGTTTTGCTTCGAAACAGTGGAGCGTGTTGGTTTAACGATGTGACGGCTGTTGCGGGCATCAGCGGGATCGATTCTACGTACCAGGCAGCGTTTGCTGATATCGACAACGATGGTCTCCTCGAGCTCGTAAGTGGCGGAAAACTTTACCTGGGTACGCAAGCAGTCAACTGTCATTGGCTTGGCGTGCAGCTGATTGGCAATGGACGCACGGTAAACCGTTCGGCAATCGGAGCGCAGGTCGTCGTTCGTCTCGGGCGGCAAAAGCTGGTTCGACAGGTGGAAGCGGGTACCGGTGAAGGAAACCAAAGCGATTTACGCTTGCACTTTGGGTTGGGGAATATTTCCGAGGCGGTGGATGCCGTGGTGTATTGGCCAGATGGAACGCGTCAGCTGCTAAATCATGTGCAAGTTGACCGGATGCAGGTGATTACGCAGGGCGGCGGTCGCACGACCTATCGGTAATCAACCCACCCGAAGCCGCAACATTGCGGCAACGAGTGTTAAGGCTATGTTCATAGACTGTGATTGGAAATCCTGCACACGTGAACGTTTTTTGGCTAAATGCTCTGAGCTAAGAGGTCCTTCTGCTGCGCATTTCGTCAATGTTGGTCTTTTCAACGATTCCAAAATGTGTCGGCCTTCGCACACATCACAGAGCTTCCATGTCACTGGCTATCTATTTTGATTCTTGCCATCGCAGCCTTTCTTGTTTCCGCTGATGCCTGAGTTACTGACCCAGTTCTCAGCAGCGGCAGGTCAGATTAGAGCCGAATAACAGGCTTGCATTAACTGCTATTCGCGCGCTTAGTGTTTCGAAATGTGGGTGCCTGCGTGTTGATTCTTGCCATCGCAGGCTTTCTTGTTTCCGCTGATGCCTGAGTTACTGACCCAGTTCTCAGAAGCGGCAGGCCACATTTGTTGCCGAATAACAGCCGGCATTAACCGCTATTAGCGCGCTTAGTGTTTCGAAATGTGGGTGCCTGCGTGTACATTAACAAAATGACACGTAATCGGGCATCTTTGTTGATTCTGGGCCTCGCAGCCTTTCTTGTTTCCGCTGATGCCCGGGTTATTGACCCAGTCCTCAAAATCATAGCTCTTGACTTTGGCGTTGGTGAAGAACAGGCGGCTTGGACGATCAGCGCCTATGCCTTCCCATACGGTCTTTGCCAATGGTTTTACGGTCCGCTGGGCGACCGAATTGGTAAGTTGAAGGTGATGAGTGTCGCTCTCATGGCCTTTGCCATCGGAACGGCGGCATGTGCTTTCGTACCAAACCTTGCGGTGTTCATTGCATTGCGCTTCATAACCGGTGTTTGCGCGGCTGCGATTATCCCGTTATCGCTTAGCTATATTGGCGACAAGATTGCCTATGAAGTCCGGCAGGTTGCGCTTGCTCGCTTCATGATGGCCCTAATGCTTGGGCAGATCTTCAGCAGCTCCCTTGGCGGCATTTTGCAGGACTTGTTTGGGTGGCGAACGACATTTCTTGTGTTTGGAGGCGGGGCGGTGTTGGCGGCTGGTGCGCTGGTCTATGAGTCCATCAAGTTTCCAGAAGAAGCCAAAGACAAGCCATTTTCGTTCAAGCCATTTGCTGATCTCTTTGCGATGCCCGCCGGGCAGGCGATTTTCGCGGCAGTTTTCATCGAGGGCTGTGTGGTGTTCGGCACGATGGCCTACTTAGGTGCGGCAATCAAGACCGGCTTCCCGTTGATGAAGTCCACACAAATCGGTCTGATCATGGCGATGTACGGTGTTGGTGGCCTCGTTTACTCATCTGCGGTACGCAAGCTTGTAACCCGTCTCGGTGAGGGTGGGATTGCGCAGTTTGGTTCATTACTGATCGCGGCCGGCTGTATTGTGATGAGTCAGCTTGGGCAGTGGTGGATGGCTATTGGCGGAATCTTCTTCTTCGGACTTGGCTACTTCGCGATGCACGGTTCGTTGCAAACACGTGCAACTGAGCTAAAACCTGAACTACGTGCTACGGCGGTCAGCTTATTCGCTTTCATGTTCTTCGTTGGGCAGGCTGTTGGACCGATCATCTTTGGACAGATCAAGGCTGCAAGTGGCTATAGCGCAGCATTTCTTGTGAACTGTGTTGTGATTGTGGCACTTGGAACGGTACTGAATATCTACTTCAAGAAAACACGTCGGCAGCCCGTCAAGGCGTAGGCTACATCTGTTCAATGCACCCGTCAGGCCCGCTTCCCTCCGATAAAGAGAGCGGGCTTTTGTTTACAAGGCATCCAAAGACGCTCCGCTATTCCGGCGGATAAGATAGCCGCATGACTGGATTTCCAACGTGCGGCGCGGTCGTAAAGGCCACCCGGAGTATCTCCACAGAACAGCTTCGTCAGACGATTATGGGGCTCTGTTCATTTCCGACACGGCATACATTGTCGGGAGCAATTGGCGCGGATGCGGCAGCAGACTGGCTTGTCCGGCGCCTGCAAAGCTACGGTGGCAACCTTCGAGTCGAGAAAGACACGTGGCTGGAACCAAAAGGGCAGCGCGTCGATAAACCAACGACCATCTCCAATGTCTACGCCAAAATCATTGGCTCCAAGTACCCAAACCACTGGGTCGTCATCAGTGGGCATTACGACTCCCGCGTCACCGATGTCATGGATTCCACCAGCAATGCACCCGGAGCAAACGATGATGCATCCGGCGTCGCTGTCACTCTCGAAGTTGCCAGAGTCCTCGCCCAAAGTAAGCCTGAAATAGGCATCCTTTTCGCTGCACTGACCGGAGAAGAACAAGGCCTCCTCGGTGCGAAACACCTCGCGGAGAGCCTCGTGGCAAAGGGGGAAACCGTTGTTGCGATGGCGACCTATGACATCGTAGGTAACTCTCTGGGCGCCGATGGCCGCAAGCGTAGCGACTACATCCGTATCTTCTCAGGCGGAGACACCCCCGGCGAAACACCTGTCGCCGCAACCCGCCGGCGCACCACCGGACTCGATGCCGATTCGCCAAGTAGAACGCTTGCCCGCTCCGTCGCCGATGTTGCAAAGCGCTATCTCAAGGGGTTCCGAACAGAAGTTGTCTACCGCCAAGATCGCTTTGGCCGCGGTGGTGACCATTCGCCATTTCACGCAGCCGGATTTGCCGCCGTTCGCTTCACCGAACCAAATGAGGATTGGACACATCAGCACCAGGATCTGCGCACCGATGCCGGTATCGACTACGGAGACAAGCCCGAGTATGTCGACTTTGCCTATCTCACAAGTGTCACCCGTCTTGCCGCTGCCTGGGTCACCGAAATCAGCCACGCACCATTGTCGCCAACGGGCGTGACATTGGTGACAGACCTTGCGCAGATGACGACCATCAAGTGGCGGATAAACCCGGATGCCATCGGTTACGAAATCCTGGTACGACGCTCCATAAAGGCGGAATGGGAAAAGACCATTCCCATCAACAAACAATCAGCGACCGAAGCAAAGATCCCGTTCTCAAAGGATGACTACGTGTTCGGAATTCGTAGCGTTGGCAAAAACGGTGCACGAAGCTTAGCGGTCATCGCTGGCAGGTAAACGAAATGTTACAGAACACCATCCATGGAGCTGGAAAACACCGCTTCAAAGTCATCCCAAACTGGTTTCAAGCAGGCAATTTGCGTATCGGAAATGGCCACGGCGTCGCGATGACATCCTGTGGCTACTTAGCCTTCCTAAACGATGGCCCTGATGCGCAGCTGATTCTCATCGACCCGCAGTCTGGAAAAGTGCAGCTGGCGAAGCCGCTTGGCCTCGCGAAAGCGCATGGCCTCTCACTGGTCCGGGAGGCTGGCCGGGATGTTCTCTTTGCCACATGTCTCGACAGCCACCGTGCAATCAAGATGACACTGTTCGGCGAAATCTTGGCTGAGTATCCATTTCCAAAGTCCGCACTTAGAGCGGATGGCTACGGAAATGTGAGTGAATATCATCCGAGCTGGACGGTGCATCATCCCGATGGACGCTTCCTAATTCTCGATGGATATGGTCGTGATTTCTTCCTCGAATACACGGCTGCTGGCTCATTTTCAAAAATGTACGGTGGCAATGCCGGCGGTGTACCCCACTGGGGACCGCATGCCGGACATCATGATGTGTACCAAGCGAATGGGCAGCAATTTCATGTGGCGATGAGTGATCAGCGCAGTATTGTGACGTGGTCTTGGGATGGACGGATTCTTGGTAATGTTCCTCTGGCTGGCTCGGATCCCCGGATGCTCCGTCCGGTAGATGGTGGCTGGGTTGTTGCGCACATCGGTGGCAAATGGCCGCAGGACTTCAAGGCTCCTGGATCCGTCACATTTCATGACAAACGCTTGAAGCCGGTCGGGGCTGTTGGGGCATCGCTCACCAATGTCGATGGTAAGACCACTTTAGTAACAAGAGACGACACGCCGTTTCGACATCCACATGATGCTGTCCTTACGAATGCCGGTGATCTCTTCGTCGCGCAGTATGACTCCGGAGATCAGCCACTTGTGAAGCTTGAGAGGGTTTAGGCTTCCTCTCGCATTTCGGCAGGAACACGCTCATTCATGATGCGGAACCAAAGCGGAGGGCACATCGCCAGCAGCATACTTGTCGGATAGCCATACGGAAGCTGCGGGGCCGCATCCCGGTGCTCGAGGCGTTGATAGGGCTTCCCCGCAATCGCATGGTGGTCAGAATGGCGCGTTAGCTCATAGAGAACAATCCGTCCGATATGGTGATTCGAGTTCCACGAATGCCGGTCTGTGACTCTTTCAAACTTCCCCGTTTCCAAGCGCCTTCGCGAGAGACCATAGTGCTCAATATAGTTGATGGTCTCTAGGAGCAGCGCTCCAACACACCCCGAAGCGAGCAAAATCAAAGTAGAGGAAAGTCCAAAGAGGACAAAAAGCGACACGCAATAGCCAAGCTCGATGGCCGTGTAGGTCAACATCCCGTTGACAGCCTTGATGCCAGTCTCGCGACGCCCTTGGATACGCGCGCTCTCTATCCTCCAAGCATTGATGTACGTCATGATGAGAGTGCGAGGCCAGAATGCGTACAACGCTTCCCCGTAGCGTGCCGTACTCGGGTCATTCCGTGTGGCGACATGAAGGTGATGGCCACGGTTGTGCTCGATATGAAAGTGCATGTAGAGGCTGGGAAGGAGGAGCATCTTTCCTAGCATCCGCTGAACAGGACTCCCCCGGTGCCCAAGCTCATGGCCAACATTTATTCCATTGGCTCCGAGAAGCACCCCCGTTGACAGAACAAGCCCAGTCATCTCAAACGGTGAAAGCGAATGCTTTGCTGTCAGGTTTCCGAGCATCCACACCGCTGTGTATATAATCGGGATGTTGCAATAGAGCAGGATGTCAAACCACTTGTCGGGCAAACGGCGCCCAACAAAACCCTTTGTAGCCTGTGTTTGGGACTGCCCGAGGATCAGCTCAACCAAAGGAATCACAACAAATGCAAACGCAACTCCCGTAAATGTCCACGGGCCGCGCAAGGTAATGCCAGCGAAGGTACAGATAGGTATCAGGAATGCACCTAAATAGCGGATGTCATGCAACATTGGTGTTGCCGATGAGCATACCTGATACCGTCGGATTAGGCTTAGGACTTGACTTGAGCGCCTGAAATATCAAGGTCAGGTTTTGTATTCCACCGCTTGTTCCAGCCAGGCTTTTCGACCTTTGTGCGTAGCAGAATCGTGTTGTCTGTATCCAAATCTGTGGTCCAAACAAAGCTGGCTCCCATGAAGTCATAATCGTAGTAAGGCTTCTTTGGGTTGACGCGTTGCGTTGAGTAAACAGTCGCGCTCTCCCATTTACTGTCATCAAAGGTAGGCAGCTCCCAACCGGTTGGAAACGGAACAGTCTTCACTGGGGGGCCACTGGAGATCCGTCGCACCTTCCAGGATGCATTGCTCACAGTGCCATCGGAAAATTTCACGACGATGCCAGCATCCCCGACGCGGTTTCCATATTCATAGCCAGTTTTCGGATCCGCATTGTCCTTCGCCACAATCGCGATGGTCATTGGGTACTCAGGCAGAATGTCGACTTTGACCACATTGTGTGGAAGGAAGTCAATTGGGTCAACGGCGACTAACTTGCCATTGATGTACATCGCAAACCAGTTGTCAGCATAAACTGTCGCGGTGATGGTGTCAGACATCTCAGGCTTGACTACTCCCGGCTGCGCACCGCGTTGTTGATGAAATGATCTGCTATAAACTCCCGCCGATACCATTAACGTAGCACCAACGAAGAGGCCTGTTACGACTTTTCGATGATTCATTGTGACTTCTTTTCTCCTGCGCTATCCGGGCGGGCATAACCTACTTCAAGAACAGATTTTCCTAGGACAAGCCCTTTGATTCCTGTCAGCAAGCTGTCACGCGTAAGGCGCTCACCTTCCTTTGGTTTCCAGACTTCCTTGAGAGCATAAACGGTTATGAAATATGATTTGCGACCCGGCCCCTTTGAGCATGGCGGCGCGTATCCCAAGTTTCGACTAACGGTGTTTGCTCCTGCTTGCCCAATACCCATCGCATTTTCCGCGAGCTTAGTGACCGTGGCATCCAGCCCAGTGAGAACCCAGTAAACGTGGGTACTGCCATCGGGTGGGTTGTGATGCATGACCACGGCATATCCCTTGGTTCCATCCGGGGCGTTGGTCCAAGCCACAGGAGGGGAAATGCCCATTCCATCACAGGTGAACTTCGCAGGTAGCATTCCATCTTGACCAACGACAGGGCTGGTCAGCTTTAGCTTACTGGCTGGGGCATCTGGTTCAGGTACAGACCTTGTAACTTGGTCAGTCTGGGGAGGCCGGCCATTCTGGCCAGGCTCCCCCTGACCGCGCTGGTCCCGCTCACCAGCACGTCTCTGTTGTTCTCCACCGGGTCCACCCTGACCCGGGCCACGGCGACCACCACCGCCTTGGCCACCACCACCTTGACCGCGGCGCCCACCGCCTTGCTCTGGATCACGCTGTGGTTGGAAATATTCCTTGACACCATTGCCTTGGCTATCGATGTAGTTAAACAGCCAGCTACCATCCGATTCGACAGAATAATCAACGCGCCGGGTCTCACCACTCACTGTGTAGGTGAGCGAATAGGCTCCAGGCTTGGGTTTCGTAAACCCAGTGATTTTTGCGCCACGCAGGGGAGGTGTCCAAGGACGAATGCCCATCGAACGGGGCTGCGGATCAACCTGTCCACCAAGCTCTGTAACCTGACCGTGGAAGCCACCATTAATGTATGGATAGCCCTTAGTCGCGTGATAGTGATAGCCCAGTGTCCCGTGACTGTGGCCATTGAACTTATCCAATTCCTTTGGTACCGAGCCATCAGCATCGGTTAGTCCATAGAGCGCGTAGCCATCCAACGCATACCCAACTGGCTTTCCTTTGCCAATCTTGTCCTGAAGGTGAAGAGGCGCGATGTGGTAATGGTAGTCATCCGCTTGACCCGAATGCCCACCGAACTCATCTAGCTCACCAGCCAAAAATGTGTCTGTACGGCCATCGTTTTTGATGGGATTGAAAATCGGCACGCCATTCGCAGCTATCGCAATCGCGCCGCGGAAGAAGTGGTCCTTAGCAGACAATGGGTTTTCAGCGACGACAGGAGTTAGCGGAAACTGCCACGCATTCGAGCCGGTATAGCGCTGCGGAATCGGGACTTGCTGTTGCCAAGCCGTGATCCCAACCATCAGCCTGTGGTCCGGCATGCCATCCGATTCGACAAAGAACTGCGTCTCCGATGCCCTCGTCTTGACACTCGGCGCAAAGGGCTTGAAGACCTCTGCAACAGCATCGGTTTTTGACTGCGGCTGACCTGCACGGGATGCGAGGAGTGTAATCGGAACCGACATCGCCAAAAGGGTGAATACTAGTACCTTTTTCATACTTATCACCCTAGCCAAAAAGGATTAAAGATAGATGAAAATCTAGACTATTTTCAATCCGTGATAGATCTCTTGTTGTCAGGATACTAGCGTATAGCCATCGCTGCTTACTTCTCTCTGCTGCTTGGCCAAGCCCTTCGGACGACAGCAGCATAGCGCTTTTCATTGCGACGACCGGCCGTATCAAGCGTAAACGGCACAAAACCGACCTTGCTTACAAGCGAATCTGCATCGATGCGGAAATCATCTTTGGCTACATCCCTGAACTTCGGATCGGCGATAATGCTACCTGTATCCCCGGGAGCAAGCTTTGGCGCCACACCTTTGGTGTTCCAGTAAATGTTCTTACCCACCATAAAGTTTTTGCCCGGTTCACCAGACCAGTTTGATCCAAGCAGGGGACCATCCGACCAAATCACCACATTCCGCTCAATCGTGAAGCTCAAGTGTGGTTCTGGCCGCGTCCGCATTAGCTGAGCCTCGATACCAAATCCAAGAATATTGTTCCGAACGACATTGTCTTTTCCATAGTGCTGATGAAAAGGCGCACTCGTGGTCCGTACGGCGATATTGTTCTCGGCAACAATCCCCGTTGAGCCTTCATCAAAGTAAATGCCCCAGCCACCATAGTCAACACTTTGAATATCGGAAATCCAATTGTGATGTAAAACCGTCCCCGGACTCACGCCAAGCGTATAGATGCCGCCCATGTCGCTCAGCACGGACTGGCCAATATTGGTGATGCGATTCCACGAAATCTCATTATGATGCGCACCGCTTTTGTCATAACCCCAGCTCCACCCGGGGGAGATGGCCGTGTAGTAAAAGTCGGTGATGTCGTTGTGGTCGATCACATTATGATGCGCGTGGCCAAGCCAAATGCCAACCGCCGCTGGATGGATACGTCCACCGTGTGCGATCAGCGTGTCCTGAATCGTGATGCCATGCGTTTGCTCCATCGCATCCGCGCGGTAACTGGTTTCACCCACCTTGATGCCACCGGCACCGAGGTCGACGAATTTACACTTGCTGATGCTGACATCCGATGAGCCATCCGTTACATCGAGAGCCCACGCACCCGTGTTACGAACCTCGACATCATTGATTGTAATCCTGTTCGAATCCGTAAACGTCAGTGCTGCCGGGAGGTGAATCTCCGCCTGCGGGAAGTTATCACCCTTTGCAGGCAGGGAATACGCTGTGTGTGCAAACGCAAGATTTTCGAGCGTTACGTTACGGACATCCTTTGCAATGAGAAGCTGGTCAATCACTGGCACAACCGCAGTTACCTTGTTCTTCTTCTCACCTGGCATCGGGATGTAAAGTACCTCGCTGCCGTCGCGGTCATAGTAAAACTCTCCCGGATCTGAGAGGGCTTCCCAAACATTTTCGATGATGTAGCGCCGCCCGGCGGCGATGTTCGCATAGTTCACTGTTCCATGCGTCGAGCCAGCCAGCTGGATACGACCACTCTTGGAATCGATCCCACCTTGCTGCAGCGGCAGCTTGGCCATCGTCCAGATTTGGAAAATGTTTACTTGGATGTCCGCTTGATTATGCCACTCAGGATTAAACGTCCCCGGTTGGGATTGCAAGGCATCATGGCCGGTACCGTTGGGTGGCAGATTTCCCGCAATTGTAAATGCACTTGATTTTGGCAAACGTGGACGATAACGCCGCGCAGAAGCATCCAGTTTTCCAGTGGCATGGATGTAGAGCTGCTGTACAGGGGATGCTACCTTCGCTGCCCACCAACCATTTTCAACGGTACGCCAGCCGTTGATTGTTTTCCCACCGGAAACCACGGGGCGCTTTCCAGCCTCACCGCGCAGCGTCAGGTTACTGTCGGAGCCGTTTAGACGGATAGGTGCATCTAACGAATGCGTGCCTGCCAGCAGAACAACCGTATCGTGTCCCGGATGAGTGCGAGCCGCTTCAAGACCCTGTTGGATGCTGCGAAATGGCTTAGACTTGGTGCCGATGCCCATTGCCCCAGCGCTTGGCGAAACGAACCAGACACGTTCTTTGGCGGTCTCATTATCCTGATAGCCACTAGGAATTGGCAAAGCGGTGAACGCCAACAAAGCGAATGGCAACATGAATTTTTCCCTACTTCAGGAGCTTTTTAACCGTCTCGTCGATGCGCTTGTCGTTTTCCTGATAGCCAACCCAGTTGGCAGCGACGTTGCCATTTGCATCAATGATGTACGTTGTTGGGATTCCCGAAACTTGGTAGAGCTTTTTCGCGATGGAGTTTGCGTTGTTCTGTGCGGCTGGATCAAACACAAATGGCAGTGTGTACTTGTCCTTGTTCGCTGGAACCCACTTCTTGTAGGCATCTTCAGCATCCCAGACACAAACTGCAAGTACAGTCACTTTGTCACTGTTCTTGTTGGCCTTCCAAAACTCTTCCAAATGTGGCATCGCCATCATGCACGGACCACACCAGGTTGCCCAAAAGTCAAGGACCACTACCTTGCCCTTGAAGTCGGAAAGCTTTCCCTGAGTTCCATCGATTCGGATGAATGTGAAATCTGGAGCTACTGTCCCAACGGCGAGAAGCGCCGGACGAGATGCG
>Ga0255105_1000200_pt1 | contig 16098 bp, 17 predicted proteins | sample Law_Cont_RepA_8h_FD_188455 | JGI IMG/M metagenome (GOLD analysis project Ga0255105, IMG submission 188455) | Freshwater microbial communities from St. Lawrence River, New York, United States - Law_Cont_RepA_8h | ecosystem: Environmental > Aquatic > Freshwater > River | place: USA: New York... | reverse complement strand
CTCGTTGGCTTAGAAAGAATTTAACTTGCCCTTAGTTGAGTTTCTAGAAAATTGGGGAAATGTCACCTTCAATTTGAAAAGCATTACTGTTTTACTGTTTTACTGTTTTACTGTTTTACCTACTATGACTATTGCAGAGTTAATGTCACTCATTTAAATTACAGTTTTAACATGGAACAAATAATGCATAAAATCTTAATAATCATGTTGCTTGCAACCCTTACTGGTTGTACTCATTACCCACCTCGGGGGCTTGAAGAACAACGAAGTTACATTGACAGAACTGTATCTGTACCCAGCCAGTACTTTATGGAAACACCCGAATCAAAATCTGTTCACGTAGGTTCGGGCATATTTGCACAGGCAGCCGGGTGTCAATATATGCAACGATATAAAGTCCGCACAAATGTTAATTTTTCACATTCATTAAATTTGATCAAATATAGATCTGCAATGATGGGTGCAAAACGAATTAGCGTAGTGCGACACGAAGAAGTTGATGCATTAGAAAAAAGAATTGCAATTCATGATGACAATGTAATCTACTTGGAAGCGGGTACTTCATTGCAAGGCGCCTCTTTCCACACAACAATCATTGCTGACTTGTATGACTGTCCAAAAACTTGAACAGTTGATTAATGAACTCTGACTACACGCCAACCGTCACTTACTTTTCTCAAACTAAACTTCCACTCAAGTGATTTACGTCTTGCAAAAAGCAGAGCAGCAATTCTTGCTGACTCTGCTTTTTTGTATTCTGTGAGTAAAAAACTATCCCCCACCTCCATTTTTACAAACGGATAAGATAGTCTTTTTTCAATTTTGACCTCAGTGTGGTTTTTATCTATTTGCATCATTTGCGTACCCAACTAACTGCTTTAGCCTTGCTTACAAAGAGGTTTGTTGTCTTAGGTATCGGCATTTGCCATTCAAACTTGAGTAAATAGATTAATTGAGCAAACTCAAACCCAAGGTCCCAAACTTTATTCAAAAGTTCTCGCAATTGAACTCAATCGTTTGCACAATAATTCGGACATCATTTTCATAGAGGAAACCCTCTTATAGAAATCAAGTCCTTTATGTAAACATTGTTTGGTCAATCAACACACTAACGGCACATCATGAAATTTCAACTTCTCCTCACTGCTTTTGCAGCAGCTGTCTCAACAACCAGCATGGCAAACGAATTTGTTAACAAGCCCAGTTCTTTAGAGATGCCAGTAGGGACACTTGCAGAAACTGGTTTTACAGCTGATGGACTAAAGCGTATTGATGCGTTCTTCGCTTCTGAAATACAAAAGAAGCGTGTTCCAGGTAGTGTTGTTGGAATTGTTAGAGATGGCAAGCTGGTTTACCTCAAAGCGCATGGTTTTAGAAATCCAGAAACTCAAGCTCCAATGCAAGTTGATAGTATTTTTGCTTTGGCTTCAATGACTAAACCAATGGTTTCAGTCGGCACTCTTACACTGACTCAGCAAGCCAAACTTCCTTTGTTCAGTAAAGTATCAGAATACTACCCTGCCGTTGGCTCCATGAAAGTAGCTGTCAGAAAAGCTGATGGCTCAACTGATTATGAAAACGTGAAAAGTCCAATGACAGTTCAGGATTTGATGCGTCACACATCAGGTTTGACATACGGAGGACGTCCAGACACATCTGGCGCAGCTTCAAGTCTCTACCCTTCAGGTGGACAAGCTATGAAAATGAATGGTACTGCTGATTTTATGGACAAGATTACCAAATTGCCTTTGGTTTATCAGCCTGGAACCATCTTTGAATACAGCCTTTCGCATGAAGTCTTAGGCGCAGTTATTGAAAAGGTTTCTGGAAAATCTTTAGATGCGTATTTACGCGAAGCTATTTGGAACCCGTTGCGTATGAACGACACAGGGTTTTACGTCTCAGAAACTAATAAGCCAAGACAAGCCTATGCTTTCAAATTAAATCCGCTAGATAACAAGCCACAATCAATTCCGCCTTTGCAGCCTGGTGTAACTTTTGAATGTGGTGGTGGTTGCGCAATTGGTACAGTTCCTGACTATCTCAAGTTTGGTCAAATGCTTTTAAATGGTGGTGAATTTAATGGGCAACGAATATTGAGCCCTGCCATGGTCAAACTAATGACTAGTGATCAAATGAACAAAAAAATCATTAGTCGCGTAGCAAACGTAGAACCGCATCGCGAAGGTTATGGATTTGGCTTGGGTGTAGCCGTTCGCACTGATCCAGGGCTAGCTGCAGTTCCTGGCAACGTGGGTGAATACAGCTGGAATGGCGCATATGGCACTGGCTTCTTTGCTGATCCCCAAGCTAAATTAGTTGTTGTCTTTGGTACTGCGGCACCTGGTGAATTGCGCAAGTACTATCGTGAGCAAATTCAAAACTTGGTTTATGGCGCAATGACTAGATAAAGTAGCCGACCAAGCAACCCAAGGTCCCAAACTTTATTCAAAAGTTCTAACAATTGAACCCAATCGTTTGCTATAATTTTTGGCTCAGGCTCTTTAGCTCAGTCGGTTAGAGCGATGGAATCATAATCCACAGGTCCGCGGTTCGAATCCGTGAAGAGCCACCAAGTTCAGGGCCCCCCGTGGAAGCACAGGGGGCTTTTCTTATGCATGCTGACAATCGCCGCGGTATTTTGGCCATGAGCCTGGCCATGGCGCTTTTCATTGCCAATGACGCTTTGGTAAAGCAAGTCAGCGCTACATTGCCCGGCCCTCAACTCATTTTCATTCGCGGTCTGATGGCCACTACGCTGGTGCTCATCATGGCGCAAGCCATGGGGCATCTGAAAAACTGGCGCCTCATGTTAAACAAGCGTTTGTGGATAAGGGGCTCTGTAGACGCAGTCGCATCTCTTACCTACCTAACAGCCGTCTTTCATTTGCCCTTGGGCAATGCAACGGCCATCAACCTTGCCTCGCCCCTATTCATCACGGTGTTTGCCATTATTTTCTTTAAAGAACAGGTCACATTGCAAAGAGGCTCGCTCATATTACTTGGCTTCAGTGGGGTACTGTTGGTGGTTCAGCCCAGCTCAGAAGGCTTCAATGTGTACGCTTGGATAGCCGTGCTGGCCACTTTGTTTCATGCCACACGAGACACACTCACTCGGGCTATTGGCTTTCACGTGCCCGCACTTCTCATTACGTTGTCAACTGCAGTTTCTGTTGCCATAGCCGCTGGCGGCATTACGCTGACTCAAACATGGACGCCTGTTGACAGCACATCGCTGGCCTTGCTTTTCGGCGCTTCTTTGTTTCTCTCGATGGCTTATTACTTGCTCATTGTGGCCATGCGTTCTGGTGAAATGAGTTTGGTCGCGCCATTCCGATACAGCGGTTTGCTGTTTGCCTTACTCATTGGCTATGTGGTGTGGGATGAAGTGCCCAACCTTTTAGCATGGGGTGGAATTTTGCTTTTGGTTATTTCAGGTCTGTTGATTCTTCAATCAGAAAGACCCAAACAAAATTAATTCTCAATTCACGACAAATCTATCTATTGAATGAAAGCACACCATGAGTTTTGAACCAGTTTCCAAATTAGACGGGCATGTCGCTGTTATCACGGGTGGCAAAGGCGCCATTGGTTGGGCCACCGCGAAAAGGCTGGCAGCATTGGGCGCACGCATTGTTTCCATTGATCGATCGGAACCAGAAAAAGTTCAGGCTCTTTTAGATACGCTGCCCAAAGTGGCATCGGGCGCTCACTTTGCGCTTACGGCTTCCATCACCGATTCTGCTGCCTTGAATGCAGCTGCAGACGCTGTGAAGCAACGCGCCGGACGCTGTGACATCTTAGTCAACAGCGCGGGCTTTACAAAGCCTGTGGCGGCCAACGATTTAGAAGGTCTAACCGACGACTTGTTTGACGCAGTGGTGCAAACCAATTTGCGCGGTGTATTTGCCACGATTCGCGCCTTTACGCCCTTGCTCAAAGCCAATGGCGACGGGCTCATTGTGAATGTGTCTTCAATTGCCGGTATCACCGGTTCTGGCAGCAATTTAGCTTATGCAGCGGCCAAAGCAGGTGTCGATCTTTTGACCAAGGCATTGGGTAAAGCACTTGCGCCTCAAATTCGCGTCATTGCAGTTTCACCAGGCGTGGTCGATTCATCTTTCGTACCTGGCAGAGGCGCTGAATTTAATGAGAAAGCTGCAGCCACCATTCCTCTTAAACGCATTGGCCATGTCGACGACACTGCCGCTGCCATTGAGGCCTGTGCTACCACCATGCGCTTTGCTACTGGCTCCCGTTTTGTGGTCGATGGTGGAAGAAGCTTGTAAATTTTTGCTCACCCTAAGCTCACCCTTGCCAAATTGATGCAAACTGCGAGCACCAAATCCAACTGGCACTTTCAATGCACCTGCCCAGCGCAAACCCGCGTCCCTCCATTTATTACAACTACCAAGTTTTCAAACCTTGGTTGCCCACTGAACACGGGCCACAGGAAAAGAAAAAAGTAGTCATTGTGGGCGCAGGTCCTGCGGGTATGGTCACCGCATTGGAATTGGCGCGGCATGGCGTTTCCAGCGTGGTCTTGGCATCTGAGCTGCAATTTTCACAAGGCTCACGTGCCATTGTGTTTACGCGCAGATCAATGGAAATATTGCAGCAAGTGGGCGTGGCGCATCGCATCACTGAAAACGGATTACCTTGGCGCAGCGGCAATTCTATTTACCGCGGACAAAAAGTGTTTCGCATGGAAACACCGCTTGATCCAGACGATCGGTTTTTTCCGATGATCAATATTCAGCAGCAGTACTTAGAAGAGTACTTGCATGATGCGTGCGCAGCCCATCCTTTGATTGATTTTAGATGGGGCAACAAGTTGGTCCACGCTGAACAATCGGCGGGCATTGTCTCAGCCCATGTTGACACATCTGTTGGACCCTACCAACTTGAAACCGAATGGCTTGTGGCTGCCGATGGTGGTCGATCAGAAATTCGCAGTGCCATGAATTTGAAATTGGAAGGGGCCTCTTTCGAAAGCATCTTTGTCATTGCCGACATTCGCATTGACTTGCCCTTCCCCACTGAGCGCTTGGCATTTTTTGATCCAGACTGGAACCGCGGCAATACCATCCTCATGCACAAAGAGCCACACGGTATTTGGAGGGTGGACTATCAATTACCGCCTGGCGAAACACCAGAAGAAGCTTTGCGACCTGAGTCCCTGCAAGAGCGAATAGACGCACAACTCAAAATGATTGGCTTTGAAGGCACGCCTTGGGAAATGGATTGGAGTTCTGTTTACTCTGCACGCACGCTCACGTTGCCTCAATATGTTCATGATCGCATTGTGTTCACTGGTGATGCAGCCCATTTACTGCCCATCTTTGGTGTGCGAGGCGCTAACACAGCATTTCAAGATGCTCAATCATTGGGTTGGCATTTGGCCTATGTGATCAAGGGCAATGCGCCAGAACAACTGATGCAAAATCACAGCGACGAGCGTGTGGGCGCTGCTCGCGAAATCATCACTGAGGCTGGCAAAAGTACTCGCTTCATGGCACCTCCAAGCAGAGGCTTTAGGTTACTGCGTGATGCGGTTTTGTCTTTGTCATTGACCGAAGAATTTGTGCGACCGCTTTACCACTGGCGCACATCGCGGCCACATGAGTACAAGCACTCTGAGTTAAACAGCACGACTGATGACAATTTGCAATTTACAGGTGGCCCAGCTCTTGGTGCACCTCCTCAAAATGTTCAGCTTCAACAAGATGACTTTTTGTTAGATCACTTAGGCGGTGGGTTTGACTTGGTTTATGTCGCAACACATCAAGGCATTCCACAAGACCTTTTGCGTGCCGTTGATCAAGCTAAAAAAAATGGCATCCCTTTGAAATTGTTGGCCATCACACAAGAAACTGCTGATGTCGTGGGTGCTGACAAAACATTGTTCGATCCGCAACAAAGATTTCAACTTCGTTATGCCGTCTCAGCAGGGGGTGCTTATTTATTTCGGCCTGACCAACACGTGTGTGCTCGCTGGCTTCAATTGGATGCCGCGCGCCTGCTTTCCAGCCTTCAACTTGCGTTAATGCAATGAACACAATCCACACTCTTGACATAGCGGGCCTAGAACAGGTTTACGACCGATTGGCCACGGCCATCGATGAAGCTGGCCCAGAAAAGTCAGAGCTTTTTTTGGTCAAACTGGCGCTTCTCAATGCCAAAGCGTTGGGGCAACCCGATCTGTTTGCAGCACACGTAGAAGCGGCACTGAAAGATCTGTCTACTTAGTGCTAGCCACTGCACTTACTTGGGGCGAGTCCTTAAAACCCGCCCATTTTTGGGGCTATTGATGTTTTCCAAATTAAGAGGTCAGCACTTACCCGCGGTTTTATCAGCTTTTTTTCATGCAAAATATGCTTTTCTTAATTTTGGAGCCAATCCATGAAATCCATTCGAAAACTGATTCAGCGCCCATTGCTGGCAACTGCCGCTTTGGCATTGCTCGGCTCACTGGCCACACCTGCTTTTGCTGGCAAAACCATTGATGCCATCAAAGCACGCGGCACTTTAAACTGCGGCGTGAACCCCAGCTTGCCTGGCTTCTCTGCAGCAGACAGCCAAGGCGTTTGGGCCGGTTTGGATGTGGATGTTTGCCGCGCTGTGGCCGCCACTCTTTTGAACGACCCCCTTAAAGTGAAGTACACACCCCTGAACGCTGCTCAGCGTTTTGCTGTGTTGCAAGCCGGTGAAATTGACATGTTGTCACGCAACACCACTTGGACTTTGAATCGCGATGCCTCTTTGGGCTTGCATTTCACAGGCGTGACTTACTATGACGGCCAAGGCTTCATGGTTCCTAAAAAGTCAAAAATTACCAGCGCAACCAAGCTCAAGGGTGCCACAGTGTGCGTGCAATCTGGCACCACCACTGAAAAGAATTTGAATGACTACTCCAAGGTCATGAAACTCAACATGAAGCCCGTCGTATTTGACACACAAGAAGCCACCAACAAGGCTTACTTCTCTGGTCGTTGCCAAGCTTACACCACAGACGCTTCAGGTTTGGCATCTGTTCGCAACAAAGAAGCCACCAACCCTGATGATCACCTGATCCTGCCAGAGTTGATTTCCAAAGAACCCCTTGGCCCATCAGTGCGCCGTGGTGACGACGAGTTCTTCGCCATTGTGAAATGGGTGGCTTACGCTTTGATCGAAGCCGAAGAATATGGCATTACACAAGCCAACGTGGACCAGATGAAGAGCAGCAGCACAGACCCCGTCATTCAGCGTATCTTGGGTACCTCTGAAGACACTGGCAAATTGCTTGGTTTGGACAAAGAGTGGGCTTACCGCGCCATTAAAGCTGTGGGCAACTATGGCGAAATGTTTGAGCGCAATGTTGGTCCTAAGTCCACTTTGAAATTGCCACGTGGTTTGAACAACCAGTGGAACAAAGGCGGCTTGATGTACGCTCCCCCTGTACGTTAATCTTAGCTTTGCGTTCTCCTCCATGAGGAAAACTTTTTAAACCAAAGACTTCCGGCCCGCCTCGTGCGGGCCGGTCTATTCTCATGAGCACCCCTCCTCCTCCCAAACGACAATGGTCTTGGCGCAGCCAAGCCTTTCGCGGACTGGTTTATCAAATCCTAGCCATAGTTGGGTTGACCATTGCCGTGGGCTACTTGATGTCCAACACGTTCGCCAACATGCGCGCACGGGGCATTCAAAGTGGTTTTGATTTCTTTCTCCAACCTGCTGGTTTTGGCATTGGCGAAAGTCTCTTTGAGTTCGACTCATCCCAAAATTATTTGGTCGCTTATTTAGTGGGCCTGACCAACACACTGCGAGTTGCATTGGTAGGCCTGGTTCTGGCCACAGTTTTAGGCACCCTGATTGGCATTGGCCGCCTAACCAAAAACACGCTGGTTAAATCACTCTGCGCCAGCTATGTTGAGATCACTCGCAACATTCCCTTGTTACTGCAACTTTTCATGTGGTACTTTGCCATGACAGAATTGTTGCCGCCCATCGAAGAGCCCTTAAAGCCCTTGGCAGGGGTGTTCTTCAGCAAAAATGGTTTGCAATATCCGCTGCCCGTTTGGGAGCCCGGACACTGGGGCACCCTCATAGGTTTGTGCGTTGGCATTGCCGCCTGGAAATTCTGGTCGCGCCACGTCAAGCAGCACTTTGAAGCAACTGGGCACACCAAGCACAGCTTCTTGCCTGGCATGGGGTTGTTTGTTTTGGGCGGTGTCATAGGCTGGTTAGTCGGCGGCGCCCCAAGTGAGATGAACATTCCCGAAGTCACCGAAATCAGTGTGGTTGGTGGTGGCTCTGTCACCCCCGAGTACCTCACTTTGTTGGTAGGCCTCACTGTTTACACGTCGGGTTACATAGCCGAGGTGGTGCGCGCAGGCATTCAATCGGTCTCTTTTGGTCAACATGAGGCCGCTCTTGCTTTGGGCCTAAAACGCACCCAAGAGTTGCGTCTCATTCAATTGCCTCAAGCCATGCGCGTGATCATTCCGCCGCTCACCAGTCAATATTTGAATCTGATCAAAAATTCTTCCTTGGCTGTGGCAGTTGGTTACCCCGATTTGGTTTCCATCAGCTCTACAGCCCTGAACCAAACAGGTCGTGCCATTGAATGCATTGCCTTGGTCATGCTCATCTATTTAAGCTTGAGTTTGCTCACCTCAGCACTCATGAACATCTACAACCGCCGCGTGCGCATTAGGGACCGATGATGTCTAACACCGGTTATCAACAACATTTCGAACCCATCGAAGCGCGCCGCCCCCCCGTCAACGAAACTGGCGTTTGGGCTTGGATTCAAAGAGGCTTCTTTGATGGTCCACTCAACTCATTTCTAACGGTTCTATTTTTAGCTTTGTTGGTGTGGGCCATTCCGCCCATCTTCAACTGGACTGTTTGGTATGCCATTCCCGATGCAGACAACGCCGCCTGCCGAGAAGCCTATGGCTTGGGTGCTTGCTGGGGCGTGGTGGCCGAAAAGGGTCGACTGATTCTGTTTGGGCGTTACCCATTTGACGAACAGTGGCGCCCCTTGGTTGCCAGCAGTGTGCTGGTGGTATTGTTGGCGGCCTCTTGCTTGAAAACCTTCTGGCGCCCTGCGCTCATCGGTGCTTGGGTGGCGGTCTATGCGTTTTTCTTTGCCCTCATGCTGGGTGGATTCGCAGGCCTAACCTACGTTGAAACAGCGCGTTGGGGCGGCCTGCCACTCACCTTGCTGTTGGCCAGCGTGAGCTTGGTGGTTGCATTTCCTTTGGCCATTTTGTTGGCCTTGGGTCGCCAGTCCAACTTGCCTGCCATTCGAACTTTGTGTGTGATTTTTGTGGAATTTGTGCGCGGCGTACCGCTCATTTCCGTGCTGTTCATGGCCTCGTTCATCTTGCCCTTGTTCATGCCACAAGGCACCCAAATTGACGTGCTGGTGCGAGTACTCATTGGCATGACACTTTTTACAGCAGCGTATTTGGCAGAGGTTATTCGCGGTGGTTTGCAAGCCTTGCCAAAAGGCCAAGTCGAGGCCGCACATTCTTTGGGCCTCACCTACTGGCAAATTCAGCGCATGATTGTGTTGCCGCAAGCTTTGCGCTTGGTGGTGCCGGCCATTGTGAACACCTTCATTGGTGCATTTAAAGACACCTCATTGGTCACCATTGTGAGCTTGTATGACCTGACAGGCGCGGTGCAATTGGCACTGGGCGATGCCGACTGGCGCAAGTTCTTCATTGAAGGCCAGCTGTTTGTGGCTGGCATTTATTTCATTGCATGCTTTGCCATGTCACGCTACAGCCAATGGCTGGAATCCCATCTGAATACTGGAACACGGAGACAGTGAAGTGAGTACCTCAAGTCCCATCATCGAATTTTCTAAAGTCAACAAATGGTTCGGCGAGTTCCATGTGTTGCGCGACATTGATTTGTCAGTGGCCAAGGGCGAGCGCATTGTGGTGTGCGGACCTTCAGGTTCTGGCAAAAGTACACTGATTCGCTGCGTCAACCGCCTTGAAGAGCACCAGTCTGGTGTGCTCAAGGTAGACGGCACAGAACTTACAGACGATGTCAAATCGATTGAAGCTGTGCGCCGCCAAGTGGGCATGGTGTTCCAGCAGTTCAATTTGTTCCCGCACCTTACCGTGCTGGAAAACCTCACGCTGGCCCCCATGTGGGTGGGCAACATGCCCAAGGCCGAAGCCGAAGAGCGTGCCATGCAGCAACTCAAGCGTGTGCGCATTTCAGAGCAAGCGCTCAAGTACCCCTTGCAGTTGTCGGGTGGTCAGCAGCAACGCGTGGCCATTGCACGCTCCTTGTGCCTCACACCGAAAATCATGTTGTTCGACGAGCCCACTTCGGCGCTTGATCCCGAGATGATTAACGAAGTTCTAGACGTCATGGTGGAATTGGCCAACCAAGGCATCACCATGATTTGCGTCACACACGAAATGGGCTTTGCCCGCTCAGTGGCCGATCGCGTGATTTTCATGGACCAAGGTCAGATCGTGGAGCAAAACACTGCCGCTGAGTTCTTTGCCAACCCAAAGAACGAACGTACACAAGATTTCTTGTCCAAAATTCTGGCGCACTGATGACTTCGAACTCAAAGCCCGCCGGCACTGCTGGCGGGCTTTCTTTTTTAGATCCGCGCGGTGATGCGCTACCTCGTCCTCACGGCAATACGTATTGGCTGTGGGCAGGGCATATCTTGACGGGAGAACACCCCGCGAAGAATGGCCTTGAACAATTGCCTGAAAAATTGCAACTTTTTGCACTAGCCGGTATCACGCATTTCATCGATCTCACATCGCCAGCCGATTCCGTCAAGCCCTACCAACCAATGGCCGGAGCCGTTCGAATCAACCATCCCATTACAGATTTTGGGGTGCCCAGCCCACAGCAAATGCAAAGCATCTTGCACAGTATTCAATCTGCACTCAATCAAGGTGGCAAAATTTATCTGCACTGTAAAGCTGGCATTGGCAGATCCGGCACTGTGGCCGCTACATGGCTCACTGAGCAAGGTCTAGATAACGAGCAGGCGTTAGCACTGCTGTTGCAAAAGTGGCAGACCATGGACAAATGCCTTGAAGAGCCGCTCACACCAGAGACCGAAGCACAACGACAATTTGTGTTGGCTTGGAAAAAGTCAAGCCATTGAGGAACTCAGGTGCTCAACTGAACACGCCACCATAAGTTTTGCGCAGGTCACCTTTTTGAACCTTGCCAGTGCCACCCACTGGCAAGGATTCCAAGAAGATCACATCGTCTGGCACCCACCACTTGGCCACACGGCCTTCTAAGAAAGACAGAATTTCTTCTTTCTCAACAGCTTGGCCTGGCTTGCGCACCACAAACATCAACGGACGCTCATCCCACTTGGGATGCTTTACGCCTATGACGGCAGCCATGGCCACAGCAGGATGCGCGACAGCGGCGTTTTCTAAATCAATCGAGCTGATCCACTCACCACCGGTTTTGATGACGTCCTTGGTGCGATCGCGAATTTGCATGACGCCCAGGGCATCAATGGTGGCAATGTCGCCCGTGGGAAACCAGCCATTCACCAAAGGTGACTTATCGCCCTTGTAATAGCCCGAAATAATCCACTGACCCCGCACCATGAGTTCCCCTTGTGAGGTGCCATCGCGCGGCATGGTGTTGCCTTCTTCGTCCACTACTTTGATGTCGACACCAAACACCGAACGACCTTGCTTACCAACCAATGCGTGACGATCTGCAGCAGGCATAGCGCGCTGCTCAGGCGTCATGCTGCTCATGGTGGCCACTGCTGTGGTCTCGGTCATGCCCCAACCATGGCGCACTTCGACATCGTAGTCATCGCTGAATTTGGCAATCAAGGCTGTGGGCATGGCCGAGCCCCCCGCAGCGGTGCGCCTCATGGTGCTGAAACGCAATTTGTTTTGTTCAAGGTGCTGGATGAGCGCCATCCAAATGGTGGGCACACCTGCACTGATGGTGACCTTTTCGGCTTCAATGAGTTCGTACAAACTGGCGCCATCCAACTTAGGACCTGGCAAGACCAACTTGGCGCCAGCAATGGGTGCCGCATATGGAATGCACCATGCGTTGATATGGAACATGGGAACCACGGGCAGAATGGCTTCTTCGGGCGACAAGTTCAAAATACTTGGTAAACAACCAGACAGTGCATTAATCACAATGGCGCGGTGCGAATACATGGCACCTTTAGGATTGCCGGTGGTGCCTGAGGTATAGCAAATGGCTGCGGCAGATCGCTCGTCAAAGTCGGGCCATTCAAAAACATCGCTGGCAGAAGCAATCAGTTCGTCGTAGCAAACCACATTGGACACGCCTTCAATTTCCGGCATGTGCGCACGCTCGGTCAGGCAGACCCATGCACGCACTTTGGGGCAATGCGCTGCAATGCCTTTGATCAAAGGCGCAAAAGTGATGTCAAACAAAACCACTTCGTCTTCGGCGTGATTGATGATGTAAATGAGTTGTTGGGGATGCAGGCGCGGATTGCACGTGTGCATGACCATGCCGCTGCCCGACACCGCGTAATAAGCTTCAAGGTGACGGTGATTGTTCCAAGCAATGGAGCCCACCACACTGCCCTCTTTTAAATTCAAGCCGTGCAGTGCATTGGCCAATTGGCGTGAACGCTTTGCACAATCGGCGTAGGTGTAGCGAAACAAAGGGCCATGTGTTTCGCGAGAGACAACTTCTTGCCCGCCAAACTGCTTAGCCGCGTGCTCCAAAATGCCCGACAAGAGCAAGGGGCGGTCCATCATGAGGCCAGGTTTGAGCATGAAAAATCTCCGAATTGAATGAATTCAAAGATGATAGTCTGAAGCCCTAAGGTGTCACTCGGGATTGACCCGTAAAGGGCGCCTGATAAAGCCAGACAGGCCGATTGGGACTGGCGTCAGTGACTGCAGTGGCTTTAAGTTCTGCCGCCTCAAACTCCAAACTTACCAGCCAAGCACCCGGTTTCATTTCTGCTTTGGCTTTCTCAACTGCACGGGGCATGGTTTCGGGCCGCTGAAACAAATACACCATGTCATAGGCGCCCCAATGGTCCTCCCAAATATCACCGCATCTCACCTCTGCCCAGGGGCACCGAAACTTGGCCAGCCAACTTAAGGGGCGGCTGAATTCAATCCCAATCCACTGCGCATTCACATAGGCCAATCGCAAGGCTTTCAGGCCGTCACCCGCGCCACAGCCTGCGTCAAGAATCTTCGCTTGTGCAGGCAAGATGGCCCAGCGGGGCACATCTCGCAAAGCATTCAAGGGGGTTGGAAACACGGGGGCATCGCGCCAAGTGTGTAGGGGGTAAATCCAGATGATCAAAATCAAGGGCAACAGCCAGACCCAGGCTGGCACACTGGCCATGCCCATCAGCCAAAAAGACACTGGGAAGCCCATGGCCAGGGCCGCTGTTCTGGCTTGAGAGAACCCTTTGTGCCAAGCAGCAGCAGCGGCAATGACGCCAGCGCTTGTTGCAAAAAGCATGGCCACAGAAGAGTGAACTCCCTGTTCAAGCAGGAACAAATAGAGGTACCAAACCCCTCCCCAAACCGCCAAAGCAGCCAAAGGCCAACGGATCAAATTTGACATTTGATTCTTCTTTCAGATAATTCAACCATATTAAGCAAATGCAATGGTTTTGTTCTGTCGCACATCATCTCATTTTCACCCATGATTCAAGGTTTTTTCATCTCTCTTCGATTTGCTGTTCTAAGCTGTCTGTTGGGCAGCTTGCTCATGGTCGGCTTTGCTTGGGCCTACAAAGTAGAAAAGATTTGCGAAGATGTTCCAGCCACTTCCAGTGAGCCTGGTTATAAAAAGTGCAAAGTAGTCAAAGCAAAAGAAGGCGGGGCACCAGGTAAAGGGGATGGTAAAGGGGATGCCAAGGGTGGCGGCAAAGGCGACGCCAAGGCAGATGCTAAAAAATAATTGATGAACAAACAAACAACCGAGGCTTATACCCTCCTCAAACCCAAGCAGGCAGTGCCTTTGGTTATGGACTCACCGCATTCGAGCCGTGTCTTTCCCAAAGACATCAATGCTGATTTGCCTTTAGAAGATCTGCGCGATGGTGAAGATGTCTTCATTGATGCCTTGTGGGCCCATGCTCCTGACCATGGCGCGCATTTGCTTTTGGCTGAGTTTGCCCGCACCTACATCGACCCCAACAGACACGTGGGCGATGTCGATCTGGCCATGATTGAGGGCGAATGGCCACATGCTTATGAGCCCAGTGGCAAAGCCCGCATTGGCAAGTCTCTCATTTGGCGCACCTTAGACGACGGACGCCCTATCTACAACCGCAAACTGTCGGTTGACGAAGTGCACCAACGTATTCAGCGCTATGCCCTACCCTACCAAGCACAGTTGCAAAACTTGATCAATGAACATCATCAAAAATTTGGTGTTTGCTATCACATCAACTGTCACTCCATGAGTGCTGTCAGCGGCAAAATGGGTGAAGGCGGCGCTGGCATTGCGCGTGCCGATGTGGTTTTAGGCGACCGCGATGGCACCACGTGCTCAGCCGAGTTCACACACTTGGTGAAAGAATTCATGCAGCAATGTGGCTACGACGTCAAAATCAACGACCCCTTCAAAGGTGTTGAATTGGTGCGGGCATTTTCCAACCCCGCGCAAGGCAAACACAGCCTGCAAATTGAGTTGAATAAACGCTTGTACACGGATGATTCAGGCCGAGGCAAAGGGCCAGGCTACGACAAACTCAATCAAGATCTCATAGCGCTCACCGCCTTGCTTGCCGACTTTTCCACACACAAAATATGACCACCTCTGCTCAAACAACAGCGTCCCCTTTCCAAGTCGAGTTAACGGCCCCTGACATCAGCGCTTATCGCGCCAGCAATGTAGGCATTGACTATGTCACTCGAATGGACTCAGGCAAGCCAGGCCCGCATGTCATTGTGCAAGCCTTAACGCATGGCAATGAACTGAGCGGCGCCATCACGCTTGACTATTTGTTCAAGCAAAACTTCCAACCCATCTGCGGTGTAGTGTCCTTCATCTTTGCCAACGTGGCCGCCTATCACATGTGGGATCCGACCAACCCCGATGGCAACCGTTATGTGGAAGAAGACTTCAACCGAGTTTGGTCCGATGAAGTTTTAAAGGGCCCGCGCGACTCCGTGGAACTGCGCCGCGCGCGCGAGTTGGTGGACTACATTGACACCGCCGACTACCTGCTCGATTTGCATTCCATGAGCGCACCCAGTGCGCCTCTCATGGTGTGCGGCGTTCGTCCTAAAGGGGGGCAGAAATCCATTAATTTGTCCGCCAAAATTGGCCTGCCCGAATGGCTCATGATGGACACAGGTCACATCAATGGCCTGCGAATGATTGAACGTGCCGCCTTTGGCGATCCAAGCAAACACAACACCGCCATCTTGCTAGAAGCCGGTCAGCACTGGGAAAAAGCTTGCGAGCAAATTGCCCGCGAAACCACATTGAAGTTCTTGAAAGTCACGGGTGTGACTTCTGCTGAATGGGCAGACTCGCGTTGCAGCTTGCCACCCGTTGATCAAAAAGTGGTGCAAGTGACAGAGGGTTATGCAGCCCGTTCACTTGACTTTGAATGGCTTGCTGTTTACAACGGTTTGGAAGTGATTGAGAAGTCAGGCACAGCCTTAGCTGAGGATGCGGGCCACGCCGTGTGCACGCCGTATGACAATGCTGTGTTGATCATGCCGACGCGCAGCAAACGCTTCACGGTGGGCAGCACCATGGTGCGGTATGGCCGGGTTGAAGGCCTGAGCTAAGGACTCATCTATAATACGAATCTTGGGGCTGCACTGGTTTCGACATGGGTTCGGACGCGTGGCAGGGCATGTCGAGGTTCTGATCCTCGTAAAACAGCAGAAAAAAAACTAACTGCAAACGACGAACGTTTCGCACTCGCCGCTTAATCCGGTGAGCCTTGCAACAGTTGGCCGATAGGCTGGGCAAGGGGGCTTTAGGCGTTAAAACCTAAAACTTCCAGGCTGCAAGGTAAAACATATGGGCTGGCGTCACATCGGGCACCTTGATGTGACGCGAGAAAATAGGATGCTGGTTGGGTTCATAGCGTGTCGCTGCGCGATG
>Ga0255105_1000196_pt1 | contig 16269 bp, 10 predicted proteins | sample Law_Cont_RepA_8h_FD_188455 | JGI IMG/M metagenome (GOLD analysis project Ga0255105, IMG submission 188455) | Freshwater microbial communities from St. Lawrence River, New York, United States - Law_Cont_RepA_8h | ecosystem: Environmental > Aquatic > Freshwater > River | place: USA: New York... | reverse complement strand
CTAAAAAATATTGCAGAGCAAATTTCAGTATTAAGTAAAACCAATTTAATTAACGCCACTACCCTACAAGGTTTTTTACCAGATCAAAGCAGGTTTTCTAGAATGCCGATACTTGCTGGACAAAACCAAGGTGGCGAGTTTGCCAACGAACGTGAGATTTTATACAAGCTCTTTTTTGACATGAAAAAAGATGTCACAGAGCTTAAAAAAATGTTTGTAGAAATTCTTCAAAACCCTTCGTTAGCAGGTACTGCAGCCAATTTTACCAGAGAATCAATTTTACAAGATTTTACGGGTCACGAAGTTGACAATACGCCGCAACATTTTATTACACCCGCTAATAATTCAGCAGCTGCGCAACCTGTTTTGTTGCAAGACAATGATATGCACCAGCATGAAGAAATTGAAGAGTCTTTAAATATTATTGATAAAGAAAAAGAACTGATTTTAAAAGCGCTCAAAAAACACAAAGGTAAAAGAAGAGACGCCTCTTTAGATTTAGGCATATCGGAAAGAACCTTGTACCGAAAACTAAAAGAGTACGACATTGAAGATTAAATCACCTAACATGAAACGATCTAAATTATATAGCATTTTATTTTTGGTGGCCACGCTAGCTTTAACCAGCTGTGGTATTTATAAATTTAACGATGCCAGCATTGACCCTACCATTAAAACCATTAAACTAGGTTTTATAGAAAACAGAGCGCGTTATGTAAACCCGCAATTAAGTCCAAAGCTCAATGACAAATGGCAGCAAAAAATTGCGAGTCAAACAAAATTGACTAGAACCACAAGTGATGATGCACATTATATTATTAGTGGCACTATCTCCAATTATGACGCATCACAAACAGTAGGTGTAAGCAATCAACAAGCATCAACCAACCGTTTAACCGTTACCGTTCATATCGTTTTTAGAAATACACTTACCAATAAAACCGAAGAGTTTGACGTGAGCAGGAGTTTTGATTTTGATGCCAATTTAACCCTTACACAAGCCGAATCTAAACTGCTTGACGAAATGGTTAGAAGCTTAACGGATGATATGTTTAACCGTATTTTTTCAAACTGGTAATCTATTTGTACATTTAACCTCTAGTTATAATATCATGGGTCATTCTAGTAATTTAGTAGCTAAACACCTAACAGGCAAAGAAAACCTGTCTGCTACTTCTGTAGATGTATTAGAAAGCCTCCATAAGCAATATCCATTTTTTGCGCCAGCAGCAGTGCTAGCAGCGGCAAAATCTCATAATAATGGCACAGAAACGAGTAAAGCAGCCCTTGCGGTTGGAAATACAGGCTGGTTACAACAAATTTTAACAGCTCCTATGCCCAACGCAATAAGCAATGTAATAAGCAAACAACTGGCAGATTACAATAAACCGGTTACGCCTGATCAGATTTGGGAGATGGAATCACCTGTTTTATACCATACCATCGATTATTTTGCCTCACAGGGCATCAAAATAGACCTAAATAAGGGTCATCAAGACGAATTGTCAACCAAGCTTAAGAAGTTCACAGATTGGCTAAAAGAGGTCAAACATCCCGTTTCAGAGGGGCAAACAGCTCCCCAATCGGAGGCAGATACCCCCTTTTCCAGTGAATCTGACATAGAAAAGGCCGTGGTTACCATTGCCGAAAAGTCTAACGAATCTAGGGAGGTTGTAACCGAAACCATGGCAGAAGTACTAGGTAAACAGGGTCGCCGGGAAAAGGCAATTCAGCTCTACCAAAAATTAAGTTTCATAAATCCTGAAAAATCCGTTTATTTTGCTGCCAAGATTCAACAATTAAAAGGATTATAAGATGACTATTTTGTTTCTAGTTTTGATAGTAGCTGCTTGTGTAGCTTTAGGTTTTGTAGTTTTAATCCAAAATCCAAAAGGTGGCGGATTGTCTAGTAATGTAGGTGGTATTAGCAACCAATTTATGGGTGTTAAGCAAACCACTGACGTTTTAGAGAAAGGTACTTGGTTGTTTGCAGCCATTATTGCTATTTTGGCTTTACTTTCTACCCTTTTCTTAAAGGGAGGTACTAGCGCTGCTTCTGAAGATTCATTGTTACAAAAAGTAAATACGAATAGCTCAGCACCTGCTGCTCCGGCACAGGCTCCTAATCCTGCAACTACTGCCGACACAACAAAAAAATAAAGTAAACTTTTGATATTTAAAACCCTGTCTGTATATGCAGTCAGGGTTTTTTGTTTAAATTGAAACCATGAAAAAATTAGGAACAGCACTAATTGTTATTCTACTAGTAGCAGGTACTGTTACTGCATGGAGTATTTTTTCATCCATTACTAATTTTTCTGGCGCACAAAAAAGCTTTACCGTAGATCAGTCAATTGTAAAAAAGGGAGCTGTTATTGGATATTTAAGTGAAGAAGGCCTCATTAAAAATAGTATTGGGCTCCACCTTCTTTCTTTGGTTTTACCCAATTGGGATTTGGTTAGACCCGGCAAGTATCAATTAAAAAAAGGACAAACTGCTTGGCAAATTGCAAGGATGCTAAAAAATGGACGTGTCGCAGAAGTTAAGCTGGTCATTAATAAACTAAGAACGAAAGAAGATTTTGCACAGCTCATTGGCAATCAATTTTCTACAGACTCTGCAACGGTGATGCAGTTTATTTCAAACAATGATTCACTACAATCTTTTGGTGTTGACACAAGTACCTTTTACGCTATCATCATACAGGACACCTATCAATTTTATTGGGATACGCCGTTTAGGCAAATTTTAACCAAGTTAAAATCATACCAAGAAAAATTCTGGGATGATATTGACCGGCGAAATAAGTTACAATCCAAACATTTAACGGATATCGAAGCCTACACCCTAGCTTCGATTGTTGATGAAGAAACCAATGTGATTTCAGATAAATACAAAATTGCCAGCGTGTACATTAATAGACTCGCCAAAGAAATGCCGCTACAAGCATGTCCAACCATTAAATTTGCGATGAAAGATTTTACGATTACACGGATTTATGAAAAGTATTTATCAAATCCATCACCTTATAATACCTACCGTAAAAAAGGATTACCACCGGGTCCTATTTGCACCCCACTCCCTTCAACCATTGATATTATTTTAAACGCACCAAATACCAACTACTTATACTTTGTTGCCAAAAGTGATTTTAGTGGCATGCACCATTTTAGTCCAACTTACGAAGAGCATAATAGATATGCCATCGAGTATCAAAAAGCACTAGATATTTATATGGCAAAAAAAAATAAGAAACCTTGATAAGATTACACCGCATTATTTTAAGTTGGGGGCCCATCGATTACGTTGTAAAAAAAAGTAAGACTATGGTGATACCAGGATTTAAAGGTATGCCGGTATATGATGTTGTTGTATTTTTTTTCAGACAAATTAATAAAGTTGGGTTAAACGAAAGAGCTTCTGCCATTACGTTTAACCTGATTATGGCGCTACCTGCAGCCATGCTATTTTTATTTTCACTAATACCCTATTTTCCTCCATCGTTTAAAGTAGAGGCTCAAATATTAAAACTGTTTAAAGACATTACCCCCAATAGCCAAACCTATGCATTTATCAAAAATCTAATCAACGATTTATTGGTCAAGCATGTGGGTATTTTTTCTTTTGGTTTTTTATTACTCATTTTTTATGCGTCCAATGCCATGATGGGTATCATCAGAACTTTTGACAGATCCATACAGGAGCAGAAAGGATTTTTTATGCATAGGCGTTGGAGAGCCATACGATTAACGGCCATCTTAATTGTACTCATTATTGCATCTTCGCTCATACTAATTGGTCAAGAACAACTTGCATCCTTGGTAAGAAGTTTGTTTCAACTCAAAAGAAAAACAACACTACCTTACTGGAATGGTGTGCGCTGGTCCATTATTATAGGGCTATTATTTACAGCCATTTCACTCATATATACCTATGCGCCATCCGTTAAAAAGAGATGGTCATTTGTATCTGCAGGATCACTACTAGCCACCACCCTAACACTTTTAACCACACTCATTTTTTCGTATTGGGTAGATATGTTTGCCAGTTCTAATTACAACAAAGTATATGGATCTATTGGAACGGTATTAATTATTATGCTGCTATTGTATATCAACTCACTCATCCTATTAATTGGATTTGAATTAAATGTAAGCCTTACTTATTTGACAAAGCAAAAAAATCAGTCCGTAAAAAATTAATCGCGAAACATTAATCGCGAAAAATTAATTGCGAAAAATTAATCGTCGGAGCACCAATCTGCGAGCAAACTTTCTTGACGCTCCGCAGTCATTGTTTGCGCTTTGTAATGACCAGCTGCCATTTTCTGACGATGTGCCTCATAAATAGAAACAGCGCAGGCCACAGAAATATTTAAGCTTTTAATAAACCCAAGTTGCGGAATAATAAAATTACCATCGGCAAGTGCAATTGTTTCTTCGCTTACGCCATCATGCTCGTTACCAAAAACTAGCGCTACCGAATCTGTAAAATCAATTTCATATAAACTTACGGCGTCACTAGATAAATGAGTTGTGTAAATTTTATTATAATTTTTACGGAGCGCCGTAAAACATTCTTGGGCATTGGTAAACTGATGAACCGTTAGCCATTTAGCGGCGCTGCTACTGCTTTTAACACCAAAATAATCATGCTTTGCAATTTTGGTGTTAAGGATATAAATATCCTGAATACCAACCGCATCACAGGTACGCATAACTGCCGATATATTGTGTGGATCATTTACATTTTCCATCACCACCGTTAAATTGGTTTGTCTATTTTTAATCACCGATAACATACGGTTGTAGCGCTCAGGAGTCATGTGCAGTAATTTATAGTAGCGTAATACCTAAACCAGGCTTGTTCGTTAGAGTAACTACACCGTTGTCAAATGTGATGCCTGTAGCTATATCTTCCGATAACAATAACGGCCCATCCATATCGACATGATCGAGTTGTGGTAAAAAATGTGCGATGGCCGCAGAACCAATGCTAGACTCATTCATAGAGCCCATCATCACTTTTAAACCGAGGGATCGGGCCGTTTCAATCATGCGAAGTGCAGGTGTAGGCCCACTACATTTGGTAAGCTTAATATTAATACCATGAAAGTGACCTGCACATTTTTGAACATCGGATTCCATCACACAACTTTCATCGGCGTATAATGGTAGTTCCGATTTTTCAAATAATATTTTCATGCCCTCCCAATTGTCTTTGGCAAGTGGTTGCTCAATAAATTCGACACCCATTTTTGCAAGAATTGGAATTTTTAAAAGCGCTTCTTCGGTGGTCCAACCCGCATTGGCATCAACCCTAAAAACAGCACTAGTAGCTCCTGTTAAGGCTTCCATGATTTCAATATCCTCACGCGTGCCTAATTTTATTTTATACACAGGCCAAGGTTTGGCCTTCATTTTTTCTAGCATTTTTGGTATGGTGTCGATACCAATGGTATAATCCGTTACAGGTGTATTTTGCCAAGTTGTATTCCATAATGTATAGAGTGGCTGCCCCTTCATTTTGCCATACAAATCCCAGCAGGCCATATCAAGTGCCGATACTAAAAAGGGATTATTAGGAAACAAATGATGTAAATAATGCCAATAACGCGCAGGATCTGTGAGCGCAAATTTTTCAACCATCGCGCGCTTAGACTCAAGGTCTTCGATCATTTTTTCGACAGTCACATCGTAATATACAATGGCAGGCGCTTCCCCAAAACCAGTAAAATTACCCAATGATAAAGAAACAACTAAAGAAGGCTGATGCGTTTTTGTACGGCCATTTGAAATGGTAAATGGATACTCGAACGGTAAGGCAATAGATTTATAATTGAGTTGCAATGCGTATTATTTAGGTAGAACAAATATAAAGCAGAAAGCAGTACAATGGCCCTCTTATGCCCTACCACTAGAAGCGATACAAGCCTGTAGCTCACTATTAAAACCGTCTTGTTCCAATAAATTTTCGAGGGTCATATGCATACGGTACTGCCAGTAATGTGTAGGATTGGCAGGAACATTGATCCGCTCGTCATGGGGGTTTTGTCTGCGCAAATGAGCGTCGATACCGAGTAAATCTTGCAACTGGAAAGTGGCCCACATAGCTGGTGCATACAAATGCTGCATAATAATGGCCTTATTAATATTTGCTTCACAAAACTGCGGCGCCTTTCCGGACTCACCTAAAATATGATTGTAAAAAGCCTGTGTTTGATGTGCATTTTCTTCCCACCATCCTCTAATGGTACTCATGTCATGTGTAGAAGGCGTTACCACACTTAAATAAGGTGCGTCTTTTGGATGAAAAAAGGGCGTGTGCGGATTTTTAGGCATCCTTTGTATTTCGAGGCTTAACAAGCCCAATTGATGCATCACATCGGGCACACAAGAAGGCACGAGACCTAGGTCTTCGCCACAAACAAGCATATTGGTTACACGCTTAAGTGCAGGTAGTTTATTAAGGGCTTCTTTTTTCCAAAAATCATCTTGTCTTCTAAAAAAATAATCGACGTACAATTCTTTTAGTTGGTGCTGCACCGCTTGATCTAGTCCTTTAAATGGAGCCGTATTATCGATGCCAAACCTCAAATGATAAAAGGGTCCACCAGCGTATGCTTTTTCTTTGGCTTCTAAAAAAATGACATTGCTAATGAGGTTAAATAAACCCTGCTTTATTTTTTGATGATAATCAGAAATAGGTAAAGCCGAAAAATGTTTTTCAACCAAACGCTGGGTTGCAAAAGCTGACTTTAAAGTATACTTTCCAAAACCATCATAGATTAAAAACTCAGCTTTTACCACTTCATTATCGTAACCAAAATAATCCCACAACACTTTATCGGTAATGATAGGTTTAGCAAACTCTTGCGCACTGATATAAATACCACGCTCCTTTAATTCATTTTCATGAACAGGAATAGCAGGAACAAAATGTCCTAAAATTCCTTCAACAGCGTCCATCGGAATACTCCAAATTCTAAAGAAACCTAAAATATGATCAATTCGAAAGGCATCAAAATACAAACTCATTTGCTCGAAGCGCTGCTTCCACCAAGCAAAACCATTGGTGGTCATCTCTTCCCAATTGTACGTGGGGAAACCCCAGTTTTGCCCAGCTACAGCAAAATCATCGGGAGGAGCACCGGCTTGCATACCCATGTGAAATAAATTAGGATGTTGCCATGCATCAACTCCATATCTGTAAACACCAATGGCAATATCACCTTTTACAATCACGCCATTTTCATGCGCATATGCAGTAGCCTCTCTTAATTGCACATCAAGGATGTACTGAATAAAATAATATTTTTCAATAATTAATTTTACTGCTGCATTGGGTTCAACCAAAGATTTAAAATCTGATTCCGAATAGGTATTATGTGTTGGCCATGCATTAAAATCGATTGTACCATATTCATCCCTACAATAACAAAACGCAGCATACGGTTCTAACCAGTGCTGGTGTTGTATAAAATAATCTTTAAAACCTTTACTAGCGAGTGTTGTAGCACCAATTAATACATATACCTCATCTAAAATTTGGTACTTTATTTTTGCTACTTCTTCATAATCCACAACTTCAAGTGCATTGAGTTTTTGCTTTGCATCTGAAAGTTTTGTAATTAATTTTTTATTTGAAGCAGGTATTAATACATCAAGGTTTATATAAATCGGATGAAGTGCAAATGCAGAAATAGCTGCATACGGATATGAATCTTTCCATGAATGCGTTGCAGTCGTATCATTTATAGGCAGTAATTGGATTATTTTAAGGCCTACTTTTTTAGCCCAGTCTACTAATAATTTAATATCCGTAAACTCTCCAACCCCTAGCCCATTATTTGATCGCAAACTAAATACCGGAATCGCTACCCCTGCTCCTTTCCATGTATCGTTGGGCAAATAGGTAAATCCATCATTTACCACAATTAATTTATTTGCACTTGGTGCATCTACAAGTATACGATTGCTCCCATTTTCAAAAACAACAAACGTTTTTTTTACAACATCATATACCCCGTACTTGTATGAAATTGGAAATGTAGCTTTTGATAAATCAAGTGATACCGAAAAATAGTCTTCACCTTCTTTTCGTGAAAGTAAAATCGGATCTTTTGCATCCCAAGCATGTAAATGTTTGGTATCACCTAATAAACAAATTGTTTGTGTTGGGGTCAATAAAGGGCTCTTAACTTTTAGCTGATGGGTAGCTATTTTTGGTACTACTACATCAATAGTTGCATAGCTATTTTTTAAAAGCACATTTTTAAATGGCTCTGTATAAAAAGCATTCTCGTAATATCCAGCAGCATTCCAACTATCTACAAATAAAATTTCTTTCGCCTTTATTGTAGAAGGGTTAAAGCTTTTATCATTCCCACCCCAATCATAACTAATGGTTCCATCTGCATTTTTAATAAAGTACTGGTAGCTAATGCTTTCATCTACAATGTCTTTGACACCAAATGAAAGTGATAGATTCCAAAAATTATCGTTGCAATATTGAAGCGGAACGGCTTTTTCGATGTCATTGTTTCCTAAAAGTGGATGATTACCAACAACATAAATAATTTGACCAAACTGGGTTGTAAACCTTAATTGAAATACCAACGTAAAGCCAATAGCCTTCTTTGAAACAAGACTATACGTAGATGTTACATCTACCTCTTTAGCAGTAAGGGTATCCAAATTCTTTTCCTTGGCCAACACAATCGTTTTATTGCTCGCTAAATTAATAAACAATGTGTAATTATCACACAATAGTTCTAAAAATTTAACCGATTATCATGTCGGCCCCTTTTTCGGCAATCATGATGGCAGCAGCGTTGGTATTCCCAGAAACAATGGAAGGCATAATTGACGCATCAATCACCCTTAAATTAGCCACACCATGTACTTTAAGTTCATGATTGACAACAGCTTGTGCGTCATTACCCATTTTGCAAGTACCTACCGGATGGTATAGGGTTTCGAGTGATTTATTGATATGCTCATTGATAGTATGATCAGAAACAGGCGCTTTTGGAACTAGCATTTCACCCTCTTTTAACGTGTCAAAAGCAGGAGAATGGAGCACTTCAATGGCCTTTTTTAGGCCTTTAACAAGCATTGCCCGGTCATCCACATCAGATAATGGATTGAGCTGGATACTAGGCGGTTCCGATGGATTTGAAGATTTTAGCTTAACCTGACCCCTACTTTTTGGATGGAGTATAATAGACATAATTGAAAATCCACTGTAGGTGGGATACGTATTAACATTATAAATATCTGTACTATAATCAGGCTTGATGGTAAGTGGCACAAAATGGAACTGGATATTAGGCTGCCCTTCTCCCAAACTTCCATCTTCTTCAATTTTTAAAAAAGCATTGGCTTCTAGCGGACTATTAGATAATGGCCCTGTTTTAAAAAGCAAATGTTGCAGCCCAGCCATCATCATTTTAGCAGGTTTTAAAAGATCATTTCCGGTAGGTACAGTTGCTAGTGCACTTGCGCCACTCCATACATGGTCCTGTAGGTTTTTTCCAACACCTGGTAAATGTTTAACTGCAATAATGCCGTGCTTAGATAACTCATTAACATCGCCAATTCCGGATAACATTAATATTTGTGGAGATTGAATCGTACCAGCAGAAACAATAACTTCTTTATTACAATTGTAAATTTCGGTTTGACCATTTTTGTTTTTCACCTCTACCCCAACCGCAGCTCCAGACTCCAACAAAATTCTTTTAACATAGGTGTGTGTTAACACCATTAAATTTTTTCTTTTAAGTATCGGCTTTAAAAATGCGGCAGCTGTACTATGGCGCTGATTATTTTTTATAGTAAACTGCAAAAGACAAGCCCCTAATTGCTCAGCCCCATTATAATCTGAATTGGTGTGTATGCCTTTCTGGGCACAGGCTTCAACAAATGCAGTTGCAACATAAGAAGGTGACGCAGCATGTGTTACATGCATAAGACCATCCTTTCCATGAAATTCGCCATCAAAATTTTGGTTGTTCTCCGACTTTTTAAAATAAGGAAGTACCGATGCATAATCCCACCCCTCGTTACCTAAAGCAGCCCATTCATCATAATCTTTTTTATTACCCCTAACATAGGCCATGGCATTGGTGGAACTACACCCCCCCAATACTTTTCCGCGCGGTATAAATAGTTTTCTATTGTCAATTGCTTCAGAAGGCTCTGTCCAAAAAGCCCAATCAACTTCTGTATTATTTAATTTTGAATAAGCCCCCGGTATATTAATTTCCATTTTAGAATCGGGGCCGCCCGCTTCTATTAATAATACTTTATGGGCTGGATTTTCCGACAAGCGATTTGCCAAAACACAGCCCGCAGAGCCTGCTCCAATAATTATATAATCATATAGCATACTTAAATATAATAAAAAAGACAAAAGAACGTATTTTTAGGGCCAACTATGACGGAGAAAAAAGCACATCCACTTGTAATATACACAGACGGTTCATCGAGAGGTAACCCAGGCAATGGTGGCTATGGCGCTATATTAATTTGGGGAGATAAAGTAAAAGAGCTTTGGGGTGGTTACAAATACACCACCAACAACCGCATGGAACTCATGGGTGTGATTCAAGCACTTATGGCTGTTACCAAAAAAAACATTCCAATAACTATTTATACCGATAGCCAGTACATTGTAAACAGTGTAGAAAAAAAATGGCTCGACAACTGGATCAAAACAAATTTTAAAGGCGGCAAAAAAAATAAAGACCTCTGGCTCACTTATGCAGCCCTCGCCAAAGATTTTACCATCAAATTTGTTTGGGTAAAGGGACACGCAGATAATACATACAATAATCGCTGCGACGAACTTGCAACTGCGGCTGCAGATGGAAGCGACTTATTAGAAGATGATGGGTATGAAGGATAAAAAAATGGGATGATTAGCAGTTAGCCAATCATCCCATGTATATTCTAGGGGGATTAGAATTTTTAGTTTATTATTTTTTAGCGTTGGTAGACACTAGATAAAATGATCCGGTTAAATAGTTGTTTGATAAATCATTGAAGTTTATGTTAGTTAAATTATAAGGATTAGGTAACCCACCACCTCCAAGTAATCCGTTTGGTCCATAATCACCATTTGGTTCACCATAGGTTTCATCTCTCAACCACCATCTTCCTCCATCTTTCACCCTCCAATCTGAAGCATTATTTGTGCCACCATAAAATTTACTTCTCATGATTTTGTCGTTGTAATAACCACCACCATTTCGAGCACCGTTTGATCTGTAAACACCATATGCAGTTTGGAAGAAATTATCATAATTTCCACCACCAGCTTTATTTTCTATAATTGCCTGTAATACTGTTTTTGACATAGCGCTCCAATGCTCTTTACTTCTAGGCATTACTAGATCTAGACCTAATGGAGTACCACCGTTAACTTCTGTTACTGTTGATACTGAAGGGCCTGCAGTAATGATATAAAAATCATAACCGCCACCATCTTCAACCATATCAACATACATCTGTAAGGCGTTTGGCATTTTAGAAGATTTAATCCAATACCAACCAGATTCATAAGCAGGATAATCTGTTCTTAGCTGCATGCCAGACTCCCCAGCAGTAGCTTCAGTTAATCCATCTTTACAACCTCCAGTTGATGGTTGCGGATTAATAGTAATCACACCTGAAGGATTACTTACAACAGTTAAACCGTCAGACCCTGTAATAGTAACATAATAATATGTAGAACCAACTGTTGCACTTGATGGATTAATGGTACTTTTTGTAGCACCAGCAATAAGGGTTCCACCTGTATTTGAGCTGGACGTATTACGATACCACTGGAATGTTAAATTAATTCCTTTAGCTAATACAGAAATTTCAGCTGTTGTATTACCTACACAATAAATTTGATTAATTGTACTTGGCTGCGTTAGAATTCCAGTAGTACCGGCAACTCCATAGTAACTACCTTCACTACCTTCTATATTTTGTCTATCAATAACACTTATAGCTTTATTGTAAACAATAAGTTCACTTATTGACCCAGCCCAACGATTCCCATTACTTGTACCTCCAATTGTTGGCGTATTCGACCAGTCTACAGAGATATTTTCTGGACTCATTAAAGGATTACCATTTAACCAATACTCAGATTCGTAGTTATAGATTTGTACGGTTGCAACATTTGTTTGTTGATCTAAATCAAGTGGTGAAGCTACAGAACGTCTACTATTAGTTCCAAAACCATCATAAATAGTATTTCCACCTGCTGCCCAATAGGATGCATCTGTATTTGTACCAAACTCCCATAATGCAACTGAATTGCCTTCAGAAGCTGTAGGTTTAAATACTATAAATCCTGTTGCATCTGCTCCTCTGCTATTCCAAGAAGTTAATTTGATGTGATCATCTGTGCCATCGTATAAAATAGTGGGCTTACCATTTTCTCTATAAATGACACCAGCAGTTGCAATTTTAGGTTGTTTTGTTAGATCAGATTGAGATGCGTCTAGTCCTGTTCCACTTTGATCATACCACTTAACAATATAACCATCGCTATTACCAATGAAAGCGGTAAGAGCATCATCATCTAAATCTCCATTTACTTTAAATCCAATATCTAACATTGCATCATCAGAACTTCGTCTCACTTTTATTGCCTTGCCTTGATAACATGTTGTTAATAATCTTAAGCCAAATGCTGCAGCAGGAGACTGTGTATTAACACCTAATTTATCTAAAGGAGAAAACGTAATTGTTACGAGTCCCGAAGGATTGGTTGCAAGCGTACAAGCACCTGATGTAATAACGGCATAATAATAATTAGGCCCTTCAACATTTGGTGTAAATGTTCTGTTAGTAGCGCCATTTAAAAGTGTACCATCAACATTACTACTTGAGGTATTACTATACCATTGATAAGTCGAAGCAGGTCCAGTTGCAGTGAAAGATAAATCTGTTACATTAACGGATCCACATACTGTTACAGTTTCACCAGCAGTATTAGGCTGTGCAGTAATTACAGTTGTAGGAACCGTTACAGTTACAGCACCAGACACATCACTTGTAGCCGTTCCAATGCTACCAGACACAACAACATAATAATAAAGTTTACCGCCTGCTGCTGTAGATGGTGTATATGAACTTGAAGTCGCTCCTGCTATTAGCGTTCCACCAGTATTACTATTGGTTGTATTTGAATACCACTGGTATGTTGGATTCATAGCATTCGCTACAACACTAATTGCCTGAGCTGGAATATTCTGACAACGAGTTTGTGAAGTTGTATCAGGTTGTGTAACAACCCTTGTTGCAAGACCAAAGTAACTACCCATATTATTCTCAGCAGCTGTTCTTTCATCGTCAGATACTACTGAAGGGAAAGCGATTACTTCAGATTGCATAGCTCCACCTCCATTATTATTATTTCCATCATGATTACCTATACATAGTCCATTTACTTGGTCTGTGTATGTAGTATAAGAGCAAATAATAGTATTTTTTACTGGAGAAAGTGATGAATTATTAGCTATGCTTACACCATTTCTCCAAAGAGCTGTTGGATACCTGTTTCCATGAAATAATGTATTCGATCCTTCAAGCATTCCCCCCAATCTACCGTTGGTTCCATCTAACAAGGCATGATAACCTGTGAAAATATTGTTTTCAGATTCAACTGCAGTAATTACTTGATTAATTCGAATTTGAGTAGTTCTAAAGATGAGTCCTTTATTTCCAGCAAAATCAACCGCTACTTTAGACCCAATATGTTTTACACGTCCATCAAATACGATTTGAGGTTGGTAATTATTTAAGTCTTGTAGCATATCATTTCTTCTTCCAGATTGATCATACCACTTATAAACAAATGCATTACCTGTACCTGCAAAATTTATTAATGACACGGTATCAAGCGCTCCACTTGGTAAGAAACCAATATCTAAAAGTGTATCATCGGAACTACGTCTCACTTTAATTGCTTTTCCATTATAGCAAGAACTTAATTTTCTAACTGAGTAAGCAACCACAGATGGCACAGCATTTGGTAAGCCTGCTAAATCTAGAGGATTTGGTAAAATAGTTGTAAGTCCAGAAGCATCAGAAGCTAAACTACATCCTAAGCTAGATAGTACACTATAATAATAATAATCGCCAGCTACATTAGGGATATAAGAATTTGTAGTAGCACCATCAATTTCTTTTCCATCTGTATTTCCATTGGTGGTTGTGTAATACCACTTATACTTAATATCTGATCCTGTTGCGATAATCGTCAATGGACTTGCATCGGTACATTGAGAAACCGATTGAACAGCAGTTGAAGGCTGCGATGTAATATTAATTGCCAGCGCATTGGTGTAAATAGCACCAGACACGTTACTTGCCACATCCGGTCCTCCAGATCCACTCACAACTACATAATAATATTTAATACCAGGTGTTGCAGAAGAAGGAATGTAACTAGTAGCATTTTCACCAAATATAGGTGTACCACCAACATTAGATTTAATCGTATTACTATACCACTGATAACGTAATTGTGACCCTTTTGCAACAACTCTTAATGTAGCAGGTCTACTCGCCACACAGTTAACTTGTTCAGTGGTATCAGGATGCGTAATAATTGAAGTAGTAAAGCCATAATAAGCACCCATGTTGGCTTCAATGGCTGTTCTATATTTGACAGGCAATTGTGTAGAGAAGCCAATTGCTTCTGCTTCTAATACAGCACCGCCGCCACCGCCGCCATCAGCGTTACCAATACAAAGACCATTAACAAAATCATTGTAAGTATTATACCCAATCAATAGTTGGTCGTTAACTGGTCTCAAACTACTATTATTTGAAATACTTGCTCCGTTTCTCCATAGCATAAGAGGATATCTATTGCTGTGGAATACTGTATTTCCACCCTCTAATAAACCACCCAGCCTGTTACTGGTACCATCTAGTATAGCGTGATAGTTGGGGAAATAGTCATATTCTGATTTCAATACGGCAAGTACACTGCTTAATTGTACTTGAGGAGAATTATTGAAGAAAACACCTTTATTATTATTAAAGTCAAGTGTAGGTCGCGCTCCAATATATTTCATGTTGCCATCAAAAGTAATTTGAGGCTGCCAATACGTTTGTTGTTGCGTTAAATTTCTACCATTGCCTGACTGATCAAACCAAGTAGTAATAAATGCATTTTCTGGAACAAGTGGTGGCGTTACTGTAAAGGCTTCACCATATTTTGTAACACCTTCGCCATTACCTAGTTTACCATAAATATTTACAAGATCACTAGATGTAGTAATTTCCGCAGCAAATTTGCTTACACCTACTCTTGTGTTTACAGAAGCACTTCCTGCCGAATGAACAAATATTTTTAATGCAGCAGTATCTAAATTGCCATTTGCATCAAATCCAATATTGATTTCTTGGTTATCAGAGTTTCGTCTTACACGAATTGCACTTCCAGTATAACAAGAACTTAATTGTCTTAACGAGTAAGCATAATCTGCACTAATTGTTGCTCCAGTCTTATCAAGTAATATTCCTACTGCAATGCTTCCACTAACATTACTATTAACAGAACATCCTCCTGCATTAGAAACTACTGCATAATAAAAAGTAGCACCACTAACGTTGGTTGGAGGTGTGAAAGTTGATGTTGTAGCACCTACTATTGCTTCCCCATTAAAGTTTCGTGATACTGTAGATTTAAACCACTGATAAGTTAAGCCCGTTCCTGTGGCTACAACTTCTAGTGGATTTACAGATGCACCAGTGCAAATTATTTGATTTGTACTACTTGGCTGAACTGTAATAACAGCTGCTTGTGTATTATTAATTGAAATTTTTCCAGAAAAATTGCTAGTAATAGATGCATCAGAACCGGTAACGATTACATAATAATAGTAATCTCCCGAAACTGTTTCAATAGGACTGTAACTATCATTTGTAGCACCAGGTATTAAAGTTGCACCAACAGTTGTTGGGTTTGTGTTTTTATACCACTGATAACGAAGATTTACTCCATTAGCTACAACATACAAACCATTAGCACTTCCACCTAAACAAGCGGTTTGATCTTGTGTGCTTGGTTGTAACGCGAGTCTAGTTCCAGTTGTTGAAACAGACACTGCATAATAAGCGCCTTGGCTACTTTCAAGATTTTCCCTATTGAGTGGAGTAAGTGAAGATGAGAATAAAATTAATTCTGGAATATTTCCTAGAAAGAATTCACCTCCGTATGTTTTAAAGATTGTATTATTATTTGCTGTATTG
>Ga0255105_1000175_pt1 | contig 16909 bp, 10 predicted proteins | sample Law_Cont_RepA_8h_FD_188455 | JGI IMG/M metagenome (GOLD analysis project Ga0255105, IMG submission 188455) | Freshwater microbial communities from St. Lawrence River, New York, United States - Law_Cont_RepA_8h | ecosystem: Environmental > Aquatic > Freshwater > River | place: USA: New York... | reverse complement strand
GATGGCGAGGAGCGACTCGTCGCGCGTGGCGCGGAGATCGAGCCAGCCCTTCTCGGCGGCGGCGTGCAGTTGGGCGTATTCGCCGGAGACCTGGTAAGCGGCGATCGGGAGGTTCGTCGACTCGCGCAGGTCGCGGATGATGTCGAGGTAGGCGCCGGCGGGCTTCACCATGAGGAGGTCAGCGCCTTCTTCCGCATCGAGGATCGCCTCGCGGGCGGCCTCGCGGCGGTTGGCCGGATTCATCTGATAGCTGGCCTTGGAGATCGGGGCTTCGCCGGCCTTGCGGGCGCTGCCCACGGCGTCGCGGAACGGTCCGTAGAAGGCCGAAGCGAACTTGGCGGAATAGGCGAGTATACCGGTGCCGGTGTGGCCGGCGGCATCGAGTCCCTTACGGATGGCTTTGACGCGTCCGTCCATCATGTCGGACGGGGCGACGAAATCCGCTCCGGCCTGGGCGGTGAAGACGGACATCTTCACGAGCGCTTCGACGGTGCGGTCATTGTCCACGTCGGTGCCGGCGGCGTTCAGCATGCCGTCGTGGCCGTGGGTGGTATAAGGGTCGAGGGCGATGTCGGCGAAGATCACCGTGCCGGGCGACTTCGCCTTCACTTCGCGGATGGCGCGGTAGGCGAGGTTCGACGGGTTGAGGGCTTCGGCGCCTTCGACGGTCTTGCGGGTGGGGTCGACCTTCGGGAAGAGGGCCACGCCATGGATGCCGAGGGCGAGGAGTTCGGCGCACTTGGCGCCGAGCTGGGCGAGCGGGATGCGGCTGACGCCCGGGAGGGAGCCGACGGGCTCAGCGACGTCGCCTTCGGTGACGAAGAGCGGCTGGATCAGGTGGCGGGGTTCGACGACCGTTTCGCCGAGCATGGCACGGATACCGGCCGAAGCACGGAGACGGCGGAGGCGGACGGACTGGTCGAGTTGGGCCGACATCGGAGGGTTGAGATAGCGGTCAGAGCAGGGAAGGGCAACGGCGAAGCCAACCGGGCGTCATCTGGTGGGACACTTTGTCATTCTGACCCGCTTGGGACAGCGACAATCGCCGGCCATACCTGCGAAAACTAAGGCAAAAGCGGGAATTTCCCTTGGCACAAGCCCTGCCAATAAGGGGCATAACCCATCTACCAAAACAACACATGAGTAAAATCATCGGCATCGACCTCGGCACCACCAACTCCTGCATGGCCGTCCTGGAAGCAGGCGAGTCCGTCGTCATCTCCAATTCGGAAGGCGCGCGCACCACGCCCTCCATCGTCGCGTTCACCAAGAACGGCGACATCCTCGTCGGTCAGGCCGCCAAGCGCCAGGCCGTCACCAATCCGAAGAACACGATCTTCTCCGCGAAGCGCCTCATCGGCCGCAAGTTCTCGGAAGTGAAGGCCATCGCCTCGAAGCTCCCTTACAAGGTCGTCGAAGGTAAGAACGGCGACGCCGCCATCGAATGCGAAGTCGACGGCAAGCCGCGCGTGTTCGCGCCGGAAGAAATCGCCGCCAAGGTCCTCGCCAAGCTCAAGGCCGACGCCGAAGCCTACCTCGGCGAGAAGGTCACGCAGGCCGTGATCACCGTCCCCGCCTACTTCAACGACTCGCAGCGCCAGGCCACCAAGGACGCCGGCACGATCGCGGGCCTCGAAGTGCTCCGCATCGTCAACGAGCCCACCGCGGCTTCCCTCGCCTACGGCCTCGACAAGAAGGGCGACGAAAAGATCGCCGTCTATGACCTCGGTGGCGGCACCTTCGACGTCTCGGTCCTCGAGATCGGCGGCGGCGTCTTCGAAGTGAAGGCGACCAACGGCGACACCGAACTCGGCGGCGATAACTGGGACGAACGCATCATCCAGTGGCTCATCGACGGCTTCAAGACGGAGTCCGGCATCGACCTCTCCAAGGACGCCATGGCCCGCCAGCGCCTCAAGGAAGAAGCTGAGAAGGCCAAGATCGCCCTCTCGTCCTCGAACTCCGTGGACATCAACCTGCCGTTCATCACCGCCGACGCCTCCGGCCCGAAGCACCTGAACGTCACGCTCACCCGCGCCCAGATGGAAAAGGTCTGCGATGACCTCTCCGAGCGTACCCGCCGTCCCTTCGAGTCCTGCCTTAAGGACGCCGAACTCAAGATGGCCCAGGTCGACGAGCTTGTCCTCGTCGGCGGCATGACCCGCATGCCCAAGATCATCGAGATCGCCCGCCTGCTCGCCGGTAAGGAGCCCCATAAGGGCGTCAACCCGGACGAAGTCGTCGCCATCGGCGCCGCCATCCAGGCCGGCGTGCTTAAGGGCGACGTGAAGGACGTCCTCCTCCTCGACGTGACTCCGCTCACCCTGTCCATCGAGACCATGGGTAGCGTCGCCACGCCGATGATCGAGCGCAATACGACCATCCCGACCAAGAAGTCGCAGATCTTCTCCACCGCCGCCGACAGCCAGCCGGCCGTCGACATCGTCATCGTCCAGGGCGAACGCCCGATGGCGAAGGACAACAAGCAGCTCGGCACGTTCAAGCTCGACGGCATCAAGCCGGCGCGCCGCGGCGAACCGCAGATCGAAGTGACCTTCGACATCGACGCCAACGGCATCCTCCACGTCTCGGCCGTCGACAAGGGCTCGGGCAAGGAGCAGAAGATCTCCATCACCGGCTCCTCGGGTCTCTCCAAGGAAGAAGTCGAGAAGCTCCGCAAGGAAGCCGAACTCCATGCCGAAGAGGACAAGAAGGTCCGCGAGCTCGCCGAAGCCCGCAACCGCCTCGATGCCGGCGTCTTCACCGCTGAGAAGTTCCTCGCCGACAACGGCGAGAAGATGCCCGCCGAAGCCAAGGCTTCCGCCGAGGCTGCGCTCAAGGAAGCCCAGGAAGCCCTCAAGAAGACCGACGCCAGCGCCGAGGACTTCGAGAAGGCCGCCACGGCCCTCCAGACCGCGCTCATGGCCGCCGCGCAGACCGTCCCGGCTTCCGCTGGCGAACAGCCGCAGGCCGACGCTGGTCCCGCCCCTGATGCCCCTGAAGGCAAGAAGAAGTCCCAGGACGGCAAGGTGGTCGACGGTGACTTCGAAGTCGTCGACGACGGCAAAAAGTAAGCGTAGCGAAGCTACGCAGGGCTAGGGCCAGGCTGATAAGCAAAGGGCCGGAGTCATACGACTCCGGCCCTTTTGTTTACGGGGCCTTTACGACGGCGTTGATGCCGTTGGGCGGCATCGCCGGGGAAGCCTTCCAGGTTTTACCGTCTGCGGAGAAGGACATCTTGCCGGGCCAGGAACTGGTGATGAAGCGAGTGCCGTCGGTCCAAAGAATGCGTCCGGGCGGGCGCAGCGTCGAGGGCTGCCAGTTCTTGCCGTCGGTCGAAGTGAGCACGGTTTTGCCGCCGCCAGCGATGAACGCTTTGCCGGTCCACTGGAGCCAATCGAGTTTCTCGTCGGCCGAGCGTTCCTGTTTCTGCCAGGTCTTTCCGTCCGCAGAGGTCATGATGACTCCATTGCCGATGGCGACAAAGGTGTTGGCGCCGAAGGCGAGGGCGCGGAGCTGGGGCAGGTCGGAGCGGAAATCAACCTGAGTGCCATCGGCCGTAGTCATGCACCAGTAGAACTCTTTCTTCGATCCCGCCTCGCCCATGAAAATGGTGACGCCGTTACCGCAAGCGGCATGGCGGAACCAGAGGGCCCAGCTGGGGAATCCGGTCGTCTGCGCCTGTGCGCCTTGGGTCCAGCTGACGCCATCGTCGGAGAACCAGAGGGTGCGATTTGGTCCACCTGCAATGAAGCGCTGGCCTGATCTGATTACGGGATTAACGCGAAAGGGTAGTTTCTTCACTTCGTCCCATTTTACCCCATCAGTTGAGTTGAGGATATGCCCCACCTGGGCTCCGCCGACCACGACGAATTTTCCGGCGCCGAAAGCCGCCGACATGAGATTATTGCTGTCATCCTTTCCCTCGGGTGCCCACTCGGCGGTGATTTCCCAGTTAAGCCCATCGTGCGAGATCATTCGCCGGCCGCCGTAGCCAACGGCAAGCCAGGTCTCGGCGGCGAAGGCCTGTAGCGCTGATAGTCCGAGTAACAGGGCGAGCCGCATGCTTAGGCCAGCTCGAAGCCCTTGACGCTACGTCCGTTGCTGCTGCCGAACTTCTCGAGGCCGACATCCATGCGGTGGGCGATCTGGACGAAGAGGTTCGCGAAGCGCCCGTTATCGTTGCCCTTGCCGCCGGCCACGACGTGTTTGCCGTGACGGAAGCCGCCGCCGGCCACGATGAGCGGGATGTCGCGGGTGCTATGGGCGCTGGCGTTGCCGAGGTTGCTGCCCGCCATGACGATCGTGTTGTCGAGCAGGGTGCCGCGGCCTTCCCGGACGCCTTTGAGCAGGCCGAGGAGGCGGCCGATCTCCGCGAATTCCGCGCGCTCGATGATCCGCAACTCCTCAATCTTAGCCTCGTCTTGGCCGTGGTGCGAAAGGTTATGCCAGTCCTGGCTGACGCCCTCGATCTTGGGCGTCGCGTTCATGCCGCCGGCGCTGTAGGTGATGAAGCGGGTCGAGTCGGTCTGGAAAGCCAGCGTGATCATCTCGTGCATCAGCCTGGTCTTGGCGATGATGTCGGTGCGGTCCGCGACATCCTTCGGCGCTGCGGAGGAGACCTTGGGCTTGGGACGAGTCGCCCAGGCGGCGGATGAAAGCAGCCGCGCTTCCAATTCGCGGACGCTCGTGAAATATTGGTCCACTTTCTCCCGATCCCTCGGGCCGAGGTTGGCATTCATCTTCTTGGCCTCTTCGCCGACGGTATCGAGGATGCTGCGCCCGCGGCGTAGCTCATCCAGCTGACGTCTCACTTCCGTCGGGCTGCCTTCCACGAACAGGAGCTGGAAGACCTTAGATGGAGAAGGTTCCGCGGGGAGGCAGACCCCGTTCATCGTCCAGGACATCGTGGCATGGTTACCTGCCGAAAGCACGAGGGAGGTGAAACGGGTGTCGGGGTTGAGTTTCTGGACCAGCAGCTGGTCCAGTGAGATCGTGTTGCGAAAACCTGGTAGACCCGGGTGCCTGGCGGAAGTCAGCCAGGTGAGTTCGGAGGTGTGTCCGTCGGAGCCGTTCTGTTCATCGTGGGAGAGTCCCGAGAAGACCGTGAAGTCTTTGCGGTGCGCTTGGAGCGGTTCGAGGTAGTACGAAGGTGTGTAGTCGGCGCCTTCTTCCTTCGGCACGAGCAGCGGCACGTGGAAACCAAGGCTGTAGTTCATCGCCAGGAAGCGGCGGGGTTGGGTCGAGGCGGCGCGGGTCTCCGCGGCGTTGGCGAAGCTGGGGACCATGGCCTCGAGCCAGGGCAAGGTCAGCAGAAGGCCGGTGCTGCGCAGGAAGGCTCGGCGGTCGATGCGGGCCTTGGTGGCGATGTGCGGGGCGTTCATTTGGTCAGGAAGATTTCGCTTTGGATGAGGTTGTGGAGGAGGTCGCGCAGGCCGTTGCCGTGCGTGAAGGTCTGGCCCGCGATACGTTGGAGTTCGGCGCGATCCGAGAAGCCCATCGCGCGTCCGCTACCGTAGGCGGCGAGTTTGCGGGTGAGCGCGAGCGTGAAGGCCTCGGGGTCGGCGAGTAACACCTTTTGCTTAAACTCCTTGAGGTCGGCGAAGACCTTGCCGTCGGCGGTCACGCCGGAGGGGTCGACCGGCGGCCCGATGCGCCACTGGACGCGCTTGAGATTGGGCGGCGACTTGAACTGCTTGCCTAGGCTGCGGTAGTTCGTCTGCCAGCCGCCAGCGACGTCGTAGCTCTCGAGGGCGAAGCCAGGCGGGTCGATTTGGGAGTGACAGGAGTTGCAGCTCTCGGTGGAGCGATGCTTCTCGAGCATCTGGCGGAGGGTGACCGCGCCACGGATGTCAGGTTCGACGCCGGGGGTTCCGGGTGGCGGCGGGGACGGTGGGGTGCCGAGGATGCGGTCCAGCACCCAAGCGCCGCGCATGACAGGGGAGGTGTTATTCCCGTTGGCGGAGACCTTGAGGACGCTGGCGTGGGTGAGCAGTCCGCCGCGGTGGTACTCAGGCTTCAGCGCGACCTTGCGGAAGGCGACGCCTTCGACGCCCGGGATGTCGTAATGGCGGGCAAGGCGGTTGTTCAGCATCGTCCAGTCGGAGTCGAGGAAGTCGGTCACGCTGAGGTTATTTGCGAGGACTTCGGCAAAGAAGCCGCGGGTCTCATCGAGCATGGCGGCCTTGAGGGCGTCGTCATATTCTGGATAGAGCTGCTTGTCGGGCGAGGTCGCGTCGATGTTGCGGAGGGAAAGCCACTGGTCGGTGAAGTCGCGCACGAAGCGTTGCGCCCGGCGGTCGGAGAGCAATCGGTCGGTCTGGGCGCGCAGGTTGGCGGGCTTCAGCAGCGCACCGCTTTCAGCGTGCTTGCGGAGTTCGTCATCGGGTGCCGTGCCCCAGAACATGTAGCTCAGCCGTGAAGCCACGGCCCAGGCATCGAGGCGCCCGGACTTCTCATGGAAGTAAAGGTTGGCGGGGGAGCAGAGGACGGCGGTATAGGCGGTCAGCAGGGATTCCTCGAAGGTGGACCCGTTCTTGAGCTCGGCTTCGAAAAGGCGCACGTATGCGTCGGCCTGCGTCGGCTGGCTCTTCTCGCGGACGACCTTGGCCACGAAGGCCTTGATAAGCTTCGGCCCGTCGACGACCGGCTGGGTGCTCGTAATCTCATACATCTGCTGGGTGCGGCGTTTCTCGTATTTCATTCGCTTGGCGGCCTCGGCGGTCGGAGCGTTGGGCAGGTCGCCGAACATGAGCTTATGTCCTTTGCCCGGCCACTGCGGAAGCAGCGGGCCCTCGACGCGCATGGGCTTCATCGCCAGTCCGGGGCCGGGGTATTTGGCCGGGCCGGTCTTTTGGTTCAGGTTATTGTCAAAGGTGCGGAGGTCGGGGAATAGGCGGACCTTGTCGCGCACCTTCAGTTGTACTTCGATCTGCACCTCGTTGCCGGCCGGGAGGAATTCCTGGACGGATTGGAAGCGGGTGGGGCTTCCTGTGAAGAAGGGTCCGGAGAAGATTGTCACCATCACAGGCTTCTCGCTCTGATAGGCGCGGCCGCCGAGCGTGACGCGGTAGAGGCCGGCGATCGGCGCCTCGAATTCTGCCATGAGTGCCGGATAGGTGGCCTCGTTGAAGGTCACGACGCTACCGTCAGCGAGCTTGTGCCAGCTCTTCCCGATATGCGTGGCGTTGCGGCCATCGCCGAAGCCGATCGTCTTGTCGATTTTCTCCGGAGCATCCCCTTTGTTCAGTGCGGCGTTCAGTGCCTGCCGCGCCGCGTCCATGGTACGCTGCAGATGGACCGACGAGAGATCGAGCGCCTCGCCGACCTTATCGAAGCCTTGGGCGCGCCCGTCTTCGGGTAGCAAAGGTGCGAGTTCCTCATTGATGCCGAGCAGGTCGTTGAGCGTCTGCTCAAGTTCGTTGCGATTTAGGCGACGGAGGACGGTGGCCTTGTTCGCCTGATCTGCGGTGGCCAAGCTCGTGGCCAGTGTCTTCGTGAATTTGGCCTTCTCGCTGGCTTCCGGTCGGGCCTTCTTCTTCGGCGGCATCTCGCCTTGGTCGACTCGATCGAAGATGTGGACCCACTTAGCGAGCGTCTCGGGCCGGTTCAGGTCGGAGGGCAGTTTGCCGAAATCGAGTCCGCCTTTGGCGTCGTCGGCGTCATGGCAGTCGACGCAGTGCTTCTCGATGAACGGACGCAGCTGCTCGGGCGTTTCGGCGCAGAGCAAGGCCGATCCGAGCAGGCACGGAATCAGCAGGCGGGGAAGGGCGGTGCGACGACGCATCGGGGGTAAGGGCAGGCTAGGCAGAGGCCGGAGGTTGAACAGGCTTTTGTGGGGACTGGGCCATGGTCCGGCCCGGCTGACTCAGCCCTTGCCCCGGGGCTAGGTTTCTTCATCAGATTGCCCCGTGAATACCTCGGAGCAGCTTTTCCAACGCGCCCTCACGATGATCCCGGGCGGCGTCAATTCCCCGGTCCGCGCTTTTCGCTCGGTCGGCGGCACGCCCTTCTTCACGAAGTCGGCCAACGGCGCACGTCTGACGACGGCCGACGACCAGGAGCTCGTGGACTTCGTCCTGACCTGGGGTCCGGCCATTCACGGTCACAATGACCCGGATATCCGCGCGGCCATCCGCGAGGCCCTCGACCGCGGCACGAGCTTCGGCACCCCGAACCCGCTCGAGGTCGAGATGGCCGAGCTGATTCTTGCCTGCGTCCCGGCGGTGAAGAAGGTCCGCATGACCAACAGCGGCACCGAGGCCACGATGTCCGCCATCCGCCTCGCCCGTGGCTATACCGGACGTAACAAGATCATCAAGTTCTCCGGCTGCTACCACGGTCACGTCGACTCGCTCCTCGTGAAGGCCGGCTCTGGCGCGCTTACGCAGGGTAATCCCGACTCCGCCGGCGTCACGCCCGGTACCGCGGCCGACACGCTCGTCGCCGAATATAATAATCTCCCGGCGCTCTCCGCGCTCTTCGACGCCAATCAAGGCCAAGTCGCTGGCCTCATCGTCGAGCCGTTCCCGGCGAACGTCGGACTGATCCTCCCGGACGCGGGCTTCCTCACCGGCCTTCGCGAACTCTGCACGAAGCACGGCACGGTGCTCATCTTCGACGAAGTGATGACGGGCTTCCGTCTCTCCCTCGCGGGCACGCAAGGCCTGCACGACGTCGTCCCGGACCTCGTCTGTATGGGCAAGATCATCGGCGGCGGCCTTCCGGTCGGTGCCTTCGGCGGCAAGGTCGAGATCATGGACAAACTCGCCCCGCTCGGCCCGGTCTACCAGGCCGGCACGCTCTCGGGTAACCCGCTCGCCATGGCCGCCGGCCTCGCCGCGGTCCGTAAGCTGAAGTCCCAGGACCCGTATACGCGTCTCGACGTGCTCGGCCGTCGCGTCCGCGATACGTTGCTCGCCGCCGCGCAGGCCAAGGGCATCCCGCTGCAGGTCCCGCAGGTCGGTTCGATGTTCTCGCTCTACTTCAACACCGAGAAAGTCCGTAACTACGACCAGGCCATCGCTTCCAACGGCGACCTCTATCGCAAAGTCTTCCGCACCGCGCTCGACAAGGGCGTGTATCTTGCGCCTTCGCCTTACGAGACCGCGTTCATCTCGACCGCCCACGAGGGCAAGGACATCGACAAGGCCTGCGAAGTCCTCGACGCCGCCGTGCGCGCCCTCTGATCATGCCTAAACTCGCTTTCATCGGTTCCGGACGCATGGCAGGCGCCATGGTGCAGGGCCTCCTTCGTTCGGGCGCCTGCGCTCCGTCCGATATCACCGTCATCGGTGGAAATGATTCTACCGCCGTCGACCTCTCTAAGGCCACCGGCGTCCGCGTGGCCGCGACCCCGGTTGAGCTCCTGACCGGTGCCGATGCGGTCGTGCTCGCCTGCAAGCCGCAGCAGTTTGCCGACCTTGATAAGTCCTACGCCTCGCTCGCGCAGGGCAAGCTTGTGCTGTCGATCCTCGCCGGTACGCGCCTCGCCACCATCGGAGCTTTCTTCTCGTCCGCCCGTAATGTCGCCCGCGCGATGCCCAATACCCCAGGCGCGGTCGGTCAGGGTATCAGCGCCCGTTGTTCCGCGACCCCGCTGGCGGCCGCCGACGCCCAGATCGTCGACTCGATCCTGTCCGGTCTCGGCCCGGTGATCGAACTCCCTGAGACGATGTTCGACGCCGTCACCGCCGTCTCCGGCAGCGGCCCTGGTTTCTTCTTCGAATACGTCGCCGCCTACGAAGAGGCCGCCGTCGCCCTCGGCTTCACGCCGGAGCAGGCCAAGCTCCTGGTCCGTCAGACCTTCAGCGGGTCGCTTGCGCTCCTCGCCGCCACCGGCGAGACGCCCGTGAACCTCCGGATCCAGGTGACCTCGCCCGGCGGCACGACCAAGGCCGGCCTTGACGCCATGGAAGCGGGCAAGTTCCGCGCCATCGTCGCCTCCGCCCTCATCGCCGCCAAGCAGCGCGGCGAAGAGCTCGGGAAGAAGTAAGAGCGTCCGCTTTCTCGTCTGGGTAGGGTCAGCACTGCGTGCTGACCTAGCCTAGGTCACGACGCAGTCGTGACCCTACCGGCGTACGATTCCCATACTTTCCCGATTGGGGTCAGTCCTGAGCGGATGCTAGGATCATACGTCGGCGCAGGTCCCAGCAGTTTCCTACGGCCAGGAAGATCGGGATGATTGTCGCGAAGCCGTAGAGCGGATACCACCAGAACATGATCAGCGAGTCGTGGAAGCGGACGGCTTGCAGCGATTCGAGCACGCCGCGCCAGGTCAGGCTCTGGCCGAAATCATGGACTGCATGGATCACGAGCATGCTGGCGGCGAAGGTCAACGTGCCTAGCAACAGCGCCAGCGGTCCGTAGGGCCAGGCAGCCCAGCCTTTCGCCCTGCCTAAGCGTCCGGCGAGCAGGCGCGTCACAAGGATGCCCGTGGGGATGCTTCCCGCCAGGTAGGTGACCACCGAGTAGGCGTCGGGGAGACCGCGCATAAGTAAGGATAAAATGACCAAGGCGACGAGGCCCCAGAGTAATCCGTAGGCTGCGCCGAGGAGGGTGAGATTGGGCGAGCGGGTGGGCCGTTGTTTCATGGTAAAGACGTCTTGGTTGTTTGGTCGCGGTTGACGCGCCTCCAAAGGTCCCAGGTGTTTAGCCCGGCCAGCGGAATCAAACCGATGGCGTAGAGGGAGACGCAAGCCATGAAGGCGTGTAACCACATCCACCCCCACGTGATCTCCACCCAAGTTTCCGTCTGCTTGCGCAGTATCCACAGGAATTGAGCGAAGAAAAAACCATACAGAGCGGCGCCGACCAGAAGGGCCAGTGGACTCATAACAAAGAGCGCTTTCGCGGTTTTGCCTATGAGTAATTTTCTAAAGAGCCAGGTGACTAAGATAGCGGAAGTCAGGCTGGAGCCCAGCATGGCGAGGCAGATTCCCCAGTCGATGGGCCTTGGCTGGACCCAGTAATGGGTCCCTGGAAGTTGCTCGAAGATGACCATCGGCACGAGCGACCAGAGGGCTCCGTAGAACATCCCGAGCCGGTGGTTTCGCCAGAAAGCCGAGAGCTTTATCATGCTTATATTCTTACCCAGGCCAGGAAGCCCGCCAACTTTCTAAATGCCGAATATATGCAAGTGGGCCGGATTATGTCGCCCATTAGGAAGCTGCGAGGGCGCGGATTAACTTAGTTTTAGGGTATGCTTTCGAAGCGAAGGACAGCACGTGGTGCTATCCCTACCTATTACCCCCATACTCCATACTCGTTACTCTATACTCTAAAATGACTACTTCTTCTTACCCTTTTTGACGGGTTGGCCGCCGGGGAGCCGTTTCTGTTCCTGTTTCGGCAGCGGGCCGGCGAGGGGCGGGGTCTCGAAATACTTACCGTCCTCGAGCATGCGAGGGTCGCCGGTCTCGCGGAGGATCGCGAAGAGTCGTTCGGTCATTTCCTTGCGGATGGCCGCATAGGCCGGATCCTCGGCGACGTTGTTCATCTCGTCCGGATCCTTGCGGAGATCATACAGCTCGAACATCGGACGGCGGCCATAGAACTTGTCGAACTGCGCCGACCACTCGGGGGACTTGCGCGCGCCGACGAACCAAGCCTTGGTCGGGCCGGCATCATCGTCGGGCAAGGTCACGAAGGTCGTCTGGGCGACCTCGTCGAAGGTCGGCTCATCTTTTCCATCCAGCCGGTAATGATCGCCGAGGGGCCAGCGTTCGGGCTTGAAATTGACGATGAGGGCGTGGTCGAGGGTGCGCAGCACGCGCTGCGGGTAGGGCGTGTAATCCGGACGGGCGATTTCGACATGACGTTCGCGTCCGGCGACCACCCACGTGCGCGCAGGATCGACGAGCCCTTGACGTTCGGAACGGAGCACGTTCCAGAGCGAACGGCCGGTCATCACCGCGGGCGGCTTCACGCCGCCGGCTTCGAGGAAGGTCGGGGCGAGGTCAGGCAACGTCACCATGTCGTCTACCACGCGTCCGCCTTGCACGCCGGCGCCGGAGACGATGAGCGAGACGCCGGTACCGAACCCGTAGAGGTTGCACTTGCCGTGCGGGAAGCCCGGGGCGCCGTGGTCGCCGCTCACGGCGATCAGCGTCTTGCTGCGTTCACCGGCGCGGTCGAGTTCTTCGAGTAGCACGCCCATCGCGGCGTCGAGGGCCTGGACTTCGCCGAGGTAGTCGGCGAGGTCTTCGCGCACGACCGGGACGTCCGGCAGGAAGGCCGGCAGCTTGCCCTTGAGGGCGTCGGGATCGAGCCCCCAGAGTTTCTGGCCGCTCCCGCGCACCCACGCGCGGTGGGTGTTGGTCGGTCCGAACCAATAAGCAAAGGGCTGGTCGGGGGCTTTCGCCGCGAGCATTGCGCGGAAGTTGCCGCGGACTTCTTCGAGGAGCTTGGCGCGGGCGGCTTCGACCGTGGCGCCTTTCGCCACGAGGTCGGTCGCGTTCTCGGAGAAGTTATTGAAGGCGCGCCCCGACTTTTCGAAAGCGTGTTGCTGGCCGCCGTAGGGAGCGTCGGCCGGAGAGCCCGGGCTCCAGACCTTGTAGGATTTGCCGAGGTGGTAGCCGGCGTCGCGGAGGAGCAGGGGATAGGTCGGGATGGATTCGTCCCAGACCGCGCCTTGGAGGATGGCGCCGCGGCCGGTGCGCCAGAAGTGCTGGCCCGAGAGCAGCGAGCTGCGGCAGGGCGTGCAGGAGGGCGCATTGACGTGCGCGTTGCGGAAGAGCACGCCTTCTTTGGCGAGGCGGTCCAGGTTAGGGGTGCGGAGCAGGCCGTTCGTGCCGGCCAGATTGCCATGCTCGGCGTAGATGCGCGCGAAGCGGCCCCAGTCGTCGGCGAAGAAGAAGAGGATGTTCGGGCGCTCCGGCGCCGATTTGGCTGACGCCGACGCAGCGAAGAGCAGGGCGAGGAATGAGAGGAGGCGCATGGTCAGCGGGCGGGCTTGATCGGGCTGGGCTCGAAGTCGGTCTTGCTGACCCAGTTGGCGTCGACGGGCTCACCCTTGAGGTAGCGTTCGTAGAAGCCGCGGCGACGTTGATCGGGGTGGGGGAAGGCGTCGTATTCGGCGCCGCGTCCGAGGGCGCGTAGGTCGCCTTGCTTCTTCAGCTCGGCCCACATCAGGGTGCGCAGTTTTTCCACGTCGGGGCCCCGCTCGGCGGCGAGATTGCGCACGCAGTCCGGGTCGGCCTTCAGGTCGTAGAGTTCGCGCCCAGGGCGCATCCCGAAGCAGAGTTCCCAGAAGGGGTCGGAACCGGCGGCGCGGCGCGCCTGGAGGATGAAGCTCTTCGTCGGACTGGCGTCGGTGTCGAGGTAGCCGGTCTCGGGATTGCAGGCCGGCCAGCGGGACGGCTCGATGTTCTCGAGGTAGAGCATTCCTTCTTTGACGATGCCGCGGGTCGGATAGCCGACGTCGCCGGGACGACCGAGGTCGTTGCGCTCGCGGCCGATCAAGGTGAAATCTCTACCGGTCGGCGGCGGATCGCGGTGCGGCTCGGACCATCGGATGATGTCGAAGAGGCTACGGCCTGACGTCGGGGGCAGGCCGGACTGCTCCCATGGTATTAGGGCGGCCTCGAGGAAGGTGGGCGCGAGGTCGGCGAAGCTGACGAATTCCGTGACCTTGCGACCGCGGCTTGACGAAGGAATGCCGGGACAACGGATGGCGAAGGGCAGGTGGTTGGCGTTGTCGTAGGTCGAGCCCTTCACGCGAGGGAAGGGCATGCCGTTATCGGACGTCACGATGATCAGCGTGCGGTCCAGTTCGCCGCGGGCTTCGAGCTGAGCCAGCACCTTGCCGAGCTGGGTGTCGAGGTGTTCGACCTCCACTGCGTAATCAAGCATATCACCGCGGACCGTCGCGTTGTCGGGCCAGTATTTCGGCACGCGGTCCACGTCGCCGGGCTGCTTGCCGAAGCGCGTATGGCTGCCTTCTTCGTAGGCGCGATGCGGCTCCTGGAAGCCCAGCCAGAAGAACCAAAGCTGACCCTTGGGCTTATCCTCCAGGAAGTCGGCGAAGTTGGCCGCGTAGTCGTTGGGAGCGATCGCCTTGGTCGGCGGCTGCAGGCGTCGCTTCTGATAGACCTTGCCCGTCATCGGGCGGGGCGAGCCGTCGGCTTTCAGCGATTCACCGGGTCCCCAGACCTTGCCCGTCGAAGCGAAGAAGTAGCCCGCTTTGGTCAGGGCCTCGGGCAGGATGCCGATCTCCGGCGGGAAGCTCGGCGTATGGTTGGCCGCGGCGCCAAGGAGCCACGGGTGACGTCCGGTCATGATGCTTGAGCGCGACGGGGCGCACTTCGCCGTCGGGGTGTAGGCGTTGAGGAAGAGGAGGCCCTCCTTGGCGAGGCGATCGAAGTTCGGCGTCTTCACCCAAGAGCAGCCGTAGGCGCCGGCGTGGCCGTTGCCCCAGTCGTCGGCGATGACGAAGAGGATGTTCACCGCGTCTAGTTCTTTAGAGAGAGCGGTGGCGTGGCCGATGAAGGTGGCGCAGAGGGCGGCGAAGAGCAGGGTGGGGCGCATGGCTCGGGGTGAGACTGTTCTAGCCTTCGCGGACCCGCATGCAATGCCTCAGCCATCCGGCCAAAGAAAAGGCCGGGCGACTTGCGTCGGCCGGCCTTCGTCAGCGCCTCAGGGAGGGCTTACTTCTTGGCGGGCTCGGCCTTCTTGGCCGGGGCCTTCTTGCCACCCTTGGCGGCGGGCTTGGCGGCCGGCTTCGGGGCGAGGTCATGGATCTTCACGTTACGGAACCAGACTTCGTCGCCGTGTTCCTGCAGGAGGATGTGGCCGTCGGCCCACTCGCCGAAGTTCTTGCCGTACTTAGGATCGGCATACTTGGACTTCGCGACGAGGTCGCGGAATTCCGCGGTGTTGCGATCGTAGGAGACGACGAGGCGGCCGTTGAGCCAGTGTTCGACCTTGGTGCCCTTCGCGATCACGTAGGCGTTGTTGAAGTCGCCGATGCGGTTGGCGCGCTTGTCCTTGGAGGCCGTCTTCAGGTCGTAGAGCGAGGAGACCGTGCGGTTGCCGTCGCGGCCGAGCTTGGCGTCCGGGTGGACGGCGTCGTCGAGCATCTGGAACTCCAGACCGAAGGCCGAGCCGGCGCCCTGGTTGAGGTTCGGCTGCACGAAGTACTTCAGGCCGCTGTTCGCGCCCTTGGTCAGGCGGAAGTCGACGGACACTTCGAACTCCTTGAAGCGTTCGATCGTGATGATGTCGCCGGCGTTGGCGGATTCCTTGCCGTCACCCTTGGCGACGTGGAGCATGCCCTTCTCGACGGACCAGCCGGCCTTCGGGAAGTCCGGGCCCTTGGCGGAGCGCCAGCCCTTGCTGGAGCGGCCGTCGAAGAGGAGCTTCCAACCGTCGGCCTTCTCGGACTCGGACAGGGTGTTGTCCGGGATCTTCGTCAGCGAGATGTTGCGCCACTGGACGGTGGTGCCGGCCTTGGCGGTGTCCTTGCCGATGCCATGGACCTGGAAGGCGATGAAGCCGGTCTTGTAGCCGTCGTCACGGACGTCGACGCGCTGCACGCCGTTGATCCAGGTGCGGATGCGGTTGCCGTTGGCTTCCACCTTCACGTGGTTCCATTCGCCGATCTTGGTGAGCTCACGGCCCTGCTTGGAGAAGGCGAGGGCGTCGCCGCCGCCGAAACCGGGGAAGATCCAGCCGCGACGGCCTTCTTCGTAGAGGCCGGCGGACCACATGCGGGCCTCGGTGTCGGGCTTCTTCACGTTCTTCGGATCGGTGTCGATCTCGGCCTGATAGCCGTGGACGCGTCCGACGGGCACCTTGGCGGGCTTGCCGTCGCCGCCCTTGTAGGCGACTTCCTTGGCTTCGGAATGGCTGCGGAACTGGACGCCCGAGTTCAGGCGCGGGTCGTTCTTGAAGTCATACTCTAGGACGAAGTTGCCGTAGTCCTTGTCGGTGGCGAGGAAGGTGTTCGGCGTGTTTAGGGTCGAGGTGCCGACGAGGGCGCCTTCGGCGTTCACCGCGTAGGTGGCGTCGCCGCCGAGCTTCTTGAAGCCCGTGAGGTCCTTGCCGTTGAAGATCTCGACTTTGTTGGGGTTGCCCTTGGGGGCGGCGGTCTGGGCGTTGTTGGCGCAGCCCACGATCAGGAGGGCGGCGGCCGAGAGGCTCAGGAGGAGCGGGGTCTTTTTCATGGGAGGGATGATTTGGTTTAGAGATGAAAAAGCGGAGCGGCCTTGCGACCGCTCCGCTTCGTCGGAGGAGCTTAGAACGTGGTCGGGATCTCGAAGCCCTTGCGGCCGACGCGCTTCGCGACGAGGTCGCGGTTGGCGGCTTCGGCGTTGGCGCCGGTGAACAGTTCGGTCTTGGTGTCCTGCGTGAGCGGGGCGCCAAGGGTGGCCTTGGATTCGTCGAGGTTCACGCCGTTACGGCCGAGGTGCTCGGCCATGCGACCGAAGGCTTCGGCGAGGCCGGAGCTGGACTTGATCGCTTCCTTGATCTCGCCGGCGCTCTTCTTCGCGCCGAGGCGGAAGGAGATGTTGGCGGAGTGGACGAGGGCGGTGGACAGGTGGCACTCGCGGACCGGAGCGTTGATGTCGGCGGAGGAACCCTTGCGGATGCCGGCGACCCAGTTGGCGTGGTGCCCGGAGGCGCCGCCGGTGAGGTCGACCTGGTCGACGGTCTTGCCGTAGGTCTTCAAGAACTTGCCTTCCTTGTCGTAGACCTGGGCGGAGTTGTAGTCCGGGACGACGATGGTGGCGTTCTCGCACTCGACGATGATGCCGATGTCAGGGGTCTTGGCCGATTTCTGGCCCTTATTGAGTTCGGAGAACTGGCCGAACTTGTTCATCGGGCCGTTGATCTGGCCGTCGGAGGTGAGGCCGTAGACTTCGGTGATGAGCGGGGCGTCGGCGTAGTTATGGATCGAGATGAAGGTGTT
>Ga0255105_1000173_pt1 | contig 16963 bp, 13 predicted proteins | sample Law_Cont_RepA_8h_FD_188455 | JGI IMG/M metagenome (GOLD analysis project Ga0255105, IMG submission 188455) | Freshwater microbial communities from St. Lawrence River, New York, United States - Law_Cont_RepA_8h | ecosystem: Environmental > Aquatic > Freshwater > River | place: USA: New York... | reverse complement strand
AAGCGTGGCGACATTGGCCCGACCGCCGAGCGGTACGCCCACGAAGCCTTTGTGCGTTACGGCGCAGATGCTGTCACTGTGAATCCCTACCTTGGCACCGACTCACTCGAGCCATTCTTGGCGCACTCTGGCAAAGGCGTCATCGTGTTGTGTCGTACTTCAAACCCCGGCAGTGGCGATTTACAAATGCTCACAACCGATGGTCAACCGATGTATCAATACGTCGCACACATGGCCACTAATCAGTGGAGCAAGATGGGCGAAGTCGCACTGGTTGTTGGCGCAACATATCCCGCCGAATTATCAACAGTTCGCGGCATCGTCGGTGACATGCCGTTATTGGTTCCAGGCGTTGGTGCGCAAGGTGGCGATGTTGTTGCCACAGTGAACGCTGGTGCAACCACAAATGGCACGGGCATGATGATCAACTCATCACGCGCCATCTTGTACGCATCGAGCGGCGAAGATTTTGCTGATGCGGCTCGCCTAGTTGCTATCGCAACTCGTGACGAGATTTCTCAGGCTGTTACTTCACGCAATTAAAGATTAGGCAGTAAGAACGTGAACGCTGGTGATTCCGGGCTCAGCACGCAACGCAGCGAGCACCTCATCTGGCGCCGGACCCGATGATGCAATCACCATCAAGGCCGAACCTGCTACCGAACTACGGCCCACGCCCATGTCATTGATGTTGACACCGGCATTACCTAATACGGTTCCGACGACACCAATAACACCGGGACGGTCGTCATTACGAACGACCAACATGTTTTCGGCTGGCGGTACATCAGTTGCATGATCGTCGATCATCACGAGACGTGGCTCGCCATTACGACCAGTCAACGTCGCCGAAATACTGTGGCCTTCGCAACGCAACGTAATGAGGTTCACGAAGTTTCGGGAATCGCGTGACGATGTTTCGCGAATTTCAACGCCAGCGTTCTTGGCCAGCTGCGGAGCGTTCACGTATGAAACTGGTTCGTCGCTAATCGAGCCAAAGAATCCCTTCAAAACGCTCAGCGTCAAGATGCGGTTGTCGTATTGACCAATTTCGCCTTCGGCAGTGATTTCAAGTTGCTTGGGCAATTGACCAACTAACGAAGCAAACAATCCACCAAGTCGTTCGGCAAGTGGCAAGTATGGACGAAGTGTTTCATTAGCTTCAGCAGCCGACACGTTCACTGCGAATGGAACAAAGTCGCCAGCAAGGGCCAACTTGACCATGTCGGCAATGGTGTCGCCGGCCTTGTCTTGTGCTTCACGAGTACTGGCACCAAGGTGTGGTGTCACAACAATGTTGTCGAGTGCGAACAACGGACTATCGGTGCAGGGCTCAACATCGAACACGTCAAGAGCTGCACCAGCAATTTGTCCCGATGCCACTGCTTCAGCAAGTGCCGCTTCATCAACGATTCCGCCACGCGCAACGTTGATCACGCGCAAGTCGGGCTTGGCCTTAGCCAAAATTTCGCGACCGATAATGCCCTTGGTCTCTTTGGTCTTTGGCAAGTGCACCGTAATGAAATCACTTTGCGCAATGACGTCATCGAGGCTCATCATTTCAACATTCATCTGACGAGCACGTTCTTCAGAAACAAATGGATCGTATGCAACGAGACGCATACCGAAAGCAAGTGCGCGTTGTGCGACCAACTTGCCAATGCGACCAAGACCGATAACACCAAGGGTCTTGTCGGCAAGTTCGACACCTTCCCACTTGCTGCGTTCCCAACGACCGGCCTTCAGCGCGGCATGGGCCTGGGGCACATTGCGCGCACACGCCAAGAGCAAAGCCATGGTGTGCTCGGCCGCCGACACGATGTTGCTTTGTGGAGCATTGACGACCATCACGCCGCGACGCGTCGCGGCTTCAACATCGACGTTGTCGAGACCGATGCCGGCACGTCCGACCACGATGAGTTCGTCGGCGAACTCGAGAGCCTCGGCAGTGACCTGCGTGGCTGAGCGAATGATCAGGGCGTGAGCACCCTTCAGAGCCGCTGGAAGCGTCTCTGGGGTGAGGTCGAGTTGTACGTCGACAGTGTGTCCAGCTGCCCGCAGGCGGTCAAGACCACCGTCGGCAATTTCTTCGGAAACGAGAATGCGTGCCATAGGTATCCATCATGTTGGTCGCTCGCGCCCTTTCCTGACGAATGCATTTAACATTTCGTTCAAAACAGCCGTCACAGGGCGGTTTCTCGTCACCCTCTAGGCTCACAGCATGGACCGCCTTCAGCACAAAGAAATCGAGAAGTGGTTCATCAGCCGCGGGGTCCCCCACTTCATCTCCAATTACTCGGCCCGAACCGATATTTGGACGAGAGCCCTGCCCTTTCTCATCGTGGCCTATTTGGCCGGTGGGCTCAATGCACTGAATTTGGCCGAATGGTCCCTCGGCCGAAATCTCGTCGCGGCCGGAATCACTCTCACCAGCCTTGTCCTCGGCTGGTCGTTAACCAACTTGGTTTTGCAACGGCCCTTCCTCGCAATTCCCAAAGAAATCGGCAAACCTGAATTGATCGCCTTCGTTATCGGACCGGCTATTCCTAGCGCGCTCTTTCAACAGTGGGGCGACTCGATTCAGGCGGTAGTCGAGGGACTCGTCATTTTAGGAATCATCTATGTTGCGGCCAGTTTTGCTTTGGGTCACTTGCTGTCGTGGGCGTTACGTAGCTCTCTTTCGCAAGCGGCCATGCTCGGCCGACTCTTGGCTCGAGCGCTACCACTGCTTTTGCTCTTCACGACGTTCCTTTTCGTCAACGCCGAGGTGTGGCAAGTTGCTGGACAACTCACTGGCCTGCCCTATTTACTTGGCGTGGGGATTTTCTTTTTGCTCGGTGCTGCTTTCGTACTCTCGCGAATCCCCCGATCAATTTCGGGACTGAACAAGTTTTCGTCGTGGGATGAAGTCAAACACATCATTGTCGGAACTCCAGCCGAAGGATTGCCCGTGCCATCAGACGGCGCACCGTCGGAAGAACTTTCAACAAGTGAAAAAATAGACCTTGCGCTCGTCACCACGTTTAATCAATCGGTGCAGATCACTTTCGTCGCAGTTGTACTCACACTTTTCTTCACACTTTTTGGTTTTCTAGCGATCTCAATCGACACTCAGTCGGCATGGATGATGACCGAGAAGTCGCATGTGTTTTTCACGTGGACCCTGAGTGGTCGTGATCTTGTCGTGACCGAATCACTGTTGCGTGTCGCCGGATTCTTGGGCGCATTCATTGGCATGTACTTCACCGTGGTTCTCGCAACTGACGAAACCTATCGCTCTGAATTCATGGAGGATACGTCGCCACTTGCCCACCAAGCTTTGGCAGTGCGACTCGCTTACAAACACTCTCATGAAGCCTGAATATTCGATCAGAGTGTTGCATCATCTCAATGAGATGCAACAACTCCAGGCCTGCACCGACCTGGTGTGGGGACCAGGTACGGGCAACATGGTCAGTGCCGATTTCTTGATGGCGTTGTCACACGCGGGTGGCTATGTGTCGGGGGCGTTCACATCAACAGATTCAGGCGAGATCATGGTTGCGTGTTCTTTCGGCATGTTGGCTCAACACCGAGGTGATTGGTGTTTACATTCACACATCACTGGCGTCAGTCCAACATTGCAGAACTCGGGTCTGGGCACCGCAATGAAGAATCACCAAAAACAATGGGCCATCGACGCTGGTCTTGCCGCGATCACCTGGACATTTGATCCCCTTGTTCGTCGCAACGCTTGGTTCAACATTGAGCGACTTGGTGCAAACGCTGTTGAGTTTCATATCAACTTTTATGGACCTCTCAATGACGAGATCAACGGCGACGATGAAACCGATCGTTTGTTAGCCCGTTGGAATATTGACTCTCCGCGAGCTCGCACGACTGACTCTGATGCAATTTTCATTGAGACACCTGAAGACATCGTGCAATTACGTCGTACCGATCCAGATGCCGCACGAGCCTGGCGTTTGAAAATACGTCATGAACTCTCGAAAGCCTTCACCACGCATGAAGTCACTGGCTTCACGAGCAAAGGCTCGTATACGCTCACACCGAGAGGTAAAACATGATCGACAACCTTGAACCAATCACTATTCGCGCCATTGAATTGCGACGCATCTCGTTGCCATTGGTCACCCCATTTCGCACCTCGTTCGGCACCGAAAACTCGCGTGACATTTTGCTAGTTCGTGTTGAAACAGATTCGCATAGTGGCTGGGGCGAATGCGTTTCTGGAAATGATCCGTTGTATTCGAGCGAATACGTTGAAGGCTCACAACATGTGATGGTCCATCACCTCATCCCACGCTTGTTTGCTTTCAATGGTGGCCGCATGTCGGCTCACGATGTCGCTCATATTCTTGAACAAGTCAAAGATCATCGCATGGCCAAGGCTGCCCTTGAAGCAGCAGTACTTGATGCGCAGTTGCGTGCCAACAACGTTTCACTTGCTTCGCATCTGGGTTCAATCAATGAACTCATTCCATCGGGTGTCTCGGTCGGTATCGCAAATTCGATTGATGAACTCGTTGCGACAGTTGGCGGATATCTCGATGAGGGTTACGTACGCATCAAGCTAAAGATTGAACCAGGTTGGGATATTGAACCAGTGCGCGTGATTCGACAAACTTTCGGCGACCATGTTCCGTTACAGGTAGATGCCAACACTGCATTCACGCGCAACGATGGTCCACTACTCGCACAACTTGATCCCTTCAACTTATTGCTGATTGAACAACCGCTTCCCGAAGATGACATCACGGGCCATGCACTGATCGCCAAACAAGTCGCCACGCCGATTTGTCTTGACGAATCAATCGTGTCGTCGGTGGCTGCAGTCGATGCCATCGAACGTGGCGCATGCTCAATCATCAACATCAAAGCTGGTCGCGTTGGTGGTTACCTTGAGGCCGTGCGCATCCACGATGTCTGTCGTGAGCGAGGCATTCCGGTGTGGTGTGGGGGCATGCTCGAGACTGGTATCGGTCGGGCCATGAACTTGGCGCTAGCCGGACTCCCCAATTTCACCATTACAGGTGATGTTTCGGCGTCTGAACGCTTCTGGAAGAAAGACATCGTGACCGAACCCATCCGCCTCGAGAATGGCCAGGTCCGCTTGCCTCAAGGTTCGGGAACGGGCGTGCAGATCGACCATGCTTTCCTCAACGATGTTTCGACGAGTACGACCACGTTGCGACCATAAAGGAATGTCGGGACTATTGTCTCAAACATGACATTTCCTTTTCTTTCCGATGAATGGATGGATGCCGCCAAGGCCATCCGTGCCAAGTACCAAGGCCAAGCTCCCAAGATCACCGCAGTGATCCGCATCAATCAGGTCATCACCGATGTTCCTTTTGGTGACGGCTCCATCAAGAGTTACATGGACACCTCGTCTGGCGAGATGGAAGTCGAACTCGGCGAACTCGAAAACCCCGATGCTGTTGTCACCACCGACTGGGCAACTGCTCGTCAGATTTTTGGTCTCAACGATCAGGCTGCTGCGATGCAGGCTTTCATGGGCGGCAAGATCAAGGTCGCTGGCGACATGATGAAGATGATGGCGATGCAGACAGCAATTCCGCAGAGCGACATCACCGCCAAGGTCGCCGAAGAAATCAAGGCCATCACCGAATAAAACTGCAATCAGTTTGTTCGCGGGGTTGAGCGGACGCGTGACGCGGTAAACACTGCGACGCAAGCAACACCTGCTGCCACATAGAACGCTGCTCGATACGACGCCGGCGTGGGTTCTCCTCCACCGACACCTTGTTGCACGGTCACCATCACGACCGATCCGAACACGGCACCCATTTGCGTCATCAGTTGTTGCATCGCTCCAGCGACTCCAAGATCGTCTTCGTCGACCGCGTTTGCAACAAGTGACGTCATCGCTGGACTCGCCATACCGATGCCCGCTCCCGACATTCCGAGAGCAAACAACATCAACATCAAACCAGTGCTCGGTCCAACAATGCCAAATGACAGCATTGATGCAACCACACACAAGCTGCCCGCCATTCCCATGACCCGTTCGCCAATACGAATTGTGATCAAGCTGGCAAGAGGAGCGACGATGGCGAATGTGAGAGGGCGCGCAATCACAACAAACGAAATCTTGCTGTGGTCGTACCGCAGCACCTCATCGAGTACTTGCGGGGCCAATAGAAATCCGCCCATATAGGCGAAGTTGGCGCATGTTTGCGATATCACTGGATACGCGACGTTGCGGGTCTTCAACCAATGCAACGGCAACAGCGGATCACTAACGCGTTGTTCAATACGAATAAACAAAACCAATGAACATGTTGCAATCAGTAACAATCCAATTGTGTATGGGCTATCCCAGCCCCACTTCGGACCTTGGTTCACGCCCGCCAACATCATTGATGCACCAACACCAAGCGTGATTGAACCAGCCACATCGAAGTGCACTTCTTTTTTACGTTCGGTGTCGGGCAACAACCACAACGCAACACATACTCCGATAATGCACAGTGGTGCCTGGAAAGCAAAAATCACGCGCCAACCAAATGCATCGACTAAGGGTGCTCCCGCAACCACACCAAGAACTGGTGCCCCAGCATTGACGAAACTCCAATAACTCAACGGGCGAACGCGTTGATCGGGCGGAAACAATCGATTGATGTACGCCATCGTCGCTGGACCAGTTGCGGCACCAGCTGACGCCGACAAAATTCGAAACGCAATCATGCTCGGTGCATCCCAAGCCACCGCAGTCAGCGCTGCAAATACTCCGGCACCAAACAAGCCGCACACGAAGATGCGTTTATGTCCCCACAGGTCGCCGGCTTTTCCGTAGGCCGGACCAACAACTCCGAATGCCAACATTGGCCCGGTGATGCTCCAAGCAACTACTGAAACACTTGAATTGAATTCGTCAGCAATATCGCCGAGCGACACCACCAAAATGGTGATCGTAAAGCCGACTGTAAACAGCGCCGACAAAACGACAATCAAAACCGCCCAATTTCGCCCGATAGGGACGCGTTGGCCTAGCCAACGACGTAACAAAATTGGCCACGGAACAACGCCAAGTTCATCAACGCCTACTGAATCAACGTTGAGTGTCCGCGGAGTTGTTTCGCGAGCTTCCTCGCCCACGACTCAGGATTTGGGTGCGAGTGCGGTTATCGCTTTGGCGAGTGCACTCACTGTCCAGCGATCGTCCTGCTTGATTTCTTCGGCCATCGCCCAAGTAGCAACACGAGTCACTTGACCACCCTGTACGTAGAAAGTTTCACCCGAGAACTCACAGAGATCAGACGCCAAGTACGCCACAAGCGGGCTCACGTTTGCCGGATCCCATTCGTCGAACTTTCCGTCTTTAGCAGCCATGACATCTTCGAGACCAGGAGTTGCCATCGTCAGACGGGTACGAGCAGCCGGTGCAATGGCATTGCTCTTGACGTTGTAACGCGACAACTCTTTTGCACAAATCTGACTGAAGGTTGCGATGCCCGACTTGGCTGCGCCGTAGTTGGCCTGACCGGGATTCGAGAACAAACCAGATGTGCTGCTGGTGTGCACCAAGTTACGCGGCTTCGTAATTCCGGCCTTGGCCTGTTCGCGCCAGTAGGCAGCAGCGTGGTGTGTGGGCGCGAAGTGTCCCTTGAGGTGAACCTGAATCACCGAATCCCATTCGGATTCGCTCATGTTGACCAATACGCGGTCACGCAAGATGCCGGCGTTGTTGACGAGAATGTCAAGATCGCCAAATGCTTCGATGGCGCTATCGATCATGCGCTTTGCACCATCCCAGTCGGCCACATTGTCAGTGTTGACAATTGCTTCGCCGCCCATGCCCTTGATGTCAGCAACTGTTTGTTGCGCAGGTGTCATGTCTGAACCCGAACCATCGTTGGCGCCACCAAGATCGTTAACAACAATCTTGGCGCCTTCGGCGGCGAACAACAATGCGTGCTCGCGACCAAGCCCACGACCTGCTCCAGTAATAATTGCAACGCGTCCGTCAAGTGTTCCCATGACAACTCCTTCAAGTTTTTTCAATATTTAATTCAAAATTTGTAGACCAGAGCCTACGCCAAGGTCACTCGCAGTGCGAAAGTCAATCAACTTCCGTAATAGATAAGATCAAGCGTTGTTCCACGCGGTAGCAATTGACCAACTGCCACGGGCTGTCCAGCCACATAAATTGCGATCGGGAATCCTCTGGTGTTACCAGAAACAGTCCCAATGACAAATCCTGCGTTCACGGCTGCTGGCCCTACCTTGTCAAATCTCAATGTCAACAACTGCGGAACCGCGACCAGATCGGGGCCTTTTGAAACTGCCACAGTCACTGCAGTGCCACGAGCTAATGATTCACCAGCGGCCGGAGACTGCGTTGCAACTCCACCAGCAGCAACAATCGAGAACTGATCGTCGCCTCGATTAATCGTGAGCTGAAGATCGGTGAGCGCAGTTGTCGCTGACTCGATTGACATTCCCGTGAGGTCGGGAACAACACGTGGTGCCGGTCCTTGTGACACAAATGTGTCAACAGCCGTACCCTTGATGACTTCTTGGCCAGCCACCAATGTTGGTTGCGAAGCCACAGCCCAGCGAATAATCACTCCAGCGGGAATATCTTCATTGTATTCAGGAGTCTCGACGCCAATCACTAGACCACCATTCGTGAGAGCGGTCAGAGCTGTGGCCGAATCGAGACCGTTCAGTTCAGGAAGCGGAACTGGCGGCGGGCCAGTTGACACAATAAAGGTTAAAACCTTCCCAGTTTGAAGCTTTTTGCCTGTCTCGGGATCAGTACGAATGACTGCACCTACGGGCAACTCTTCGTTGGCTTCTTCAACAATGACGATGTCCCACTTGAATTCGGTGACCAAGTTGGTGGCTTCGCCTTGATCAACACCAATCAAGTCCGGGATGGGGTGAGATTCTTTTTGTAATGCACTGAACAAAAAGTAACCGCCAACAACGAGCGCGAAAACAGCAACTGCTGCAACTATCCAGCGACCTATCAGTGGTTTATCTTCAGTGACAACCTCGATGTCCGCTTCGTCGCCACGAATAGTCATCGTTTCAGTTGTCGATGCAACAAACGATTGTGAATCATCAGACAATTCGTTGAACTCACGTGGTTTGGTGAGATCGCCAGTGCGATCTTCTTCGCTTTGTCCAGCAAGTGCTGCTGAAGACACAATCGGAATTTGGGTCGGGCGAGGCAACGTTGGTCCGACTTGAACGAGGGCGCGTCCCATCTCGGCGGCACTCGCCCGTTCAAGTGGATCTGATCGTCCCGCTTTGTCGAGTACCGCTGCCAAACCTCCCAAGTCAGCCGACACTGGGAACAACTTGTCAACTCGGGCCGAAAGAGTACCGACGACAGAATCTCCCAAGAATGGCACCGAGCCGGTCACCGCCTCAACCAAAACCAAGGCCAGAGCATAAACATCGGCCTTCTCATCAAAGGGTTCGCCTTGTGCTTGTTCGGGCGCACAATAGCGGGCCCGTTCTTGCGACACCGTGGCGACGTCGGCCCAGGCCTGTTCAGCGATCACTGACGACACGCCAAAATCTGTCACGCGAGCCTTGCGATCTTCGCCGAACACAATTGATGACGGACGAAGATCGTGGTGCAGCATGCCTCGCTTGTGGGCGTAATCGAGTGCGCGACACACTTCAAGGCCAACAACCAAAGCCTGGCTTGGACTCAGCAATCGACCACGGTCAATCATGTCTTGCAACGACCCGCCCGTGAGGCGTTCATGAACGATGTACGCCCGTTCAACGCCGCGCACTAAGGCTCGACCAAAACTCGTCAAGCGCAAGACATTGGGATGAGACATCTCAAAGGCGATTGCCGCCTGTTCAAGAATTTCGGCGCCTAGATCGGTGGTGACATCAGCGGAGAAAAGTCGAAAGATAACCAACGCGTCTGAGCGCTGGTCAACGGCCACGTAAGACGTGGACGACGAGGAACGCGACTTCTCACTTTCGATCTCAAAGCGACCGTCGATCACGGTGCCGATCAAGGACTCGGAATCATGGTTTTCAAAGACTGACATCGCTCTGAAACTAGCGTTTTGTTGCGAAAGTGTGACCATCGGCAAGCGCCCAAAGTGCAAAGTTCCTGCTCCAGCGGTGAGAATAGGCATGTGACTCTCGACCAAGCCCCCGAAATCCAGCCGCCAAAGCGTCGTCGGATCAAACTCGAGACCGTTCTCATCAGTCTCGGAATTCTGGTTGGCGCGTTGTTTGTGATCCTCGGATTCAACTCAGCGACAACTGGTCGTGATGCTTTGGGATATCCCGATGAAATCATCGACATCTCTCCAGCTCCCAACGATCGCCAAGTTCTGTCGCAGACCGAAATCAGCGTCAACTTGCAAGATGGTTACGAAGCCGTGCTAGTTCTTGATGGCATCGAAGTTCCGACGACGCGCCTTGAAGACTTCGTACCGATAGCCGTCAAGCCGGGTCAACAAATCGAACTGCCGCCCACAGCAATTTACGACCAAGGAAACTCGCTCATTCGTTTTGAACCCACCGATGGTGCCGTCATTGAGAAGTACTCGGTTGGAGTGCACAAAGTGAAGTGCATCTTTTGGAAGATTGAAGAGGGACGAGCAGCGGCTCGTAGCTTCGAATGGTCGTTTGAAGTTTTGTAATTAGGCGGGAAGTTCGCCAGTATCTAAAACCATTTTGAATTGATCTTCATCCAAGACTGGCACGCCGAGTTCTTGAGCCTTGGTCAACTTGCTCGCGCCAGCTTCGGCACCAACGACGAGTGCAAATGTTTTCTTTGACACCGAGCCTGGGCTCTTGCCGCCGCGATCTTTAATGGCGCGTTCGGCGCCATCACGATCGAAATTGACCAAGGTTCCGGTGACCACAATATTTTTACCAACCAAGTTTTGTGGCAAACGAGAAACTTCGACATTGCCGAACTCGACACCGGCAGAACGCAACTTTTCGATGATGACCTTGTTTGCCGGACGTGAGTACCACGAGATGAGGGAGTTTGCGATCACTCCCCCAACACCATCAACAGTTGCCAGATCGTCTTCGGTGGCATTCATGATGTCGTCCAAGTTGCCAAAGGCGATTGCTAGTGCTTCTGATGCAGCTGGCCCGAGATGTTTGATACCAAGCGCAGTTAAAAGCTTGGGCAGCGGCCGAGTTTTTGAACCATCAATTGCGACGATGAGTTTTTCAGCCCCCTTTTGCGCAAAGCCTTCGAGCGTGAGTAACTGTTCGACAGTCAACGAGTAAATATCACCAGCGTCGCTCAGAATTCCGACGTCAGAAAGTTGAATCACAGTTTGTTCACCGAAACCATCAATATCCATTGCTCCGCGCGAAACAAAATAAATAATGCGCTGGTCGCGTTGTTGAGGGCAATTGGGTTCGATACAACGCATGTTCACTTCACCGTCAGGGCGAGTGAGTTCGCCTTTCATCGGGCACGAACACACCGACGGAAAAACCCATGGTTGCGAACCTTTTGGTCGCAACGACAAAACCGGCCCAACAACTTCGGGGATGACATCGCCCGCCTTACGTACTGTGACGGTGTCGCCAGGACGGACATCTTTTAAGCGCACCTGGTCTTCGTTGTGCAAAGTAGCCATCGCAACGTTTGAGCCACCCACGAAAACCGATTCAAGAACTGCGAATGGCGTGACACGACCGGTGCGCCCAACCGAAATCTGAATATCTTTCAACAATGTCGTTCGCTCTTCAGGCGGGAACTTAAAGGCAATCGCCCATCGTGGCGCGCGAGCCGTGAAACCTAAAATTTCGCGTTGATCGAGATCGTCAAGCTTGATGACGACACCGTCGATTTCGTAGGGCAGTTGATGACGTTCGTTCTGAAACTTCTCGCAATAGGCGGTGACTTCATCCATCGAATTCACTAACGCAATATTGGGGTTCACAGGGAAGCCCAAATCTTGCAAGAAATCCAACGTCGCATGATGCGATGTGAAGTTGGGTCCACCAATCACTTCACCTAATTGATACGACCAGAACGCCAAACCGCGGCCAGCAGTCACGCTTGAATCTTTTTGTCGCAAGCTGCCGGCACCAGCGTTACGTGGATTCACCGGAACTGGATCGGGCTTTTTGCCCGCGGCAATGCGCACAACGTTCTCGGCCTCTTTGGCAGCTTTGAGTTTTTCAAAAGCCTCGATTGGCAAATACACCTCGCCGCGTACTTCAAGTACTGAAGGGATAGCCACTTTGGTTTTTGACACCAATTTCTTGGGCACAACATCAATCGTCAAAACATTGGCCGTGACATCTTCGCCAAATCGACCATCGCCTCGAGTGGCGGCTTGGACCAGCACACCACTTTCATAACGCAAACTGAGTGCCAGACCGTCAATCTTCAACTCGCATGCATAGTGAATCACTGCGTCTTCACTTAACCCTTTGGCAGCCCGCTCGCCCCAAGCCAATAACTCGCCACTGTCCATCGCATTATCAAGACTCGTCATTGGCACGCGATGCTCAACTGACGAGAACGTCTCGGCGACGTCGCTTCCTAGCGTTTGTGTTGGCGAATCAGTGCTCTGAAGTTCGGGGTACGAAAATTCGAGCTCGCGAATCTCGCGATCGAGTTCGTCGTATTCGGCATCGCTGATTTCGGGTGAGTCATCGCGGAAGTACCGCTCGCGGTGATACGCGATCAGCGACCGTAACTCGGCATGTCTCTCAGCGGCGCTCAAACTCACGCTGACACTCTAGTTCGGGGATGAAAGTCTGCTTCACGCACCGACAGTGAGGCGAGTCGCCAAAGCCTGGGTACGCACTCGTTCGCCGATGTCAAGAACTTGCGTGAAAATCTGGGCAGCCGAATCTTCGGAGTGCATTGCCAAACCACAAGCGGGCGTCACTAATGACTGTTGACGCAACTTTTGAGCATCGCAACCGCCCTGAACTAATTCGCACCATAAAGCCGAGAGTTTTTTCCAAGCACGGTCGGCGCTCGGCATCAGCGGACCATCAGTTGCGACAGCACCCCAAGCAATGACGCCACCATTCTCCAAGAACTTCCCTAAGAAACCGGCGTAATTCTTCAGGTTGTCGTTCACTGGCACGCTCAAGATGGCTGGACCCGATGCCAAAAGCGAAGCTCCGTCGACATCGGCACAGCAGTGCAAACCGACTAAACCTTCACGCTCGACAGCGGCCAATGCGCCTGACATCAAATCAATGGCGGTGTCGGGGGCGATGGGGAAAGAATCATCCATCAACTCGCCCAGTTCGGGTTCGTCAATGAACACGACTTGTGCACTTGACGGCAACGCCGATTCAACCGCATCGTAAATGTTGCGCACGTGGGTGCGCACGGTGCGCACTGCAACTTCAAATGCCGTGTGCATCGGCACTCCAGCACGAATCAGGGCTAGACCCAAAGTAACTGGACCAGTGAATTGCCACTTCACAGGGCCGGTATAGCCCTGAGCAAATTCAAGAAAGGTACGCAATCCGACATATGCGTCGTGATCGAGATCGGTTTTCACATCGGCCAAAGGATCGATGCGCGAAACGTCGACCATCAATGAACCGTATTGACCAATGCTGATACCTCGAATACCAACTACAGCCTGAGCGATCATGTCCTCGGCCGGCGAACGACGCGGCAAACTTGGAATACACGGAAGTTCGGGAGTTGCAAAAAAGGCAAACTCGGCAGCTTCACGAGCATCACGATGAGGAAGGCTGCCGATTCCAGTTGCAACTCCGCCGAGTAGATGCTTTTGCACTGATGATTGCACTGTTCCGCCTCCTTCCACACCACTTTCGTAGCAGGGTCACACGCTGAGATCACAATTGGACGAACGACTTACTCATTTCTTAAAAAATTGTGACGGACATTCCCTCCAAATTGCACGAACGGCTCACCTATCGGTAACGCTTGACAAATGGAAGGTAAGCACATTGACAAAATGACTCCGGTGGTCGTGTGGGCCAGTCGACTGAGTGTGATCGCAACGGGCCTAGCCGTTCCCCTTCTGAACAACGCACTTCGTCAGATGTCTTCGCTCACAGGCATTTCGTCGACCGTGGGGATTTGGTTGCTGTGGTCCATTGCATTGTTGTGCACTTTGGTGCCATCGAGTTCTGCACTCACCGCAATTCGCTTGGCACTTCCGACAATTTTCGTCATCGTTGCCGCCGCGGCCGTTGCGATCGGCATTTCAAGTGGTGTTGCCGCTGCATTGGCAATCTCGCTGCTGGCAAGTTTGTTGATCTTTAGCGGTGACATCGGAGATTCTTTCGTCCAACTTGCGGCCTATGGCGATGAACGTCGCTATCTATTGCGTTGCCCACCCGCGATGTTGCTCGTTCAAGTCCTCAGCTGGTTGGTGTGGCTCACACTCACCATCGTTGCCATCAATCTGCTGGCTAGCGATGCACTAATTCTTGGCGCCATTGTCGCAATTGTTGCGTTACTACTCGCAATCGTTTTGCCGCGCCGCTTCCATCGGTTTTCACGACGTTGGCTGGTCTCGGTGCCAGCTGGGCTCGTGATTCACGATCATGTTGTGCTCGCCGAAACTGCCATGTTCATGAATAACGCCGTCATCGAGGTTGGTATTGATCTGGCATCATCAGAAGCCGCCGACTTAAGTGGCAAGTGCTCTGGCGTTGGCTTGTTGATCGCACTCAAAGATTTTGACACCGTGGTTCTGGCCGCAACTCCAAAGACACCTGGTGGTTCGGCGATTCATGTGAAGTCAATGCGCGTCTGCCCGACACGACCGGGCCGAGCAATTACTGAGTTGACATCTGCACCGAGCGCGTAACTAAACCGCCACCCAGCACGTAACGATCATCGGCGTCGTAAAAGACTGCACTTTGTCCTGGCGAGATACGTCGCTGGGGTTCGGTCCAAGTGGCGACAACTCGTCCCGCATGGTCAACCGACAAAACAGCCGAACGCGGTTCGCCGTGCGCACTGCACTGCACGCGTGCCGGTCCAACATGTGGTTCATTGCTCCAGATCACGTTTTCAACGATCTCGTGGTCGACCATCAACATCGATTCAGGACCAACAACAACTTTTCGACCAGGCACATCGATGTCAACAACAAATCGCTTGGTTCCGCCGCCGCCAGCAACTCCACGGCGTTGACCAAGCGTGACAAGTTCGACTGATTCAACTGAACCAAGTTCGTTACCCGATTCATCAACGACGACAGCAGGGTTCAGCGGAATACGACGCCCGATAAAACTGACCCGACCACTACGACCATCTGCATCTTTTGCTGAGGTAATGAAACACACATCTTGACTGTCGGGTTTGTTGGCCGTGCGCATTCCTAAACGGGTGGCATGCTCACGGACCACAGTCTTGGTCATTTCGCCGACCGGAAACAAAGTACGTGACAACTGATGTTGATCCATCATGTGCACGACGTAGCTCTGATCTTTAGCCATGTCGTGACCGCGTACCAGTTTCCAGACACCGTCTTCTTGCACCACTCGCGCATGATGCCCAGTGGCCACTGCATCAAAACCCAGAACAATGCCACGTTCGTGCAAACGATCGAACTTCAGGTGACGGTTGCATTCGATACACGGGTTGGGCGTAATACCGATGGCATGATCGTTGATATATGGCTCAACCACATTGCGATGAAAATCTTCGGTGAAGTTAAAAACCAAGTGATCGATTCCTAGTTGTTGGGCGACTCGACGAGCATCGTCGACATCGCTCACGCTGCAACAACCAGTGTCGCTGTCGCCGCCCCATAGGCGCATCGTGACTCCGACCACTTCATGACCCTGTTCGAGCAACAATGCAGCGGCAACCGACGAATCAACGCCACCCGACATCGCAACGAGAACCTTCATGGCTTACAGGCTACGGCGATTTTGTATGGCTCGGATTCGAGTCACCGCCTCGATAATTGCCTCAATCGCCCGATCAATGTCATTTTCGGTCGTGGTGTGCCCCAGGCTCAGGCGTAATGCACCCATGGTGAGGTCGGACGAGAGCCCCATGGCCGCCAAAACATGCGATGGCTCCATGGCTCCACTGGCACAGGCCGAAGCCGCTGAAGCACACACGTCGACTTCATCAAGTAGGTACAACAGCGATTCACTTTCGATCCCCTGCAGACAGAGATGAACGATGCCGGGCACGCTGTGTTCGGCCGGAATCGTACGATGCGCACCATCGATAGCCAACAAGCCGGCGAATAACTTGTCACGTAGCGCACTGATACGTGCCACTTCGCTGTTTCGCTCGACATCAGTCATGCGTAATGCTTCGGCGGCGGCAACAATGCCACCCACGTTGTGAGTTCCACTGCGACGGTCGCGTTCTTGCCCGCCACCCAACACGATGGGTTCGAAATACTTTCCTTCGCGCACCACCAAGATGCCCACACCTTTTGGTCCACCAAATTTGTGCGCACTCAACGCCATGGTGTCAACGAGTGGCCAAATGGTTCGCAGGTCAATCCAACATGCGGCTTGCACAGCATCGGTATGCAAGATCGCTTGCGGTGCATAGCGGCGCACGATTTTTGAAACTGCCGCTAAGTCGGTGATCACGCCGGTCTCGTTATTCACTGCCATCACCGAAACACTCGCAACTTCTGGTGTGAGGGCTGCTTGTAATTCTTCAAGATTTATTGTGCCGAGTTCGTTGACACCAATGACAACACCGCTTGCGTGTTCAACACAATGCAAGACCGCATGATGTTCGGTCGCCGAGCACACCGCCACTCCAGGCGTTCGCCGAATGACACCAGTAATTGCCGTGTTGTCACTTTCGGTTCCGCAACCTGTAAAGACAATTTCACCAGGCTTGCAACCAATGGCGTCGGCAATCACATCGCGGGCCTCATCAATTGACTTTCGCGCCTGACGCGCAAAACGATGCGAACCCGATGGATTGGCAAAGACCTCAGTCATAAAGGGCAACATGGCCTCAACTGCCTCGGGACGCATGGGCGTTGTTGCC
>Ga0255105_1000164_pt1 | contig 17516 bp, 20 predicted proteins | sample Law_Cont_RepA_8h_FD_188455 | JGI IMG/M metagenome (GOLD analysis project Ga0255105, IMG submission 188455) | Freshwater microbial communities from St. Lawrence River, New York, United States - Law_Cont_RepA_8h | ecosystem: Environmental > Aquatic > Freshwater > River | place: USA: New York... | reverse complement strand
AAAATGATGAGCAATACCAACATCACATCGATGAAGGGCACCATGTTGATTTCATTGATGGTGCGACGACCGCGACCGCGAGAGGAAACAGCTGGCATGTGTGTGCTCCCTGAAAATCAGTGACCTGATGCTGATAAGCCAGTACTGGCAGGGTTGACGCCCCCTGAGCCTGCCGAGCCTCCTAAGCTTCTTTGCAAGATGTTAGAAAACTCTTCGATGAATGTTTCCAATTTGATGGCTACGCGGTCAATGTCGCGGGCAAAACGGTTGTAAGCCACCACGGCTGGAATGGCTGCAAACAGGCCGATCGCAGTGGCCACCAAAGCCTCTGCTATGCCCGGCGCAACGGTAGCCAAGGTCACTTGTTGCATGCTGGCCAAGCCCGTGAAGGCATGCATGATGCCCCACACGGTACCAAACAAGCCGACATAGGGGGAAACGGAGCCCACTGAGGCCAGGAAAGACAACTGCGCCTCGGCCACATCCATCTCGCGCTGGAAACTGGCTCGCATTGCGCGACGTGCACCATCTAGAAGCGTGCCCGTATCGGAAATTCTGCGTTCGCGTAATTTTTGATACTCGCGCATCCCACTTGCAAAAATGCGCTCCATAGGACCTGACAATTTTGAGTTTTGAACTGCGGCAGAAAACAAATCGTTCAAGCTAATGCCCGACCAAAACTGTTGCTCAAACTCTTCATTCAAAGTTTGAATGCGTTTGATGGCGGTGAGCTTGCCCACAATGGCGGCCCAACTGGCAATTGAAATGGCCATCAGAATGACCATGACCAGTTGCACCACAAAGCTGGCATGCAACACAAGTTGAATGATGGACATGTCTTGGTTCATTGAAGTGCTTCCAAAATTTTGGCCGGTATACGGCCGGGTTTGAGGGTTTGGCTGTCGACCCAGCCAATTCGGATCGTGCCTTCAGCCAGTAATTTTCGCTCACCCTGTGCCTTAAGCCAAGCTTGTTGGGTCAGCACCATGCTGGCTCGGCCAGCTTCTAAAGTTTGAGCCGTCACTTCAAGTAAATCGTCTAAGCGAGCAGGTGAAAAGTATTTGACCTGCGTTTCGCTCACGACAAACATGCCGCCGCATTCATCTTTAAGGGAATGCTGTTCAATGCCCAAGGAGCGTAGCCACTCTGTTCGAGCGCGCTCAAAAAATTTCAAATAGTTGGCATAGAAAACGATGCCACCGGCATCGGTGTCTTCCCAGTAAATCCTGATTGGAAATTGGTAGGCGGTTTTCATGCCCGTGCGCGGCCTGCCTCGCGGTCGGCTTGAACTTCATGCGATCGCAGTTGTGGCGCCAAACCTTCCAAAACAGCGTTCACGTATTTGTGGCCATCGGTGCCACCAAATTCCTTGGCCAATTCAATGCATTCATTCAAGCTGACACGCCAAGGGACATCGAGACAATGTTTCATTTCGAAAACGCCAATCCACATGACGGCGCGTTCGATGGGAGAAATTTCAGCCATGCTGCGATCGAGCAGAGGCAAAATGAGTTTGTCTAAGTCCACAGCCTGTTCTGAGCAACCATACAAAAGCGCATCGTAATGGGCTGAGTCGGCTTTGTGAAATCCAGACAAATCGCGTGTGAACAAGTCAATGTCTGCCGCTTCGTTTTTGCCAACCAAGACTTGGTACAAAGCTTGAAGAGCAAACTCACGTGCGCGACTGCGAGCCGATTTACTTGCAGACTTACCTGGTTTGCGAGCCGCCGGTTTGCTGCTTTTTTCAGGCAACTCGTTCATGCCAGTTCCTCATCGTCCAATTCGTCAACGCCTGCAGACAAGTCTTCCAAGAGCATGGCCATTTCAACAGCCACCCGAGCAGCATCACGGCCTTTTTCGGTTTGACGCGCAACGGCTTGCTCTAAATTCTCGGTGGTCAAGATGGCGTTGGCAATGGGCACGTTGTAATCAAGCGAAATGCGGCTGACGCCTGCGCCCGATTCATTGGCCACCAATTCAAAGTGATAAGTTTCACCGCGAATGATGCACCCCAAGGCCACCAGCGCATCGTATTCGCCGCGCTCTGCCATGGCTTGCAGTGCTATGGGCACTTCCAAAGCACCGGGCACCAGCACATGGTCGATGTCATGAACACCGAGAGCTTCTAATTCTTGAATGCAAGCCACTGCCAAAGCATTGGTGATATCTTCGTTGTAGCGTGCTTGCACGATACCGATGTGCAGACCCAAACCGTCTAATTCTTGTTCAATACCTTTGTCTGCGCCTTGCATATTTATTCCTTAGGGATGTAAGCAGTGACCTCAACGCCATAGCCCGCCATGCTGGGCATGCGTCGGGGTTGACCCATCAGTTTCATTTTTTGAACGCCGCACTCGCGCACAATTTGCACACCCACGCCGTAGGTGCGCAAATCCATTTTGCTTCTGTTGGGTGCCTGTGCTGAGCGAGCCCGCCCTTCGAACTGCGCAAGCAATTGCTCGGCACTCTCGCCGCAATTGAGCAACACCGCCACACCGTGCCCTTGCTTGTTAATGTAGTTCAAGCTATGTTCCAAGCTCCATGAATGCATGCTGCGGCCAACTTCGAGCACATCAAATACTGACAAAGGCTCATGCACGCGAACAGGTACTTCGGCATCGGCATGCCATTTGCCTTTGACCAAAGCCAAGTGCAAGGATTGGCTGGGTTTGTCTTTGAATGCATGGGCTGTGAATTCGCCGTGTGCAGTTTGCAATACACGCGTGCCGACTTTTTCAACCAAAGACTCGGTGCGACTGCGGTATTCAATGAGATCGGCAATGGTGCCAATTTTGAGGCCATGCTCTGCTGCAAAAATTTGCAGATCTGGAAGCCGTGCCATGGTGCCATCGTCCTTCATGATTTCGCAAATCACAGAAGATGGGCTGCAGCCAGCCATGGTGCCCAAGTCACAACCGGCTTCTGTATGACCGGCGCGCATTAACACCCCGCCTTCCACGGCTTGTAAGGGGAAGATGTGGCCAGGTTGAACCAAGTCATTGGCGGTAGCATTCTTGGCCACAGCCGCTTTGACGGTCAATGCGCGGTCAGCGGCAGAAATGCCGGTGGTCACACCTTCGGCGGCTTCAATTGAAACGGTAAAAGCGGTGCTGTAAACCGTGCCGTTGCTGGCAGCCATGGGGGGCAATTTCAAGTGCTCGCAACGTTCGCGTGTGAGGGTGAGGCAAATGAGGCCGCGACCATAACGAGCCATGAAGTTAATGGCTTCAGCCGTGACGTGATCAGAAGCGATGAGCAAATCGCCTTCGTTCTCACGGTCTTCGTCATCGACCATGATGACGATGCGTCCCGCGCGCAAGTCTGCAACGATGTCTTCTACAGGGGAAATTTGTACAGGCGTCAAGGGACGGCCAGAATTCGTCGTCATGTCACTTCTTTCAAGAGGGCGCAGCTGCAGAAAAAGCTACTGCCGCAGAGTTAGCCGATGCGTCGTTGTTGAGCATGCGCTCTACATAACGTGCAATCAAATCAATTTCTAAATTCACGGCGTTGCCTTTTTGTAAAGTGCCAAGCGCAGTGTTGTCTACAGTGTGGGGGATGAGGTTGATGCTGAACTCGCACCCGGTCATGGAATCAGCCACTTTGTTCACGGTGAGGCTGACGCCGTTGACCGTGATGGAGCCTTTGTAGGCCAAATATTTGCCCATGCCAACAGGCGCTTGAATGCGCAGTTCCCAGCTTTCGCCGACCTGTGCAAAGTGAGTCACATGACCAATGCCATCGACATGGCCCGACACAATGTGGCCGCCCAATCGATCGTGGGCACGCAAGGCTTTTTCCAGGTTTACCTTGCCAAGCTTGTCGAGGCCACTGGTTTTGTCGAGTGATTCGGCTGAGATGTCGATGGTGAATTGTTGGGCTGCTAAGTCAAACGACGTGACGGTCATGCAGGCCCCGTTGATGGCGATGCTGTCACCCAAGCCAACATCGTTCAGGTACCCAGCAGGCACCTCGACAGTGAGTCGCTTGCCATGACTTAAAGAGCTGCCCAGGTCGTGGAGGGCGGCGATACGCCCCACGCCGGTGATGATTCCGGTAAACATGGGGTGTATTTTCGCAGGGATTGGGCCTGTTTAGGCCTTGACCCTGGCTAAAACCCGCAAATCTTTACCGATTAATTGTGTTTCTGTGAATTCGAGGGTCAAGCCTTGTGAAAGGTCTTGCAAAGGGCCCCAGTTCGACATGCCAAGGCCGATGCCCAATAGCTTGGGGGCCAGATAAACCAAGAACTCGTCAACGCAAGCTTCGCGAATGAGAGAGCCATTGAGCTTGTGGCCGGCTTCTACATGCAATTCATTCACTTCTCGTTTGGCCAAATCGGACATCAGCAAGGGCAGATCGACTTTGCCGTTTTCATTGGGCATTAGCGTAATGTGCGCACCCATGGCCTCTAAGCTGGCTCTTTTTTCGGGATGGTCTGCAGCCGCGTAGATCCAAACTTGTCTTGGCGTAAGTGCGCCCGGCTGGCTGTGCTGAAACAACTTAGCCGATGGGGGTGTTTCCAGTTGACTGTCCACAATGACCAGGTGCGGCATTCGAGGCGCAGCACCTAAGTTGGTGCAAAGTCTTAAATCTAAAAGAGGGTCGTCGTCAAGCACTGTGCCGATACCTGTGAGGATGGCGCAGGCACGGGCGCGCCAAGCATGGCCATCAGCGCGAGCCTCTGGGCCTGTGATCCATTGGCTTTGGCCATTTTGAAGCGCTGTTTGACCATCCAAAGACGCTGCCATTTTGAGGCGCACCCAAGGTTTGTGGCGTTTCATGCGGCTCAAAAAACCAGGATTTTGTTGTTCGGCCAGATGCGCACTGTCGCCAACTTCAACTTCTATGCCTGCCGCTCTCAAGCGATCAATGCCTTGGCCTGCCACCAAGGGGTTGGGGTCAGTTAGGGCTGCCACCACTTTGCTAACTTTCGCCTGAATCAGGGCGTCGCAACAGGGACCCGTTCGGCCATGGTGTGCGCAGGGTTCTAGCGTGACGTAGACGGTAGCGCCTTCAACGCTGTTGCCTTGGTTGGCAGCATCTTGTAAGGCCACAATTTCGGCATGCAAGCCACCCGCTTTTTGCGTATGCCCTTGACCCAGAATTTTCCCTTGATCGTTCACAATGACGCAGCCCACCCTTGGATTGGGCGATGTGATGCGCATGGCCTGTGAGGCGATGTTCAGCGCTTTCAACATATGGAGGCTGGCTGTCATGGGGTGCAATGAGTTAGATGGGTGGATGCCAAGGATACGACATGTTAAAGGCCAACCCAATCGGGGGTGCTGGCGCGTCTTATTTCCCATCTCAATTCGTTGCTGCCATTGAGCTTGTCTTGGTTTGGCCATTTCACCGAAATTTGTAAATTTTGAAGCAGCCTGGGAACTGTGCCTTGGGTGGAAATGGCCGTGGTGTTCCAGTTTCTTTCAAATTGAAGGCCTGCTTCAGTGCTAAGTGCGCCAGTATTTTGCAAGTTCTGAAATTGCGATATGCAAAATACGCTTGGCACTTGCCAGCATTCGGCAAGGTCTTGAGCCAAGCCACTGGCAATGTCCAAATTTCTTTGGGATTGATTGGCCGCCATGCTGGCCGTGCTGAGTTGGAAGGATCCAAATAGACCGAGGGCCAATATGGCACTGGTAAACAGGGCTTCCAAAACCGTGAAGCCGCCTAAAGAGTGCTTCTCCGAAAGATTGAAAGGCACCCCTAAAACCCTGCGTTTTTCCAAGAGCCAGAAACTCGCTGCACCCTTGATGCATCGATGCCAATGGGCCAGTCAAAGTGGTAAGCCTCAGGGTTGAGGGTGAGAAGACCTACTGGGTTTTGGCATGCGTTGGCACTTTGAAAGTAAACCATGCCAGTGATGGCTGCTTGACTTGCTATTTGGGGGCACTGCAGGGCGCAAGCGGTTTCCGAAAAAATCAAAGCTACTGGCGCATTTTGGCTGCCTAAGCTTTGAGTCCAAGTGAGCGGGCTGTCAATCCAATACACAGTTCGGCTGGGCTGTGAAAGTGCGCTTAAACCGGTTTGCAGTTGGGCTGTCGAAATGGCTTTGAGCTGTGCGGGCGTGATGTTGCCAAAGGTTTTGCGCCATTCGAGGGGCCTGCATTCAGCGGACTCAGGACCAGACGCAGGTTCTAAAGCGGGGGGCGTCCAGGGTGCGCTGATTGGGATGTACAGGCTTTGCTGAACCGTGGCGCGGCTGCCCACCCCTGGCTGCTCAGAATTTAAACTGATTTGAGCTGTGATTTTGATTTTGTGCGGTGCCATTCTGACATCGCGCACAAACAGGACAAAAGAGTTTGTGACATCGATCGATTCTGGCCATGCCAATGCAGAAATGCGGTTGTCAAACATGACGGCTTCTGTTGGTGTCCATTTTAAACATTGCCATTGAGGCGATGTAAGGGTGCTTGGGCATTGGCGGTTGCTTGCATTGCGCCAAAATGCGGCGTCAATGGCAATGTCCTGGCCTGAATAAACGCTGTCTATTTGCGCGATAGCGGTCTCTAACAGTGACTCACTGCTGGCCAAGGCTTGGGCCGCAAACAATTGTTGCTGACTTCTTTGGGTTTCTGACATGACAGACCGCAGTGTGATCCACCCAAGCATGCTGGTGGTCAAGATCAGACAGATTGCGCTCCAAAGGTTGGCCATGCCGCTGTGTTGATTCATGTGGTCGCTTCTGTGCAATGAGATGCGGCATCGCGAATTTGAACGCCGGAATTGCGCAGCCTGACCCCACGCCGCCAAGTGAGAGGTATCTTTTCATTAGAAATTTGACTGCGAATTTCAATCAGTAACAGTTCACCTAGGATGGTAGAAGTCTGATTGCATTGCAAACGCAACTCAAGCGTCAGTATTTCTAAATGTTTGGGCTGTGTCAGTGATGTCCAAACCACAGGCTGGCAGGAAGTTTTGGTTTGAATTTGATTGCCATTCAAGCGAAAACCACTGCACTCATTGTTTTCTTTCAGCCCATTTTCATTGCGGTCAATGCTGAATAAAATTTGTTGCGGTGTGAGGTAGAAATCTTCTAGCGTGCCACAAAACTGAATGGGACAAAGGGGGTCTTGGTGGGAGGTGGGTGCGATGGCGACACTGTGAAAATTAGCCCGTCGAATATCTTGCACCATAGTGTCCATCAAGGCTCGTGTTTCTTGTTGAGCATGGCTTCTGTCTAAAATTTTCCGATCATGGGTCCATTGAAAATGAACCCAAAAAACTGCGGCACTGAGCACACTTAAACCCATGGCCAAACCTACCAAAAGATTTACCATTTCCAGCAAGCTCCGTCATCATTGAGCAGCGATGCGTTACTGGTTGCGAGTAGTTTGACATTGTCTGAAATGCGCAGACTCATGCTGCTGCAAGTGGCATCTCTGCTTTGTAAGCCAACTGGCGTAGCCTGCAGGATGTAGCCGTTTGCATTGCTACTTTGGAGACTCAAAAGGTAGTGCTTTGAAATGGAGTGCGTACCTGCCCAATTGAGTTCGCTCAAACTGCTGGCATATTGGGCGTGTAAACCGCGCCATTGCAATTGGCGAAGATGTAATTGCATCATTGAATTTTGAGCATCTTGACGTCTTGTTTTTTGCCATTGCAATTCAAACTGCGGCAAGACAATGCCCATGAGTGTGCCAATGATCGCCATACATATAAGAGACTCAATGAGTGTAAAACCTGCCGCACAGCATCTGATGGCTTGAAAGGATGGTGAAGGGCTCATGAACAGAGCATGCGCTGGGAACAAGCTTCGCTATTGGCATTGACTTGCAACACTTCGAAGTGTCACTGAATGCAAGTGTTTTCATGCGCCATGCACGGAAGCTCTGAACATGAAGTTCAATTTAAATACCAATGGCTACAGTTTGATTGAAATGTTGTTCATGTTGCTTATTCTGGGGGTGTTGTGCGGCACGGTTGCACTCTCTTTTCAGGAATTGCAAAACAGGGTTCACATTCAGGCGGCTTCTGAAGCCTTGCTAAGCGATATTCTCAGCGCCAGAGCCGAAGCATTGCGCCGAGAACGACGCGTCACGTTGTGTGCGGCTGCACTCGATTCAAGCTTGCAACCCCAATTACCAACAACCTGCGCTTCCAGTGGCAGTTCAGTTGCCTGGCATCAAGGTTGGTTAGTGTTTGAAGACACCAACGGCAATGGCGTATGGAACGAAGGAGAGCCTTTGCTGAAGCAAAGATCGCGCATCAATTCCAATATTTCTGCCACCGGCAATGGCACTGTCAGCTGGTATGTATCTTTTGGCGCAAGTGGCCGCAGCTTGTCATTGAATGGTGCTTTTCTAGCGGGCACCATCACCTTCTGTGAGCGCGGCACGAGGGCCAAGGGCGGGTGGTTGTTGGTGGTGAATGCGGTGGGCCGTGCCCGTTTAGACAAAGGGCAGATTGCCATCTGCCCTTGAAACTATTTACTCACTTCGTCCACCAGCAATTTGAAGTCGTCAATGTCTTCAAAGCTGCGGTACACACTGGCAAAGCGAACGTAGGCCACTTTGTCTAGCTTCTTTAATTCGCGCATAACCAACTCGCCAATTTTGTTGGAGGCTACTTCGCGTTGTGCCAAGTTCAATAACTTTTCTTCAATGCGCTCAATGGCTGAATCTACTTGCTCAATGCTCACGGGTCGTTTGCGCAGCGCTAAGTTCATGCTGGCGCGCAACTTCACCCGTTCGTATTCAATGCGTCTGCCATCTTTTTTCACGATGGCTGGAAAGTTCACTTCGGGTCGCTCGTAGGTGGTGAAACGTTTTTCACACGCCGCGCATTGACGGCGACGGCGGATGAGGTCGCCGTCTTCAGCCAGACGTGTTTCCACGACTTGGGTGTCGTTGTGACTGCAGAAGGGGCACTTCATTTGTAAACAGGGAAACGCGCGGTCAAGGCATTGACCTTGATGCGCACAGCTTCAATGTTGGCAGGATCGCGTGGGTTGTCGAGCACATCGGCAATGAGGTTGGCTGTGATGCGCGCCTCTTCGTCTTTGAAGCCGCGGGTGGTCATGGCGGGTGTGCCAATGCGCACGCCACTGGTGACCATGGGTTTCTCAGGGTCGTTGGGGATGGCGTTTTTGTTGATGGTCATGTGCGCTTGCCCCAAGACCGCCTCAGCTTCTTTGCCAGTGATGCCTTTGGGTCGCAAATCAACCAACATGACGTGACTTTGGGTGCCACCGCTCACAATGCGCAGGCCGCGTTGTGTGAGCGTTTCAGCCACGATTTGGGCGTTCTTGATGACCTGCTGTTGGTAGGCCTTGAAACCCGGTGCCATGGCTTCTTTGAAGGCCACGGCTTTGGCCGCAATGACGTGCATGAGTGGCCCGCCTTGAAGGCCAGGAAAGATAGCGCTGTTGATGGCTTTTTCGTGTTCGGCTTTCATTAAGATGATGCCGCCGCGAGGTCCGCGCAAGCTCTTGTGCGTGGTGGATGTCACGACGTCAGCGTAAGGTACGGGGTTGGGATAAACACCAGCCGCAATCAGACCTGCATAGTGCGCCATGTCAACCAGAAAAATGGCGCCAACATCTTTAGCCACTTTGGCAAAGCGTGCAAAATCAATGTGCAAACTGTAGGCCGATGCGCCAGCAATGATGAGCTTGGGTTTGGTATCGTGGGCCTTTTTCTCCATGGCATCGTAGTCAATGACCTCGTTGGCATCGAGGCCATAGCTGACCACGTTGAACCATTTGCCGCTGATGTTCAAGGGCATGCCGTGTGTGAGGTGACCGCCTTCCGCCAAGCTCATACCCATGATGGTGTCGCCGGGTTTTAAGAACGCCAAAAACACAGCCTCATTGGCCGATGCGCCGCAATGCGGTTGCACATTGGCAGCGTCAGCGCCAAAGATTTGTTTAACGCGGTCAATGGCCAATTGCTCTGCAATGTCCACAAATTCGCAACCACCGTAATAGCGTTTGCCAGGGTAACCTTCGGCGTACTTGTTGGTGAGTTGTGAGCCTTGAGCCGCCATGACGGCAGGCGAGGCGTAGTTTTCGCTGGCAATCAACTCAATGTGATGCTCTTGTCGAGCGTTTTCGGCCTGAATGGCTGCAAAAATCTCGGGATCGGTTTGTTCAATCAGAATATTTCTTGAATACATGGCAGGCCTTTAAAGGATGGTTCCTTGCTCAGGTGAAGTGTTGAAAACTCCAAATGGCAAGGGCTGCCCAGGCGAACGGCTGAAACCTTGTGCCCCTAAAAGACTTGATCAAGGTGCACGCTCCCTAGTGGTTGGAGGTGGGGCCAAGCCCGCCAATTTCCACGTCAGAGTCTGGCCAGCTAAGGGTAGCTGGGGCCAGGCTCCTATCGCCAGTTGCGTACACCCCTAGTGTAGCCGAGGCGGTGACTGGCTGCATCAGTAAAGCTTAAATTGGGTCACCTAACTTTTTGTAGGATTGGCCGCTTTGTTTTACTTTTTAGGGCTTGAACTCTCGTTTTGGCTTGCCTTCGCAGCGGCATCTTTGGAATTCTTGGAAATGGCTTGTTTTAGTCGTTCTTGTTCAGCCATCACCCGAGAAATGTATTCGGTTTCTTGAGAAATAGACTCCTCTCCGGCCTTATAAAGGCGAAGTCCCTCCTCTAGACTACCCGTCAAATTGATGCACTCTTTGAGAATTTTGACCCCGATGCGAAGGTTCGTTTTCGGGTCAAAAATAGCCATGGCCCCGCCGTAAGGGGTGAACTGTTCGAAGTGGACTTCGGGTATCACCTGCATCAGGCCTTTGGCGCCTAATGGGCTGTTGGCAAAGGGGTTGTAGTTGGATTCCACCCCGATGACGGCCAGAATGAGGGTCGCGTCAAGTGCAGACCTTTCGGCCAAGTCAAATACCTCCAATATCAAAGCATTCAAAGGTTCTGGCGCAATTTTGTATTTGCTTCTAACGGCTTGAACCAAAGCCATCTGAAGTGGCGTCAGATCGGTCGAAGGTGCTGCCAAGCTTCGCAGCAACACTTGTTGTTGTTCATCTTCAGCTTCTGAAATATGAAGTCGGGTGAACAGCCAGCCCTGCACGCTTTGGACAGTCAGAGTGCGAACTTCAGGTCGAGCCAGAGCCAGCATGCTAAGGATCAAGGCAAGCAGACCCAGCATCGCAAAACTGTGGTGGGAAATGTTCACAAAACCGCGTCCTATGTCACCCCCAAAGGTCAATAACCCACGCCAAAAGCGAAGAGGCCATTGAGCGGTTGATTCCTGAAAAGCTGGTTGAGTCACAAGTTGATTTGGAGTGGCAAGGCCGCTAATTATAAAAAAAATCGAAAATAGATGCTTTCAGCATATCGAGGCCTGCCTTCCTCGGTGAAAATAGCTTCTTTATCTTTTTGTGTTGTGACTGTGACTTCTTCCTCTCCTAAGACCCCAGACTTGCAAGCCCTAGACAACTTAACTGGGGGTGCATTTACCGCACAAACATCCGGTGAGCGTGCAGCCAAGTTGCGTGATTGGCTTCTCACAGACCCATCCCACGAAGTTTTGCAACTCGTGTACAAAGAAGTTTCCACCCGCGACAAAGGCGCTGCCAAAGTGCTGCGCGAAAAGCTTGATGAGTTGAAGCGCTTGCACGGTCAAGATGTCTTGGCGGCCGAATGGGCTGAACGCGCCAATGCCATGCTAACTTCTTCGCGTTTGAACATTGCCGATGCCATGGCATGGCAAAGAGATGCTGCCAAAGCGGGTGCGCCACTGTCTCGCGAGCCGCTGGCCAGCCTCAAGCTTCAGCTGAATGAAAAAATCAAAGCGGTTGAGGATTTGCAACACCAAGTCATGGTGCAGCGCGAAACGGCTGTGCTGTTGGCCCAGCGCATAGAGGTTCTTTCTACCAAAAGTTTGAAAGAAGCAGGCGCCGCCAATGAACTGTTGCAGTCCGATGTGGCTCACTGGCATCAACAAGCCCATGCCATCACAGAGGATGCTTCTTGGCAGAGTGTTGATTTGAAATTCCCACCCCAACTTGATGCCTCTCGGCATCAGTTAAGCAGTGTATGGGAAGCTTTTGAAGCTGCGTTGTTTCAGGCTAAAGCGGCTAGAGATGATGCCAACGAAGCTTTGCCACCCGTCCCCGTTTGGGCCGAAGAAATTCGCGTGGCCCGAGGTGGTCAAGGTGTGCATGCCAACGCTCATACAGTCAAAGAAGCGTCTGATACCGATCATTCAGCTGTTTCAAATTCGCAGCAACCTAGCGCTGAAGAATCAACGGCTGAGACTGAGGTCAAGCCAGTCAAAACGCCCAAAGTTAGCAATACCAAAATGGATCCTGCTCAAAGATTGGCTTTGCGCGAAGCCGCCAATCAAGCGGTCACTGGCGCTATGACGGTCTTGGCGGCTGAAAACAGTGAAGCCAATTTGTTGGTGCTCAAGCAGGCGCTCAAGGATCATGGGCGCAATATGGATACCAACATGGACTTGAAAGTTCATGACGCATTAATTTCTGCGGGTGATGCAGAAGGTTGGCAGCGACATGTTGCGGATCAGTTGCGTTTGGCATTGGTGTTGAAGGCGGAAAGCCTGTTCAAAAAAGTGCCTGTTAAAACCCAAGACGTCACAGAGGTCGTTGCTGAAGCACTGGAAGTTTCAAAAGAGGATGGCGACAAGCGGGTCGAATCTGAAGTTGGCCATGAGGGTGTTGGCAATGAGAGTGTTGCCAATGATTCAGCAACTCAGGTGGCAGAAACGAATGCTGCTACCCCCGCCCCTGCCAAGGAAGAGTTTCATCTTGAACCCACTGTTGGCGGTCGAAAAATGCAAGACGCTTTGCGTCAGTTGCGTGAAGAATGGAAAAAAGCCGATCAGGGTGGCTTGCCAAACCATGCTTTGTGGAAGCGTTTCGATGCTGCATGCAACAACGCCTACAAAGTGGTTCAAACTTGGTTGGACAAAATCAAACACGAAGCCAGTGAACATCGCGCTCAACGCTTGGCATTGATTGAAGAGGTCAAAGCTTGGGGTGAGGCCAATGCACACAATGCAGATTGGCGCGCGCACTTGCGGTCTTTGCATCAGTTTGGCGATCGCTGGCGTTCGGCGGGGCATTTGAGTGAGAAAGCCTTTGCAGAACTGCAGCCCCTTTGGAAGCAAGCCCTGCACAATGCCGCGGCACCTTTGGAAGCCGCTCAGAAAGCCAGCACCGCCAGACGCCAAGCTTTGATTGCAGAAGCCGAACAGCTTGGCGCCGCGCCTCTCTTAAGAGTCGATGCGGTCAAGGCCTTGCAACAAAATTGGCAAACAGAAGCTCAAAGCGTTCCTATGGATCGCCGCATTGAACAAAAAATGTGGGAGGCTTTTCGCAAACCCATTGATGAGGCTTTCAGTCGCAAGACCAACTCGCGCGAGCACGTTTCAAATGCCCCCATGTCGGCCCACGACCGCATGGTGCTCGATGCCTCCAATGACTTAAAAGCTGCTAACGCCTCCGGCGATGTTCAAAAAATCAAGGCGGCCATGGCTGCGCTGGACGCCGCTTTAAAAGGGCAAGCCAAGGCCAATGCCGAAGTGATTGTTGCGCCAAAGGCTGTGGAAATTAGCGCGCCAGATGCGGCACAAGCTGCCCCAGACTCAGCTGCAGGTGAAACGGGTTTAGCTGAAACAAACGAAGCAGAATCCAATTCAGTTGAAACTGATTCTTCCTCAGCTCAAACTTCAGAGCCCGTCAAGCCTGTTGATGCACCGAAACCCGCGCGCCCCTTGGTGGCCATGCGCGGCGATGACCGACCCGGCCAAAAGAAATCAGTTCCCGCTCCCGCAGGTCGCGGTGGGCCTGGTGATCGCAGAGATGGCAAAGGCGCGCCTCGTTCTGACAAAGGTGGTTTTGGCGATAAGAGTGGGGGCCGTTTTGACCGTGGAGATCGAAGTGATCGCCCTGGTCGTGAAGAGCGTGGCCCACGCCTTGGTGATGCCGCTTTCAGAGCCCAACGCGATGCCATGGAGCACGCCGAAATGGCCTTGCGTAAGCTGGCTGCACAGGCCCACGGCGAATCCTTAACGCACTTGCTTGCTGCTTGGGAAGCGCGTCAAGCCGACTTGGTGCCCACGGCGCAAGATTTAGGTCGCAATGTGAACGCTGCTGCTAGGGCTGCATGGTCACAAGCAGTCAGTCAGGCGCCTTCAGCAACTGCTGGCGAAGCCATTTTGCGTCTAGAGATGGCTGCAGAAGTGCCAACGCCTGCAGAGAATTTGAACGAGCGTCGCGCATTGCAACTTCAATTGCTCACTCGCAAAAACCAACCGGGCCCTGAGCAAACTTGGGCCTTGGATGTCACAGCAGTTTTGTCTTCAACGCACGACCCTAAAGTGGCGCGGCGTTTGCAAAATGCTTTGAAGAATTTGCTGCGCAGTTAAATGAAGTAAGGGCTTAAGCAATGGCTGAAAAGCCTATGCTCGAGCTCAGCTTATCAAGTTGATTCGTTCAACTTGCCCCTCGAAATGCCAGCGCAGTACTTCGGCGCGTGGCCTTGCTGACGCAACATCCCAATCACTTAAAACGTAGCGTTGCTTAGGCGGATCTTGTCCGAGGCTGTGAAGTGCAGGCCGATGAGTATGGCCATGAACAAGGCAAGTGGCACCGGCTTGTTGAAGCAACTGAGACGACCATTCATCTGCCACATCGGCATAGACCGCACGTGAATCTTTTTTGAGTATTTCGCTTTGTGCTCGAAGTTGCCTGGCAATGTGCTCTCGCTCGGTGAGTGGTTTGGCCAAGAAGTCATTTTGCCAACTTGGTTTTCTGACCATCTGCCGAAAGGCTTGGTAGCCTGTGTCACCTAAACAACCCGCATCACCATGCGAGAGAAGCCATTTTTGAGAAGCAAAGTTAAGCGCAGTGGGGTCTTGCAGATCAATCACATTGCATGCATTGAGGAACGCAGTGCCGACCAAGAAATCGCGGTTGCCTCGCATGAAGAGCACCTGTCTTTTTGTTGCACAGGCTTTTAAAACAGCGGTGCATCTCTGAAGAAAAGTGTGCTGTTCGGCGGCATCGTCGCCGACCCAAACCTCGAACAGGTCGCCCAAAATAAAGACCGCGTCAGCGGTCGTATTTTGCATATAGGCTTGCCACACTTCAAATGTGGCAGTTTCTTTTTCTTGCAAATGCAAGTCGGAAATAAAATCAACTGTGCGCCAAGTTTCAGGTGCTTCAAACACCTGAAACGGCAACACGGTTTCAGTCATGAAAATGGGCGGGCGCGCCGATTAAAGCGCGACAGCCTTTTCAATGATGATGGGTTCTTTGGGCACGTCGTCATGGAAGCCATTGCGGCCAGTTGCAACGCCTTCAATGTCATCCACAATTTCGGTACCTGACACCACATGTGCAAAGACGGCATAGCCCCAACCTTGCAGTGAGGGTGCTGTGTGGTTCAAGAATTCGTTGTCGGCAGTGTTAATGAAGAACTGTGCAGTGGCAGAGTGGGGGGCCTGGGTACGTGCCATAGCCAAGCTGTACTTTGTGTTCTTCAAACCGTTGTTGCCTTCATTTTGAATGGCTGCATCGGAATGCTTTTGTTCCATGTTGGGTTCAAAGCCACCACCTTGAATCATGAAGCCAGGGATGACGCGGTGAAAAATGGTGTTGTCATAGTGACCCTTGTTCACGTAGTGAAGAAAGTTCTCAGCGCTCAAAGGCGCTTTTTCAGCGTCGAGTTCAATGAGGATGACGCCTTTGCCGGCGATGTGGAGTTCGACTTGAGGATTGCTCATGGTTATTGCACCAAAGTGATTGAAAGAATGACAACAGGCGTTTTTGGAACATCTGTTCTAAAGGGGCCGCCCATGCCTGTTGGCGTGGTTCTGATTTTATCCACGACATCCATACCTGAGGTGACTTTGCCAAAAACCGTATAGCCGAAAAGTTGTAGGGCATTGAGCAGGTTCTCTCGTGGCACGTTTTCGTAGACCTGCCCTCGGTATTCAAAGCGTTTGACAGGATCGCCATCAGGGATGGGGGTGGGGTCTAGAAAAGCGTTTTCAGCGGTGTTAATGAAAAACTGTGCTGTGGCAGATTGTGGGTCGTTGGTTCTGGCCATGGCCAAAAAGCCGGGCTGGTTTTTCAAGCCAGCGACCATGGCCTGTCTGCCCTCATGCTGAACGGGAGCTCGGGTTGGGCGCTCTTTGTATTGGGCATCGTAGCCGCCCCCTTGAACCATAAAGTTGGCGATGACCCTGTGAAAAATGGTGCCGTTGTAGTGTTTGTCTTTGACGTACTGCAGGAAGTTGGCCACTGTTTTGGGGGCCTTTTCAGGATAAAGCTCCACCATGATGTCGCCCAAGTTCGTGGCAATTTTGACCTTGGGTGATTCTTGAGCCTGACTCAGCAAAGGGGTCACTGTCATGCCCACAATCAGCGCACATGCACTGAAAAGAGCCCCTATTTTTCGGCGATAAAGGTTTGGAGTCATGGCAATTAACGCAAAGTTTGTGTGTTGGTGGTGACAGCTGAGGGCGCTGGCAAAGGCAATAGCATTGGGCCTTCTTTGGCGTTTTTGGCTTGTGCGTAGGCTTGTTGGGCCATGGCGCTGTACAAATCGCCTAAATTTTGAAGTGCAATTTTGTAGTGGGGCCGCGCTTGAATGGCCGACGTGAGTGCCGACAAGGCCTCATCGTATTTCCCCTGTGCTGCTAAAAGCACACCTAAGTTGTTGTAGGGCTCTGGCAACTCGGGAAATTCTTGGATGAGAGCTTGCAGTTCTTGTACAGCTTTGCCAACTTGCCCTTGACCCGCCAAAATTTGACTGTTCATGAAGCGAAACTGTGGAGAGACGGGTGAGCTTGCAGTTGGGCCATTTTGCTTGATGGCCAATTGAAGCTTTTGCTGCGCTTGAGTCCATTGTTTTTTTCGAATGAGTTCTTCAATTTCTGCACTGTCATTGGCCCATGTCAAGCTGCTGCCAAAACAGAGCAAGATGGGTAAAACACGCGATAGAACCCAATGGTGAGACATATAGATAGAATTTGAGATGTGAAATACAGGCTAAATGGCTTGAATACGGCTAGTTTGTTCTAAAGTTAGACTTTGCCAGTGACTTATTTGGGCCTTATACTGAGTTAAATTGTAACGGAGGCCGCTGTTCTGGTCTGCCATTGCAACAACTAGGGGGCTGCGGCCCCTTTTTGCACCCTTACAAGAAAAATACAGTATTTCATGAGCTTGCGCATTTACAACACGCTGTCTCGAGCGGTTGAGAAATTTACTCCCTTAGAAGCGGGTCACGTTCGCATGTACGTCTGCGGCATGACGGTATTTGATTTTTGCCATGTGGGCCATGCAAGGTCCAATGTGGCCTTTGATGTGGTCCAGCGGTGGCTCAAGGTCAGTGGCTACAAAGTCACTCACATTCGAAACATCACCGACATTGACGACAAAATCATCAAACGTGCTGTTGAAAACGGCGAATCTATCCGAGCCCTGACAAATCGCATGGTTGACGCCATGCACGAAGACTTTGATGCCCTTGGCATAGCCCGCCCTACAGCCGAGCCTCGTGCAACAGAGTTTGTGCCGCAAA